>PPYE01433169.1_pt1 | contig 17201 bp, 14 predicted proteins | sample 1559881 | NCBI WGS metagenome assembly PPYE01 (sample SAMN08240022, study PRJNA423297) | Human gut metagenome, whole genome shotgun sequencing project. | reverse complement strand
ATGTGGTGGTGCTGTGGCAATGCAGCGACGCCCAGGGTCTGGTGCCGGAATATGGCTACTTCTACCGGATGAACAATACCGAAAACGAAGACGGCAGCTGGCAGGTGGTCAGCTGCGATGTGATGGCCAGTTGAGCATGAAAAAGCAGGGGCGCGACAAATTTTGCCGCGCCCCTTTCGCCGCTCTTGACAGTGCCCGGGACTGGTGTTATACTGAGCTTGAAAAGATATTTAGATAATTATCTAAATATCAAAAAGAAAAAGAGAAGCAGCCCGAACCAGGGCGAAAGGAGGCTTGCGATCATGGGGGATGCGTTCAAGGCGCTGGCGGACCCGACCCGGCGGCATATTCTGGAGCTGCTCAGCGGCGGAGAGATGACAGCGGGCGACATTGCCGCTCAGTTTCAGATGGCAAAGCCCTCAATCAGCCACCATCTGAGCATTCTGAAGGCGGCGGGCCTGGTCACCGACGAGCGGCGGGGGCAGAACATTGTGTACTGCCTGAACCTGACGGTGTTCCAGGAGCTGATGAAATGGTTTTACGATATGGGGTTTGCCAAGGGAGGCGAAAGCAATGAAAAATAAAAAACTGCTGATCGCATTGGGGGCGGTGTGCCTGGTGAATTTCATCGCCCATCTGTGCTTTTATCCGGCTATGCCGGACACGGTGCCCATGCACTGGGGCTTTAACGGCCAGGTGGACGGCTGGGGCCCGAAATATATGATTCTGGTCACCGCGCTGATTCCAGCGGTGATTCTGCTTTTGATCGCGGTGGTGCCGAAGATCGACCCCCGCAGCGAGAACTTTCAAAAGTTCGGCGGCATCTATCGGGGTTTTCTGGCGGGCATTGTGCTGTTCATGTGCGGCATCAGCTGGCTGAGCGAGCTCACCATTTATAACGTGCTGCCGGACGGCAGCAGCCTGGTGGGCGTGCTGGTGAGCGGCGGCATCGGCATCCTGTTCATCCTGCTGGGCAACTACATGCCCCGCATCAAGCAGAACTACACCTTCGGCTGCCGCACCCCCTGGGCGCTGGCGGACGAGCACAACTGGAACCGCACCCAGCGCATGGGCGGCATCACCTTTGTGGTGATGGGTGTGGCGCTGCTGTTCCTGGGCCTGTTCGCAAAGGCTCTGGGCGAGGGGCTCACACTGGGCGCGCTGCTGGCTGTGATTTTCGGCGGCGTGATCTGGATTTACGTCTACTCCTTCCTGGTGTTCAAAAAAATCATGCGTTGACTGCAAAAAATCCCCGTGGCAAACGCCACGGGGATTTTTTGTTCTGTTGCGATTCAGGGAAGGGGAGACATCAACGCAGAATGAGCGCGCCGTTCTCCACGTCCACGGTGAGGGTGTCGCCGGTATTGTGCACACCGGCAATGATCTCCTTGGCGATCAGGGTCTCCACACGGCTCTGGATGAACCGCTTCAGCGGCCGTGCGCCGTAGATGGGGTCGTAGCCCTGGTCGATGATGAAGTCCTTCGCCGCGTCGGTGACCGCCAGGTTCAGCTGCTTGTCGGCCAGGCGCTTGCGCAGGTCGTCCAGCTGCAGCTCCACGATGCCGCCGATCTCGGCCTTGGTCAGAGGTTTGTAGAAGACGATCTCGTCCAGACGGTTCAAAAACTCCGGGCGGAACTGGCTCTTCAAAAGGCCGTCCACCGCCTTGCGGGCGTCCTCGCTGATCTGGCCGTCCGGGCCGATGCCCTCCAGAATATACTGGCTGCCCAGGTTGCTGGTCAGGATGATGATGGTGTTCTTGAAGTCCACCACGCGGCCCTGGCTGTCGGTGATGTGGCCGTCGTCCAGCACCTGCAACAGGATGTTGAATACATCCGGGTGGGCCTTTTCCACCTCGTCGAACAGCACCACGCTGTAGGGATGGCGGCGCACCGCTTCGGTGAGCTGACCGCCCTCCTCATAACCCACATAGCCCGGAGGCGCGCCGATCAGACGGCTGACGCTGAATTTCTCCATGTACTCGGTCATGTCGATGCGGACCATGTTCTTCTCATCGTCGAACAGAGCCTGCGCCAGCGCCTTGGCCAGCTCGGTCTTGCCCACGCCGGTGGGGCCCAGGAAGAGGAAGCTGCCGATGGGGCGGTTGGGGTTCGCGATACCGGCCCGGCTGCGCAGGATGGCCTCGCTTACCTTGGTCACTGCCTCGGACTGGCCGATCACCCGCTTGTGCAGGATGTCCTCCAGGCCCAGCAGCTTCTCCCGCTCGCCTTCCACCAGCTTTTCCACCGGGATGCCGGTCCAGCGGGCCACGATGCGGGCGATCTCCTCGTCGGTCACCCGGTCACGCAGCAGGTTGTCCTGGGTCTGACCGGCGGCCTCGGCCTTCTTTTCCTCCTCGGCCAGCTGCTTCTGCAGCTCGGGCAGCTTGCCGTATTTCAGCTCGGCGGCCTTGTTCAGATCGTACTCCCGCTCGGCCTTTTCGATGGCGGCGTTCGTCTGCTCGATCTGCTCGCGGATGCTCTGCACCTTGCCGATGCTGTTCTTCTCGTTGTCCCACTGGGCCTTCATGGCCTTGAACTGCTCGCGCATCTCGGCCAGCTCCTTTTGCAGGGCGGCCAGGCGCTGGGCGCTCAGGGTGTCGGTCTCCTTCTTCAGGGCGGCCTCCTCGATCTCGTGCTGCATGATCTTGCGGCGCAGATCGTCCAGCTCGGCGGGCATGGAATCCATCTCGGTGCGGATCATGGCGCAGGCCTCATCCACCAGGTCGATGGCCTTATCCGGCAGGAAACGGTCGGAGATATAACGGTTGGACAAAGTGGCCGCGGCGATCAGGGCACTGTCCTGAATCTTTACGCCGTGGAACACCTCGTAGCGCTCCTTCAAACCACGCAGGATGGAGATGGTGTCCTCCACGGTGGGCTCATCCACCATCACCGGCTGGAACCGGCGCTCCAGGGCCGGGTCCTTCTCGATGTACTGGCGGTACTCGTCCAGGGTGGTGGCGCCGATGCAGTGCAGCTCGCCCCGGGCCAGCAGAGGTTTTAACAGGTTGCCCGCATCCATGGCGCCGTCGGTTTTGCCCGCGCCCACGATGGTGTGCAGCTCGTCGATGAACAGGATGATCTGGCCTTCGCTTTTCTTGACCTCCTGCAATACGCTTTTCAGACGCTCCTCAAATTCGCCCCGGTACTTGGCGCCGGCCACCAGAGCGCCCATGTCCAGGCTGAAGACTTTCCGGTCCTTCAGGTTCTCGGGCACGTCGCCCCGCACGATCCGCTGGGCAAGGCCCTCGGCGATGGCGGTTTTGCCCACGCCGGGCTCACCGATCAGGCAGGGGTTGTTTTTGCGCTTGCGGCTCAGAATGCGGATCACGTTCCGGATTTCGGTATCACGGCCGATCACCGGGTCCAGCTTCTGCTGACGGGCCAGCTCCACCAGCTCCTGGCCGTACTTTTTCAGCACGTCGTAGGTGTCCTCGGGGTGGTCGCTGGTCACCCGCTGGTTGCCCCGCACGCCGGACAGCACGCTCAGGAACTTGTTCTTGTCGATGGAGAAGCTCTTCATCAGATCCCGCACGGCGCTGTTGGGGTTCTCGATGAGGGCGAGGAACACATGCTCCACGCTCACATACTCGTCCTTCATGGCGTTGGCGGTGCTCTCGGCCGCGTTCAGCACCTTGTCGGTGGCGGCGGAGATGTAAATCTTATCGGCTTCTCGGCCGGAACCAGTCACATGGGGAAGCATCGAAATCTTCTGGGCGGCGGCGGATACAAAGTTGCCGGGCTCCACGCCCATCTGCTGCAGCAGCTGCGGAATCAGGCCCTGATCCTGGTTAGCAATCGCAAAGAGCAAGTGCTCAGGCTCCAGGGTCTGGTTCTGGTATTCAATGGCGGTTTGCTGGGCGCTCTGCAGCGCTTCCAGCGTTTTTTGTGTAAATTTGTTGGTGTTCATTGGGCAAGCCCCCTTTTCATTACCGAACAAAGTAAGAATTCTTATTTGTTTTAGCACTCTCGTGCCTCGACTGCTAACATTGTAAAACCGCTGCTTTTTCTTGTCAAGAGGATTCACAAAAAATTAACATTTTTTTGCAGGTGGGGGCACAAAAAAGCCCGGCCATCCTGTTTCACAATAGGATGGCCGGGTAAAGCCTGATGCAATCGCTCAGCGGGTGAGCAGCAAAATATTTTCCGGCGCGATGCCCAGCTGACCGGGCAGGGGATTGGGGCGCTTGTCTTTCGTCATGCGCCACCAGATGTCCGGTGTGCCGGGGGTCTGGTTTACGGCGCGCATCTGGATGATCCACTCAAAGGGCTCCTCGATCTGGCCGGTGTATTCCACGTCGAAGCGGTTGGCCGGGGCCTTGGGGTGGAAGTAGTGGGCCCGGATGCCGATGGCGCACAGCTCCTCCGGCACAGGACGGGCGGTGGTGAATTCCAGGCCGCCCCAGTCCTCCACCAGAACGGAGTTGGGGCCGGTGCGCCGGGCCGCCGCAATGTTCTTGCAGCCGGTGAGGCGTGCCGCCGCCCGGCTGCCCGGGTCGGCAAATACCTCCTTGGTGGCTCCGCAGCGCAGCACCTGGCCCTCGTCCAGAATGGCCAGACGGCCGCACATGTGGTAGGCCTCGTCCCGGCTGTGGGTCACCAGCAGCACATCGCCAGAGAATTCCTTCAGCACCCGCAGCATGTCCAGCTGCAATTGTTCTCTCAAATGGCTGTCCAGCGCGGAGAAGGGCTCGTCCAGCAGCAGCACCTGGGGCCGGTTCACCAGAATCCGTCCCAGCGCCACCCGCTGCTGCTGCCCGCCGGACAATTCAGCCGGGCGGCGCTGCTCCAGCCCGGCGAGGCCCAGCAGCTCCACCGCCTGGCGGTAGAGGGCCTGCTTTTTTGCCTTGTCCTTTTCCCGGTGCAGGCCCGCCAGCAGATTCTGACGCACGGTCATGGTGGGGAAGAGGGCGTAGCTCTGGAACAGATAGCCCACCCCGCGCTGCTGAGGGGGCAGGTTGATGCGCTGCTGGGAGTCAAAGAGCGTGCGGCCGTCCAGCAGGATGCGGCCCCGGTCCGGTGTTTCCACTCCGGCGATGCAGCGCAGGGTCATGCTCTTGCCGCAGCCGGAGGCGCCCAGCAGGCCGGTAATGCCGCCGTTTGTCTCCAGTTTTACCTTTAATTGAAAGGAGCCCAGGTCCTTTTCAATGTCCACAAACAGGCTCATGGGGCGCGCCTCCTTTGCTTTTGCTCCAGCAGATTCACGGTGAGCAGCACCGCGGCGCTGATGGCCAGGTTCACCAGTACCCAGGCGAAGGCGCCCGCGTCATCGTCGGTGCGCCAGAGCTGGTACACGGTGGTGGAGATGGTGGCGGTGCGCCCGGGGGTGTAGCCGATGAGCATGCTGGTGGCGCCGTATTCGCCCAGCGCCCGGGCAAAGGCCAGCACCGCGCCAGCCAGAATGCCCTGGCGGCAGGCGGGCATGCGCACCCGCCAGAAGATGTAGGTGTTGGAAAGCCCCAGCGTGCGGCCCGCATCCGCCAGCCGCTCGTCGAAGCTCTCAAACGCGCCCCGGGCGGTGCGGTACATGAGCGGAAAGGCCACCACCGAGGCGGTGAGGATGCCGCCGTACCAGGTCATCACGAACTTGATGCCGAAGTTTGCCAGAAAGATGCCCAGCGGCCGTTTGGCCCCGAACACCAGCAGCAGAAAATAGCCCACCACGGTGGGCGGCAGCACCAGCGGCAGGGTGAGCACCACGTCCAGCAGGCCCTTCACCGCCCGGGGCAGCCGGGCCACATAATAGGCGGCAAAGATGCCGGAAAAGAACACCAGCACGCTGCTGATGGCGGCGATGCGCAGGGAATTCAACAGGGGATACCAGTCCATGTGGAAAACTCCAATCCGAAAAGCGGGGCAAGGCAGCCTGCCTTGCCCCGTTCTTTGTGATTATTCGACGGGAGAGAAGCCCACTTCCTCAAATACCTGCATGGCCGCGTCGGTCTGCAGATAGTCCAGGAAGGCCTGCGCCTCCTCGCTGTGCTGGGAAATGTTCAGCACGGCGGCGGGGTAGATCACCTGGCCGCACATCTCCTCGGTGGCATAATCTACCGGGGTGATTCCGGCGCTGTAGGCGTCGGTGCAGTAGACCACACCGCAGTCCACGCTGCCCTCGGTAACCTGGGTGGTGACCTCCTTCACGTTGGAGCCGTAGGTGATCTTGCCTGCGTTTGCCAGGGCCTCCTCGTCCAGACCGTAGTAGGCCAGGATCTGCTGGGTGTACTGGCCCACCGGCACGTCGCTGTTGCCCATGGCCATCAGGATGTCACTGCTCTCCAGAGCCTTGGCCAGGTCGTCAAAGCTGGCGATGGAGGCGTCGCTGCCCTCGGCCACACACAGAGCCACCTTGTTTTCCAGCAGGTTCACCCGGGTGCCCTCGGCCACAAAGTCCAGGCCCTCGGTGTTTACGCTGGCGTCGGCGGTCTTGTCCAGCTGGTCCATCTGCTTCTGCCCGGCCGAGAGGAACAGGTCACAGACTGCGCCCTCCTGGATCTGGGTCTTCAGGGTGCCGGAGGAATCAAAGTTGAAGGTCAGGGTCACATTGGGGGCCACGGCTTTGTAGTCCTCGGCGATCTGGTTCAGGGTCTCGGTCAGACTGGCGGCAGCAAACACCGTCAGCTCCACCGGTTCGGCTTCCGTTTCGGTCTGGAAAGCGGATGCGGACGCCGCGCCGGAACCGGCGGACGCGGCAGAGGATGGGGAAGCGGCGGAAGATGCGCCGCCGCCGCAGCCTGCCAGCGAGAACGCCAGCGCGAAGACTGCGGCAAGAGCGAATGCCTTTTTCATGGATAAAACTCCTTTTCCCGTATTTCAGGGACATTTGTTTTCAATCTCCGTGGATTTACACGGAGTTGAAGCAAAAGGAACAATCGCGGGGGAAGCTGCGCGGCTCAGAACACGAAGTCGCCACTTTTGCCGCCCTGCTTTTCGCAGAGGTGGATGTCAGAGATGACCATGCGCTTGTCCATGGCCTTGCACATGTCGTACACAGTCAGCAGCGCAGTGGAAACGCCGGTGAGGGCCTCCATCTCCACGCCGGTTTTGCCCTCGCACTGCACGGTGCAGCGGGCGGTGATGGAGTGGCTTTCGTCCTCCAGTGTAAAATCCACGGCGCACTTGGTCAGCGCCAGCACGTGGCACAAAGGGATCAGGTCGGCGGTGCGCTTGGTGGCCATGATGCCCGCCACCCGGGCCACGCCCAGCACGTCGCCTTTTTTGGCGCTGCCTTCCTTCACGGCCTGGTAGCACGCGGCGCTCATGGAGATGCGCCCGGAGGCGATGGCGGTGCGGTGGGTCACGGCCTTTTCGGTCACGTCCACCATGATGGCCTCGCCTTTTTCATTCAGATGAGTAAACGGCATAAGAATGCTCCTTTGTTTTTGATTGGCGGTCAGGCCTTGCCGAAGCCGCAGTTGGGGAAGGTGCACACCGAGCAGTTCAGGCAGAGCCCACCGTTGCCGTAGGCGGCCAGCTGGTCGGCGGTGACCGGAACCCCGGCAACCAGATAGGGCAGCACCAGATCAAAGATGGTGCGCTTGGCGTACATCACGCAGCCGGGCAGACCGCACACCGGGCGGTTTCCCTCGGCGTAAGCCAGCAGGAACATGGCGCCGGGCAGCACCGGTGCGCCGTAGCTTACCACGCTGGCCCCGGTGTTTTTGATGGCCAGGGGGGTCTTGTCGTCCGGGTCCACGCTCATGCCGCCGGTGCACAGCACCATGTCCGCGCCCTCGCGCAGCATCTCGTTGGCAGCGGCGGTGATCTTCTCGTGGTCGTCGTTCAGCACGGTGTGCCAGGCCATCCGGCAGCCGTACTCCGCCAGCTTCTTCTCAATCACCGGAGTAAAAGAATCCTGAATGCGGCCGTAGAACACTTCGTTGCCGGTGGTCACCACGCCCACCTTCAGCTCCCGGAAGGGCACCAGACGGAACAGAGGCTCGGTCCCCACAGCGGCGCGGGCGGCCTCCATCTTGGCGGCCTCGATTACCAGCGGGATCACCCGCATGCCGGCCAGCTTGTCGCCCTTTTTCACCGCAAAGCCGCTGTGACGGCAGGCCACCATTACCTCGCCCAGCCGGTTCAGCCGGAACAGGCGCTCGGTGTCGGCCAAAAACAGGCCGTCCACTTCAGCCGTCAGCTCGATCTTGCCCTCGCTGGGCTCGCTGGCGCTCATATATTCGTTCTGGCACAGCTGGCGCAGGATCTCGGCCGCGTCGTTCTCGTGCAGATGGTTTTCGTCGTTTTCCCAGATGTAGATGTGATCCTTGCCCACGCTCAGCAGCACGGGTACATCCTCGGCCTGGATCACGTGACCCTTTTTGAACACGGGGCCTTTTTTGACGCCGGGAATGATCTGGGTGATGTCGTGGCAGAGCACCTGGCCTACCGCATCCTCGGTCTTCATCAGTTTCATAACGGTTCCTCCCATTAATGACGTTCCTCAGTCCTGCACAGGCAGGGTGTAATCGGAAAAATGTTTTTCAAAAATCCGGTCGCAGCAGGCCCGCAGCTCCCGCTGCATGGCGCTGCACCGATGCAGCAGCGTCCGGCCCTCTTCGGTGAGCCGGGAACCGCCGCCCTGTGCGCCGCCGCTCTCCCGCTCCAGCAAGGCAAAGCCCAGCGTGCGCTCCGCTGCGGCGATCCGCCGCCAGGCGGTGGTGTAGGAGATGTGCATTCCCTTGCAGGCGTGCTGCATCGAGCCGCAGGCCTCCACCAGCTCCAGAAAGCGGACCATCTCCTCGTCGAACAACGGCTGCTCGCCCCACAGCTGCAGCCGCAGCTGCGGCCAGAGAGGGCGGGCGGTGTGCTCCCGGCAGGCAAGGTAGCTCAGCAGCAGGCCGTAGTCCTCCGGGGTGTCGGCATCCAGCAGCACGGCCTCGTCCTCCACCGGCAGATCCGCGGGCAGCACCCCAGCCCGGGCCAGCGCGGTTTTCAGGCTGAGACCCGGCGGCGCGGCCAGCAGGGGTTCGATCAGATGCGCATCCAGTGCGGCGGGATGGCCCCGGCGGCCCCCGTAAACCGGCCGGGCAAAGGGGGCCGGATGCTCCAGCAGGCGGCGCAGTGTGTCCGGCAGGGGAAGGGGCACGTCCGCCGGAGCAACCAGAAACCGGCTGCACCGGCTCTGCAGCAGAGGCAGGCCCTGCCGGATGGAATCGAACATCTGGGTGCGGGCGTAATCCGGGTTGTGAACCAGAAAAACCTCCGGCTGGCCTGCCAGATGCGCCTCAATCTCCTCTGCGTGCCAGCCGGTCACGATCACCACCGGCCCCACACCGGCGGCGCGCATGGTGTGCAGCAGCTGGTCCAGAAAGGTGCTGCCGCCCAGAGGCAGCAGCGGCTTGAACCGGCCCATCCGGGAGGAAAGCCCGGCGGCGGGGATCAGTGCACCGAATGCCATCGCTTGCCCTCCTTTGCCTGAGGCGGCGCGGAGCCGCCAATTGACTCTGCTCTGATTTTAGCACAGTGAGCGTTATTTCACAAGAGAAATAACGAAAAGAACGACTTTTTTGCCGCGTACGGGGCGGGAAAGGCGGGAGGTTTTGTCTTAACCGGATGTTTATGGTATAGTAAAGAGGACAATAACCATACAAAACAGGCAGGAATCAGGAGATATTCATGAAAACCGAACGATTGAACGAAACATCCGCCCGCGCTTTGCTGGCCGCTCAGAAGGAATACTTTGCCACCGGGGCAACCCGGTCGCTGCAGTTTCGGCTGGGGCAGCTGGAAGCCCTGTACAAGGCGCTGGAGCGGCATACCCCGGCGCTGGAAGCGGCTCTCGCACAGGACCTGGGCAAGAGCCGGTTTGAGAGCTACGCCAGCGAGATCGGCATGGTGCTGGCGGGCATTTCCCACATCCGCCGCCACCTGGCCCGCTGGATGAAGCCCCGCACCAAGCTTGCGCCCATGCAGCTGTTTCCCGGCCGCGGCCGGGTGGAGCTGGTGCCCTATGGCTGTGTGTACATCCTGGGACCCTACAACTACCCGGTGCAGCTGCTGCTGGAGCCGCTGGCCGAGGCGCTGGCTGCGGGCAACTGTGCGGTGGTCAGCCCCTCTGAGCTCACCCCCCATGTGGCCCAGGCGGTCAGCACCATGCTGGCCGAGGTCTTCCCGCCGGAATACGTGTGCTGTGTGCCCGCTGGCATCGAGAACAATACCCTGATGCTGCACAGCCGCTTTGATTACATCTTCTTCACCGGCAGCCCCCGGGTGGGCCGCATTGTGATGCAGGCCGCGGCGGAAAACCTGGTGCCGGTGACGCTGGAGCTGGGCGGCAAAAGCCCGGTGATCGTGGCAAAGGACGCTCATCTGCCCACCGCCTGCGAGCGCATTGTCTGGGGCAAGCTGATGAACGCGGGCCAGACCTGCGTGGCCCCGGACTATGTGCTGGTGGACCGGAGCATCCAGGAGGAATTTCTGCAGGGGCTGGAAGGGGCCATCCGGCGCTTTTACGGCGAGGATGCCCAAAAGAGCCCGGACTACGGCCGCATCGTGAACGAGGGCCACATCCGGCGGCTGAGCCGTATTCTGGAGGAGGACCGGGCGTTTATCCGGTGCGGCGGCCGGGTGGATGCGGCGGACCGGTACATCGAGCCCACCATCCTCTGCCCGGAGAATATGGACGCGGCCTGCATGCAGGAGGAGCTGTTCGGCCCGCTGCTGCCGGTGTTCGCCTATGAGGACCTGAACGAGGCGCTGGAGATCATCAACAAAGGCGAGAAGCCGCTGGCGCTGTATGTGTTCAGCCAAAGCAAGGCCCTGGTGCGCCGGGTGCTGGACTCCACCGCCAGCGGCGGCGTGAGCGTGAACGATACCATCGGCCATATTCTGGACCCGGACCTGCCCTTTGGTGGGGTGGGCCAGTCCGGTATGGGGGCCTACCACGGCCATGCGGGCTTCCTCACCTTCTCCCACCGCCGCAGTGTGCTGCAGCGGGGCCTTTTCCCCATGCGCACCGCCTTCCCGCCTTTCAGCGAGGCCAGCGAGCGCATGGTGCGCCGCCTGATGCGATGAGTGGGAGCAAACGGGCGGCGGCCTGGGCCGAGTTCACCCAGAAAAAGCTGCCCTCCATCCGGGCCAAGTGGGCGGCGGCGCTGCCCACCATATTGGTATCGCTGACCCTGCTGTTCAGCATCTGGGGTATCTTCGGGGTGCGGTATGTGGTGATGACCTCCTTTTTGACCCTGGTATTCCGCACCCGCCACCGGCAGGACTTCCGTCCCCGGGAGCTGGTGCGCACGGCGGTGATGATGGCGGCGGTCTGCCTGGCGGCCTTCGCGGCCGGGCGGGGGCTCTGGTGGGCTCTGGCGCTGAATCTGGTGGTGCCTTTTGTGCTGGTGTATCTGCTCAGCTCCAAATTCAGCCCCAAGGCATATTTCGTTTATGGCATGGAGTTTGTCTTTTTGCAGCTGATGCCCATCACGCCCGCCCAGCTGCCGGTGCAGCTGGCGGTGCTGGCCTATGGCCTGACGGTGGTCACGGCGGCGCTGTGGATTCACGCAAAGATCATTCACCGGCGCAGGCATTTCGGCACCGTGCGCAAGGGCATGGACAACCTGTGTACCCAGCTGGAAAAGCTGGCCCGGGGCGAAGATGTGAGCGCCGAGCACGCCGCGCTGCCGCCCATGATGATTCACATGACCCAGGTCATCTACGGCAGCCGGGGATATACCTACCTGGCCAACGGCTACGGCAAGGTGAATTATCTGTTCATGCTGCTGTTCCAGCGGTTTTACTACTTCACCGATCACTTTGTGCCCCGGGGCTGGCAGCCCGGTGAAGAGGATGCCGCCTGGCTGCTGCAGCTGGCGGAGCTGTTCCGCCGGGCCGAGCGGGAGCTGAACGGGCCGGAGCACCCGGAGCTGCGCCGCCGTCTGGACCAGCTGCGGACCGGTCCGGGGTTAAGCGACGGGCAGCAGAACGAGGCCATGGGCGAGATTCTGCGGGTGTTCGGCGCGGCGCTGGAGACCCTGGAGCAGGTACACCTGGCCCGTCCCCTGAAGGACTGGAAGCTGCCCGGCGACCAGAACAAGGTGAAGGGGGTGCGGTACGCCTTCGGGCTGGACCAGTTCACCACCCGGTTTGCGGTGCGGCTTTCGGCGGTGCTCTGCCTGGGCTTCGGCTTTGTCTGGCTCACCGGGCTGGAGCATGCCTACTGGTACCCCATGACCGCCTTTCTGATGCTGATGCCCTACGCGGAGGAGAGCCGGATGAAGATCGGCAACCGTATTCTGGGCACGCTGGGCGGGGCGGTGGTGTCCATTCTGCTGATGTCGCTGTTTCACACCATGCCCCAGTACATTGTCATCATGGCGGTGATGACCTGCTTTATGTACTATGTGCCGGTCACCTCCTGGACCATGACGGTTTACTCCACCTGTTACGGCATGACCCTGGCCCAGCTGCGGCTGGGGCTGATGGAATCGGTGGAGCTGCGCCTGGCCTATGTGGCACTGGCGGCCCTGACCGCCGCGCTGGCCAACCGGTTTTTGCTGCCCAACACTGCCGGACGGGAATTCCGCAAAAGCGTGGAGGAGCTGTTTGAGCTGGACCTGAGCCTGCTGGGCCAGGTGCGGGAATACTGCCGCACCGGCAGCCAGGACCTGAACCAGATGCGGGACCGGTTGGTGCGCTCGCATCTTGTGGAAAACGAGATCAAGAGCAGCTTGAAGGGGATGAGCAAGGCCGAGCAGGAATTCTACAGCCAGATGCTGCCCATGAACCGGCAGCTGGTCAGCGAGCTGGAGCAGATCAACGCGTATCTGCGCAGCCGCCCCCAGCTGCTGGGCACCGGCCACAGCCGGATGGCCGCCGAAGTGCTGGACAACCTGGAGGACGCAATCCTGCGCATCAAGCTGAGCTACACCAAAAACGAGCTGGTGCCCTTCTTCGACACCGGCCGCAGCCCCCAGGCCTTCGGCCGCCTGGAGGAGAGCCTCTACTTCAACACCCTGGCGGTGAACTGCCTGCAAACCCTGCGCCAGATGAACGAGCTGCTGGAGAGCAAAGCAAGCGGATAAAACAAAAGCAGCCGTGCGGAAAATCCGCACGGCTGCTTTTTGCTTTGCCTTGGGGTGCTTCGATATCAGCCCTGCATGCCCAGGAACATGCCCAGCACGTAGGGGATCAGCCAGATCAGCCACACAACGATGCTGAACCGGTGGAAGCTCTGCTGCTTTTCCGCGTTGCCCCGGGTGTAGACCAGGGTGGCCCACACCGCGTGGAACAGCATGAGCACGATGGCCAGCGCGCCGGTGATGCCGTGGGGGCTCAGCAGGCTGGAGCCGTGGGCCATGGTGGACATAATGGTGGTGCCGGTGGTATCGAACACCAGACCGCACCAGAACAGGATTACATGGCGCTTTTGCAGGGTGTGAGCCCGGCGCTCGGAAAATACGCCCACGGTGTAAAAGCACAGCGCCAGGGTAATGGTGATGATCGCAGCAATCAGCTGAGTGGTCATAAAAGATGCTCCTCTCTGAACTTCAGGGGACCAGTCGGAACGGCCCGGATTTGTTTCTGAACGATGTTCATTATAGCCGGACGGCGGGCCATTGTCAAGGCGGAGAAGGGGAAAAGACACAAGGAATGTACGATTGTGAACGTTGTTCAAAAAGGCGATTCCCATTCGGCCAAAGGTTTTTTGCCCGGCAGGGGGCGAGGCTCTTGCAAGATGTGCTTTAATCCAGTAAAATACTGAATATACGGTCTGTTTTTCGGCGCCGCAATTCCAAGAAAAAGAGAGGAAAACGATCATGGATCTTCGTTTCAATACCAAATGCGTCCAGGGCGGCTACACCCCCGGCAACGGCGAGCCCCGCCAGATTCCCATCATCCAGAGCACGACCTTTAAATACGACACCAGCGAGGATATGGGCAAGCTGTTTGACCTGGAGGCCTCCGGCTATTTCTACAGCCGCCTGCAGAATCCTACCTGCGATCATGTGGCGGCCAAGATCTGCGAGCTGGAGGGCGGCACCGCCGCCATGCTCACCGGCAGCGGCCAGGCAGCTAACTTCTATGCGGTGTTCAACATCGCGGGCTGCGGCGACCATGTGGTGAGCAGTGCCAGCATCTACGGCGGCAGCTACAACCTGTTTGCGGTGACCATGAAGCGGATGGGCGTGGAGTTCACCTTCGTGGACCCGGACTGCACCGAGGAGGAGCTGAACGCCGCCTTCCGGCCCAACACCAAGGCTGTGTTCGGCGAGACCATCGCCAACCCCGCGCTGACCGTGCTGGACATTGAGAAGTTCGCCAAGGCGGCCCACGCCCACGGCGTGCCCCTGATCGTGGACAACACCTTTGCCACCCCGGTGAACTGCCGGCCCTTCGAGTGGGGCGCGGACATCGTGACCCATTCCACCACCAAGTACATGGACGGCCACGGCGCTGCCGTGGGCGGCTGCATCGTGGACAGCGGCAAGTTCGACTGGACCGCCTATCCCGAGAAGTTTGCCTGCCTGTGCACCCCGGACGAGAGCTACCACGGTGTGACCTACACCGAGCGCTTCGGCCTGGCCGGCGCCTACATCACCAAGGCCACCGCTCAGCTGATGCGTGACCTGGGCAGTGTGCAGAGCCCCCAGAGCGCCTTCATTCTGAACCTGGGCCTGGAGAGCCTGCATGTGCGCATGAAGCGCCACTGCGAGAACGCGCTGGCCGTGGCCTCCTATCTGGAGAAGCACCCCAAGATCAGCTGGGTGAACTACTGCAGCCTGCCCGGCAACAAGTATTATGACCTGGCCCAGAAGTACCTGCCGAACGGCAGCTGCGGCGTGGTGAGCTTCGGCATCAAGGGCGGCCGCGCCGCCGCTGAGGTGTTCATGAAGCACCTGAAGGTGGGCGCCATCGAGACCCATGTGGCCGATGCCCGCACCTGCATTCTGCATCCCGCCAGCAGCACCCACCGCCAGATGAACGATGCCGAGCTGGCCGCTGCCGGTGTGGGCGCCGATCTGGTGCGCATGTCCTGCGGTCTGGAGGACGCTCAGGACCTGATCGATGACATCGCCCAGGCCCTGGAACAGGTATAAGATGAAACAAATGCTGCAAAGAATGGCAGCGCACTGCGCCCCGCCGTCGCCCGGAACCCTCCGGGCGATGGTGCCGGGCGTTTTGTGCGGTTGGGGCTGCGCCGGGCTGCTGGCGCTGGGCCATCCCTGGCTGGCCGGAGCGCTGGCTCTGGCGGCGGCCGTGGTGGCCGGAGGCTGGTGGAAGCCCTCCTTCTGGGCCGAGAGCTGGCGGGGCCGGGGCTGGGTGCTGCCCTCCCTGGTATTGGGCGTGATTCTGGCGGCGGTGATGCTACTGGAGCCGGTGGCGGACGCTTACTATGCCGCTTGGTACTGGCCGGTGTACAAGGGCCTTGCCCTCGGCCTGGTGCTGGGGCTGCTGGCCGGTCCGCCGCTGGTTTGCGCGCTGCGCCGGATGGCAAAAAAGGCCAGAGCCGCCCGCAGTGAGGAACGACCGCCCTTCCCGGGGCTGTGGTTCTTTCTGGCGGTTTTGCTGCCGCTGGCGGTGTACTGGGCACGGGTGTTCCCCTACGAGAGCAGCTTTGACCTGGAATACCAGCTGGAGATGCTGCGGGGCGAGATCCCGCTGAACGACGTGCACACCCTGGCCCACACCCTGCTGCTGGGCATGCTGGGCGGGCAGCCGGGGCTGCTGGTGGCGGTGCAGCTGCTGGCGCTGGCCGGGCTGCTCACCGCCTTTGCCGCCTGGTTTTACCGGCGGGGCATGGGGCTGTTTGCTCTGGCGGCCTGCCTGTGCGGCGGCTGCTTGGGCCCGGTGGTGGGTCAGGCGGCGGCAAGCCCCATCAAGGACATGCCCGCCGCCCTCTGCACCGGTGTGGTGCTCTATTACATCATGCGGCTGCTGGCAGAAGACCTGCGCCTGACCTGGCCCCATCGAATTGCCTTTGGCGCGGCGCTGGCCTTCACCGGCCTTTTCCGCCACAACGGTTTGGTGCTGGTGCTGGCGGCGGGGCTGTGGCTGCTGGCCCGGGGCATTTACCGCCGTCGGAAGTGCCTGCTGGCCGCTGTGGCGGTGTGCGCCGTCTGCATCCTTCTGGTGGACAGTGTGGCCGCGCCTCTTTTAAACGTGCAGCACCCGGCCAACGGCTTTGCGGTGCAGGTGTACGCCACCGGCATCGTGGCGGTGGACCAGCGGGGCGGCGAGATCACCGACGAACAGCGCCGCCGCATGGAAGAGCTGCTGCCCATGGACTATGTGGCCCAGTGCCTGGAAAACCCGGACACCGCCCACTTCACCCGTGCCCAGCGCCTGTGCTGGACCCGGGACCTGGGCAGCTATACCCCCAGCGAGCGGGAGCAGCAGTTTGTGCCCCTGCTGGAGGACAGTGCGGGCGTGAACGACGTGTTCAACAACCTGTTCATCCTGGCCGCGGGGCAGAACAAAGCGGAGCTGCTGCGGCTGTATCTGGAGCTGTTTTTGCAAAATCCCTGGCTGTGTACCACCGAGCTTCTGCGCAACAACACCAATGTGTGGCGGCTGGACCGGGGTCTCGGTCCCTTCAGCCATGTGTTTTATCTGGCGGCGGTGGCCCTGACCTTTTTCTGCGGCAGCGGGCGGGGCATGCTGCGCCGCTGGCCCGCGCTGCTGCCGCTGGCGTGCAACATTGCCTCGGTGATTGTTGCCGCCTCCACCAATGAGATTCGTTATCTGCTGCCCATCTTTTTGCTGGCCGTGCCCTGTGCGCTGTTCTTTGCGCTGGAGGCCGGCGGGGCAGACCATCAAACCAAAGGAGTGAGCGAGCCATGCCGCTGATCATCCCGCAGAACCTGCCCGCCTATACCGCGCTGGGGCAGGAAAACGTATTTGTGATGCACTGCCAGCGGGCCGAGAGCCAGCAGATCCGTCCGCTGCGGATTCTGGCGCTGAACCTGATGCCCACCAAAATCGCCACCGAGACCCAGCTGGCCCGGCTGCTGGCCAACAGCCCCATTCAGGTGGAGCTGACCCTGCTGCACACCGCCAGCCACGCGGCCACTCATGTGGCGGGCGAGCATCTTTCCGCCTTTTACAAGACTTTTGACGAGGTGAAGGACCAGCGGTTCGACGGCATGATCATCACCGGCGCGCCGGTGGAGAAGCTGCCCTTTGAAGAGGTGGACTACTGGCCCGAGCTGTGCCGCATCATGGAATTTTCCAAAACCAATGTGTACTCCACCCTGCATGTGTGC
>PPYE01585502.1_pt1 | contig 17210 bp, 16 predicted proteins | sample 1559881 | NCBI WGS metagenome assembly PPYE01 (sample SAMN08240022, study PRJNA423297) | Human gut metagenome, whole genome shotgun sequencing project. | reverse complement strand
GCTAACCACTAGACAACCGCCAAAGCACCGATGGTAAATCTAGGTATGGATTAATTTGCGAAAGATTCTTGACGGTACCTTTAAGCAAAGTGTTTACGTTATGAAATCAATATCTTGCAAAACAAAAGGCTTTCCTCCCGTATTGCCAGAACCTCTATCGCATTTGCTCAATCTGGTTAATCTGACGCTAATGCAACACGGCAAAGGAGTACCAGATGTATGAAGATAGGGCAAAAGAATGCAGCGAAGTAAGCGCCGATGACATCGACGGCGAGGTCTGGAGTCTGAAAGAAGCTGCTGCGTATTTAGATGTTTCCTACTCGACAGCGCTTCGCATGGCTAGGTCTGGCGAGCTGATCGCGTGGCAAATTAACGATTCGTGGAAGACGAGTAAGGGGCTGTGCAAGCGCTACGTCAGAAGCCAGATCAAGAAGCAGGCATTGATATGCCGCGCCACATACAGCGAATAAGCAAACGCAAGCCAGTAGAGTACGCACGCTTCCCCCAGCGAACCTACTCGACCATTCAGCAAGGACTTATGCAGGTGCTGGTGGAGCGGAAGGTTGGCAGGAATGGCCTCATGGTGATGATTGCGTTGTGCGGAGCTGTATATGCCGATGGTAGGCTCGGAAGAATGTCTTCTGATCTGATGAGTGAGATTACAGGGTTAACGGCCAATCAGAATGCTCGCGGGATGAAAGAGCTTCGTGATAAGAAAATCATTACGCCGGTAATACGGCGAACGAAAGAAGACTATCGGCATCCTGATAGATCAAACTTTGGTCACGTTGCCCAGTACTGCTTCACCAAAGAGGTGTGGGCAAGAATAGAGACGATAAGCAACGATGACGACCCTTACGATGGCAAGCGCTATTAGCTGGTGGCTAATCCATATAAGTCGAGTAGCAATATAATTATCTCGTCAGGCCTCCCGCATCGCACTTGCGCAATTACCCATGATTGCACGCTGGAAAGAAGCGAAAAGGTGAAGTGGAACCGTCTGCCAATGCCATGCCCTCCAGGGGCCTACACGTTCCATTCCGAAGCCCGCAAGAGTACGGGCTTCTCGTTTTTTTCGCACGAGCAGATGGGGTACTAATCAGGTCGTACTTTCAAAACGAAAGAAAAAGATTTCAAACTGAAAGGCTTTGCTACCGATATACGAAGATTTCACCTTTATTCGCTCGCAATCATTATCTTGATGTGGCCGAACGTCCAAGAGGCGATGAGGCGACTCCTGACGACCTGTCGTTAGGAACCGTAAGGAGCCCCATCATGGAAAAGCGTCAAACACTGGAAGATCACATCATCGAAGCGGTTAACCAGCTTAGGGAAAATCAAGGCTTGTCACTTGTCGAACTATCTCGCCGCACCGGCATTGACACCGCAAGACTTGGAAATGTTTTGAGAGGCGACCGCATCATGCGCGCTGATGAGCTGGCCTTATTGATGGTCGTTCTTCAGATTCCTATTCAGGCAATTTGTCCTAGGAAGTTTATTCCTTGGACGATTGCAGAAGACAGAAAAGAAATAATTCGAAAACTAGAGTCAGGTGAATAGCGACCATGCACTTTAAATCCGTTGACACTCAAACCGAAGAAACACTCATCGAGAAATGTCAGCAAAACGGCTGGCTTATGCGCGGTGGATACGACTGGCAAGACGACCCTTATCTTGAGGAATATCCGTATGAGTTCTCATGCGCGGATGACCTTGAAGAACTGCGCGGATTCTTTGCTCACGACAACTGGGCCATCCGACAGGGTGTCACCTATAAGGATCTTGCCTTTATCCAGCAGGTTAACGGTGGTGATGAGTGGTGGACGCTCAAGCAAGTCGATGACGGTTGGATGAGCTTCGAGAACATCACCTTTGGCAACATGGTCAAGGATCCGGAGCGTTTCAATCATATGATTTGCTCCGTGGTCGCGTCGAGTCCGCAAATCTGCCACAACCTCGACTATCAAGCGCCCCAAGAGCTCACAGACAAACTCATATCGCTTGCTGACGAATATGGCTATTACGACGTTCAAGACAGCCATCCCGATCCTGCTGATTTCAGAACGTATGTGATCAGAAGTATCCAGGAAACCCCGGATGACGTGTGCGATTGGCTTCGAACGATTGAGGAAGAGGCCGACTGCGCAGAGGCCGGTGAACTTACGGAGCAAGTAATGCTGGCGTTCAAGCGCGAAGACCCACGGCAAGAGTCTCTTTCGGAAAAAGCAACGCGAGCAAAGGAAGCTGGCGCACATCAGCAAAGCCAGCCCGTGGCTCAGCGTGACGACAGAGGTAAATAGGCACTGGGACAAATTGTCCCAGTAGACAAGGAGGCAACTATGCCAAGCGATTTCGGCGATGAATCAGGCGAGAAGTTCTGCGATTGGCTTATGGATATTGGGCAGCAGGCAGGCCAGGAGGCAATGCATGCGGCAGCGCACAAGCTCAGTGTTGCGCTTAAACGCACGAAAGGCGATCTTGGCGTTGATGATGCTGAGCCTAAATGGGCGCGACTCAACCTTGACGAGCTTTCCAAGATAGAAGGCTATGACAGCATCAAACAGATCTTGGGCAAGCAGCTTGAAGACGCCGGCGTTGAGCATAGCTTCTTTGTCGATGACAAAACGGGGCAAGAGTCCCTGCTCTTCAAGCACGAAGACGCTTCCAAGGTCGACCGTGTATTCGATGAGTTGATTGACGATGTCGACAAATCTCTTGAACGAGCAGACGCACAGCTTTCCCGGGGCGAGGAACCGGCTAAAACACAAACGAAGGAAACGAGCCGAGACTCCGAGCCCTTGGAGAAGCGGTCTGCCCGCGTGCGGGCATCTTCTGCTGCGCTGGAGGCCGAGCGAAGCCAAGGGCGTGGGCGCGCTATCGGCCGCGAGGACAAGTTCCAGGAAGTGAAGACGAAATAGGATGAGGCTGCGCAAGGACAAGCTCATCTTCGCCTCCGTTTTCTCCGTAGTAGCGTTCATTTTGGTGGACGTTTACGCGGCTTGCCTCTCAACGTACCCAGCACCGATTTTGGCGCATATCAGCGAAGCGGTATATGCGCTCCCTGCTTTTATCATCGCACGTGGCGCAGTGTTTTGCTTTGAGCCTGCCGCTCTTGCGGCGGGCCTTGTTGCCGCGTGCGGAATCTGGATAGTTTGGGCCTACTCGCTTATGCGTGAGGGCAATTACCGCAATGGCGAGGAGCATGGATCTGCTCACTGGGGCACAATCAAGGAAGGCCAGCGTTTCCGCGACAAGGAGGCCTCCGACAACAACATCATCTTCACCGAACACTATGCGATGGCGGTGAGCCGCAAGCAGTTCGACCTCGAACTCGATCGCAATCGCAACGTGCTCGTTATCGGTGGCTCCGGTTCCGGCAAGAGCCGCTACTATGTGCTGCCCAATCTCATGCAGGCAAACACGTCGTTTTTCGTCACCGACCCCAAGGGAACGATGCTTCCCGACGTCGGTCACATGTTGGAGAAAGAGAAGTACCGCATCCTGAGCTTCAACACCATCGACTTTACCAAGTCCATGCACTACAACCCCATCGCCTACGTGCACACGCAGGCAGACGTCTACACCTTCGTTGACTGCCTTATCAAGAACACCACGCCTGAGGGCGAAAGCAGCAATGACCCGTTTTGGGAGAAGTCAGAGCGCATGCTCTACATGGCGCTCATAGGCTACCTGGTATTCCATTGCCCGGAAAAGGATCGCAACATCCCCGGACTCATGACTTTGCTCAATCTGGCAGAGGCGCATGAGAATGACGAGTCGTATATGAGCCCGCTAGATCTGCTGTTCCATGAAATCGAATCAGGACAGTCCTATCAGAAGGTAAGCGATAAGACATTCAGTTTTGATGCCGACATGCGTGGCTTTGCAAACGGAACCGACACCGGCTATGCCTGGGTGAAAACCGGGATGCCGACCAAGCCGGAAGACGACTTCAGCCTGAACAACTACACGTCATTCAAAAGCGGTGCGGCCAAGACTTTGAAGTCCATCATCATCAGCTGCAACGCGCGCTTGGCGCCCTTCACCTTCGATGAGATGCGCGAGGTTTTGCGCTATGACGAGATGCACTTGAATACGTTGGGTGACCCCGGACAAAAGACGGCACTGTTCGCCATCATGAAGGACACGTCGGATAGCTTTGCGTTTCTGTTCGCCATCATGATGTGGCAAACGATGAACGTGCTGTGCGATAAGGCGCTGGCCGAATTTGGGGGCCAGCTGCCCACGCCGGTGCACTTTATCTTCGATGAGTTTGCCAACTTGGGACACTTGCCCGAGGTGCAGAAGACCGTCGCCGTTGTTCGCAGTCGCAACATGTCGCTATCCATAATCCTGCAGTCAATCGCGCAGCTGAAGCGCGAGTATAAAGATGACGCACAGACCATCATCGACTGCTGTGATACGACGTTGTTCTTGGGCAGCAAGTCAAACGAGACCAACAAAGAGATCTCGGAGATGATCGGCAAGGAAACGGTGTCGACCCTCAACGTGAACGAGAGCCGAGGCGCAAATCCATCCACCACCAAAAACTATGGACGAAGCGAGCGCGATCTTATCCAGGCTGCTGAGATTGGCAAGTTGAAGCGCAGCCAGGCAATCCTGCTTATTGCCGGAACGAATCCGCTTTTGGATGGGAAGTATCGGCTCGAACAGCACACTCGCTACAAGTTCGTCGACAGACAAGGCGAAAACGCCGTGTTTCGGGAGAAGTTTGACTTTGAGGATTATTGCGCACGGGTGCGCGGGAGCGTGATGCCTATGCACTGAGACAAATTGTCCCAGTAAGCGACCTCAACGGCGGCGGCCATGCCATAACGGGCACCGCACGCTTCACGAAAGCTTCCACACAATCGCTTGGGACCGCCACCGCCAATGTAAAGGAGCTTACGCTCCGCAGCGAATTTTACCACTTGAAACAGCGGCCACTTCCACCTTGGGCCGCGAAACCATGTAAAGGAGTGCAAACCATATGCTTGCAAACATCATTACGCTCGTATCCGGCTGCGTTACGTTCCTGGGCGGCTTCCTTGTCGTCTGGGGCGCGGTGTCCCTTGGCCTCGCCATCCGCGAGCAGCAGGGCGGCTCCCAGATCGCCAGCGCCATTTCCACCATCGCCGGCGGTGCCATCATCATCGCCGCTGCCGTCTACTTCGGGATGCTCGACACATCCTGGCTCCCTGCTTAGGGGTGATGCGGTTGCTAAGCGTATCAATCCATAAAGACATCGGCGAATACAGCGAGAAGATCGTCGGAAAGCTGTCGTTTCGCACGCTTATCTGCGTAACGGGCGGACTTGCAGCGGCAGTTGCTGCAGCGGCCTTCACCTACTTCGTTTTGGGCATCGACGTATCGAGCGCAACGCTTCCCGTCATGGCGGTCTCCATGCCGTTCTGGCTCGCAGGATTCTGGCGGCCTTGCACCATGAAGCTCGAACAATTCATGCCCCTGTGGTTCCAGCATACCTTCAACGACGACAGGATCCTGTACGCATCTTCCATCGACAAGGCAGAGCCAGCCCTGCGCGAAGTTCTCGCGCAGAAACAAGACCGCAAGCATGCACGCAAAGCCAAAAGGAAGGGGGCAGAGCTGTATGAGCCGAGCCGAGAAGATATCTAGGCGCGAAGCAAAGCGCACCGCAAAAGAAGAGAAGAAGGAATTGCGAGCAGCACGCGCCAACGCCAAGGCGCGCGGCAAGTCAGACGTTAACCGCCGTCTGCGCGCACAGGAAAAGGAACTTACCGAGCAGACTACGTCGAAGCGCCGTGCGCGCTTCGCAGCAAAGGACGTGCTGTCCTATATCGGCTATGACGCCATGTATGCCGATGGCATCGCCCAAGTGGAAGACGGCGTTTTCTCCCAGACGCTGAAGTTCACCGACATCAGTTACCAGTCCGCACGAGAAGAGAATCAGCAGGCGATCTTTTCCACGTACTGCCAGCTGTTCGATTACTTTGGTGCGGAAACCTCCGTGCAGCTCAACATCGTGAATACGCCGATACCGGCAGACGAGATAGGCAACAAGGTCTTCTTCGAGTGCCACGAGGAGCGCACGCGCGCCTACGTGGATGAGTACAACCGCATCTTGAATGACAAGATGCGCGAGGGAGTATCCAACCTCATTCGTGAGCGCTACCTGACGTTCGCGGTGGGTGCGCCCAACGTGGACGCTGCTGTGCCGAAGCTCGCGCGCATGAGAAACGACTGCGTACAGACGCTTGCACGTATCAGGAGTGATGCAACCGTCGTGCGCGGTGAAGAGCGCCTAGCCGCCATTCATTCGCAACTGCGCCCGGGCAAGAAGCTGACTTCCCCCGTGTTCGAGGAATTGTCATGCAGAAGCGGTTTGCGCACCAAAGACCTTATCGCCCCGGGCGTTCTCGACTTCAAGCCGCAAGGGCGCGCCGATTGCTTCTATTCGGACGGCATGTACGGCCAGGTACTGGGATTTCGCCGCTTCGGCAGCGAGCTTTCCGATCGCGCATTGGCCGACATCATCGATTTGGCCCTGCCACTCAATGTCACGTTGCACATTCAAGCAATGGACAAGGCAAAAGCCGTTGCCTACGTGAAGCAGCGCCTTGCCTGGATGGACAAGGAGATCATCGACGAGCAGATGACGGCAGTGAAGAAGGGCTACGACTTTCAGATCCTGCCCTCCGAGCTCAAGTACTCCAAAGAAGAAGCCGAAGACCTGCTCGATCATCTGCAGAACAAGAACCAGCGCCTGTTCATCTTCACGGGCTTGGTATACACGTATGCCGAGAGCCCGGAAGAGCTTGATGAACAAGTGCTGCAGATCATGAGCACGGCGCGCCGTAACTCCATTGACCTCGATACGCTCACTTACCGCCAGCGCCAGGGCCTGAACTCGGTGCTGCCGCTGGGTCACAACCATGTTGAGATGAGCCGCATGATGACCACCGCGCAGGTGGCTATCCAGATGCCGTTTGCCTCACAAGAGCTCAATCAGCCGGGCGGTGGCTACGTGGGACAGTCCAAGCAGTCGGGCAATCTGGTCATTTGCAACCGCAAGGATCTGGCAAGCCCCATGGGGTTCGTCTGCGGCAAGCCGGGTTCCGGCAAATCCTTCAGCGTCAAGCGCGAGATTATGAACACCATCTTGGCTTATCCCGATGACGAGATTATCATCTTCGACCCTGCAGGCGAATACGCGCCCGTGGTCGAGCCAGCCGGTGGCACGTCCATCCGCTTCGCGCCTGATTCGGCAACCTACATGAATCCGTTTGACTTAGGCGACGTTGCAGACAGGGGCAATGCGTCGCAAATGGCCTTCAAGATAGAGGCGATATTGGCCCTATCGTCTGCCACCATGGCAGAAGGCGCTCAAGGCCTGCCGGAGTCGGACAAGTCCATCATCAGCCGTTGCGTCGAGGCGGCCTACGTTGCCGCATCCATGCATGACAGGATGCCGACGCTTGGTGACTTCTATGACATCCTCACGCGCCAGCCCGAGGCTGAGGCGCGCGACATTGCGCTTCGCTATGAGCGCTATGTGAAGGGTGCCTTGTCGTTCTTCAACAACCAATCCAACGTCGCTTTCAAGAACCGCATCACTAACATCGACTTCAAGGATCTGAATTCCAACATGCGCGTATTCGGCATGCTCACGGCGCTTGAAGCGGTACGCAACCGCATGTACTACAACTTCGAGCGCGGCGTTACCACCTGGCTCTATATCGATGAGGTGCAAAGCCTCTTCAGCCACCCGGCAATCATCAGCTACTTCTCTAAGTTCTGGGCCGAGGGCCGCAAGTTCAACCTTATCTGCACGGGTATCACGCAGAACTCCATCTACATGCTCGAACATGAAGAAGCACGCAACATGGTGCTGAATTCCGACTACATCATGCTGCTGAAGCAGTCTCCGCTCGATCGCCGCGAATGGGTACGTCTACTGGACCTTTCCGCCCAAGAAGAAGCGTGCATCGATGAATCCGTGAAGCCAGGCGAGGGCTTGCTGGTGGCAGGCGCTGCCCGCATCGCCATCACAGACGACTGGCCGAAGGGCTTGCTCTACAACACCTTCAACACCAAGCCTGAAGAGATTGCAGCGCTCAAGCGCGCTGCCCGTTTCGAGTTCGGATTCAAAGAAAAGGCCGAGGGATAGGCTCATGTCGAGCAATCTTGCCAAGCATACCGATACGGCGAAGGCCACCGAGTTCACCCGGGGCGAGTCCGACAGCGCCTTCGAGGCCAAAGCGGGCCGCACCGATGCGGTGAATGCCGGCATCGTCAAGAAGGCTGATGCAGTTGCCGAGGCTGAATTGAAAGGTGCGCGCAAGAGAGGCGTTTCCGTCAGAAACGTGCTCGGTCGCGCAGCACGCCAGGCAGGCGGCCAAGAAGGTGCGGATGCCGGCGATCAGGCAGCACGCAATATTACGCGACAATCGGGCATCGCCCTGCAGAAGAGCCGCAACATGCGCTCGGCGATATTCGCTTCCGCTGCAGCCGAGATGGACGAGGCAGACGAAACAAGCGGGATGTCGGATGCCTATCAGAAGGGCTCCGACGCAGCAGCGCTGGCCCGCAAAGCGAAAGCCATGCGCGCCTCCAAAGATGCGGTCAATACCACGGCAACGGCTACTGGGGCAAATTGTCCCAGTGCTGCCAAATCCGTTGAAGATCGGGCTCGCAAGGCTGTTTCCAAGAAAACCAAGGAGAAAGCAGCGGAGTCGAAGGTGCGCATGCAGTCACGACGTACCTGGCTCAAGGCACACGGCGCGCAGGCAAAGGCAGCCCAGGCTGCCGGGGAGAATGCCGCAAAGGCAGGCGGTACAAAGACGCTTGCCGCAATGGCCTCCGGTGCACTGGCACCCGTTGCTGGAGTGATCGCGGGCATCATCGCATTCGTGCTTGCCATGATGGTGGTATCTCAGCTCATCAGCGCCCTTTTCGGCTTCTGGGAAAACGAGGCTGCAAAGCAATCAATGGCAGGGCTGCCGCCTTATATCACGCAAGAAATGGTGGTAACCGCGCTTGAATGCCAAGAGAAATACGGACATCCCGCAGGATGTACTATCGCGCAGATCATCTGCGAGTCGGGCCAGGGAGACCATCTGTCCGGATTGGCGACGCGCGACAACAACCTGTTCGGCATCAAGTGGGCCTCATCCTACGGGTTGGCCGAGGAAGTGTCGGGGCATTCCAGCTGGCAGACCGGCGAGGAGTACGGCGGGCAGCACGTCACCATCACAGCCGAGTTCACCAGTTTCAAGTCGCACAAGGACTGCATCGTCTTCCGCAGCCGCGTCTTTTTGCAGAACTCCCGTTATTCGGAAAACGCGCTTATCAAGGAAGCAATGGCTACGCATTCGTCCGACAAGATGGCGGAAGGTTTGAAGGACGCCGGCTACGCCACGAGCTCAAGCTACGTTGAATCGCTCAAGAGCATCATGACCACCTACAACCTCTATCGCTTTGACGGGATGACCGTCGAGCAATTCGAGTCCATGACGGCAAACGGGGACGTGATCGTGCAGGCAGCCTACAGCCAGCTTGGGGTTCCCTACGTGTGGGGCGGGTCTACTCCCAACGTTGGCTTGGACTGCTCGGGCTTGACCCAGTACTGCTATGCGCAGGCAGGCATATCTATTCCTCACTACACCGAAGATCAGAAGAGCGCGCTTACCACGGTTCTTCTGTCCGAGGTCCAGCCCGGAGACATCCTCTACAAGTACGGTCATGTGGCTATCTACATCGGCGGCGATCAGTACATCCATGAGCCGCAGACCGGTGACGTGTGCAAGATCTCTTCCGGCATCAACTATTTCACCTGCGCGTTGCGCGCGAACAGATAGGAGCGTTGAAGCAATGAACAAGAAGGGCAAGATCCTCATGGCTCTAGCCATTGGAGCCGTTGTCATCCTAGTCGGGTCGAGCGTCGTGCGCTATACGCTCGTCCACCAGGATGAAACGGTGGGACAAATTGTCCCAGTAGAATCAGAAGACAACCAGGCACAGCCGAATACCTTGGATACTTCCAGCCAGAATCTGCCTGCAGACGAGAAGGACGCGCTGGCGATACTGAAGAGCAGCGTGTGGACTGCCGACGGCGGCAAGTCGACCATCGCGTTTAAGGATGGCCGCTATGCCGAATCTGACGGCGTTGCCAACAACATGACCGCATTTGATGTCTCGTCGGTGACGAAGGAAAGCAACCAGACGTCGATCATGCTCAAGCTGGATTTGCCAGATGGCACGACTAAGGATTCCCTCGTGCTTGTGCGCCAAGATGCTGCAGGTGCCTATACCGTATCAAGTGATGATTTTACGCTGGCGAAAACTTACAGCCAGGGAGCGCCTAACGCTGGTGTCGTTGAGGTTATAGGTGTTAACGATGAGTTCCGCGAGCTCTTAGGCGGTACGACCGAAGGGCTCTCAAAAGCCGCGACCGAGTACGCGCATGCGCATGTTCCCACGGCGACCAAGGCAACGTGGACGCAATCGCTTGTGGTCGACTATGCAAGCGGCACGGTAAGCGCCAACTTCACCTGCGATGATACGGCATCGACCGTGCTCACCATCGAATACGCGCGAGGCCCGGCCACGTTCAAGGTCATGGGGTGATGCGGATGGTAACAACTATCAAAGATAAACGCTTCGCCCTGGCATTTGCAGCAACGTTTCTCATCTTAAGCTCGCTCATGCTGTTTCCTGATTTTGCATTCGCGGCCATCGCTGACGACATCAACAAGTGGCTTTGCGGGGTGCTGCGCGACTGCTGCAACTGGATCTTCGCGAACCAGATAAACATGCTCAAGTCCATCGGCTACGACGGCATCCTTGCTGCCGGCTTTGATTCGATGCTCGGCACGGCGGGCAATACCACCATGTACTCGCTTGTCCATGGGGTATGGCAGGTTGCCATACTTCCCATCAGCTGCGGTGTGCTCGGGTTCGTGTTCACCATCAAGCTCATCCAGATCTCGCAGAAGATGGATGGCAACGCGAGCCTACCGGGCGTGAAAGAAGTCGTGTTCCTGCTGGTCTTCTTCGCAGTCTTTCTGTTCCTCATCCAGAACAGCTTCGACTTGATGGCATCCATCTATTCGGTTACCAAGCTTGCTATCGAACGCGTTATCAACATGTTCGGCACGGGCGGTGCCATCGACCTTAATGCCGTATCGATCGTCACCACCGACGACGACGTAGCGGCGCTCGTTGCCATGCTCATCGTGGCGCTTATCAGCTGGGTTGTGGTGTTGGCGGCCTATATCGTTGCGCTCGTCGTTTCTTGGGCGCGAGCCATCCAGCTCTACCTCATGGCGGCATTCAGCCCCATACCCCTCGCACTCATGGGCACCGAGGACACTCGTCAGATAGGCATCGGCTACGTCAAGAATTTCGTGGCGGTGTGCTTGGCGGGCATCATCATCCTCGTGCTGCTTATTTCCTTCCCGATAATCCTTGGCGGCCTCAATGCGGCGAACCCCGGAACAGGCACGCCCATAGACGGCATTGCCAACGGGCTCACCTACGCGCTCCAGTACCTGGCGATGTGCATTTTGCTCATCTTGTCCTTGGTCAAGAGCGGAAGCTGGGCCCGCGACATCGTTGGTGGATAGAAGAGAGGAGGTGAACCGTTATGTATGACTACGATACCTGTTCCTGCGAGCAGGCCGCTTGGCGCGTTTACGACCTGATGTGTGAGCACGAGCCCATGTACTTCGAGGCGCATGTGACCGACGACGAAGAAAGCCCTAACGGATTCGGCTGGTACTTCTCGTCGCATTCGCAAAACGCCGATGGCACCTGGTCAGAATACGACGGCGGCCAGTATTGGGACTACGAAAGCGCAAAGGAATTCGAAAGCGTCATCGGAGAAGCAGTACCCTTTGCAGCCTTCGAGACGAGGCCTGTGGAATACGAGGAGTTCGAGCGTGTCGCTTTTCAAGCACCTCGATCCTTGTCCGAACGTGAAGCAGCTGCACGTGCACTCCACGCGGGTGACCAACGCGGCCGCAACGACCCTGTAAAGGAGGCTCAAGTGAGCAGATGAATGATGCAGTTAACAACGGCGCGGTCTTCCACAACACCCCGCCACCGCCAATGTAAAGGAGATTGAGACAATGACCGAAACAGAGAAGAAGAACGTCTTTTTGACGCTTCACAAGAACTTCGTCCGCACGGATATCGAGTACACCGACCAGGCAACCGGCGAGCTGAAGACCTTCAACCAGGTAACGCTGCCCAAGGGCACCACTATCGACGGCATCGACGTTGGCTGCTATCAATTCAGCCCGCTATTCGTCAACGCTTCGCGCTTCAGGGGCGAGAACTTCCGCGACATCCCCTTGCTTGCCGATAGGGAGGTTTGGCTTAAGCGAACCGTTCTTGATGGTGAGGGCAATCCCGTTCTTGATGACGACGGCAAGCCCGAGCGCGACACGGTAAAGGTCATGCCACAGGAAATAAAAGATGCAGTTGATAAGCAGCGCAGCGACTACCTTCAAGCGCACGCCCATGACCGCGAGTCCCGCACGCAGGAGGCAGACCTAAGCGGCAAAGCCCAAGCCGCACGCAACGGCGCCGGCGCACTTGAGGGATCCTCCCAGCCACAGCGCAATGCGCAGACGCGATAGGCGGGTGGATCATGGGAAAAGCAATCAGACAAAGCGGCTCGAAAACGATGCGCATCGTGCTTGCGGTGCTCATCGCCCTTTCGGGAATAACAGGCCTACTCACGACATCGCGAAGCGCCTACGCCGCTGAGGCGACGCTTGTCGATACAGGCTGGTCGTTCGACTTCTATCAGTACGACAGCCACACCGGCAGCCATTGGGCAGATAGCGCATTCGAGTTGAATGGCAAGCCGGCTTACTGCATCGACATCACGCAGGTTGCCTCGGCGGGATCATCTTATTCGTCCTCTGCCATGCCGGCGGATATGGCCCTGAAGATTGGCTTGTACGAAAAGTATCTGAACGAGGCGCACGCCAACTGGAGCTCGCTCAAGCGGGCCGGCTATCTTCAGTTCATGATCTGGTGCGAGTACAGCACCAGCTACGTTGCCGCTAACGTCACGCCAGACAACGATGATTTCTATGGCGTCTACGATGCGGCCAAGAGCTACTACAACGACAACAAGAACCGTTATGAGGCAACGGGCACGGAATGGACAAGCTCGAATTCGCAGAGCATGTGCATTGCGCCGCAGCTTATCGAGCACGGCAACATCGACCTGACCAAAACTTCCGTGAAACCCGATATCACCGCCGGCAATAAGTGCTACTCGTTGGCAGGTGCGGAATATACGGTGTATTCGGATTCCGGCCTTAGCAAGAGCGTCGGCAAGATTGTCACCGATGCCAATGGCTACGGCAAGCTTGAAAACCTCAAAGCGGGCACGTACTACGTAAAGGAGACGCTGCCTTCGGCTGGCTATATGCTCGATCCGAACAAGTACACGGTCGTGGTGAATCCAGGGAAGACAACCGGCGTGAACGGTGGCAAGGTTGCCGAGACACCCGGCACCGACCCGGTTGGCATGCTGGTTGGTAAGGTGGATGCCACCACCAACGCACACCGGCCGCAAAGCGTGGCCGACCTCTCCGGCGCGCAATTTAGCGTCAAGTATTACGACGGCTATTACAACAGCGCTGCCGAAGCTGCCGCATCGGGTGAGCCCACGTGCTCGTGGACATTCGCCACGGACGCGGACGGCTACGCCTACTTTGCCAATGAGTTCAAGGTTGCCGGCGACGACCTGTACTACCAGACCAATGGGACAACGGCCTGTATGCCGCTGGGCACCGCCATCATCGAAGAGGTGAAGGCTCCCGTTGGCTATAACCTCGATGACGGCGTGAACCCTAACAACCCGCCGAAGAAATTCTGCGTGCAGATCACGAGCGACGGCATCGTCGGCGAGAGTGTGTATTCCTGGAACAGCCCCGAGGTTCCCGACACCATTAAACGTGGTGACTACCGCCTGTTCAAGGAAGCTCCCACCAACAACGACGATGAGAACCAGGAGCTGACGCGCATCGCCATTCAAGGCATGCAGTTCCAGATCATCAACGAGAATGAGAATGCGATCGTCTCACCTGATACCGGAGCCGAAGTCGCAAAGGGCGGCGTAGTATGCACGCTTACCACTGACGAGAACGGATTCGCTACCACCAAGACCCACGTGCCTGCTGGCTGGAGCGCTGCTTTAGCCTACGGCGAGTACACGGTTCATGAGATCATCCCCGATGAGGTTGCCGAGCGCGTGAAGGCCGAACACGGTATCAAGCTCATCGGCGTGGACGATTGGAAGATCGTAATCGGCGAGGAGGGTCAATACAGCCCCGTGCAGGTAGTGGCAAACCACATCCCGCAAACCCCGCTCACCATCCAGAAGATTGACTCAACCACAGGCAAGTCCATCCCACTCGCATGCAGCTTCCAGATCTTCGATGGCAACGGTAAGCTCGTCACCTACACCGACCATATGAACGAGACGGCCATCGACACGTGGACCACCATCGGCAAGACGGGCCACGTAACGCTTCCCATGAAGCTCGATGAGGGAACCTATACCATCCATGAGGTGGCGGCACCCGAAGGGTACGTTTTGGGCGATAAGGACATCGAGTTCACGGTTGATGAGTACCGCACCTGGGACGACCCGATTACGCTCACGTATGCAGACGCGCCCATCCGCGCGGAGATCCAGCTGCTCAAGACCGATGGCACCACCGAGGTTCCGGTTGAAGGCGCTGAGTACTGCGTCAAGGCCGAGGGCGACGTCGTCACTGGTGACGGCTCGGTTCGCTTTACTGACGGGCAGATCGTCGGCTACGTGACCACGGATGCCGATGGCAAGGCCTCTATCGAGGATCTGTTCCTGGGCAACTATGTGGCCTACGAAACCAAGAGCCCCGAGGGCTGGGCGCTTGATACCGAGGAGCACCACATCAACATCGAGACCCAGGGCCAACTCGTGCCCGTCGTGGTCGAATCGTTTGACGCGGTCGACATGCCCACCACCTTGCAGCTGCTGAAACTCGACTCGACCGATACGAGCAAGGTGCTTAGCAATGCGACGTTCCGTATCGCGCAGACCGCACCAGCCATCACCGACGAGGCAGACTCCGGCTTCAACGTCAACTGGGAATGCGAGCTGACAACAGGCGAAGACGGCACGGCAAGCCTGCCCTACATACCGCACGGCACGTTCCAGATTGAAGAGATCAAGGCACCTGCAGGCTATTTCATGCCGGTAGATGCCGCACCCATCTCCTTCAAGGTAGATGACCAGGGCTTCATCGGGCTAGATATGGAAGGTGCTCAGTTCAGCGACACGCTCGAGCTCACGTTCGAGAACACGCCGACCATCCTCGACATCACCAAGACCGATGCGACTACGGGCAAGGAACTGCCTGGTGCAACGCTCGTTCTCACCGATAAGGACGGCAATGTCATCGAGGAATGGGTATCAACCGACACCGCCCATCGTATCGTCGGCATCGAGCCTGGCGACTACGTGCTTACCGAGACCATCGCGCCCGAGGGCTACCTCATGGCAACGTCCATCAAGTTCACGGTCGAGGAAACAGGCGACGTTCAGAAAGTTGAGATGAAAGACGACTACACCAAGGTTGATATCTCCAAGGCCGATATCGCCACCGGCGATGAACTGCCCGGTGCGCACCTGCAGGTGATCGACAAGGACGACAAGATCGTTGCGGAATGGGATACCGACGGCAAGGTTCATCGCATCAACGGCCTTGAGCCCGGCGACTACATCCTGCGCGAGACCAGTGCTCCTGGCGGCTATGAGATCGCCGAAGACGTGAAGTTCACGGTAAAGGCCACGGGCGATGTTCAGAAGGTGGAAATGAAGGATAAGGCAACACCTGAAACGCCCGGAACCCCCAACAGCGACTTGCCGAAAACCGGCGACAACTTCCCCTGGTGGGCCTTCGCAGCCTTAGCGGGTGCAGCTGCTTGCGCTGGTGGAGCAATACATCTGGCACGCAAGAGCGGCACCTCTGTTAATGAAGACGAGGATACCGAATGATTTCGATAGCGTTATGGCTTCTCGGCTTTGTATCAGGACTATTTACGCTAATCGCACTTGCTTGCGCAAAGGTCAGCGGAGACTGTTCACGAATTGAAGAAGGCTTCATCGACTAGATGCAGCGGCTGGGTTTATCCCCAGCCGCTGTTGTGTTAAAAGCGCTTATTGAGTCCGGAGCATTTTTTCGAGTTGTCGCGAGCACCGCTGGAGATATAGCAGGCTGGTCTTCTGCTCTTTCAGCACTTCTTTTTGTTCTTTAGTGGGCTTCTTTATCAATTTACCCCTAGTGATGATTTCTTCAAGTTCAATGATGCCTGCCTCGATGATATCGCGGACTTTGGCGACCGCCTTCTTGTCCTTATTGCAATCTATGAGGACATGCTTGCAAAACGTTAGAAGCTTGGCGCACTCGCTCAGGGTGAAGCTCTTGGATGAAAGCGCCATTGAAGAGGTCAGAGATGCGGCACCGGAACTTGCTGCACCCAATAGAGCACCGCCACCTGCAATGACAGCAGTTCCGCCTGCCATGCCTGCACCACCCGCAGCAATCGATCCGCCACCAATAGCTGCCAAGCTAGCACTTGTAAGCGCAGCGCCAGACAATCCAACAAAGGATTCCCCTGCAACAAGAACGGCAATTTCCGGAGCGAAAATCCATCCTGCTCCCATTGTTGCCACGGTCATCACCGCAGTGGCCGCAACGCCTACGACAAGTTTTCTTCTGCTGCCATTAAGTACTGAATAGTAACTGGATTGCGCCTTCTGCAGCTTTTTCACTTCAGCGTTTGAGATGCGTGGCTGAATGTGACAATAGCAATCTTTCAGATAATCACTCTGGATTTTTAGTTTCTTGAATTCCGAATCTGGACTTCCCCCGATTTGGTTGACGCATTACCTTAAGCGGGAACCGCTTCTCGTTGCATCATAGCCTCATACTCCACTGGGCTCAAGTTACCAAGCGCCGAATGGATTCTCAGCTTGTTGTAAAAGGCCTCTATGTAGTCGAATATCTCCAGCCTCGCATCGTCTCTCGTCTTGAAAGTCTGTCGGTGGATGCATTCAACCTTGATTGTGGACATCAGACTTTCGGTGACTGCGTTGTCCCAAGGCGATGCTATCGCACCCATGGACGGCACTATCCCATACCGTCTCATCGTCCGCC
>PPYE01559903.1_pt1 | contig 17214 bp, 21 predicted proteins | sample 1559881 | NCBI WGS metagenome assembly PPYE01 (sample SAMN08240022, study PRJNA423297) | Human gut metagenome, whole genome shotgun sequencing project. | reverse complement strand
CTCCGGTAAAAGAAGCGTGATCGATTAAGCTTTGAGCAACGGTTCCGGGAACGTAGTGTCTGAAGAGATCCGTTAAAGAAGTTTTGACTTCTTCCGGCAGAGCGGTTTGCAAACTGACAGTCGATAGAGCGGTTTGGCCCTGACGGCCTAACGAGTCAAAGATATTGGCCGCGTTATTCGTCTGAAGCGTACCGGACGAGTTCAGGCGTCCATTAGCAGCAAATTCAAATCCGTTTTGAAAGTTCACTGAACCGCTGTTGTTGACGCTGCCGGAAATTGCATAGTGTGCGGTTTCAGTCCAGTTTCCCCGGTTATTAAGAGTACCGGTGGAGGTTAGGTTACCTCTGGTAGTGACATTCCCGGTTAAAGAAAGCGTCCCTGTATTAGCCAAACTTCCATAAAGATTGGCGTTCCCAATAGTCAAATTGCCGGAGTTTGCCGCAGTTCCGTTTGACTGGTTGAAGTTAGTAATAGTTAGAGTCGCTTGGTTCGTTAATGAACCGTTGGATTTATTGAGTGTTCCGATCCCGTAAGAGCCGCTCGAGACCAAGATTGAACCGCCAACATGGGTAAGGACAGATAAATTACTGACCGAACCGCCTGCCAGGTTCAATACTTGACCTACAGAGAATTTTCCGGAATCAGTGCCGACAACAATTGTGTCGTTATTGATTATCGTTCCACCGGAAACAGTCAGCGTTCCGTTGATATGGAAGTCATTTATTGCCAGTTGCTGAAAAGAGCCTCCGGCTTGAGTTACGTTATTGAAAGTACCGTTTAGATCATTCGGTGAATCGAACCAAAAAGAGCCGTTGTTGACAAAGTTGTTAATAGCGAAAGAACCGTAGGTTTTTCTTGCTTCATTACCTCCGATGGAATAGAGACTGCCGTTGTTATAGAGCGTTCCGTTTACGATCAAGTTAACGTGCATCGTCGGATCGTTACCGCTGTCTCCGCTCGTAATTAGGCTGAGGTCTGAACCGGAATCAATGATCGTATCACCCTTTACGACCAAACTTGAATAGATGTCCCCGCCTCTGTCGCCATTGTGTGCGATGTTGACGCTGCCGTTGTTTGTGACTCGAAAGTTTTTTTCAACGGTCAATGTATTACTGAGGGAACTATAGTAATCAGCACCAATCGAAATGGTTAGTACGCCATGTCGAAAACCTTCGCTTCTATCGATATTCCATGTGTAATTCCCATTGATCGTAGTGCTGTCCGAAAGGACAGTTCCTCGACTTTGGAAGGGAATTCTCGAATCCTTCCCGAATACATCCCCGTCAATGGTTGTCAGCGCAACAGCAGGTGACGCAATGACACTTAAAACTGCTGCCGCGACTAAAACGGACTTTTTGTTTTGCTGAGATGCCGAGCTAACAGCCTCTGACACAGCAACAAATACGCCTCGGGAGCGGTTAAATACCTTTTTGAATATTTTGTTCATAACGTGTTTTGATCAAAAAATCTGGCAGGACTTTTGCGCGACCCATCATGAACATCAGTTGGAAAGATAAAACACTCGCCGCTCTTTCCTTGCGGGGCAGGATTTAAAATTAGGGTGTCCGGGACGGTTAATGTGTCCTGCCAAGAACATTAACCAGCTTCTACTGAGAAGAAGGTCGCTGTCCCGGACATAAACTTTGCGACTACATATCTATGCAGCCTCTAATTGAGAGAGCAGCCAGTTCTGAAGGAATCCCAAATCTTCAGACTGTTTTTTATACGTCCGACCTTTTTTCTTTATCCGGGCCTCGTAAGTAAAAATTGCTTTGAGTCCTTTGAGTCCTTGGACTTTCCGTTCAGATACCACAGAAATTTCCGCGTTTTTGATTTCTTGATTGTTGATTCTCATTGTCTGTTCTCCTAGTCGGATTGTTCAGAAGGTTCCAATTTCGACACCGGATATTCAAAAACCTCTTTCCAGAGTTTTTGTTCCTCCTCTTCTCGGCGTCTTCCTGATTCTCTTTCGGCTTCTTCTTTTGCTGAAAGTTGCTCTTTCAGTTGTCTTATCGCATATTTGAGGCCATCCAAATACCCGCATAGATCATCGATAATCTCCAAATTTTTCGGATCTTCTTTTGGAAATGGTTTTCTTTCACAACCAAAAGCTAATAATTCGTTAGCCAAACGTTTAATTTTTGCGCCACACTCTGTGAGTCCCTTTGCAAGTCTCACGCTATTAGACTCTGCTGCCGGAGCACCATTAGCCAGCAATCGAAAGCTCTTTTTACAATACCGGAGCCAGGATTCATCCTCAATGAAACTGCGAAACCAATCAAGGAAACAGCTTAGGTGTCTGTACTCTGCTTCCAGCTCATTAATGACAGAGGACAAAATATCCAACGAACTGTATAGATTTTCACTTCTGACAAAAGAACCAATTTGGACGAGGTTAGAACCTATTTGTCTTAACTGATCGAAATAAGTGGGATACGAGTAAGAATAGCGGCCCAACTGATAACTCTGATCAGAGCGGTTAACGATTGCTATTTCCCTATGAGAAATTAGTCCAAGGTATTTACCGATAATCTGAAGGGCAGTTGAGAATAAATCCTGTTCTTCCCATTCCATAACAATATGGGGGAGCCAAAGGCATTCACATTCAAATGCTTCCTCAATGACTTCTAATGTACATATCAAAAAGTCTTTTGGTCCGGTTGTGTTGACAATGGAACAACTGTAATAGTCTTTTACTATGGGAGGGTTTATTTTTAATTCTTCAATTGTTTTCCTGCACAGCTCAACCAAAAAATACAATTGAACCCAAGAAGGAGCCTGATGATCTGCAATAGTGCTGCGCAATTCATTGAAAGCGGTTCTCAAATATCGGTTGCTGAGATTGCAGCTCATCGTTCTTACGCGATCTTCCATTTTGCCTATCTCTTTTTATTGTTATTTCTCTAACTCTTTGATATACATGGTGTTTTTGGTGCTCCTAAGGAGGGGTAGAATAATCAGTGAGCGGTGCACATTTTTTTCCGAAATCAACACCGTTCACTTATAGATTTTTTTAACCATTAACTCCTTAGGAGCGTAAAAATGACCTTAGATCCTGAAAAAAATCCTAATGTTGACCCTAGGCAGTGCTCTTACAGTCACTATGAAAGAGCTGAAAAGCTGTTGGTCGCAATGATGGCAGCCGGCCAACTGAAACTGGATACAGTCGATCCGAAAAAGGGGACTGATAGCGGTGTTGGCCAAATAAAAACAAATTTGGATACTTTTTTCTTATGGAGAGACACAGTCGCCCAGCATTTGTGGCAAAGAGACTTGCACGGTAAAGCTTTTCACTCTTACCCTGACTCATTCTCATAGCAGCTCCCAGCAATTCTTTGCGTAAAGGACGAAGTCCTGCCTGGTAAGCTCTAACTTCCGGAGATTCATAGATGCAGGAGTCGTTAATCAGCTCATAGGCGCAGGCCCTATCGGCCTCCTGCATCTTAGGCGAGGTGCTTTTAAGCATGATTTCAGCCTCGATGCTTCGGATCTTATTTAGTTGAACCAATAATTTCGATTCAATTTCAATTACTTCACCCATCAATCCGTCGGCTTCAGCCATGCAGCGGAGACGTTCCTGATTAAGGGATGCAAGTTTTTTGAACTCTTCGGAGGGCAAAACGTCCTTCAGGATTTCAATCGGTTCTTTGGGAAATTCTTCTTTTCTAAGCATTATTATTCCTCCTTTGTCTTGTTCTCATTTTGATGAGAGGGGCTGAGTCTTAAAAGGTCAAAATCATCAATGTGTTTAACCCGTCCCGAGCGATAAGCTTCCAGAAGCGGCTTCATTAAAATCGCTTGCGCTTCGGGAGTAAAAACCGGATGCATCGTGTCGCAGATGTAGGAATTAGATTTAAACCGATTAATAAACAAATTCCATTTACCTTTGAACGTACCTCTGATTGCAGACGGGACAGTCGCTCCGTCTAATATCCTGAAAAACCAAGGCTCTCCGTTCTTCGCATACCAAAAATATTTATTTTGTAAGTCCTTAAGGGCATTTTGCATATCCGAATAAGGAACATAACAGTAAGAGAAGCCGGTGAAGTAGCTTTCATTGGAGATACAGCAGTTATTAAAATAATATCCATCATTACCGGAGCTGTTATCAACACAGCAGCGGATAACCGACATGAGGATGCCTTTTTCCGTATCTGTTAAATAAGAACAAAGCTTTGAAGCGTGAGGACTGCACACAAGATAATTTTGTTCGAATATTTTTGAATCTTCTTGACACCAGTCTTTATTTTCTTTTCTAATTTTCTCTGCGTGAATTTCTTCCTCTTTGCCACGACTGCTGTTAAATCTGAGTCTTAAATCTGCCAGTTTGTCGTTTAATGCTCGGATTGACTTTGTATGGCAAGACTGGGTGAAACTATTCATCAGGATTGCGGCTGATAATACGATTATGCAAAAACTGTTTAAAATCATAACCCCTCCCTAGCGGCAGTGAGATCCGAAAGGGCAAGCGTGAAAGTGACACCCCATCGCCTTGTGCCACCAATCATCTTCTGAGAGTTCTTCGGAATAAATCTCAGGAAGGGCGCCTGTCAGTGCCTTGACTTGCTGTAAAACAGTACAAATGTCCATTGCAGCTCCTCGGTTCCCTTACCAATGCACGCGAGTCCAATTTTTGCCGTTGATGAAAACGTCAATCGCTCGTCTGGACTGGTATTTCTGCCAAACAACTTCCTCGTAAACTTTCACCGGCCGGTAGCATGTTGTGCTGTATGAACTGTCTCCGGAACTGTCATAGCAGCTGTAAGCTTCATAGGCCGTGCCTTGGTATCCTCTTACGCACGCCTTAGTCCCACCCCAATGACCGGCTGAGTCTTCGGTGGCCTTGAACCAATGTTCTCCGCCCCAGTTGTAATCAGCATTGTTTTTCCTCAGCAGTTTGTTTTGACGCCGGTCGGTCTTGAACTGATTGCTGTCGTTAATGTTGCCTTCGACAATCCACCCTTGAGGAGCATCCTCCATGCCTTGCAAAGAGCATGGATCAAAGCCGTCACTAAGCTGCTTGGCATAATTGCCCTCACCTGCCATCGGACAGCTAGGGAATTTACAAGGATGACGCCACGACAAGCAATCAAATAATTTGTCAATTGGAGGCTTGCACTCAGAAACAGCGCGAGGGCCGTTAGGATTGGCTAGACAGAGAAGAACTTCACATCCCCAGCGGTCGTTTCCGGTCATGATGTCGATTTTGGGCATCCCGGGGATTTTCGAGTAATCGGTGTCTTCAGCCAGGGCATGAAAACCGATTGCAAAAAGACCGCTGCTGACAATGGCAGCAGTCAAAAGTGTTTTAAGTTTTGGGATTTGATGGATTGTTTTCATTATTGAGCCCTCAAAACACGATAGACAGAGGTCTCCGGGTGGAGGAATAGAATTTAGTTGCCAGACTCAAATTACTAATCAACCCCCGGATGAAAAGAATGAAACGGATCTCTTTGTGCCGACTTATTCCTCTAAGTCCCTGGCTTATTTTCTGAATTCCAATGTAATCAAGCCGGCAATTATTCCGAGTGCTGCGGCTAAATAGACGAGCCCCTCTTCTTGCCGATCCTTGATCATGAAGAAATCTGGCAGAGTTGTTGTGTAGTTTTCTGAAAAGGTTAAGGAAGAGAATAAAAGAAAGCCGAGTACTGCGGGTATCGCAATAAGGAGCCTTTCCCGTCTTGAAATGGGAAGACTTTCTATGACTACCCTCCCTGCATTGTGCAATGAAAGCGTTATTAATGAGAAGGCCAAGACAATTAGCAACTTCAATAAGGCTTCTGGCATTTTTTTTCGAGAATAAGAAACAGCGCCGCTGGCCGATCCGGCCAGACCGTGTCCTGAACAAATGGGAAGAGAATTTTGCTATGCACAAATACTGAGACCAAGCAATAAACCTCGAAGTAAATGCTTGCAGCAGCATAGTTTTCAGACACGCACGCGGCGCCAAAAGGGCTCTAGCTTTCCCTAAAGCCCCGAGGAAAAGGGGCCTCCGAGGATAAGAATAAAATTTAGTTTGCAAAGATAAATATCTATTCAACCCTCGGAGAAAATCTAAATGAAAACAACATTGGTAAAAAGGTTGCTGATAGGCGCAGGTCTTGTCTTCTTTTGTCTGTTTTTCGTCTGGACCGAATTCCCTGCTGCTGTAAATTTTCTCTGTACTGCAATGTCTGCTTTGTGTGCTTTGTTTTCTGCCTTTGTCGTAGCTGAAATGGGAGACGAAAGAAATCAGACGGAGCAAAACAGATTTAATCCTGAGTCGAAAACCTTTAAAAGAAGGGAAAGAAGAATAAAAGTCAGGGTCATCAGAACAAAAAAGAGATTCCATCTTCTTGAAGACCAGTCCCGCGCAAGGCTGAGATCGAGACAAAAGTAAATACTTGCCAAAGAGATGCTTCCGTAGAGAAAAATTATGAACTCGGGAGCGTAGTGAGCTTTCAGTGTTTCGTAAAACCCGCAGGGGATCGACCCTTCCAGCAAGGAAAGAAGTCGGTCTTGGTTTTTCAACATCAAACAAAATGAGGCTGACGGGAAGAGAAAGATTCCCAGAAAGGTTTTCCTTATGGACGATTTTTCTGTTCCGGAAGAGGTGAATAAAACAAACAGAGAGCATCCTATAGTCGATAGCAGAAGCCAGTTCATTTCTCATTTTTCCTTCAATGCTTTCAAAGAAGGTTCTCATAGCGATACTCCCTTTAGCCCTGCCAGTCCGATAATTAGTATCGAGAGTCCGAGCAATAACAAGAGAGGAGCGGCACAAAAAACAGACTCATGCTTTTGGAACAAAAACAAAGGAGCAGCGGCTATACAGGCTAAGCCGAGTATCGTTAAATAGAATGCGCTGGTAACTTGCTCCATGTTTCTCTCTTGGGTTTTTAGTTAGTTATGCGGGGGAAGTTTTTTGAAAAATAATTACACGAGAGTGCTTGTTTTCTTTTTTTCTTCCCAACGCAGCAATTCTTCAAAGTCCAGCACTGTTGTTCCGGCAGAGAGTTTGATCGGCTGCGGAAAACCTTCTGCTTTCTTTTGATTGGTCCATCGCCAAATGGTTCGGATGGATTTGTTCAATCTCTTAGCCGTGGTTGCAATGGAAATGTAAGAAGGATTAGGCGACACAATTTCCTCCTTCCGGATGTGTTTCTTTGGTCTTAGGCAAATTTCTAAAAATGGACCAATCGATACCCGGCAATAAGTCCTCGCACTTAACCTGACCTTTGGTTTCCAGCTCAATAACAGGACACCAAGATTTGGGGACGGGCATACGACCACAGACTGCGTTACTAACCGCTGCTCTACTAACTCCTAAACAACGTGCAAGATCTGCTCCAGAGCCACCGATAATTTTGATAGCTAATAGTAGATGTTGATTCTTAGTCATAATTAAAAATATGCTTTAGATTACATCATTAGTTTACATTATTATACATAAACTTTTAGTTTATGAACGACAATGAACGATTGAGAAAAATTTGGCAGGAAAGCCATAAATATTCCCAAAGAGAATTCGGTGAGAAATTCGGAATAGGCACTGGTGCAGCGGTTTCCAACTATCTGCTCGGGCGTATTCCGTTAAATCTCAATGTTGTTATTAAGTTTGCTAAGGGGCTCGGCTGCAAGATAGAGGATATTTCACCGTCCATGGCGTTGTTAGTTCAATCGGCAGAAAAGCTTACTACACGAGTTGAACGTACAGAAAGCAGCCAGTCACGCATACCAATTCTTTCCGATGATTATTTGCTGGCCCACGCAACGATTCCAAAGTATCAACGTTCAGATTCAAATTCTATTATTTCCTCTCTGACATTAAGCGATGATCAATTTGCTTGGATAGTTTCAGATCAATCAATGGCGCCAGACTTCTTTCCTGGTGATTTGCTGTTGTTTATATCTGGGTCTTCATCAAATCCTGGATCTTTTGTTCTTTCGAAAGTGGACGGAGGGATAGTTTTTCGAAAATATACTGAGCAATCTGTTGAAAATAAACTAATCGTTAATCTTAAGCCGTTGAATCCGGATTACCCAACGATTTCTAATCGATCAAAAGAGATTGAAATTCTTGGGGTGTTAAAAGAACTAAGAAGGAATTTCACAATACGAAAAACCCATAGGGGGGGTATTTGATAATTAAACTCCTCCTAGCTACTTTGTCGCTTTTTATTCTTTGGTTAACCCTGAGTGTCCATTTTTAGAATCTACCAAAGCTTCTTCGCTACGCATCTTTTGCGATAATCTCCTACCTTTTTTATGATAAAAACTTGCTCTGGGTCAGAGAGTTGCTTTTTATACTGAACTCTCTTCAAAAATAACTTTCTTTCTACCCCATGACGTACGTCGCAATTTTCTTTATTAGTTTCAACGTTATCTAGCTGGCGGACGTACTCCATTAATTGATCTTTATTAAATTTTTCAATGTCTTCGGGCGTTGTAGCTGAAGCATTTCCGGAAGATAACGACAAAGAGAAAAGCATTAATGAAAAAGCAAAATATTTGTACATAAAGAACCTCTAATTAAGTTTTATTTCTTCTTACTCTCATAGCAGCTTAGCCAGAAATTTTCGCATCTTTCACGGTAACTACCGACCCTCTCTATGATTAGAAGCTGTCAAACTAAAAAATTTGTATATTTCGTAGCTTCTTATTTTTAATTCTTCCGTTGAGTTTCCCTGAATCGATTGCATCGATCGCGAAAATTTCTTATTTTTTCTGAAGCCAGCCGCCTCTCCGTGCCAGAGAGCTGTTTGTGAATGCTAAGTTGTGTTCTTTTGTGCATCAGTTCTTTTTCTAATCGCCAAAGGTGACAGTTTTCTTGGTTGGCTTCGACATTGTCCAGTAGGCGAACATAATCCATAAATTGATCTTTATTAAATTTTTCAATGTTTTCGAGCGTTGTAGCTAAAGCATTTCCAGTTGTTAGAGACAGAGAGAAAAACGTCAAGACAATAGCAAGATATTGGCGCATAAGAAATCACTCGCAAAAGTTTGAACCTAATCTCATTATAAAGATTATTCTCCAAAAATGTATATTTTTAATTTACAATAAACGTAAACTAATAATGTTTAATTAGGTTTTGAAATGATTAGACCTTACATAATTGATCCCTTGGAGAGTTCTTCAATTCATCTTGATCTCACGCTGGTCCAAAGCGGAATTCTCTCTCGATTAGTAAATTTGTATTTTCTGTTTGGCGGTCCGTTTTCGTTCGGGCAAGCCCTGTCTCAGATAAGCGTGGACGAAAACTTAAGTACAACAGAAGAACTGGAACGCGTTCTCGGATGGTACTTCGAAGAAGTCGAAAAAGGTTTGTATCGGCCTTCTGAAACATTGAGAAATTGTGCCAAAGAGACTATTCCCGGAAAGGAGAACCAATAATGTCCGCAGCTAAAAAGAATTCTCCTGAACGGGGAATTAGTCCTATTAGTAAAGAAGAATTTTTAAGAGACTTTTTGTCGTTACCAATAATGCACAGAGGCATCTTATTTGTCTTGCGTACCGGTTACCTTATTAAGCAGGCCCCGCTGGACAAGCTGGATATTAAAGGACTATGTCCGGCCGTCAACGAAGAAGAGCGAGAAGCAATTAAAGAAGTCTTAGGACGATTCTTCGTTTGGAATGATCCGTATTGGACCAACGAACTTTATGACAACCTCTTGGAAGAACTAAAACACAAGCAGTTAGAAAAGGATTGTTTATCTAAGAAAAGGTCGAGTTCGGGCAAAAAAGGGGCAGGTAGTCGTTGGGGCAATTCAGATGACAAATCAATAGCAAGTGCCATAAATGAGGATGGCAAACCGATGGCAAATGCCATAAATGGAGATGGCAAACCAATGGCAAATGCCATAAATGAAGATGGCAAACCGATGGCAAATGCCATAAATGGAGATGGCAAATCGATGGCAAGTGCCATAAATAAGGACGGCAAATCAATGGCAAGTGCCATAAATAAGGACGGCAAATCAATGGCAAGTGCCATACCAAAAGAGAAGCCGGTCGAACTTAACTCATTGAAAACTAATTATTTTTCGAAAGAAAGCGGCGATGGTAGTGAATCCGAGAATGGACGGCAGGAAGAGCCTCGCGCACGTACGCGCGCGCACCGATCGGATCGGATATCGGATATTAATTCAATTAATAAAAATATTAATAAATCGGAATCTGTATCGGAATCGGATAGACGTTTAAAAATTAAAAACCTATTCGCGCGCGAAAAATCGGCTTGGATGATCGGCGAAGTTTTAGAAGTTTTGGTCTTTTTCGGTTTGGACGAAAAGGCGCTTGCCCGCTGGAGATCCAGAAATCCGGAAAATCAAAATTTCATTTTGGAGCTGGCTGCCGGCGGTATGTCCCGCTTCGACTATGACACGATTGCTCAGGTGTTTGCACGCTGTCAGGCCGCAAAAGACAAGGAAGGCAAGCCGTTAAGCTCGGCAGTGGCCTTTGTTCTCAAGTCCCTTCAGCACGAATTGACTGCGGTTTCAAACCGCAAAAATGCAAGACAATCCGCTTCCGAATCGGCTCAGCCCAAGCGATTCCGAGACATTGACTACATGGAAGGGATCGAACGGCTCAACCCGGACGGGACATTTGTTCTCAAACGCAAGATGGAGGGACGTTGACATGATTTCCTCTCAAATATCTGAAAAACAAGAACTTACCCCTCGAGAGTCAATTGATGAAAGTCGGTTTGAAGCCGGGTTTTGCGAATTTCACGGATGGTTTACCGCCGGGATTAAATCTACCGATGGCACGGGGAGCCGTTGGTTTGCGGGATGTCCGAGATGTTTGGCCGAAACCAAAATCAAAAAACTGTTCGGCCAAAGCATGATCCCCAAGCGCTTTGCGGACAAGAACTTCGAGGCTTATGAAGCGACTGAAAAAGGTCAATATCAGGCTCTTAAAAGCTGCATGGATTTCGCTCAAGAGCTAAAAACTGGCTGGTTCAGCGGTAAAACTCTTTTACTGATCGGTACTCCGGGAACCGGAAAAACACATCTTGCCTGCGCCGTAGGTCATGAAGCGATCAAGCAGGGAAGGACAGTCCTTTACACAACGGTAACCCGGCTGCTAGAGGACATTAAATCATCTTGGAATGACAAAGACCGTTCCGTGAAAAACATTATCGCCCGATATGTTTCGGTTGATCTGCTGATCATGGACGAGATCGGTGCATTTAGAGGGATTTCCGAGAGAGAAAAAGACTACCTCTTTGAAGTTATTAATGCGCGATATGAACAAATGAAACCGATGATTGCCGTTTCAAATCTAAGGCTTTCCGGTGCAGATTCCATTGAAGCCTACCTCGAAGAAAGATCTTTTGACAGGTTATGTGAACAGGCTCGTTTAGTGGTCTTTGGCTGGGAAAGTTTCCGGAGGAAATCGTTATGTTAAGACAGCTGAGAAAAACAGCCGAAAGCCCCGAATCGGGACTTCCTGCGTCAAACATCAACGCAGCTGACGGTTATGAAAACCAACTGTCAGCGACTGCCGAGATGATTAACACGAGCAGCGCCAGAGGCACTGCCGCCTTCACTTTGAAGGTAAATCCTTCTCTGTTCAGTTGTGTTAACCTCTCTACGGAGATTAGCGAGTTCTTCTTAAACTTCATCGCCTTTTCTCCAAAGATTAGACACGGCTCGACTGTTACCAGCAATTGGGCCGTTGCCGTTTTACGGAGTCAAAATGAACCTTCGTTGTATGCGTTAGAAAAAATGCCGGAACAAAACAACTGTCCCGGCATTGCTCGACGCTATCGTTTAATCAAAAGCAACAGCGCACCTGCTCCAATTACCGCAAGAGAAACAGAGCCCTCAAAGTTGACAACAAAGTCAGCTCTGACGGATAATTCCCTCAACACGATAAGGAGCAGAAATAGTCGTAGAATCTTTCGTGTCGACACGACTAATCTCCTTATTACTCAGGGATTCTTCCCGCACCGGCCAGTGCGGGTCGAATCCCGTGTTTTTCTTCCCTCAAGAAACTTAGAAGATTTCGTCTCAAAAGGGTCCTCTGCTTCTTCTTTCAGAAGCATTTCCGAAAAAACAACAAGGTCTGGGAATGATACAGATTTCGTTCTGAGAAGTCCCGCCTCCAGAAAACGCAGAAACAAGACAACTTCTGCCCTTCTTTTCAAAAACGTCGAGCAGAAACCGGCCTTCAGTTATTAAAAACTCCCAACACTTTAATCCCAACAGAGGAACAAAGATGACTAATGAAAATGCAGAAAATTGCGTTTTTGATTCAAATGACAGTACACCCACTGAAAGTTTCAGCACTGAGTTGTTGGATGTTATAACGGCAGCGCTGGAAGATCCGGACAATCATTTGGATTCGATTGTTAAAGAAGCTTTAAAACGGATGGATGGGACCTCTATTACCTTTGCAATACCGGGAACCGTATCTATAACCGGAGCGGATATTCTTATCAGCGTAGATCGAGAACATATCCTTCGGGAAGAGCCATACCAGGTTCATGACTGGAACCGCTGGCCTTACGTTTTACCACCTATAAAAAACGAACTGTTGCCCGGTGATCCCTTTAATTTTAAGTGGATGATTTATTTGAATGACGGAAGATGCGTCGTCGATAAATTTAAAGAAGGAAGATGGCAAAAATGGCCTTCAGACAAAATTCTTTTCTTCAAAGACTTTTCTCCCGTTCCTGCTTCAGCCAAAGCACTGCTTGATCCCGAAACGGCCCTAGGCTGGTCGTCTGTAGCCTCTTGTGAACCGCCTGAAGGTGTGGCTTGTGAAGTTCTGCTGAAGAATCATTTAAGAGGCTATTGCTCAACGTTTAAGGAAGGTCATTGGGATTTTTTCAACGATTCTGTAGTTGCTTTTAAAGCCATTAACCTTCCGTATGCAAATTATCCGGAGAACTAAAAATGATTACTCTGACCGTAATTAACATCAAAGGTGGTGTTGGAAAATCATTCCTTTCAACACAATTTGCGTTCTATTGCGCCTTGAAACGTGGTTTACGCACCTTGTTTATCGATTTAGATCCTCAGGCGCATTCTTCAAACTGTTTGTTTGATTCAAAGCTTTTTGAGCCCGCTAATGTTTCTTCAGGTTTGCTGATGCAGCAAGGAGGATTGAGAACAACCGGAGCCCCTCGGCTTCTAGTTAGAGCGGATACAAATTTGGAAGAACTGGAGCGAAGCGGAGAAGAAGCTCATAACGGCTTTGTAGAAAATTTGCTCAACAGCTTAAACGAGATCCAAGACGATTTTGATATTTGCATTATTGATACCAATCCCTCATACGATATTCGCCAGATTGCTGCACTATTAGCTGCAACCCATTACGTTTGCCCTGTCAACCTGAAACAAGAAGCTCTCGAGGGAGTAGAAATGCTTTTAGGCAGAGCCCAAGAGGTTTCGACGATCAATGAGAAACTTCAGTTTGCCGGATTGGTATTGAACATGGTCGAAAGAAAGCCTTATCAGATAGAAAACTTTAAGCAGCTTTGGGTATTGGCAAAAGATCTGATTCTGAAACAGGAAAACGGTCTAAAACCGGCATGGATTCTTAATCGAAATGAATATGCAGCGGCACAAGGACAGCATCGGCCGGTATGGGTAAGTAAAAACTCAAAACCCGGTGAGGCATGGTACGAGCTAAGGACGGTTTTTCTAAATTTAGCAGCAGCTCTTAATTTACCTGAAAACAATCCTCTTCGTGTGGTTTGGAACGAGGACGGAAGTTTCGCCGTTGTGAACAGCTCCAGGGAGGATAATTGAAATGGCTCTGAACTTGAATCGGCTAAGTAAGATCGCAAGCGGCAAAAAGTCAGTCCTGAATACTGAAGGCAAGATTTTAGACATCGAATTAGACAAAATTAAACCTGATCCTAACCAGCCAAGAAAACAATTTAATGACGCGGAACTCTCAGAGCTATCCGCCAGTATCCAAGAATATGGGCTGCTTCAGCCAATAGTTGTCCGAGCTAATTCAGATGATACGTTCACAATTATCAGCGGAGAGAGGCGTTTTCGGGCGAGCCAACTCCTTCAGGCTAAGTCAATTAAAGCGATTGTGAATACTTCTATTGCAGCTGAAAACATTAGCTATGCTCAGATGGCGGAAAATTTGAAGCGATCTTCACTAACTGTTGTTGAGGTTGCTGACTTTATTTGTGAGCGGATTTCTTTAGGAGAGAAACAGGTAGAAATTGCCGAGAAACTTGGATTAGAAAAAGCTCTGGTGTCCAAGTATTCAGCTTGGAAAGAGTTTCCGGAAGAGATTCAATCAGCTTTAGCGGAAAAGAAAATAAATAGTATCCAGACGGCCTATATTCTCTATAAAAAATGGATAGAGCATCCCTCAGAAGTAGAGAGTTTGCTTGAAGGCCGAGAGTTTATTTCAAAAGCAGAGGCAAACAACTTCAATCCTCAAAGTTGTTCCGGAACAACTTTTTCGACTGAATCTGAAGACGCCGCCGATATTTTGCCTCAAGAGCAAAACGAAAAAATAGAAGGTGAACAAATCGAGTTTTCAGATAAGGAGACAGTTGCGGAAGAATCTCCAGCAGAAGCCGATGAGTTTTTCCCAGGGGCAAAGATTGATGAATCTTGCTACCAGCCTCTGGAAGATCAGAATGAGATAGACAACGAGCAAGAAGAGAATGCAGAGGAAGCATTTAAAGAAAGCCCCAGAGATGATTCTTTCGATGATGTTGATGCATCCATAGAAAGTTTCCCGGACGAAGAAGAGAAAGAGCAGCTCTATAAAAAACCGATAATTTTTTGTCTTGTTGACGGAAGGGAATGTGAACTTCTTTATAAACGAAAAGCTTCAGACGGTATTGTCTGTGTAAAATTTGAAGACGGATCAGAGCAAGAAGTAATTGCAGAGACAGTACAACTTAATCGTATTTGTGAATCTTAACCCTCCATAGTTAATAGAGAGACCCTCCCTTGGTAACGTCGGTGGGGAGGAAGTCAAGAAGGAAAAGCCCCGCTAGTGCAGGGCTAACCTTTGCCGACCTAGAAGACACTAAAACCGGTCGGAGTTCGTCTGGGACTATTCTAAGGTTTTTTAAAGCGGTTGGAACGGGAATAATTGACTACATAATTTTGAAATAGTATGATTATTTCAAAAATTTCCCTCTTTTTACTTTATCATGGATAAAACAACTAAAACAGAAAACCGCGGGGGCGCTCGTGAAGGTGCCGGCCGCAAAGGTCTTGGTAATACAAAACGTGTTTCCATCTGCCTTACAGATGAACTGGTTCCTGTTTTCAAACAGTTAGGCGGTGCAAAATGGCTTCGCTGTGAGCTGGAACGCGTCGCAGAACCCGCACGCACGCTTGATACAGATCAAATTCTGGTTCCGGCCATGAATCCGACGCATCTGAGCATACCGGTCTACGAATGCGGCGTTCAGGCCGGCTTTCCGTCTCCGGCAGAAAGCTATGTAGACAAGTCACTGGATCTGAATGAATACTTAGTCTCCAATCCTGCCTCGACATTCTGCGTCTACGTAACAGGCGACTCAATGGACTTAGCCGGTATGGACGAAGGCGACCTCCTAGTCGTCGACCGCTCCCCGGAACCCAAGAACGGCGACATCGTCATCATGAGCATTAACAACGAATTTACCGTTAAGCGCTATGTGAAAGACGATAAGGGACTGCGTCTGCTTCCGGAAAGCTCAAACCCCATCTACAAACCCATTCTTCCCAAAGACTACGACGAGTGGCGCTTTATCGGTGTTGTGAAGTACACGATTAAAAGTAACTAAGTATGCAGGTGTTCGCGTTGGTGGACGGAAACTCCTTCTTCGCTTCCTGCGAAAAAGTTTTTCGTCCGGACTTAACCGACCGTCCCGTAATTGTGCTCAGTAATAATGACGGGTGTGTCGTTGCTCGATCGAAGGAAGCCAAACAGCTCGGCATCAAAATGTGCCAGCCGTACTTTCAGATCGAAGAATTCTGTATACGGGAAAACGTCGCCGTTTTCTCAAGCAACTACGAACTCTATGCCAATTTGTCCGGACGCATGATGTCCACCATTGCATCTCAAGTCGACAGCATCGACCCGTACAGCATCGATGAATGCTGGGCCAACATGAGCGGCTACGAAGGTCTGGGTACTGATCTAACCCAGTTAGGTTTTCGGATTAAAGACAAAGTATTTAAGGATGTAGGAATTCCAACGTGTGTCGGTATCGCGCCGACAAAAACTTTAGCCAAATACTGCAACCATTTAGCGAAACACTATGGCGGCCTAAAAGGCGTTTGCAATTGGCTCGACTTAACGCCTCAAAGACAGGCAAAGGCGCTTGCCTGCGAACCTGTCTCTGAAATTTGGGGCGTCGGCAGGCGTTACACCGAGCATCTCGGCAAGATGGGAATCCGTACCGCTCTGGATTTAGCCCGTGCAGATGCGGAAGCCATCCGTGATCGGTTCGGTATTACGCTTTCCATGACGGTTCGAGAACTTCAGGGAACCTCCTGTATCCCGCTTGAGCTTGTAAAGCCCAAACGTCAGCAAATCATGAGAAGCCGCAGCTTCAGTCATTTAGTCTGTGATAAGGATGACCTCTTAGGTGCAATCACTTTTCATGCTCAGGAATGCGGAAGAACCTTGCGCCGCGAAGGTACGGTAGCGCACACCGTCGGTATTGTCTTACACACGAATCCTTTCCGTCTGCAAGACGTCCAGCAGCACGCCTATCCGTGCGTTGGTCTTCCTTATCCTATTTCGGATACCAATACGATTATTCATTACGCCCGACGGTTACTTAATCAGACCTATCGCAAAGGTTACCTGTACAAACGCGCCGGTGTATATGTTGGCGAAGTTATTTCAAAAGACGCTGTCACGAAGGATCTTTTTGAAGAGACGGAAACCGAACAGCAGCAGATCATCTGTGAACTGATGGATTCCATCAACACGCGCTACGGTAAAAATACGCTTTGCTTTGCGGCTTCTAAATTAGGAAAAGGTACTTGGACAATGTCTCGCGCCCGTTTAAGTCCCGGATATACCACCTGCTGGAAAGACCTGCCCCGCGTCGGGCCGCTCATAGAAGAAACGGTTCCGTTCTGATTCACTACTTCCAACTTGTTTGCCTCAGAAAATTTCCGAGGAATTTTTTAAATTTCGGCTGACTCTCCTTGGCGCCCTACATAGGCATTCAAAGCAAAGTTTTTTCTTCTTTTCCCGAATGTTTCCACCAGTGCTGTTTCTCAACAGTGCTGATGGAAACG
>PPYE01234467.1_pt1 | contig 17222 bp, 16 predicted proteins | sample 1559881 | NCBI WGS metagenome assembly PPYE01 (sample SAMN08240022, study PRJNA423297) | Human gut metagenome, whole genome shotgun sequencing project. | reverse complement strand
GCAAACGCCTTATTCAGCGCTTCACGCAGTTCGTTGTCTTCCTTACGCAGCCCCATACCGGTGCCAACACCAAACAGTTTCTCGTCTTTGATTGACGGGCCACCAAACTGGTAATCTTTACCGATAGGCTGTTTCAGGAACCCTTCGCTGGCCGCGACCTCATCCTGGAACGCGGCGTCGATCCGGCCGGCGGTCAGGTCGGAATAGATATTGTCCTGCCCCTGATAGGAGACAATTTCGATACCTTTCGGCGCCCAGTGCTCATTGCCATAGGTTTCCTGAGTCGTCCCCTGCAGCACGCCCACGCGCTTACCCTTGAGGGTGGCGAGATCCGGCGTTACCGGGCTGCCCTTTTTCACCACCAGACGCGAATCTGCCGCATACAGCTTGTCAGTGAAGGCAATTTCCTGCTGGCGCTTTTCAGTAATCGACAGCGAAGACATAATCGCGTCGATTTTCTTCGCTTTTAAGGAGGGGATCAGCGCATCCAGCGGGTTTTCAACAAAGGTACATTGCGTATTAATACGCTTACACAGCTCTTTTGCCAGTTTTGGGGCATGGATACGAACCTGGCGGCAGGCCCACCCCATTGTGCGGGCCTGCAGCAGTCTTAGTCGCCGTACACGTTAAAATCGAAGTATTTCTTCGCCATTTTGTCGTAGGTGCCGTCTTTACGCATCTCGCCCAGCGCTTTATCAAACGCGGCTTTCAGCTCAGCGTCGTCCTTACGCAGGCCGATACCGGTGCCGTCGCCAAAGTACTTTTTGTCTTTAACGGACGGGCCGGCGAAGGCGAAATCTTTCCCGGCAGGCTGTTTCAGGAAGCCTTCGCTGGCGGCGACTTCATCCTGCAGCGCCGCATCCAGACGGCCAGCTGCGAGGTCTGAATAGATCAGATCCTGGTTCTGGTAAGCCACCACGTCAACGCCCTGGCTGCGCCAGCGGTCGTTAGCATAGGCTTCCTGAGTAGAACCCTGCAGCACGCCGACGTGCTTGCCTTTCAGCGCCTCCAGCGTCGGCTGGATCGGCGACCCTTTGGCGGCGATCAGACGCGAGTCAGCGGCATATAGCTTGTCAGAGAAGGCGATCTCTTGCTGGCGCTTCTCGGTAATAGAGAGGGAAGAGATGATGGCGTCGATTTTCTTCGCTTTGAGGGAGGGGATCAGGGAGTCAAAATCACTGCCGACCCAGGTACATTTCACCTTAATTCGGGAGCACAACTCATTGCCTAAATCGATATCAAAACCAACAAAGTCCCCTTTCGCGTCTTTCGACGAAAATGGCGCATAGGTCGCGTCAGTGCCAATGCGAATGCTCTGCGGCAGAGCAGCAAACACGCTGGCCGTGCTGCTCATTCCCACGAGTAAAGAGAGAGCCAGAATCGTCTTCTTCATACAGTACCCTTAAGTGTCGTGATGTGGTGCGTTGCTTGTTATGGTGATTGCCGATCAATCCTGCAGTTTTTGTGCCATCTTCCCGGTGCGTGCCGGGAACAGGGTTAAATTTGTTAAAATAAAGTTGCAGGATTGTCTTAAAAGGGAAGATACCAGCATTACTGGCGAAACCGCAGCGCCTGAGCGCAAAAAGACGAAATAAATGTCGAGGATTTGATCGCGGCAACAAATTTGCACCACCGCAGCGCAAGCGTACATTTCATGCACCACTATAGTGCGACACTAGGCCCCCTGCCAGCGGGTAAACAAGTCGTGCTCCAGACTAATATCAAATTGATCGAGTACCCGATTGACGGTCTGGTTGATGACATCGTCCAGGCTTTGTGGCCGGTGGTAAAAAGCCGGTACCGGCGGCATTATCACCGCCCCCAGCTCTGCAGCCTGAACCAGCAGACGCAGATGGCCCAAATGGAACGGCGTTTCCCGCACGCAGAGCACCAGCGGACGACGCTCTTTCAGCACGACATCCGCCGCCCGGGTCAGCAGGCCATCCGTATAGCTATGGACAATGCCCGAGAGCGTCTTCATTGAGCAGGGTAAAATCACCATCCCGGCGGTTTTAAACGAACCGGAAATCTCTTAGCACCTGCAGCATCCGCACGCCGTAAATGGCGCCGCTGGCGCCGGAAATGCCAATAATCAGTCGTTTCACGGGGACCACCCTGTTGCTATAATTGGGGCCACTTTGCCGGATTACGCTGTCAGACGCAACCATGATGCGTTAGGACCTACAAGTACAAAGACCAGATACTTTTTCCTATTTCAGGATGGGCCTGAATATAAACCATGACGCGATAATGCAGGTCATAAATAACAATTCTATCAGCATAATCAACATTCCGGATTGACTGAACCAGGTGCCGATGATGATGGCGATATTGGTGACTATCACAATTGCCGCCACCCACGGAAACAAAGGGGAGCGATAGCGCAGCAGGCTACTTGGATATTCGCCCCGGTCCACCGCACGCCGGAAACGATACTGACACCAGCCAATCACAATCCAGGCCAGACACCCTACCTGCCCGGTGCTGGCGATCAAATAGAGATATAACTGCTGTGCGGAAATATAACGGGTAAGCATCGATACCAGTGCCAAAACGGCAGTCAGCAAAATCGCATTCACCGGGACGCCATTGCGGCTTACCCGGCTAAAACGTGCTGGTGCGAAATGGTCGCCCGCCATCGACCATAACATTCGCGAACTGGCATAAATTGCCGAATTCGCAGCCGACACCGCCGCAGAAAAGATCACCAACGTCATCAAGGTATTCGCCCCCGGAATGCCCACATGGGAAAAGACCCAAACAAAAGGACTTTGCCCATCAGGCAGTCGTTCACGTGGATAAACCAGCGCGAGAATAGCAATCGCCAGGCCATAAAATAAAATGATCCGAATACCAATTCCCAGGATAACTTTCGGTAAAATTGTATGGGGCGATTCGGTTTCCCCAGCCGCATTTCCGACCAGTTCAACTCCCTGAAAAGAATAGATAACGATGGTCATGCAAACCAGAATTTGCCACCAGCCATGAGGAAACCAGCCCCCCGACGTTTTTAATGTCGGGTGCCAGCCGGCATGTCCTGATAACGAATAGATCATGACACCTCCTGCCGCAATAAATAACACGATAGCAAAAACTTTAATGGCCGATAGCCAGTATTCACACTCCCCAAAACTCTTCGCTGAAAAAAGATTAACGAGCGTTAATGCAATGAGAATATAAAGACAGAATTCATAGACAGGTATGGTGGTGAAATAATGGTGGGCGATAAAACCTGCAGCGGTTAAATCAGCAGCCAGGGAAAATACCCAACTAAACCAGTATAGCCACCCGATGGTATAGCTCCAGATCGGGTTTGGAATAAACATCAATGCATAATGCTGAAATGAGCCAGAGTGGGGAAACGCGCACGATAATTCGCCAAGACACATCATCGTCGCCAGCATTATCCCACCGGCTAATAAATAAGCCAGAAGAGTGCCAGCAGGCCCAACGCTGTACAGGGGTTCGGCAATCCCGATAAATAAGCCCGTTCCTATCGTTCCGCCTAGCGACATCATCAGTAAATGGCGCTTTTTTAAGTTACGGCGTAATCCACCCGTTTGCTCTGTCAGAGGGGGCTCTTGCAGGGTACTCATCATACCTCCCTGTTTTTTATAGGGGGTTAGAATGACGCTGCGGGTCAAACCCGCAGCGTTTTTCTTATCGAATAAATCGGATGGCAACGCCTTTGGTCTGGCAAGCCATCAATAGCCCGGTGTAATCAAGTTCAAAGCTAATCACATCACCCACCTGCAGTGGTAATGGGCAATCCTCAATATCCACCAGGGTATGATCGCTGGTCTGCCCCAGAATGGTGATACTGTCATGACATGGCACACAGTTATCAGACGGGACATCCTGGCGACCAAATGCCAGTAATGCGCGCTTACGGATGCCGTTATCGGTAAAGGTTTTACTCTGCAAGAATGCATCCACCCCCAGCTCACCAACCGGGACTGTCGGTTTGCTGTTTAACTCGATAATCTCGGCCTCCAGCACATACATATCCGAGCACGCTTTATCTACAGGCTTTGCGGAGTGGTGAAATTCATTGAGATATTTCATCTCTACATATTCGATACCAAATTCATGTAACCCACCAATGCGCAGATGGTTCAGCCCTTTCGGCCAAATGCCCTTATCCAGCAGGTGATAGCTGGTACAATTACCGGCAGATAAGCGACGAATCGTCAATCCTCTGTCTCGTTCCAGTCGAGAAGCCAGAGCCAGGAAATCCTCGCCGTTTTTTACCGTTGGCAGAACGGTGCCATAGCAGTTGAAATTAGTGCCAAGACCATACAGATCGAGACAAGGCAATGTTTTGATAAGGTTAATAGTATCGAGAATTTTTTGATATTCGCTAAACCAAATGCCTTCCCGTAAATCGCCCATGTCTATCATCAGTAGCACCTGGTGAGTTTTCCCCTGGCGACGAGCCTCTTCTGATAATGCGCGCAATACCACTGGCTCGCTATTTAGGCTAATGTCTGCATAGCGAACGACATCTTCAATTTCACTCAGGCAAGGGCTACGAAGTAAACAAGTCGTGCAACCGATCTCACGGATTTTTTTCAAGTTATAAGTTCTTGATTCGGCAATAACATGAATTCCGCCATCAAAAACTGCCTGTGCAGTTTCCACACAGCCATCAAAGACTTTATTAACCGCCATAACGTCAATACCGCTACTGGCTAACAAAGCTTTCTCAGTTCGCGCATTTTCTTCCAGTTTGCGTAAATTGATTTTGAGCGTTGGCATATACATATTATTTCCCCTTCACCATACCCAGACGTGTATTGCGTTTTAAAGCGCGATGGTAAATCCATTCAGCGACAACAATCGCCAGTAATGCCCCACCAATAATCTTGCCGGCATACTGGAAATACCCGCCCATATCGATTTGTGATGGCGGAATAAACAGCAACACAACGGCAAAGGCGATAGAAATAAAACCTAATGCAGGTAGTACGGCAGGTAGCACTTTCCCCGGAATTTTGAAACTTCGTGGTGTGTCAGGCTGCGTTTTGCGCAGGCGCCAGAACGCGGGGAACATCACCAGGTAGGGGATAAAATAGGTTATCGTGGTGAGCGCAGTCAGCATCCAGTAGGCCGCCGCAACGCTTGGCGAGATAAAGGTTGAGAAGCACAATACCGTAACAATAATCGCCTGAACCATTAGCGCAAAAGCAGGCGTTTTCCAGACAGGATGCAATTGCGCAATTTTATCGCCTAACAGGTTATCCTCACGAGAAGCTTCCTGAAGCATGTAGATAGGGCCAACCAGCCATGAGTTAATCTGGCCCAACGCGCCGAAAAACATGCAGATAGCCATCACCGGAATCAGCCATGGCATATGGAGAGTATCGGCTGCAGCGTGCATAGCCTGCATGACACCAGCAACAATATCAGTTTTTCCTGCTGGTAATAGCGTATTCAGTGCCCAGGTGCCAACCATATATATCCCGACAATGACGGCGGCAGAAACAGCCATCGCCCGCGGGAAATCACGCTGCGGGTTACGGGTGCGCCCGGCAATCATTGGTGCGACCTCCAGACCGGCAAAAGCGAACATCATACTGGACAGAAATACAATGGTATCCCAGTGTCCAAGATCGGGTACCCAGTTTGATGCGCTCGTGTAGTTCGTCTGCATCGGATGACCGGTGAGCAGCCAGACAATCGCCAGAATAATTAAAATCGCCGAAGGAATAAACACACCACACCAGGCGCTGACGCTGTTGATGATTTTCGTCCATTCCATACCGCGAATATTCATTAGCGTCAGTAGCCAGAAGATGACTGCCGAACCAATGCCGATGAATGCCTTATTTTCTGCCAGACCATTACCAATCATATATCCCAGAGCGGTAAAACCGAATTGCAGCATCAGCGGGAAAAACAGCACACATGAAAACAGGAAACAAACCACCACAATCCAGGCGATACGTTTCCCAAACGCCTCCTTAATCCAGACAAAAATACCACCGTCTTTCGGCCAACCGGTGGACAGCTCGCCACATACCATTGCCAGAGGAAAGAACAAACAAAATGCGGCAATTACCCATAACAGCATCGCAGAAGCCCCATAAGGCGCAACGTTGGGTATTTGTCGCAAACTAAGAATGGCAATGACATTCATAAAAACAATGTCTTTAATACCAAGTAAGCCAGAACTATTGTTACTCATGGCTATCTCCTGTTATCCCTCAGGGGCGTGACCGCCCCTGCAGAATCGCGTTATCCAGAGGCTTCAGTCATTATCTGAAGCCCAAACCACAGATTTAATAAAGGTCGTACTTGACCATATCTTCGTAACTATCTTCCCGACGAATTAAACGGTCATGTCCGTTTTTATCAATCATCACCACGGCAGAACGCGGGCGGTTGTTATAGACAGTTTGGCTTTCAATGGTATACGCCCCGGCATCAAGAAACGCGACAATATCGCCGGGCGCGGTGGATTTCGGCATCAGGAATTCTTCTCCTTTAACGCCCATATGGAAATAGTCACCACCATCACACAGAGGGCCGGCAAGCTTGATCCATTCATCATGAGCCTCGGTCATTCGGGAGGCATTGTAAACATAGAAGAACCAGTCGAAATGCTGGCTATCGGACAGAATGCTGTACCCCGCATCAACAAACTTCCATTCAACGTGGCACTCCACATTGCCATCAAGGTCATAGTTTGTTTTACGCTTTTCACAGGCGACTTCTGTTAGCAATACCGCAGCGGAGCCAGTGACTTTGCGCCCTGGCTCAATACAGATTTCAACGTCAGTACGCCATTTATGCACCTCGCGGATCACTGCATCCGCGAAATCCTGCGCGGTGATCCCGGCATACATATTGTCTTTGAGCGGGTCGCCGTTTTCTTCATCGTATTTATAAGGAACCGGAATGCCGCCACCCACGTTGATCAAATCAAACTTAATGCCTAACACTTCTTCCAGACGACGAGATTCGTCCACCAGAACTTTCGTGGCTTTGGCAAAGGGTTCTGATTCAGGTACCTGATCACCTACGTGCATATGCAATCCGCGCAGATGGACATAAGGCATCTCCAGGATCCGACGACAGGTCTCTTCTGCCTGTTCCAGGTCGAGACCGGATTTAGCGTGGAAAGCAGTGACCAGTTCAGCATGTGTGGCTGAAGGAACATTAGGTTCTACGCGCACACAAACGTTAGCCACTTTCTTAAGCTTACGAGAGATCGCGTCGATATGGTCCAGTTCATACAGGCTATCGACGTTGATCAAATACAGATCGTTGGCAATTGCAAACTCCAGGTCGGCGGGCTTCTTCACCACACCGTTGAACACGATCTGATCCCCGCGAAAACCAATCTCAAGGCATTTACGGACTTCATACTGCGAATTCGCTTCGGCGCAGATTCCAGCATCCCGAATGGCTTTCAGTACCCCCATGACGGAACAGGTTTTTGATGCAAAAAAAGTTTTTGTATTTTTATGTGCGGCAAATGCCTGTTCGATCTCTTTGATATTACGAATAATTTCGGGTTCAGAGAAAACATAAAACGGCGTCGGATACATACGCGCTAAAGCATCGAGATCTACACCTTCAAAACACAGGTGGCCGTCCTTCTGCTGGAAGCGTCGATCGTCCTCGACAACTTTCTGCCGTAATTGATTGTAATTTTCGATAATGGAGTCAGTCATAACACCCTCTGCTTGTTGTTCTGTCAAAAAACCACATGTTTCATAATGGATATAGCAACAAGCGTGCCAAATATTTATCCTTAATATTCAATAGGTTATAAAATCGATATTTTTATATTTTTCGTCAAATGGTTTGTTATTCATCATAGCGACGAAAAATTGTCACATTTAAAATAGGGATATAACTGGTAGAAAGGATTTGATTTCGTTATGGCATCCACCAATGAAGAGCTCGCTTCAGCACTTAAAATGTTCTCTCGTTTTTTCGATCTGATACATCAACCGCTGGCCGTGATTAATGAACGAGGTGAATACGTGTATTACAACCAGGAAAGCGCGGATCTGGACGGGTACAGTATTGAACAAGCGATGGGTAAACATATGCTGGATGTCTACCCCAGTATGAAAGAAAACCAAAGTACGATGCTTTCTTCACTAAAAGACGGGGTTGAGTATATTGGCCATTACCAGATTTACTACAATGCCCGGGGCCAGGCGGTGGATTATCAGCATACCACCGCCCCGCTCTACTCCAGCAAGGGCAATATGGTCGGTGTCATCGAGATCGGCAGGAATATGTCCGGCGTCCGGCGATTACAGGAACAGGTTGTTGAGCTCAACCATCTGCTTTACGCTCAGGGCCATGAAAAGCACCATGCAATCATTACTGAAAACGCGGAAATGCTTGCCAATATTGCAAAAGCTAAACGTCTGGCGGTGAGTAATATTCCCGTGACAATTGTTGGCGAAACGGGTACTGGCAAGGAGCTTTTTTCCCGTCTTATCCACCAATGCAGTAAGCGCGCTAACAAACCTTTCATTGCCCTGAATTGTGGAGCACTGCCGCCAACCCTGGTGGAAAGTACGCTTTTTGGCACCATGCGCGGCGCTTACACTGGCGCAGAGAACAGTCAGGGCTATCTGGAGTTGGCGAACGGGGGAACACTTTTCCTTGATGAACTGAACGCAATGCCAATCGAGATGCAAAGTAAGTTGCTTCGCTTCTTGCAAGATAAAACATTCTGGAGGCTAGGCGGTCAGCAACCCATCCATTCCGATGTGCGGATTATTGCCGCGATGAATGAAGCCCCCGCGCGATTAATCCAGCAAGAGCGACTGCGCCCGGACCTATTTTACCGGCTTAACGTCGGAATGCTCATGCTGCCACCACTGCGCACTCGCCCGGAAGATATTCCTCTGTTGGCTAATTATTTCATTGATAAATATCGCAGTGAAGTTCCGCAAGATATCCATGGTCTCAGCGAGGCGGCACGCATTGCGCTACTGAGCCATACCTGGCCGGGCAATGTCAGGATGCTTGAAAACGCGATTGTCCGCAGCATGATCATGCAGGAGACAGATGGCATGCTGAAAAAGATCGTTTTTGAAAATGAAGAACTGAGTTTAGGCGGCCCGGAAAACCCAACACAGCACCCCTCTCTCCCGGCAGCAGAACCGGATAACGAAAGTTCTCTCGAGGCGCGGGTAGCAAGCTATGAAAGGGGGCTAATAGAAACCGCGCTGGATACTTACCAGGGAAATATTGCGGCGGCGGCGCGCAGTCTCAACGTCTCTGCAGCTGGACCGCTTTGGCATCATCGTTACGCAGGGAGTCAAGATAGTCGAGGTACTGCTGGTCGACATCCCGGGTCACATATACGCCGTTGAACACCGAGCATTCAAACTGCTGAATATCCGGGTTCTCCGCGCGCACCGCGTCGATCAGATCGTTGAGATCCTGGAAAATCAGGCCGTCGGCGCCAATGATCTGGCGGATCTCATCCACTTCGCGGCCATGGGCGATCAGTTCGTTGGCGGTCGGCATATCGATACCGTACACGTTCGGGAAACGAATTTCCGGCGCAGCGGAGGCGAGATACACTTTTTTCGCCCCTGCTTCACGCGCCATCTCAATGATCTGCTCCGAGGTGGTGCCGCGTACAATGGAATCATCGACCAGCAGCACGTTCTTATCGCGGAATTCCGCACGGTTGGCGTTGAATAAACGAGTCCGGACGGGCAAAATAGACGTACTCGAACAGGCACGGGTTGCTGACCGGATTATCGGCACACTGACGGGTATAGAGCTGGCCCTTCTCGGTAATATAGACCGCTTCGCCCGGCGCGACATCGCGCAGGAATTCAAAACCAAGCGTATCAAGGGCCACGCTCTCCGAGGCCACCATATACTCGGTGCGACCGTCGCCAACGTCACGTTTACCCAGCACCAGCGGACGAATGCCGTTAGGGTCGCGGAAGGCCACCATGCCATGCCCGATGATCATCGCCACGCACGCGTACGCGCCGCGAATCAGGCGGTTGGTCGCCGCAATCGCCGCGAAGATGTTGTCCGCTTCCAGCGGGTAGTGACGGAAGTTATCCAGCTCACTGGCGAAAATATTGAGGAGGATTTCGGAATCAGAGGTGGTATTGATATGGCGGCGTTTTTCTTCAAACAGCTTTTTACGCAGCTCGTGCGCATTGGTCAGGTTGCCGTTATGCGCCAATGTGATGCCATACGGCGAGTTAACGTAAAACGGCTGCGCCTCGGAGGCGCTGGAGCTGCCCGCCGTAGGATAACGCACGTGGCCAATACCCATATTGCCCTGCATACGCTGCATGTGGCGGGCCTCGAATACGTCGCTTACCAGCCCGTTAGCCTTACGCAACCGGAAGCAGTTGTTGGCATCAATGGTGATGATGCCAGCGGCATCCTGTCCACGGTGCTGGAGCACCGTTAGCGCATCATAAATCGACTGGTTAACCGGCATAACACCGGCGATACCGACAATACCGCACATACGTCTTTTCCTCGTTCAGCAACGACCCAAAGTCTATACTTTAGGCAAGAAACTTGACGAGCTTTGCAGGTATTCAAAAAACCATCTGATGACGGGGGTAAAATAGGGAATAAACTGCGACTGATGCCAGTCATCGCTCTTCGCCATCCCGGTAAAGGTGTCCAGGAAGAACAGGATAGCGGCGATGATCAGCACCCCACGTAGCGCGCCGAAGCAGATCCCCAATACCCTGTCGGTTCCTGACAAACCGGTCTTCTCCACCAGCTGGCCTATCACATAGTTCACGATAGCGCCAACGATGAGCGTCACGATAAACAGCGCCGCAATAGCAATCCCATTTCGAACCCGTTCATCCTCAAAGCCCGTAAACCAGACAGACAGGTCAGCGTAGTAATGGCTGGCGACATAAAACGCGCAACCCCACGTGACTAACGATAAAGCTTCGCGAACAAAGCCGCGGATCAGGCTGACCAGGCAAGAAAGACCCAGCACCGCCATAATGGCGTAATCAATCCAGACCATATACGTCCCACGATTTACGCCCTGTCGTCCAGTTCGGGGCGCATTCTAACAGAAAAAGAAAACGTTTGCGTAGGGATTTCCATGCCCTACAGAAATAAAAATGGCGCTGAAAAAACATTCAACGCCAGACTGCCTTTCGCCTCTTCAGGGCGGCTGAGACAGGGTTTGCGGGGCGTTTCTCCCCGCCACGTTCTCTCCGCATGGCGGAAAAAACAATCAGTTCGGGGTGAAGCCCATCACCACCCCGCTAAGCCCGGAGATCTGCTGCAGATCGCCCAGCTGGCCTTTCAGCTTGTCTTTTGACGCATCCGGGCCGACGAGGATACGGGTAATTTTACCCTGTACCGGCGTCGAAGGCGACGTATAGACTTTGAAACCCGAGGCCCGCAGTTTACCGACAATCTCATTCACCTTATCGGCGTTCTTCAACGCGCCCAGCTGAACCACATAGGCTTTGCCGGTCGGCGCCGGCAGGGCCGCCTGCTGCTGCGGTGGCTGTTGCTGCTGTGGCTTAGCCGGCGGCGGCGTTGGCGTCGAGGCCTGCTGTTGCGGCTGCGGTTTCGGCTGCGGCTTGGGCTGCGGTTTCGCGGCCACCACCGGCTCCTGAACGTCATCGAAGCTATTGCTGTTCACCGGAATACGCGATGGATCTAACGATGGCGCGGCGGCATCGCCCGCCCGCACCTCTTCCGCCGCCCCTTCCGGCGGTTGCGAAGGCAACGCCTGGGTTGCCGCCGGCAACATATCCGGTTCATCGCGATCGCCTGGTTTCGGTACCAGCGGGATCGCGGCAAACTCATCCTGGTAATGCTTTTTCTGCCCGTCCAGCAGCCCTGGCAGGATAATCACCCCCAGCGCCACCAGCACGATTGTCCCGACTAAACGGTTCTGAAACTTACTCGCCACCGATTCTCCCCGCGTCTCCTTATCATGCAGCATACCAATAACCGCCAGCACGCGTCCCGTTTTCGCTAACGTTTTGAGACGCCCGGCGAGATAGGCCGCCGCGTGCGGGTTGTGCGCCACATCGAGGATCACTCGCGGGGCGTCGCTGATTATCTGAAAGCGTCCCGGGAGCATCGCATCGCGGATCCCTGCGCGCAGGATAGCGTCATCCACGGCAAGCCCGCTGGCGCGCAGCGCCGCCACGGCCGTCGCCGCATTCGGCAACGGCACCTGAGGCAGAGGCAGGTGGCTTAACGCCCCTGCCGTATCGCGGAAGGACCACGTTTCGCCCTCCACCTCATAGCGCCAGTCGACGCCGCGGCGCTGGAGCAGCGCGCCCTTCTCGCTAGCCACTTCCGCGATGGTGAGCGGCATATCCGGCTCCCCCACCACCGCCGGTTTACCGGCGCGAAAGATGCCCGCTTTTTCCCGGCCGATACTTTCGCGATCCGGGCCCAGCCAGTCGGTATGATCGAGGGCGATGCTGGTGACCACCGCGACGTCGGCATCAACGATGTTGGTGGCGTCGAGACGCCCGCCGAGCCCGACCTCAAGGATCACCACATCCAACGGTAAAAACGAACGGCGCCGGTTTAACGATATCCATCTGCCCGGCGACCTCGCTGACGCGCGCCAGCCCAAGGTCGATGGTTTTACTGTGCAGATGTTCCAGATAAGAAAGCCACGTAGCCAGGGGCGACGTGGCCTGAGGAATAGGATCTTTTTCCATGATGCCCGTAAGAATTGACGGTTAACGCGTATGAATAAAAAAGGGCAGCGCCGCCAGGCCCTGCCCTCTGCTTTATCAGGCCTCAGGTTCCTGATCCGGTGCCGGCGGCACCACCACGCCTTCATGAGGCGCTTCCGAAACGGCAACCGGCGCCGGCAGGTTCATCAGCTTCGCCAGAATGCTGGCCAGCTTGAGACGCATTTCCGGACGGCGAACGATCATATCGATCGCCCCTTTTTCAATCAGGAACTCACTGCGCTGGAATCCCGGCGGCAGCTTCTCGCGTACGGTCTGCTCGATAACGCGAGGACCGGCAAAGCCGATCAGCGCTTTCGGCTCGGCAATGTTCAGATCGCCCAGCATCGCAAAGCTCGCCGATACGCCGCCCATGGTCGGGTCGGTCAGCACGGAGATGTACGGCAGTCCGCGCTCCTGCATTTTCGCCAGCGCCGCGGAGGTTTTCGCCATCTGCATCAGCGACATCAGCGCTTCCTGCATACGGGCGCCACCGGAGGCGGAGAAGCAGATCAGCGGGCAGTTATCTTCCAGCGCCTGCTCCACCGCGCGCACAAAGCGTGCGCCGACGACGGAACCCATCGAGCCCCCCATAAAGGAGAACTCAAAGGCGGCGGCAACCACCGGCATCGCGTAGAGCGTACCTTTCATCACCACCAGCGCGTCTTTCTCGCCAGTCTCTTTCTGAGCGGACGCCAGGCGGTCTTTGTATTTTTTTGAATCGCGGAACTTCAGCACATCTTTTGGCTCAAGTTCGCTACCCAGTTCTACCAGAGAACCTTCATCCAACAGGCTATGCAGGCGATTACGCGCCGACATGCGCATATGGTGATCGCACTTAGGACAAACCTCCAGGTTGCGCTCCAGCTCGGCGCGGTAGAGTACCTGACCGCAGCTGTCGCACTTGGTCCATACACCCTCAGGAATGCTCGCCTTGCGGGTGGGAGTGATGTTGCTTTTAATTCGTTCAATCCAGCTCATTGATAACCTTTCTGCCTGAACCTGGTCGATGCCAGTTTTGTCGTAAGGGGCGCATAATGCCATTTTTGCCTCTTACAGACCATGAATGTTGCACATTAAATCATATCATCCCGGAACATGGGATAAAAAAGTGGTCAAACCGCTGCGCGTGACGCTCTGCACCGCCACGCGCAACACAGGCTAAACTACTTCGCCTGCTTCGCCGCCGCCCGCTTGTGGCGAATAATCTCAATCACGCCCGGCAGGACGGAAAGCACGATGATCGCCACGATCAGCAGCTTCAGGTTCTCCTGCACCACCGGCAAATCGCCAAACAGATAGCCGGCATAGGTGAACAGCAGCACCCACAGCAGCGCCCCAACCACGTTATAGGCCGCAAAATGACGATAGGACATATGCCCCATTCCCGCCACAAACGGCGCAAAGGTTCGGACTATCGGCACAAAGCGCGCCAGGATAATGGTTTTCCCGCCGTGACGTTCGTAGAAGCTGTGGGTTTTATCCAGATAGCTGCGACGGAATATCTTTGAGTTCGGATTGCTGAACAGCTTTTCACCGAACAGCCGGCCAATGGTGTAGTTGACCGCATCGCCGACGATGGCCGCGATGACCATCAGCAGTACCATCAGGTGGACATTGAGATCGTTGGTTGGCAAGGCCGAGAGCGCGCCCGCGACGAACAGCAGGGAATCGCCCGGCAGGAATGGCGTCACCACCAGCCCGGTTTCGCAGAACAGAATCAAAAACAGAATGGCATAAACCCAGACGCCATACTGGGCAACCAGTTCGGCAAGGTGCACATCAATATGCAGGATGAAATCAATTAAAAAGTGAATCAAGTCCATGTTTGTCTTTACCCTTAATGACCCTATTAGTCCGCCAGAAACAGCGGGCCCATTGGCAGCACCGGTAAATCATAGTGGGCCGGGTAATCCACCGACACCAGATACAACCCTTCCGCTTTTGCCGTTGCCGCAGCGAGCGTCCTGTCTTTTGCTGCCAGCAGTTCTGCCATCCAGCTCTCCGGCTGGTTTCCGGCCCCGACCTCCATCAGGCTGCCTACAATATTCCTGACCATATGATGTACAAAGGCATTCGCTTTGATATCCACCACCACATACGCGCCGTAGCGGGTAACGTTAATATGCATCACGTTGCGCCACGGGGTACGCGACTGGCACTGTACCGCGCGAAACGAGGTAAAGTCATTCTCTCCCAGCAGACACTGCGCGGCGCGCTGCATACGCTCGGCGTCGAGCGGCTGGTGAAAATGCGTCACGCCATGACTTAACACCGCCGGACGCAGGCGATGATTATAGATGACGTAGCGATAGCGGCGCGCCGTGGCGCTGAACCGGGCGTGAAAATCCGCCGGTACATGTTTGACCCAACGCACCGCGATGTCACCAGGTAAATTCGCATTTACCCCCAGCGTCCAGGCGGCATCTTTCCGCTGCGCCCGGGTTTCGAAATGCACCACCTGGCCGGTGCCATGGACGCCGGCGTCGGTGCGGCCGGCGCAAAAGACGGTAATCGGTTCGTTCGCCACCTGCGAGAGCGCCTTTTCCAGCTTCTCCTGCACGCTGCGCACTTCGTTTTGCCGCTGCCAGCCGTAATATTTGCTGCCGTCGTACTCGATGCCCAGCGCGATTTTACAGATCGGCTGTTGCTCCATCTCAGACATCAGTACAGGTACTCCTCAATCAGCTTCTCGGCGATCTTCACCGCCATCAGCGCGCCGCCGAAGCGCACGTTATCCGCTACCGACCAGAACTGGATCTGCTCCGGCATACCGTAATCGTTATGCACGCAGCCGATGGAGAGGCGGGCATTGCCTGAGGCATCACCAACCTGAGTCGGGAATTCGCCCTCTTCAGAAAGTTCGATATCCTCGCCGCGGGTAAAAGCGTCGCGCGCCTCCTCCGCCGCCAGCGGGCGCATCGCTTCGAAGCTCACCATCTGCGCATGGCCGTAGAAGACCGGCGACTGAACGACGCTGGCGGAGATCATCAGCCCGTCATCCTGAAGAATTTTGCGCGCTTCATCGACGATCCGGCGCTCTTCGCGCACGCTACCTTCACGATCCGGCAGCAGCGGCAGCATGTTGAACGCCAGCTGGCGACCAAAGAAATCGTCTTCATCGATAGGGATGCCGTTCAGCAGCTTAGCGCTCTGACCCGCCAGCGCATCCACCGCTTTTTTCCCCTGCCCCGAGGCGGAGAGCAGGTTAGTGACGCTAATGCGCGACAACCCGCCCTGATCGATCAGCGGTTTGAGCGCCGTCAACAGCTGACTGGTCAGGCTATTAGGCACCGCAATCAGGTTGCGGTTGCGATAATCGCCTAATACGAACGGGTTCACGTCCGGCACCACCAGCGGTACGTCCGGCTCCAGCGCAAACAGGCCGCTGAGATCGATAACCAGACACCCGGCGTTGGTCGCTTCTTCGACATACGCTGCACTGGCTTCGACGCCGGCGGCGAAGAAAGCCAGCTGGGCCTGGGTCCAGTCAAATTCGGCGGCGTCTTTGACGATCACCGACTTGCCACCAAAACGCAGATGTTCGCCCGCGCTGTCGTTGCGCGCCAGAGCAAAAATCTCTCCTACCGGGAACTGGCGTTCAGCAAGAGTTTCGAGCAGGGCTTCGCCTACGGCGCCCGTTGCGCCCAGTACGGCAATATTCCAGCCTTCAGACATGGTGGTTAACTCCAGAAATAAAGCGGCCCCGCCGGAGTATCCGGCAGGGGCATTAAGAAGACATTAACGAACAGGATGATGCACGGCGTTAAAACCGAGCTGGCGCAACAGCGTCGCCGCCTGCTCATCGCTGCACTGCACATACAGCGAAGACCATTCGCGACGTTCCTGATAATTTTTACGCAGCTTGTCGAATTCACCGGCGACGCCGGCCACCTTCCGCAGCGGCGCATCATCGCGGCGCACATCATACACCAAGTGGACCAGTCTTTTCAGCGTCGGCTGATCGAGCGGTCCATGCAGGGTAATGCGGCCAAATTCCGGCGCCGGCAGCAGAGTGTCCAGCGCTACCTGCTGCGGATGGCCGATAAAGGCGCTGTAGGCTTCAAAAACCTGCGTCGTCCCGCGCGCTTTCCCTTCGAGGGTGTAGCCGGCGATATGCGCGGTACCGATATCCACTCGCTTGAGAAGCTCAACGTTTAGATCCGGCTCCGGCTCCCAGACGTCCAATACCACACTCAGCGGCTGACCAGCTTCCAGCCGCTTTAGCAGTGCGGCGTTATCGACCACCGGCCCGCGGCAGGCGTTGATCAAAATCGTTCCAGGCTTCAGGCGGCTTATCAGCGCCTCATCCGCCAGATGCAGGGTTTTATATTGCCCTTCTTTATACAGCGGCGTATGGAAGGTGATGACATCGGCTTCCTGGACCAGCGCCTCGAGGGAGCGGAAGTCACCTTCGTCGCCGCGATGGGCGCGCGGTGGGTCGCAGAGCAGAGTTTTGATCCCCAACGCTTCCAGGCGCTTTTGCAGTCGCCCGCCAACGTTACCGACGCCGACGATCCCGACGGTGCG
>PPYE01541726.1_pt1 | contig 17230 bp, 13 predicted proteins | sample 1559881 | NCBI WGS metagenome assembly PPYE01 (sample SAMN08240022, study PRJNA423297) | Human gut metagenome, whole genome shotgun sequencing project. | reverse complement strand
ATAGTTTTTTGTTCCGTCATTGTATTGCGCTGATAAACAGTAATATGCGGTGACGGAATTTCCTGTATCCCCACGAAGTGCTTTTTCGTTTTTTCCTTGCAGAAGCCGGTTCGTCGGATATCGGTTTCCATGTCGGGTACGTAATCTTGATATATGTACGGCAGTATCCGTGCAAGGGGATGGGAGTTTCCATGTAAGGGGGCTGCATCATTTGTTGCACCACTCGGCTGAACATGCCTTTTCACTCAAGTGAAGTGCCGTTGCCACCTGTGTGAAACGGTTGCTTCACCAAGGTGAAGCAATAAAGTCATAAGACTGTTTTCACGGTTGCATCCTGTTGATAAAATACATCTATTGAAGTTTTGTCATTTTGTGTGTGGCGGTTGTTGTGTTGTACATTGATGAACGATACCGCCGCTTACCTACCGGTTGAGAGCCTTTATGGATGTTTTTTCACAGTAATTAGTTGATAATTAAGAGAATACTGTGTAGGAAAAATTTTATATTTCACGTTCAATTCAGATGTGTTTTCCATTGTCTTGAAGAATTTTTTTTTGATATTGATAAGATTTCATTGTTTAATGCTTGAATTGTATTTGTTCCTGCTTGCTTGAATTGCCATCTTTGCAATGTTAATTTTTAATTCAAATAACTATGAAAACAAAGACATTCTTAATTTCAGCTGCTATTCTTCCATCCATGGGGCATTACCGTTGTTTGCGAAAGCAATAACGTGTTGGAAATCTATTTTTAGTTAATTTTACAGCAATATTTTTTAATTAAACTCTAATACATTATTTATGAAACAAATTGCATTTACATGGTTGCTGTGCATACTTAGTATATGTGCCTATGCTCAGCAAATTACTGTTACCGGAACAGTGACGGATGCGGAGAATAATCCGTTGATTGGTGCGGCTGTTGTTGTAGTAGGAACTACGGATGGCGTGATTACCGATTTTGATGGCAAATATACCATTAAGGCCGCTTCCGGTCAGTCTTTGAATTTCTCTTATGTAGGTTATCGGGAGCAAACTGTTAAGGTTGATGGCCGCAGTGTGATTAATGTGAAATTGTCGGAAGGTGAATTGTTGGACGAGGTGGTGGTTATCGGTTACGGTACAGTGAAGAAAAGCCATTTGACAGGTGCGGTCGCTTCTGTTTCCGGTAAAGAGTTACAGGCAAATGTTGCACGTAGTGCTTCAGCTGCTTTGCAAGGAAGAGTTGCCGGTGTTACTGTGTCGGCTGCCAACGGTCAGCCGGGGGAAGGCTTGAATATTAATGTCCGTGGTATCCAAATACATTGATGTAATGGATGGTAATCAGCTTCGCGATTTGGCAAAGGCTACCGGTTATAGTTCGGCAGAAGGGTTGCTGAATTGGAATGGAGGTGCTGGAACAGACTGGCAGAAAGAACTTTATAACTCGGCTATGGTGAGCAAGGTTAGCTTGAATGTATCTGGAGGAAACAAGACTTCGACCTATAATCTTTCGGGAAGCTATCTTAACCAGGATGGTATTGTGAATACTACCGGTTATGAGGCATGGAACATTCGTGCTAAGAATACTTTTTCTTTTTTCAATAATCATTTGCGTATGGGGACTACGTTGATGATGAAATTCTATAAAAAGAAGTACGAAGATGTTTCATATACCTCCGCTCTGACAGCTGTGCCTATGTGGAATGTATATGGTGAAGATGGCACTTGGGGTGTCGCTCCGGAATGGACCAGAGGAGATAATCCTGTAGGTTGGACAGAAGCCTATGATTACCAAAGACATGGGATAGACATTTTATTGAATGGCTATGCCGAAGTGGATTTGTTCTTGAAAGGATTGAAATATAAATTCAATGTAGGTATAAACAAATATACAAGACGTAATTATGCCTATAGTTCTCCTTATTATTTCAGTTCTACTTCACAAAAGAATGAAGCGGAATTGTCGGAAAGTACAGACTGGGAGAACGATTGGTTGATTGAAAATACAATCAATTATGATAATACGTTTGGCAATCATACGGTTTCTGCTTTGGTGGGTTATTCTGCCCAGCGTAACAATGCGCGTGGTTTTGGTGCAGGACGTAAGGGTTTCCCGGAAGGTTTCTCTGTGATTGATGCCGGTTCGGTTTCTTCACAAAATACATCGGGTAGCGCGTGGGCCAATACAATGATTTCTATGTTTGGGCGTGTGATGTATTCGTATGCCGATCGTTATATGCTGTCTGCTTCTGTTCGTCGGGACGGTTCTTCCAAATTTGCAGATGGAAACCGCTGGGGCACATTCCCGTCTGTATCTTTGGGTTGGAATGTGATGAATGAAGATTTCTTTGAAAATATCAAGGAAACCATGAATGAATTGAAAATTCGTGCCAGTTATGGTGTATTGGGTAATTTGAGCGGCATTGGCAATTATGCTACCCAGTCTGTTGTTTATAAAGGTATGAATAACATGATGGGCACAGAACTTTGGGAAGGTGCCATTACCGGTAAGGAATGGACTTCACCCATGAATGTGACTTGGGAAAAGACGAAGACCTTGAACTTGGGTTTGGATTTTGCTTTCTTGAACAATAAGTTCAGTGTCAGTGCTGATTATTTTATTCAGAAAACAGAAGATATGTTGTTGTCTATGCCGCAGTCTTTGAGTTTTGGCTTGAGTGGGAATCCTACAGTAAATGCAGGTACAGTAGAAAACAAAGGATTTGAAATTTCATTGAATCACCGTAATAATGTAGGCGATTTGTATTATCATGTAGGTGTCAATGCCACCTTTATCAAGAATGAACTGACGGAAGTAAACGGAAGTCGTGATGAATGGCAGGGATTCAATCCTCATGCCAAAGGAACGATCACTTATGCCAAGACCGGTCATTCCATAGGTTATTTCAATTTGATAAAGACGGATGGTGTATTCCAAAGCCAACAAGAAATTGATGCGTATGTGGATAAGAACGGTAATAAGATCCAGCCTAATGCACAACCGGGTGACTTGCGTTTCGTGGATTATAACGGAGATGGTAAGATTGACAATAATGACCGTCAGGATGTAGGCTCTGCTTTCCCGAAAGTTAACTTGGGTGTAAGTCTGGGTGCTGAATGGAAAGGTTTGGATTTGAATATGTTCTTTGACGGAAACTTTGGCAACAAGATTTACAATGCCCAGTATTATACTACGGTTTATAATGAATCAACGGGAAACCAATATGCAGAACGCATGAACAGCTGGACTGAAAACAATCATTCTGACATTCCTCGCTGTTTGTTTGGTACTAGCGATCCTAATGGTACAAACTGGGGCTATACGGACCGTTGGTTGGAAAATGGTTCATTCTTGCGCTTGAAGACTTTGGAATTAGGTTATACGTTGCCCAAAGTATGGGTATCTAAAGCCGGTTTGCAGAATGTGCGTGTTTATACGGCTATGGAAAACCTTTTCACTATAACCGATTATAAAGGTTATACTCCTGACTTGGGTATGGTAGATGCCGATGGTGCCGGTACATCAGGTGGTTCGGGTGTAATGACCCGTGGTTGTGATGACGGTCGTTATCCGATGGCACGTACTATCACCTTTGGTTTACAAGTAAATTTCTAATTAGGAATAAGTAATATTTGCAGAATATGAAAAAGAATTTTATAAAATACATAGCTGCATTGGCTGTAGCTCCAATGTTGTTGTCTTCTTGTAGTGATGACTTTCTGAATGAGATTGATCCTAACCGTCAGACTCCGACCACTTTTTGGACATCCGAGGATAATGTGATGAAAGGCTTGTCCGCAGTTTATAATCCTTTCCGCCGTATGACCAGTGGATATTATGGTGGGTTGGAAGGCATCATGCATCTTCAGATGCGCGGTGACGACCTTTACCCCACTCGTGGAGAAGAACCTTATATTTGGGAATATTTGTCGTTTGTCAACACAACGAATACAAAGGATTTGAGCTGGGGAAACATCTATGAAGGCATTCAGATGGCGAACGAATTCATATATCGTGCGGCTACGGTTGATATGGACGAAACCAAACGTGAGCAAATGATAGGTGAGGCTTATTTCTTACGTGGATTCTGGTACTTCCGTTTGCGTACTGATTATCGTGATGCGGTTATCCGTACTCTCCCGCAGGATGCAGATCCGGAAACTCATGGACTGTCTAGCGGTGATGAAGTGCTGGAACAGGCTATTTCAGACTTTAAGGAAGCCAAGTCTCGTTTGCCTAAGCTTCGTTCAAGCGATGAGAACGGTCGTGTAACTCAAGGTGCGGCTATTGCTATGTTGGGTAAAGCTTATATCTGGAAAGGGGATTATCAGGCCGCTAAGGATGAGTTTGAAATTATAATGAATGGTTATGGTTACGATTTGACTCAAAAGTATGAGGACAACTTCCGTGACGATACGGAATTTAATGCTGAATCTATTTGGGAAATCAATTATGATGCCAAAGGTAATTCGGGTGACGCTTGGGGCAATGGCACTAGTGACGACTCGTTTATGGGAAACAACCTTGCTCATTATTTTGGCCCGACACTGAAAGGTGAGAATATTGGCGGTGGTTGGTATAAGATGCAGCCTTCTCCCTATTTGATAAAAGAATTCATTTCCGAACAGCGTCCGGAAGGATCTGATTCCAAATGGGATAAGCGTTTGTACACTACGTGCTTCTTTAAATATTCTGATTTCGGTGATGTGAAGCCGGATGAAAAATTCTATGGTGGTAAAGTGGAATTTGATGATATGTTTAAATGGACGGTACTGCCCGAAGGCGATGGCAAATATGGTATTGCCAAGCAAGGATATGCTCCTGCTTATCCGGTTATCGAGGGTGTTCAAGGGCGTTTCATGATGAAGAAGTTTGCAGCTTGGTGGGTTCCCACAGGATGTACGATGTATTCTAACGATGCCGGACGTATCAACAATTTACGTATTATGCGCTTTGCAGAAGTTTTGTTGCTCCACGCTGAGGCTTGTCTGGAAACCAATGATGAAAGCGGAGCAATGAAAGATATTAACCGGATTCGTGTACGTGCCGGGCTGCCGGAGAAAAACTTGAGTGGAAAAGATGCTATAATGACAGAACTCCAGAAACAGAAATTGCTGGAATTTGCCGGAGAGAATATACGTTGGGATGATATGGTTCGTTGGTACGGAAATGATCCTGCTAAGTTGAAAGCTATCATGCACGAACGCAAGACCGATTCTCAACATTATGAATTGCTTTACGAAGAAAATGAAAGTGGTGAAAAGGAATTGGTAGGATATAAACCGACAGACCGCATTTCGGATACACAAGGATTTGACCATTTTGAAGCTAAATTCTTGTACTTCCCGATACCTCAGGCAGAGGTGGACGCTAATTTGAATTTGGAGCAAAAGCCGGAATGGAGATGATTGTATTGAACTGATAATTAAAAAGTATGAGAGGTGTGTCAAAACGTGGATAATGCCATCGTTTAGTTCGCAGGGGCGAGGTCCGCTCGCCCGAAAACAGTTTGCTTTGTGTCTTCGGGCAGGCAAACCCTTCCCCTACAACTGACGATGGGATAGGCCCGGTTTAGTTTTGACACACTCCCATAAAAACAATGAAGCCAAATGAAAAGGAAAGGATATTATTTATGCTCTTTGTTGGTTATGATATTTGTATTTTTGTCATGTCGTGATGAAGAACAGGATTGTACCCAAGCTATGCAGGATATACAAAACCAGTTGAAGGAAAATGATTTATTGAAATCTGTTTCTCAAGAACGTGAACAATGTGTTTTGTTATTTGAGTCCAATAAGATAATTTTTCCGCAAGAGTTAATCCAAAGTGTAGATGTGGATGCGGAAAACTGGAAAACGACTTTGACATTTGCCAATGGAAGCACTTATGTTATACCTACCTTAGGTACTTCGATTGACAACTTGATATTGAGTTCTACAGTCAATCCTTCCGGTTGCAATCCATTATCGGCCAGTGTAGTTGTAAAATTACCTGTATTGGGACGCATTAAACTGATTGTACACAGCAAACCGGGAAAGCATACGCCTGACGTGGAATATACATTTAAAGATGTGGGATTAAAACAGAATATTCCGGTATTGGGACTTTATCCCAATTATAATAACCAGATCACTTTAATTTATACAGATTTGCAAGGAAATGAACGTGCTCGGTCCAATCTAAAGCTTCAGACGAAAACATTGGAAAGCAGAAGGCTGCCTAAGGAAATCAGAGTGGTAAAGGCTCAATATGACCGAATGGAGCCAGGCATGAATTTGGTAAACTCCCCCGGACAGGATGAAACAGACACTTCTATCCCTTATATGATAGATGCAGACGGAGAAATCCGTTGGATTCTTGATTGGGAGAAGTCGGATGAACATCGATATATCGGAATCGGGTGCGGATTGATCCGGATGCAGAACGGACATTATATGACCGGTGACGGAAACCATCATCGGATGGTGGAGGTGGATATGATGGGAAGTACAATTCATAATTGGGATATGCTGGAAAGGGGATACACTATGCATCATGCCATATCTCAAGATAAGCAAGGCAATATATTAGCGACTGTGAGCAAGACTTCCGCTAAAATCGCCAATGGGAAAGATGTACGGATAAATGATTTTATTATTATGATGGATCCCGAAAAAGGGGAGATATTGCAAGAATGGGATTTGGTGCACATGTTGGATTCGGCTCGCTATGGAATGACCGATTATGATCTAACCTCAGACCCTTTTGCACAAAGTGCCAGTAATTGGGCGCATAATAATGGTATAGTAGAGTGGGGAGATGATTATCTGGCTACAGCTCGTTATCAAGGAATCTTTAAGTTTAATAAAGCTGGAGGTATTGAGTGGATTATATCGCCTCATGGGTATTGGAGAGATAAATACTTGAAATTATTATTGAATCCTCTTCATGCCGACGGGACTCCTATTACTGATCCTGAGGTGATAGCCGGAACGAAGAATTGTGATGATTTTGAATGGCCTTGGGGATGTCATACAGCTGTCCCATTACCTATTGGAATTGGAAGATGCGATTTACCAGCGGGTTTACCGTATGTCTCTTTATCCTGAGAACCAATAACAACACTGTATAGAATATGATTGATTTTTGATAAAATAGTATAATTCTAGATGCTTGGATAGCATTCTTTTACTGTAAAAGATGGATTGATAACAATGAAAAGAAAATAAGATATGAACGGATATTTCAAAAAACAAATAGAAGCATTGCGCCAACGCCATGAAGCGTTGTTGCAACGTCCTAATGAAATGCAGGAAGAAACGAACGGTGTCATCCGCCGTTATGTTTATCCGGTACTGACACGCCAGCATATTCCCCTGGAATGGCGTTATGACTTCAACCCTGCCACCAACCCTTGTTGTATGGAGCGTATCGGCTTTAATGCTACCATGAACAGTGGTGCCCTGAAATGGAACGGAAAGTATCTGATGGTGGTGCGTGTGGAGGGAGCAGACCGGAAGTCGTTCTTTGCCATAGCCGAAAGCCCTAACGGGGTGGACAATTTCCACTTTTGGAAACGTCCGCTGGTATTGCCCGATGTGGATCCGGCGGAAACCAATGTGTATGATATGCGTCTTACCGCTCACCAGGATGGATGGATTTATGGTATCTTTTGCAGCGAACGCCATGATGACAAGGCACCGGCGGGAGATCTGTCGGCGGCGGTGGCAAAGGCGGGAATCGTACGCACGCGCAATCTGGTGGACTGGGAACGGTTGCCCGACTTGAAAGCGGCGAGCCAACAGCGCAATGTGGTGTTGCATCCCGAATTTGTGAATGGGAAATATGCCCTCTACACCCGTCCGCAGGATGATTTTATTAATGCCGGAAATGGGGGAGGAATAGGATGGGCGTTGATAGACGACATCACCCGGGCGGAGGTGAAGGACGAAATGATAATAAACCACCGTTATTATCACACGATCAAAGAGGTGAAGAACGGAGAGGGACCGCACCCCATCCGCACCTCCCAAGGGTGGCTGCACCTGGCGCACGGAGTACGCGGATGTGCCGCCGGACTGCGCTATGTGCTCTATCTGTATATGACCGCAGCCGATGAACCGTGGCGCGTCATAGCTGAACCAGCCGGCTATCTGCTGGCTCCGCTGGCGGGGGAAAGGGTGGGCGATGTGTCCAATGTGCTTTTCTCGAACGGATGGATAGCCGATGACGACGGTACGGTATACATCTATTATGCCTCCAGCGACACGCGGATGCACGTGGCGGTTTCTACGGTGGATCGCTTGGTGGACTACTGTCTGCACACGCCTGCCGACGGATTGCGTTCCGCAGCTTCAGTGGCGGCGGTGAACGCGTTGATAGATCGCAACGAGGCATTTCTGAACGGGTAAAATAGAAGGAATATAAAGGCATTGATAAGATAAAGTCGTTTTTAATGCGGAATGGCTGTTTTTTAGGTGGAAAGAGAAGTGGATAATGCCATTTATTTTCTTGTCGAAAGGGAATAAATGGCTAATTTTGTAATTATAAACCCAAAATAGATATTGTATGAAAAAGATTGCTTTATGGGCTATGTGCATAGCCGTAATGGTGTTGTCGGGTTGCCGGAAGGCTCCGGAATGGAAAGCGGAACATGTGTTTGTCATCGGTTTGGACGGATGGGGCGCCTACAGTGTGGAAAAGGCGGATATGCCGAACGTGAAGGCGTTGATGGATGCCGGATGCTACACGTTGAAAAAACGCAGTGTACTTCCTTCATCCAGTGCTGTAAATTGGGCTTCCATGTTTATGGGGGCAGGTCCTGAACTGCACGGGTACACGGAGTGGGGATCAAGAACGCCCGAACTACCCTCGCGTGTGCTGAACGAGCATGGCATTTTCCCCACCGTGTTCAGCGAGTTGCGCAAGGCGGCTCCCGATGCCGAGATGGGCGTACTGTATGAATGGGATGGCATCAAGTATCTGGTAGATACGCTGGCTTTGAACCATCATGCGCAGGCACCCGACTATAACACGCATCCTACGGCTTTGTGTGACATGGCCTGTGAGTATATTATGCAGAAGAAACCGGTGTTGAGTGCTTTCTGTTTCGACAACCCTGACCACGTAGGGCACGGTGACGGACACGATACTCCGGCTTATTATGCCAAACTGAAAGAACTGGACGGCTATGTGGGCCGTATTGTGGATGCCATCAAGGAAGCGGGTATTTATGAAAACAGCATCATTATTGTCACCGCTGATCATGGGGGAATCAATAAGGGACATGGCGGAAAGACCATGGAGGAGATGGAAACGCCGTTCATTATCGCCGGAAAGAACATCAAGAAGGGGGGAGCTTTCGAAGAGAGCATGATGCAGTTTGACTGTGCGTCTACTATAGCATCTGTTTTCAATCTGGAGCAACCGCAGGTGTGGATAGGACGCCCCATGACACAGGTGTTTGAATAAAAGATGAAGCGGATACTATGAAATTGCATATCGTTGATATTCTGATTATTTGTGCTTATCTGATGGTTATTGTCGCCATCGGGTTGTTTTTGAAAAAGAAGGCGGCAAAGAATATGGATTCTTATTTTTTGGGCGGAAAGTCGTTGCCGTTTTATATGTTGGGGCTGTCGAATGCATCGGGCATGTTTGATATTACCGGCACCATGCTGATGGTGTATTGGGCTTTTGCTTATGGGTTCAAAAGTCTGTGGATTCCATGGTTGTGGCCCGTGTTCAATCAAATTTTCCTGATGGTCTATCTGTCGGTGTGGCTCCGCCGGAGCAATGTGCTGACGGGCGCCGAATGGATAAAGACCCGTTTCGGGCAGGGGCGGGGGGCTACGCTCTCGCATACTATTGTCATTGTCTTTGCTCTGCTCAGCGTGCTGGGCTTCTTGAGCTACGGGTTTATCGGAATCGGCAAGTTCATGGAGATCTTTTTTCCGTGGGAGGTAGTGTCGCAGTATGTGCCCTGGGATATTCCGATACAATATGTGCCTCATTTTTACGGCATTTTCTTTACGGCCATTGCTACCTTCTATGTGATGCTGGGCGGTATGCTCAGCATTGTGTGGACGGATGTGGTGCAGTTCCTCATCATGACGGTGGCGGGTGTGGTCATTGCCATTATCGGGATGAACATGGTGGCTCCTGAAATGATCCGGGAATTTGTGCCTGCAGGGTGGGAGTCGCCTTTCTTCGGCTGGACGCTGGACATTGACTGGAGTGAACGGATGAGTTTGCTGACGGAACGCATGGCGGACGAGCCTTACAGCCTGATGGGTGTCTTTGTGATGATGGCGTTGCTGAAAGGGATTTTTATGAGTATGGCGGGACCTGCTCCGAACTATGACATGCAGAAGATCCTGTCGTGCAAGTCACCCAAGGAGGCGGCGCTGATGAGCGGTTCGGTATCGGTCATTCTGCTGATTCCGCGTTATCTGATGATTATGGGGTTTGCGTTGCTGGCTATCTATTTCTTTAAAGTGGATGGAGGACTGGAACAGATGACGGCTGTCCACACGGATTTCGAAACAATTCTTCCTCACCTGATTACGAAGTATGTGCCGGTGGGGCTGGCGGGTTTGTTACTGGCAGGATTGCTGTCGGCATTCATGTCTACATTCGCTTCTACGGTGAATGCGGCACCGGCTTATGTGGTGAATGATATTTATCTGAAGTATATCAACCCAAGGGCTTCCGTCAGGACACAGATACGGGCGAGTTACCTCGTTTCGGTACTGGTGGTGGTTATCAGTACGGTGATGGGCTTTTTTCTGAAGGACATCAGTAGCACGCTATCCGCAGGTGACGCGCAACCGCCATTTCAAGCGGGATATGTTCAATGTGGCGATTGGTATCGTGTGGCAGTGCTGTCTCACTATTGTGCCCATGTATCTGGTGGTGCGCGGTACGGGGGGACTCATTGCGTCGGTGTTGCTGCTGGTGGTGACCACCGTGGTGTTGAAATATACCTGGTACAGGCCGTTGTGCAGGGAAGAGAAGGAATATGATGAGTTGATGAAACGTATCGGAATGAACTGATAGACAAAAAAGGGTAAATGTGTCAAAACTAAAATGGCTACCCCGCAAAGTTACAGATCGTATTTATAACACTTAAAAAAGGGTCGTATCAAGCTCTGTATTGAGTAATGATACGGCCCTTTCTTTAGCCTTTTAGGATGTTCAAATGCCAGATTATAAGTTCGTATTTTCAAAAACAGAGTTTTGACATCCTCTTTTTGTCTGTCAATATCAACCGGAAGGTTTAGCTCACTTCGGGCGGCTCCAGTATGCGGCTGGCGTACTCATGTTGTAGCGGTAGCTCGACACCTTGTTTCATCAGTATTCTTCCGGAGAACATTTTGTTGTCCAGTGGCAGCGGACGGGCATCTTTTCCGGTTTAGTTCCGTGATGCGGTATTGCTTGTCGGCTTTCAGCCTGTCCATGCGGAAACGGGGAACAATCTGATTGCAATAATGCTGAATCTTGTAGGCAAGAACACGGCATGTTTTTTCTGTGGGGTGTAGAGCATCAGTGAGGAAACACCTTTATCATTGTAAGGTGAGATGAGACGGTATGATAAATTGTCCAGCTGTATCATCGGACGCCGCAATAAATATCAAGGAATCTTTTTATCTTTGCGAATATTGGTAATCAGTGCTTAAGTATAAAAAAAGGTTATGGAAAAGAGAGATAAAGAGGAAATGAGCCGCAGGAAGTTTCTGAAGATAGTAGGCGTCAGTGCGGCTGCATCGGCGGCAGCCCTGTATGGTTGTGCATCCGAAGGGAAACCGGCTTCATCCGAGGCTTCTGTGTTGGGCGAAGTGCCTGTGGATAAAATGACGTATCGCGTTTCTCCCAAAGGGGAGCGTGTCTCACTTTTAGGATATGGATGTATGCGCTGGCCGTTGAAACCTGCACCGGACAGCGATGGAAATGTGATAGATCAGGATGCGGTGAATGAACTGGTGGATTATGCTATCGCTCACGGAGTGAATTATTTCGATACATCTCCTGTTTATTGCCAAGGGTTTTCTGAAAGAGCCACCGGTGCGGCCTTGAAACGTTATCCCCGCGAAAAGCTCTTGATTGCGACAAAGATGTCCAATTTCCAAAACTATACTCGTGAGAATTCCATCAAGATGTACCATCAGTCGATGAAAGAATTGCAGACGGATTATCTGGATTATTATTTGCTTCATTCCGTAGGTGGAGGGGAAGGGATCAAGACTTTCCATGACCGTTATATTGACAATGGAGTTCTTGACTTTTTACTAAAAGAGCGTGAAGAAGGCCGTATTCGTAATTTGGGATGGTCATTTCACGGATCGGTGGAAGTGTTTGATTATTTGCTGTCGCTGGATGTGAAATGGGATTTTGTGCAAATTCAGATGAACTATGTAGATTGGCGCCATGCTTCGGGTAGAAATGTTAACGCGGAATATTTGTATGGAGAGTTGGCCAAGCGTGGAATTCCGGCTGTGATTATGGAGCCGCTGTTGGGAGGACGTTTGTCTAAACTGAACGACCACCTGGTGGCGCGCTTGAAGCAGCGTCGCCCGGAGAACAGTGTGGCATCGTGGGCGTTCCGTTTTGCCGGTACGTATCCCAACGTGTTGTGTGTGTTGAGTGGAATGACTTATATGGAACATTTGCAGGATAACCTTCGGACTTATTCGCCCTTGGAACCTTTGAATGAGGAAGAAAAAGAGTTCTTGGAAGAAACAGCCCAATTGATGCTGAAGTTCCCTACGATTCCTTGCAATGACTGCAAATATTGTATGCCCTGTCCTTACGGGTTGGATATTCCGGCAATTCTGGTGCATTATAATAAATGTGTCAACGAAGGAAATGTGCCTAAAAGCAGTCAGGATGAGAATTACCGCCGTGCACGGCGTGCTTTCCTGATAGGTTATGATCGTAGTGTGCCCAAACTGCGGCAGGCAAGCCATTGTACCGGATGTAACCAGTGTAATCCGCATTGCCCTCAAAGCATTGATATTCCCAAAGAACTGCATCGCATAGACGCATATGTGGAACAGTTGAAACAAGAGACTTTATAATGGAATGGATAAACATGATAAAATAACGAATGCTTATGTTACGTAAAATAAGACTTGCCGCCGCCCTTTTGTTCTTTACAATGATCACGTTGCTGTTTTTGGATTTTACAGGAACTGTGCATGGTTGGTTTGGCTGGATGGCGAAAATACAGTTCCTTCCTGCCGTGCTGGCATTGAATGTGGGGGTGGTGATAGCCCTTGTTTTGTTGACTCTGCTTTTGGGGCGTGTCTATTGTTCGGTTATCTGTCCGTTAGGGGTGTTTCAAGATATCATTTCCTGGGTTTCGGGAAAGGTAAAGAAGAATCGTTTCCGCTACTCGCCTGCTTTGTCGTGGTTACGCTATGGGGTATTGGCAGTGTTTGTCGTCGCTTTGGTAGCAGGGGCGGTTTCATTGGCGGCGTTGATTGCTCCTTACAGTGCATACGGCCGTATCGTTTCTAACCTGCTGACACCTTTGTATCAGTGGGGGAACAATGTACTTGCCCTATGGGCGGAGCGTGTGGACAGTTATGCTTTTTATTCGGTAGATGTTTGGATGAAAGGTCTTTCTACTTTTGCAGTTGCAGTGGGTACTGTGATTGTGCTTTTTATTTTGGCATGGCGTGGAGGAAGAACTTATTGCAATACCATTTGCCCGGTGGGTACAGTATTGGGATTCTTATCTAGATATTCTTATTTTAAACCGGTTATTGATACGTCTAAATGTAATGGTTGCGGACTTTGTGCTCGTAATTGCAAGTCTTCCTGCATTAATCCCAAAGCACATGAGATTGATTATTCCCGTTGTGTTGCTTGTATGGATTGTCTAGGCAAGTGCCGCCAAGGGGCAATAAAATATGTATCGGGGCAGATGCTTCTGAAGAAACAGGCTCCGGCAAGTGAAGGAATTGGCAAACAGGTTTCTCAGGCGTCTTTAAACAAAGAAAAGGTAGATACTGCACGGCGTGGGTTCTTTACGGTTTCGGCTTTGATTGCTGCAAGTGTTGCCGTAAAAGCTCAGGAAAAGAAAGTGGATGGCGGTCTGGCTCCTCTTATAGATAAGAAAGTTCCCAAGCGTGCCACTCCTATTGTTCCTGCGGGAGCATTGAGTTTCCGTCATTTTGCGCAGCACTGTACGGCTTGTCAGCTTTGTGTGTCGGTGTGCCCTAATCAGGTATTGCGTCCGTCCGGTGATTTGAAACATCTGATGCAGCCCGAGATGTCTTACGAACGTGGATATTGTCGTCCTGAGTGTGCGAAATGTGCAGAAGTATGTCCTACTGATGCTATTCACTTGGCTGATCTGACAGAGAAGTCATCTGTACAGATTGGTCATGCTGTGTGGGTTGCTCAGAATTGTATAGTGAACACAGATGGGGTAAGTTGTGGAAATTGTGCCCGTCATTGTCCTACGGGGGCTATCTTGATGGTTCCTAAAGATGCCGATGATGAAAAATCACTTAAGATACCGGTTGTGAATACAGAACGTTGCATCGGTTGTGGCGCTTGTGAAAATCTTTGTCCGAGCCGCCCGTTTAGTGCTATTTATGTAGAAGGTCATGAGATGCATCGTATTATCTGAATGAAATAGAAAGGAAGATGGATGAATTAATCAGATTGTTGCATGAAGGCGGCTATTCCTGTGTTATCAGAAAGGAAGAGATCCGTACTTTTACCCAACGCGGGGTAGCCGATTTATATGATTTGCTGAATCAGCATCCGGTCTTTTTGCATGGAGCGCAGGTTGCTGACAAGGTGGTAGGAAAAGCAGCTGCCGCATTGATGGTGCTGGGGGGTGTCCGGGAGGTTTATACGGATATCATCAGTGAGCCTGCATTGGCTGTATTGCACAAGGCGAATATTAGGGTGGAGTGTGTTCAAATAGTTTCTCGTATTTGGAACAGAAACCGGACAGGTTGGTGTCCTTTGGAAACTCTTTGCTATGAGTTGGAATCGCCTGAGGCTATGTATCCGGTGATTCAGAATTTTGTGGAAAGGATGAGGGGCTTCGGAAGCTAACTTTGTGGTTCTTGTCTTGTTTCAAATGTGCTGATGATGCTGTACGTTCGGAGAGTAAACGTTTTGCATATAATCTTAACTAATGTTGTCTGTCAGATGGTTTTCTTCGAAACTTAATGAAATTTTGCTAGGAATTCTTAAATCTTCATTATCTTTGAAGCATAAAACAATAAGATTATGAGTGACCAGATAAAACAAATAGCTGAGCGTCTCCAGGGATTAAGGGACGTTCTGGAACTGACTCCTGATGAAGTGGCTAAAAGTTGCCAGCTTTCAGTGGAAGAGTATTTGGGTATGGAAAGCGGGGAGAAAGATATTTCTGTCAGTGCTTTACAGAAAATAGCCCGTAAATACGGTATTGCATTGGATGTATTAATGTTTGGTGAAGAACCTAAGATGAGTTCTTATTTTCTGACCCGTTGTGGTTCAGGAGTGTCGGTAGAACGGACCAAGGCGTATAAATATCAGTCATTGGCTTCCGGTTTTCGCGGGCGTAAGGCTGATCCTTTTATTGTGACTGTAGAACCGAAACCGGAAAATACTCCGATTCATTTTAACTCACATGAGGGACAAGAATTCAATTTGGTTATTGAAGGAAGAATGTTACTTAATATAAATGGAAAAGAATTGATCTTGAATCCAGGTGACAGTCTTTATTTTGATTCTTCTATTCCACATGGTATGATGGCATTGGATGATAAGACTGTGAAATTCTTGGCAGTAATATTATAATAAATTGAGATTAAAAAGACTGCGTTGTCATTGACCGCAACTATTTCTAATTTTTGGTTCTCAATTTTTAATTGAATAAGATTATGGTAGAAAAATTCTTAGAACAGACCACATTTACCTCACAAGAGGACTTTATAAAGAATTTAAAGATTAAAATCCCTGAAAATTTTAATTTTGGTTATGATATAGTAGATGCCTGGGCTGCCGAAGAACCCGATAAGAAAGCATTGTTATGGACTAATGATAAAGGGGAGCATATACAATATACTTATGCAGACTTGAAAAAGTATACGGATATGACTGCTTCTTATTTTCAGAGCCTTGGTATTGGTCATGGTGATATGGTGATGCTTATTTTAAAGCGTCGTTATGAGTTCTGGTACTCTATTATTGCCTTGCATAAGTTAGGAGCTGTGGTTATTCCTGCAACTCATCTGTTGACAAAAAAGGATATCGTGTATCGTTGTAATGCTGCTGATATCAAGATGATTGTAGCTGCAGGAGAAGATGTGATAACAAAGCATATTATAGATGCCATGCCCGATTGTCCTTCAGTAAAAAAACTGGTCAGTGTAGGACCGGATATTCCGGAGGGTTTTGAAGATTTTCATAAAGGTATTGAAAAAGCTGCTCCTTTTGTCAAACCGGAACATCCCAATACGAATGAAGATACTTCATTAATGTATTTCACTTCGGGCACTACAGGCGAACCTAAGATGGTGGCACATGATTTTACATATCCTTTGGGACATATTGTAACTGCCAGTTTCTGGCATAATTTGCATCGTGACAGTCTTCATCTTACCATTGCCGATACAGGTTGGGGGAAAGCTGTTTGGGGAAAACTTTATGGACAGATGATAGCAGGAGCCAATATTTTTGTGTATGATCATGAGAAATTTACACCGGCAGATATTCTTGGAAAGAAACCATTGGGATTGTTCAAAGAATATTATCGTGCTTCGGAATTAACGGAAGATGCTTGGCATGATGGTATTTATTATACAGGTGATGTGGCTTGGCGTGATGAGGATGGTTATTTTTGGTTTGTAGGTCGTGCTGATGATGTGATCAAGAGTTCGGGTTATCGTATAGGCCCGTTCGAGGTGGAAAGTGCTTTGATGACTCATCCGGCTGTTGTGGAATGTGCGATTACCGGTGTGCCTGATGAAATCCGTGGTCAGGTGGTAAAGGCGACGATTGTCCTTTCTAAAACTTTTAAGGGTAAGGAAGGACCTGAGTTGGTAAAGGAGTTACAAGATCATGTGAAGCGTGTGACTGCTCCGTACAAGTACCCACGTGTCATAGAGTTTGTAGAAGAACTTCCAAAGACCATCAGTGGAAAGATTCGTCGCGTGGAAATCCGTGAAAAGGATAAATAATCAGTTGTGGACTGATCGGAGTTTTATTGGTAAAATAATTAAAAATGAAAAAGGTTTTACTTCTTGTGTTTTTAAGTCTG
>PPYE01433166.1_pt1 | contig 17232 bp, 16 predicted proteins | sample 1559881 | NCBI WGS metagenome assembly PPYE01 (sample SAMN08240022, study PRJNA423297) | Human gut metagenome, whole genome shotgun sequencing project. | reverse complement strand
CATAAATCTCTATTTTGTTAGCTGAAATATTGAATTTTCAAGGTGCGAAGCCCATTTAAGGTATGGGAAGTCTTAGTTATAGAATTATTTTATACATCCGCAGAAAGGAGGAGGGGAAAGTGAAAAAACGTATATTCTGCTGTATTCTCTGTCTTATACTGGCGTTTTTCTGCACCACGGCAGGCTGCGGCGGAAGCAGTGCCCAGGCAAAGACAAAGAAAACCAGCTCCTCTTCCTCCTCAAAAAACTGGGACAGCTCTCCAAAAGTTCTTGTACCCCAGGCTGCGGGGACAGAAGTTCTTGGAAATGACCGGATCCGGATCGATGTTTCAAACAGGACAGAAGGATATATCATGGCGCGCTATACCGGCCCGGCACAGAAGGTGAAATTTTTCGTGGTCACTCCCGATGAGGTTCGTTATACCTACGACCTTCCGTCTTCGGAAACCTGGTTTACCCTTCCTCTCACTGGCGGCAGCGGCACCTACACGCTGGATGTCCGGGAACATGTGGAGGATGACCTGTATTCCAACCTTTACATGGAAACATTGGACATTACAGTAAAAGATGAGTTTTCTCCCTTCCTTTATCCCAATCAGTACACCTGGTTCACAGAAAATACCAAAGCGGTAGCAAAGGCTTCTGACCTTACACAAAAGGCAGAAGACGGTCTGGGGGCTGTGAAGGAGATTTATGATTACGTGATTAAAAATGTATCTTATGACGAAGAAAAAGCGGAAACTGTCCAGAGCGGCTACCTGCCGGATGTGGATGAGACCCTGGCTTCCGGCAAAGGCATCTGTTTTGACTACGCTGCCCTGATGACAGCCATGCTCCGCTCCCAGGGAATTCCCACAAAGCTGGAGATCGGATACAGCGGGGATGTGTACCATGCCTGGATCAGCACCTGGCTGGAAGAAAAAGGATGGGTGGATAATATTATCGAATTCGACGGAAAGCACTGGTCCCTGGTAGACCCCACACTGGCGGCAGGGAACAAAGCCTCCTCTGTAAAAAAATACATTGGAGACGGATCCAATTATACTGTGAAATATTCCCGGTAACAAGCCCGGCAAAGTTACCGGCAGGATTGGTGTATACTATTTATAGAAAGGATTGGTTAGGAATATGAAAAACAACAGCGCAAACGTTCTTTCCTCCCAGGAGCTTGCCTCCTTCTGCAGCCAGATTTCTTCTGTTCTGAAAGCAGGCATCTCTCCTTCTGAAGGAATCGCCATTATGCTGGAGGACACTTCCGCAGAAGAAGAACGGCAGATCCTCACAGCCATACAGGAAACTCTGAACACCACCGGCGTTTTCAGCCTTGGTCTCGAAGATGCCAAAGTCTTCCCGGAATACATGATGAATATGGTACAGCTGGGAGAACAGGCCGGACGGCTGGACGATGTGATGGAAGCCCTTGCCCTGCATTATGAAAGAGAATCCGGGCTTGCCGCGGCCATCAAAAGCGCAGTGACCTATCCCTGTATTATGATCGGTATGATGGTTCTGGTAGTTCTGGTGCTGATCACCAAAGTTCTCCCGGTCTTTGACCAGGTCTTCCGCCAGCTAGGCCAGAACATGAGTGGTTTTTCCAAGAGCCTGCTGCTTCTTGGCAATTCCCTGAACCGCTACTCTGCTGTTTTTCTGGCAGTCCTAGTAATCCTTGCAGGACTTTGCTTTTACTTTGCCAAAACAGATACCGGCAGAAAGTCTGCTGCAAAACTTTTCTCCAGGCTTCGCTTCACCAGGGGATTTTCCCACAAAAGCGCTGCCTGCCGGTTTGCCAGCGGAATGGCTCTGGTGTTAAAAAGCGGTCTTACCCCTGAAGAAGGACTTACTATGGCAGCGAAACTTACCGGAAATCCTGCCTTCCAGGAAAAGGTGTCCGCCTGCTGCAAATTGATGGAGGATGGATCTCCCCTTGCCGAATCTCTGTCCAAATCCGGTATTTTCACAGGGATGCAGGCACGTCTTCTGCTTATCGGAGATAAGACCGGCTCCCTGGATGATGCTATGGACAGAATTGCTTCTCATTATCAGGATGATCTGGATGAATCTATTCAAAATGCCATCTCCGTCATCGAACCCACTCTGGTAGCCATTCTTTCTATTTTAGTAGGGCTGATCCTTTTATCTGTCATGATGCCCCTCCTGGGAATTTTATCTGGAATTTAACAGGGAGGTGCTGAGATGAAACGATTTGAAACCCGGAAAGGACGCTCGCCTTTTCAGAGTCTTCTTCTTTCTCTGTGCCTGTTTGCGGCTGTCCTTGGTCTGTTCCTTGGAGGAATTGCCTCTCTTGTCCGTGTATCAGACCAGGAGCAGGAGGATACTATACGTTCTGCTGTAGTCCAGAGCGCAGTCCACTGCTATTCCCTCAATGGCTATTATCCGGAAAGCCTGGAGGAACTGGTAGAAAAATACGGCATCACCTATGATTCCTCCCGTTTTCTGGTAGATTATCAGCCTCAGGGTGAAAATGTGATGCCGGAAATCACAGTATTGCGGAAAGGAAGGTAGCCTATGAAATCCTATTTACGAAAAAATCATACCATTGACCTGGTCTTTACTATCTCCCTTTTCTGCGTCTTTGCTTTGTCAGCACTGGCAGTCACTGTGGCAGGAGCAGGACTTTATCAGAAGACTGCAGACCAGTCTGCGGAAGAATACAGCCTTTACACCGGTCTGTCTTATATCGAGCAGAAAGTCCGCGCCTGTGATGCCTCCGGCAATATTTATGTAGAAAAAACAGAAATGGGTGATACCTTATGTCTGCGTCAGGAAATAAATGGAGATTCCTATCTTACTTATATTTACGTAAATGACGGAAAATTGATGGAATTCTTTACCAGGGAAGATGCACAGGCTGACTTATCCGGAGGTACATCTCTTCTTGATGTAACGTCCATGGAACTGGAAGAATCGGGCGGCATACTCCGCCTGACTATTACTGAACCGGGAGGAAAAGCAGAAACTCTTCTCCTTTCCCTTCATTCAGATAAGGAGGAATAGCCCTATGAAACCACCATTGCCAAAACGTTCCAATCTATTCCTTCTGGAGCTGATCCTCGCCATTTTATTCTTCTCCCTGGCATCAGCTGTATGTATGCAGCTTTTCGCCAAAGCACGGACACTTTCCACACAGGCATCTCTCCAAAATCACGCGCTGGTGGAAGCCAAAAATGCCTGCGCCCTGTTTCAGTCCCGGGAAGGATCTCTTGAAAAACTCCAGGAAGATTACTCCTGCTCTGTGCTTACAGATTCCTCCCTTACTGTTTATTACGATGAAGACTGGGAGCTCTGCAGCCAGGAAGACAGCGTCTACACCATGGAAATTCAAAGAAAAAGTACCGATTATGAAGAAAAGCTGGTCAGGGGAACTGTTTCAGTATCAGGGAAGGAAACACTCTGCACTCTCACCGCATCTTCCTATACCTCAGGAAAGGCAGGTGAGCCTGTATCATGAAAAAGAAAAAATTTCCTATTATGAATACCGGAGCAGCCTCTGTGCTCACTGTATTCGTGATTCTGGCAATGGTAGCGTTTGCCCTGCTTACCTATATGACCGCACGGAAAAATGCCTCCTTCAGTCAGGATTTCATAGATGCAGCCCAGCAGTACCAGGAAGCAGAAGCCCTGGCATGGGAAGAGATCGCCCGAATTGACGAAGAGCTGCAGACCGCCTGGGAAGAGGGTAACTTTACACAGTTTCAGGAGAAAAAGTATTCCTTCACCATTCCCTGCGGAGAGGAAAAGGAACTTCAGGTAACCCTTCAGGCATGCATGCCCGGAGAAAATTCCGGATCCCTGTACCGGATCACCTCTTTTTCTCAGATAAGCACCAAAGAATGGGAAGATAAAAGTACTCTGAATCTGATGAAACCATAAAAAATCCCGTGAAAATTTCACCTATTGCTACACAGAAAGGAAAAAACGATTATGAACCAGACACAGGAAATGCTTCGGGAGATTTCTCTCCTGAAAGCATCCGACATTTTCATAGTGGCAGGACGCGCTGTGTCCTACCGGCTGAACGATCAGATCTACGAATATTCTGAACAGCGGATGATGCCCGAAGATACGGAAAAGATCATCCGGGATATCTATGAACTCGCGGCGGGCAGGAACATAGAAACCCTTCTTCAAAAGGGCGACGACGACTTTTCCTTTGCTATTCCGGGAATAAGCCGGTTCCGTGTAAATACTTATATGCAGCGCGGTTCTCTGGCAGCCGTGATCCGTATTATTTCCTTTACACTTCCCTCTCCGGATGATCTGGGAATTCCTTCCGGCATCGTCGGTCTGGGTGATCTGAATAAGGGACTGGTACTGGTCACCGGCACTGCGGGAAGCGGAAAATCCACCACTCTGGCCTGTATCATTGACCATATCAACAAAACCCGTCAGAAACACATCATCACTCTGGAAGATCCTCTGGAATACCTTCACAGACATGAAAAAAGCATCGTCAGCCAGCGTGAGATCAATACAGACACGTCCAGCTATCTTTCTGCGCTGAGGGCTTCCCTGCGCCAGAGCCCGGACGTAATCCTTCTGGGTGAAATGCGTGATTATGAAACCATGCAGGTGGCAATGACTGCTGCGGAGACAGGACACCTGATTTTCTCCTCTCTGCACACCATCGGTGCCGCAAATACGATTGACCGTATCATAGATGTCTTCCCCGCCAATCAGCAGAAGCAGATCTGTGTACAGCTTTCCATGGTGCTTCAGTGCATCATTTCCCAGCAGCTTGTCCCTTCAGCAGACGGCAGACTGATCCCGGTATTTGAAATCATGACTATGACGCCGGCTCTCAGAAATATGATCCGTGAAAGAAAAATTCCGCAGATCGAAGGGCAGATCTACGCTGCCTCCTCTGAGACTATGTGTTCTATGGACTCCAGCCTTTTAAAGCTGTTCCGGGCAGGAACCATTACACGGCAGACAGCCCTGGACTATGCTTCAAATCCGGAAATGCTTACAAGAAATCTGGGCAGGTGATTTTCGCCTGCCCAGATTTTTATATCTTCTCTATTCTTTTTTCAAATTTCTCTTTTTCATCTCTTTTGTATGATATAAAGCTTTGTCTGCTCTCTGATAAAGTGCGTGGTAATTTCCTCCCCGCCCTGCCAGTGCTCCTCCAAGGCTGAACTGGACGGTTATCTCTCCTTCTTCTGTTCTGACCGTCACGTTTTTTTCTTCCAGCTGCTGTATCTTCTCCTCCAGCATATCCACACAGCTGACATGAGACATGACCGCCATAAACTCATCCCCGCCGATCCGTCCCACTTCACCGCTTTCCCCAAAGACCCCGGTAAGTACAGCTGCTGTTTCTTTCAGGACCTCATCTCCGAAAGGATGCCCGTAACAGTCATTGATCTGTTTAAAATCATCTAAGTCCACAATGACCATAGCTATATTTTCATCTTTTCCACATTGACTCAGCTGTGCCTGTGCATAATCCTGAATCCCTTTTCTGCTGAGAACACCTGTCAGATAGTCCCGGTTCATTTCATTTTTCAACAGTGCCATTTCCCACTTCTGCCTTTGAATATTGGTGAGGAATCCAATTCCAGACTTTACTTCTCTGTCCTTTTTATACTGAAAAAGCAGACGCAGAAGATACCACTCCGGATTTCTGTCCCGGTCAAAGATCCTTATTTCTGACTCATAAATCTCCTGTTCGTGGGCAGCCCTCCGGATTCCCCGCAGGATTTCCTGTTTCTCCTGCTCCTCCAGACAGGAGCTGTTTTCAAACCACTTCAATGCATCTGTGACCCTTCCGTCACAGTCCATTTTATCCTGCCATTTTCCATAGAAGGTAATGGTCTGCTTCTCCATATCCCATTCAAAAAGAATGTTATCCATTTCATCCACCACAAACTGGAACTTCTGCAGACTTAAATTTAACTGTTCCTGCTCTGCACTGAGCTTTTCGTTCATCTTCTGAATTGTGTCCTGTGTCTGTAAATCCTTTATACTATACCGGAACCTTGCCCAGGACACGATCACTGCCATCACGCCGGCTGCCATCACATTGATCACTCCGCCCAGCTGAATCACAGGGTATACAGCTATGGAAAAAAACACTGCAGAACCCCCGTAGACACAGACTGCATAGAGAGGAACGCTCTGGATAATGATCGCACACCCAAGAAGGCAGGTAACCATCACAGATATATTCGCATTTCTTCCTTTTGACCCGATTATATCATAGTAATTCAGAAGAATATTCCACAAGATCCATGCCATACCATACAGACCCTGATAAACTTTTTCTCTGTTTCGGCTTATCTTGTTTTTTTCTGCAATTCTCAGAAACAAAAACAGCAGATTCAGCAGTAAAAACACACAGTAAAAAGTAAAATAGATTCTGTTATTCAGAGTTTCCAGTTTTCTGGAGGAAAAAAACAATACATGACAAATATTTACAATCTGTGCTGCTGCCGCAAAGATGCTTACGATAAACATCATCTTCCAGTTGCTTGCAAGCAGCTGTTCCCAGAACTTTTCTCTGATATTTCCAGGTACGCCAAAAATTCCCCTTATTCTCTCCACAAATCATCCCCCGTACATTTTTTCTTTTAATTATACTATTTTAGTACAGTTTTGACAATCCTGCATTTTCACTTTGAGAACCTTTCTGTCCCTGTTTTTTATTTCTTTTATCTTTCCGTCCCGGCTGTTTTTTTCATAGTCCAGAAATAATAGGGTACCAGCGGAATCAGCGCTGCGATCCACGCCGCCGGGTCAGACATACAGACTCCCGCAAAGCTGGCACTTCCCGCAACCAGCAGAACGATCAGTGCCCTGGCCGCCAGTTCAAAGACCCCGCCCAGCATGGGAACCAGTCCATACCCCATACCCTGAAGCGCATTTCTGTACAGATAAATGCTTCCCAGGAAAGGATAACACCAGGATACTGTATTGAAGTAGATTTCAGCCGCCCGGAGTACTTCTGTCTCTGACGGATCAACAAAAATCAGCATCATATATTTTCCGAAGAAATGAATCACTGCCATAATAATAAAACTGCTGATGAGAATCATTGCCTGTGTCAGATAAACACCTTTTTTTACTCTGTCCATCTTTCCCGCGCCCCGGTTCTGTCCCACGTAAGTCGCAATGGTTGCCCCAAAGGACACAAACACTGTACAGATAATATTCTGAATCTTTCCTGCCGCCGAAAATCCTGCCATATAGACTGCCCCATATACATTGATTGCCCCCTGGACAATAATGGTTCCAATGGCTGTAATGGAAAACTGCAGCCCCATAGGAATACCCAGTGACAAAAGCTTGCGGATTGTAAACCATGAAAAATGAAAATCATCTTTTTTCAGTTTCAGTACCGGAAATTTTTTCTTTATGTAAACCAAACACAAAAGAGCGGAAACTGCCTGCGCGATTACTGTCGCATAAGCACAGCCTTCCACACCCATATGAAAAATCACAATAAACGCAATATCCAGCACAACATTAAGCAGGGCTGAGATAATCAGGAAATACAGGGGAGACTTGCTGTCTCCCAGCGCTCTCAGCACAGCCGCAAGAGCATTGTAGGCACAGGTCACTGCCAGACCTGCATAGATGATCCCCATATAAGCCTTGATGTCCGGCAGAAGTTCCTCCGGAGCATTCATCAGCCGGAGAATAGGCTCATTCGCGATCATAAGCCCCACCGTCATGACCAGCACAAAAGCTGCACAGATGTAGAGGGACATAGCAATAAAGTGTCTCATACGGTTCAGTTTCTTTGCCCCGAACCACTGTGCCACCCAAATAGAAAATCCACTGGTCAGTCCGTTCAGCCATCCCATTACCAGAAAAATCAAAGAACCGGTGCTTCCAATTGCCGCAAGAGCATTTACTCCCAGAAACTGCCCTGCGATAATAGAATCCGCAATGTTATAAAACTGCTGAAAAATATTTCCCAGGCACATGGGAATCATAAACCGGATAATCAGCTTCACCGGATTTCCAGATGTCATATCGTTGGTCATGACGTACTTCTCCTCTTAATTTATTTTGTCTGTTAAATGTGTACGCCGTCTATTCTATTACTTCTGATAAAAAAATCAATATGGAATTAAAAATAATTTTCACCAAAATTTAAAAGTATTTTTCTGGTATTTTCATGAAAAAAAATCAGGCATTCCGTTTTTGTGTCCTGCTAAAATTCTTTCCGTTTTCTCCTTGAGGATCTGCGCCGCAGCCTGAGGATTATCCGACTTCATAATCGCACTGACCACACAGATCCCTGCAATATCCGTTCCTGAAAGGATATCCATATTCCCTGCATTCAGACCGCCAATAGCGTTAACCGGTATAGGGACGGCATGACAGATATCCTGGAGCGTTGACACCTTAGTCAATATGGTCTTCACTTTTGTTGTGGTCGGGTAAATAGCTCCCACTCCGAGATAATCCGCTCCCTGCCTGTATGCTTCCTCCGCCTGCTCTACTGTTTTGGCCGTGGCTCCCACAATCTTATCCGGTCCCAGGATCTTTCTTGCCTCTGCTACAGGAATATCGCTCTGTCCCACATGAACTCCCGCGGCATCTGCCGCGGCAGCCACATCCACCCGGTCATCAATGAGAAGGGGAACCTGATACCGGTCCGTGATCTCTTTGACTTTTCTGGCAAGGTCCAGATATTCCCGTGCTGTTCTTTCCTTTTCCCGAAGCTGTACCAGAGTCACTCCGCCTCTCAATGCCTCCTCAACAGTTCTGAGAAAAGTCTTCTCTGTATGATAACTGCTGTCTGTCACCAGATACAGCGTTGTGTCCAATTCCTTTTTATTTTTCATTCCATTCCCTTACTTTCCTGTATTTTTCAACAATTTCCCAGGTGCAGCGGGAAAATTCATCCATGAGACGCACCTGAAAAGTTCCCGTACCTTTCCATTCCTCCGCTGCGCGCTCACCGCAGATTCCCGAAACCACTGCAGCCAGAAGAGCTGCCTCTGTAAGGTATTCCATACCCCTGCCTTCCGGTGCAGTGCACATCTTTGCTGTTTTGTTCTGACTGGCATACGCCGCTGTCAGAACAGTGAGCATACATCCTGTCCCGGTGATCTGTGACATTGCCGGACAGCCATTTTCCGCAAGATACACTTTTGTCCCATCTGTCACCACGTCCGTCTTTCCGGTTGCCAGGATTACCCCATGGTGCGCAGCGGCAAGATCCGTGATCACCCGGATCGTCTCTGCCTCATTTTCCGCGGTAAGCACATCAGAGTTTCTCACATCTACACCGTCTGTATGAACCTCTTCTCTTCCTTTCTCTGTCCAAAGCGCTTTTACTTCAGACATGTTCCCCTTTAAGATCAAGGGAGCCTGTACATTGATCCCTTCCCGCTGCCTGAGGAAATCAAGGACCAGTTCTTTTCTTATCCGACTGCAGCCGATCCCCACCATATCCAGCACAGTAGGAATTCCTCTTTCCGCCGCTTCTCTTCCGGAGATCATCACAGACTCCATCCTGGCGTCTGTGATATTCCCTATATTCAGAGCAAGAGCTTTTGCTCCCGCTGTGATTTCTCTGACCTCCCGGGGATGCTCTGCCATAATGGGACGTGCTCCCACGGCAAGCACCACATTGGCACAGTCATGAATAGATATAGGATTTGTAATACAGTGGATCAAAGGTTCCTGTTCCAGGATCCCCTCCATGATATTTTTAAAAATATTACTGAACTTCTTCATTTTCCCTCTCTCCTGCCCATAAAGGGCGGTATGAAATACCGCCCTTTACACTGACGGATAACAGCTCAAAAATTTCGCGCGGTATCCGTCTGTACCGCCGAATCTTTTTTCTTACGCTTTGTGCAGTGTTCCGTGGGCAAAATATGCTGCTGCCACGAGCTCTACCAGCAAAAATGCTGCTGCCGGTATCCCTATGGTGAGCACTCCTGTCAGATGCATGAAATTTTTCATCATGACATAAACTGCCACGAACACCAGGATTCCTACTGCTGCGATTCCCACAGAATCCGCTGCCGGATTTCCCGGACGTTCCAGCACCTCAGCCCCCAGGCTCTGCTGCAGCTTCGTCAGCAGTTTCGCCCTGTTTAACGCTTTCAGAAACAAGAAAGCAATACTTCCGCCGATCAGCGTTCCGCAGATAAAGCTGGGAACATAGAACAGCCAGGACAGTCCTGTTCTTCCCATCAGTCCTGCCATAACAGGATAAGACACAACAGCTCCGATAATTCCTGTTCCGATAATCTCCCCAAGTACCGCATAAATCATTCTCCCTCCCGAAACACGGTACAGAACCCCCGACAAAAAGGCGCCGAACACAGCACCCGTCAGGGCAAGAGGCGGAATTCCCATGAAAGTCATGCGGAGGATTCCTATCAGAACAGCACACAGCAGAGAATACCAGGGTCCCAGCAGCACCGAACATGTAATATTGATAAAATGCGCCATGGGACACATTCCCTCAACTCTCAGTATGGGAGAGATCACTACCCCCAAAGCTACCAGCATTGCCAGCACCGTCATCTTGTGAATATTATTGTTTCTTTGCATTGTGTGATTCATTTTTCTTTACCTCTTTCTGTATGTATTTTCGGTCGGTACTCTGGTACCCTCTCAACCCGGCACACGGGCTCCCTCGCTATACAGCAGCAGAATGTCTGCCGACTTTTCCCCACTTTCCCAGGGCGCTCCCCCTTTGAAAGCTGTCTGCAGCAGCAGACCGGCGGAAAAGATAAAAGGTTCTCTGGATTTTGTCATTCGTCGTAAATGCTTACGATTTCACCGTCCAGAATACGGTTCATGTTTTTTACTGCACAGAAATTTCCGCACATACTGCAGGTGTCTTCTTTCTCCGGCTTTGCCTGCTCCCTGTATCTGCGGGCTTTCTCCGGATCTATGCACAGCCTGAACATTTCTTCCCAGTCCAGCTTTTTCCTTGCTGTGCTCATCTGATAATCCCAGTCTGCCGCATGGGGAATCCCTTTTGCGATATCCGCCGCATGGGCTGCGATTTTAGAAGCTATGATTCCTTCCTTTACATCATCCAGATCAGGAAGGCGCAGATGTTCTGCCGGAGTCACATAACACAAAAATGCTGCACCGCTTGCCGCAGCAATCGCTCCTCCGATAGCCGCTGTAATGTGATCATACCCCGGAGCAACGTCTGTCACCAGAGGTCCCAGCACATAGAAGGGCGCTCCTTTGCAGACTGTCTGCTGGATCTTCATATTTGCCTCAATCTGATTCAGCGGCATATGCCCAGGTCCTTCAATAATGACCTGTACATCTTTTTCCCACGCTCTCCTTGTCAGTTCTCCCAGAGTCACCAGCTCTTCGATCTGGGAAATGTCACCTGCATCGGCAAGACAGCCGGGACGGCAGGCGTCTCCAAGACTCATGGTCACATCATACTCCCGGCAGATTTCCAGTATCCTGTCATAGTGCTCGTAAAAAGGATTTTCCTGTCCAGTCATTTCCATCCAGGCAAAGATAATGGACCCTCCTCTGGATACGATATTTGTCAGGCGCTTTGTATCCTTAAATCTCTTTGCAGTGCTTTTATTAATGCCTACATGGATAGTCATAAAATCCACACCATCTTTGGCATGCATTTCTACGATTTTGATCCATTCTTCTGATGTGATCTCTTTTAACGGTTTATGGTAATAGACAACTGCATCATAAATGGGCACTGTTCCAATGATCGCCGGACATTCCGCAGTCAGCTTTCTGCGGAACTTCTGTGTGTCACCAAAAGAACTTAAGTCCATAATAGACTCTGCCCCCATTTCCACAGCATCATTCACCTTTTTCAGTTCCATATCCAGGTCTTTCCAGTCCCTGGAGGTTCCAAGATTGACATTGATCTTTGTTTTCAGCATGGAACCGATTCCGTTAGGGTTCAGGCAGGTATGCAGCTTATTTGCAGGAATGGCAACTTTTCCCTCTGCCACCAGCTCCCGGAGCTTCTCCGGATCCATGTATTCTTTTTCTGCCACAAGTTTCATCTCTTTGGTAATGATGCCCTTCCGCGCCGCATTCATCTGTGTGGTATATTCCATCTTTTCTCCTTTCTTTCCGGGAAGCTTTTCCATAAAAGTTTCAGTACTATCTTCAAAAAAAGAACCTGTATCCAACAATAGGATACAGATTCTTTCAAATGATCTTATCTGTTCAAACACAGTCCCTACGTTGGCATTACCCAAATCAGGTTATACAGGTCGAAGTTCTTTACTTCCTCTCAGCCTGGAACACAAGCTCCCTGGTTATTTACTTTTCACTTTCAATGGTTATTCTAACACTTCGCACTAATGAAGTCAAATAGAAATCCTCTGTTTTATTTTCAGTTTGAAAATCTATTACTTTCTGCCTTTGAATATTCTTCCGCACATTTCCTTACATCTGCATCGGATGGAATGTTTCATTACACGGAAAATTCCCCACATCCCGGATTCAACATCCCACCCAAAGCTTCCTGAGCGGTACAGATAATCCCCCGGACAGGCAGCACCGTCTTTCAGTTCCATGTCAAAACGGTTCCCGATGCTGATTCCTCCCTGAAGGGGAATCTCTCTGGATAAACCATCTTTCGGCTGCTCTCTCCACAAATGCCCGTGAATGGTCAATGATACATTTCTCGGCTTATCTGCCGGCATCATGGTCCGGAAAATCACCCGGTCGCCCGAATATGCCTTATATACCGGCGTAGACGGGTCTCCATGGATCTTGCTGCTGAATACTTTCCATACCCGCGCATCCCTGGCAAGCCGGTTGGCAAACCGTTCTGACCGGTAATTATATCCTTTCTCTCCCGTATCCTCTGCCTCCACCGGCTCCCCGCTGTCTCCCGCTGCTGTCTGGACCAGATTTCCCTGAGCATCCAGAAGCCGGATTCCATTTTGAATGAACAGTACATATTCCCGGAAAGTTTCGGTCCCCGGTGCCATGATTACCGCCTGTTCCGCAAACGGATTCTTCTTTTTCGTAAAATTCTCATACCACTGAGCTCCTGCCGGTTCTACGATAACCGCTCCGAATAATCCGTGATATCTGTGGTTCCGCATATCTCCAAAAGACTGTATGATACACGTTCCATATTCACGGTCCGCTTTCCAATAATAACGCTTGCTCTCACCGATTCCCACCGTCTGCTCTTTCGGATTATAACCCACGTTAATTCCTGAATCACTGACAGGATCATATTTCAAAAACTGGGGATTCAGGGAAACCCTGTTTGACGGCTTATGCTCCAGCTCAAGCGGTACCGTGGGATAATCAAAGTAGGGAACCGGGCGGTCAGGATCCCAGAGATTGTGCAGTGTGACTTCCAGCCGGTCTCCCACATTTGCGCGTAATATCAGAGGCTTTGGAGTATACTTTCCTGCCAATACAAGATCCACATCTTCCAGCGGGACAAAGATCAGTCCGTCCGGATCATGATCCCCATAGCGGTTATAAACCAGTTTTGTCTGAATGGCAGCTACTTCATAACGTCTTACCACGTCATCCTTTCCCGGACACGGCGGCAAAGGCATGATCCTATCTTTTCCTTTGCAGAGGGGCTTCAGATCTTCCTGATATCTGTCATAAGCCCGGACAATTCCCCAAAGTCCCAGCCATGCATCATCAATACCGCCGAAGTAATACAGGTAATCTCCCGGCTGGTACGGATCTTTAATATTAAAATTGAATGCCTCTGAAACTCCCGTTGTCTGAGAAGCTGCCAGCGGTGACCTTTCGTCTGTCACTTCTTTTCGCCATGACATTCCTGTTATATTAAACGAATGCTGTTCCTCATGAGCTCCGTCTATGAGACGGATCATCAGTTCGTCACCCGGATAAGTTTCCAAAACAGGCGTCGCAGGATCTCCATGCACATAAGAACTGAAAATATAGGCGGGGTCTTCATGGTTTTTCAATCTTTCTCTCATAGGTTCTGATCGGTAGTTGATCCCCATTACTCCCGGATCATCATGGGCTCCCGGAGCAACCGGAGGATTCAGCGGCTTTCCATCCTTATCAAAGAGATTTGCAAAGTCATGAACAAAAAGTACAAATTCCCGGAAAGAGGTTCCATCTCTCCTTCGGATCACCGCCTTCGTCCCAAACCGCAGTTCTTCTCCGCTTCGTATATCATGAAAAGTCGCCCCCGCCTCCTCAATCACCAGAGCGCCGAACACACCGTGGAATTGATGTGCGTTTGCGAACAAATGATCGTGAAAAAATACCGTCCGCAATTCTTCATCTGCGAAAAAGCGCTCTACCAGGGTTTCATATTTTCTGGCTCCTGCAATATTGTTCCAGCCGTTTGCTGCCCCATCGGAAGTAATTGTATCAAACTTCACCAGATGTACATGATGTCCTGCAATGTCTGTTCTGGTTCTGAGCTGAAAGGCATTCGCCTCCAGATATTCCGGAAGCAGGTTGGTAGTGCGCAGTTCAATACAGTCTCCTGCATTGGCACGTATTACCAGGGGCTCCACCCTGATTTTTTCTTCCTCCACCATACGGATATAAGATTCCAGACCTCCCCAGCGCTCCAGTTCCTCTTTCAAAACAAAGAAACGGCCTTCCGGATCGTGCCAGCCATAGCGGTTATACGTCAGTTTTGCCTGTACCAGAGCAATCTCGAAAACCTTGACATTTTCGCACTCCTTCTCTATTTCCAGGCATTTTCTGCAGTCACTGTGCTCTTCTTCCACTTTAGAAAGTTTTTGATCGTCACTGGACTTTTCATCATCTTCCGTATCCTCTTTATATTCATTGCACTTTGTACATTTGCCCGCAGTATGGCAGGGGCAGGTATCGGTATACAATGCCCCGGGAACCGCATTTTCCACAAAGTTTGCTTCTTCCAGAGGTGTTGGACATACCGTGGGATTCCCTTCGGCATCCAGCACTCCGCACGGGGGCTGATACGGCGGTTTCCCCGGTTCTCCAAAGATAAAGCCGGGATATCCCGGATGAAGTTTATCTTTTTTAGGCGGCTGCTCCCGGTCTTTTAACGGCAGAAGGGCAGGTATCGGTGCTCCGTCCGGCAGTTTCCCGTCTCCATCCTCCAGCCGGTCATAAATCCTCCATAAAGTCCACATTCCCTCATGGAAATGTGGATATAAATGACAGTGAAAAATCACATCTCCGATTACTCTGTTTCTGCTTCCCGCCCCATACAAAATATCCAATGTATAGCATTCCTGAGGACTTATGGTAATGGAATCAAGAATCGTAGAAACCGGATTTTCTGCCTCCAGCCTCCACTGGTGATTGTGAAGATGGAACACATGGGTTTCCTTGATCCCTCCGTGGACCAGACGGATTTTCGCCGGATCCCCCACATATGCTCTCAGGATCGGCGGCGCCGGATCTCCGTATACCCAGGAACTCATGGAAATATGCTCTCCTGAATCTGCCGGATCATGTGACAGCGGCATCCGGTTTCTCATCGGTTCGGAGCGATAGCTGATTGCCGTTGTGGAGGATGGAAGCCCCGTCCGATGGTCCATGGGAGGCGTTCCATCCTTATCCAGAATTTCCAGCTCATCATGAAAGAACACCGTATACTCCCGAAACGCCGGCTTTCCGGGCTGATAAATATCTGCCATCAGTCCGCTTTCCATTTCCTCCCCTGTCTCCGGATGAAACCATCTTGCGCCGGGCGGCTCCACGATCACTGCACCAAACAGCCCATGGATATTTGTGGCTTCTTCGCTGCTTCTGGGATCCGCCATATCATGGAAGAGAAATACACCTTCTGTATCAGCATACCAGGTATATTCTATTTCACCGCCGGTTGTGCTGTCCTGATTGAATCCGGTGCTGGTTCCGTCTGAAGTCATAACATCATATGCCAGCCCCTGTACATGAATGGAAAGCCTCCGGTTCAGCTGGCTGCGAAAACATATTTTTACAATATCTCCAAGATTTACCCGCAGTACCAGGGGCTGCACTTCTTCATAAGGCTGAGGCGGCGTCTGCTGAAATTTCCTGAGCGCCTCCCTTTGTATCCTCTGGGAATCCTGTTCCAGTACATATAAAAGCCCATTGGGATCATAGTCCCCATACCGGTTATATACAATGGGAATCTGGATAGCTTCCAGTGTAAAACGACGAATTCTGTTTTGACAGGGATATTGACATAACTGCATTGTTTAAGCCCCTTTCCCTTCCAGAATCCGAAGATAGTGATTTGCTTCCCGAAGTACATGATCTGCCAGCAGAGGAAGAATAATGGAGCGTATATCGCATCCGGTAATTCCTTTTGTGCCTGCAGCTTTAAAGTCACGATATCGCTTCGTAGTTTCCAGTGTTTTTCTTGTCAGCCCGTTCATAGTTCTGCAGTCCTGTTTTCTGGCTTCCTCCAGCAGACGGCAGTAATCCCCGGCAAATGTATCTGCAGTTTCCACCAGTTCACACTCTGCAGGATCAAGCAGACCGCGTATGAACAGCGCATGCTCCATCATGATCTGGTTCCAGAACTGCTCTGTCTTAACTATATTTTCCGGCGAAATACATTTACTTTCCTCCAGCATTGTTATGACATGCTGGTATAATTTTGCTTCCCGGATAATATGCTCGATCAGCAGCGGATAATTGGCAGTATATAACCTGCACGAAGTAACTTCCTGCAATATCTGCTCTTTAAACATAATCAGGCCGCTCAGTAAATGCAGAACACGCTGGTTTAACTGACGTACTTTCCAGACCATTCTTCTGTCCATACATTCTGCACAGCCTGCCCGCAGTTTCTTCTCTGCCTGAGTAAGCCGAAAATCAATCGGAATCTTTGTAAGCCTTCCTGTCTGCTGTTCTGCCATTACTGTAAATTCAGTGAACACTTCTCCGGAGCAGAGCACATCTTCTCCCACCATTCCGTCTGCAAGACAAACTGTCTGCCACAGTATTTTTTCAAATTCTGCACGATACCAGTCCGCTTTATTTCTATATTCCCTTTCTTCTGCCGGAAAACCCGCCTGAAGGAACAATGCATGCTCCTTCATAATTCTCCCAAAAAACAAATGCATTTCTAATGATGTTGTAATATATTTTTTCATACTTATACACATCCTGTTATTTTCGTGTTCTTTATAATGTATGTAAGCATTGGAAATTTGGGCAGTTTCTTTCTCTTGCATTAAAAAAGTAAGTAGGTAATCATCCGTACCTTGACAAAACAAAAAATCCCCCGGCACTTACCAGGGGAAAATCTGTCTCTTACTTTTTAAGTTTGCTGTGACAATCAGC
>PPYE01662187.1_pt1 | contig 17239 bp, 17 predicted proteins | sample 1559881 | NCBI WGS metagenome assembly PPYE01 (sample SAMN08240022, study PRJNA423297) | Human gut metagenome, whole genome shotgun sequencing project. | reverse complement strand
CAGCCCCAGCCGGCGGCCGCCGCATCGGAACGGCGGGACTTTTCGCTTCCTTTTGGTCACAAAAGGAAGGACACTCCCGCAGGCAGCCGTCTGCCAGAAAACCGCATCGGAACGGCGGGCCCTTTTCGCTTCCTTTTCGGGCACGAAAAGGAAGGACCAAACGGCTGCCAACCGTTCCCCGGTAAACTCCCGCCTGCCAAAAACAAGCCAACCAACCCCTCAGTGGGCTTTCTGCCGCCTGCAGCACGGGCTGCTCACACCTTCACCGTCCCATTCTGATAACAGTAGACCCCCTGTTCTTCGGAGCCCCTGCTCCCGCTGCCGCGGGGCAAAACGCCCCGGCCCGCCATCTGCAGCAGCAGTGCCAGGACCAGGGTGCCTGCCGCCAGAAATGCCAGGGACAGCATCTTTGCGTTTTTCATCCTGGGCTCTCCTTTCCGGAATGATTCCGGCGGAAAAGTCATTTCATGCCCATCACATTCTGCCCGGACTTCATACGGGCCTGTCCGGCCAGGATCTCCCCGTCGGTGCTGCCGCCGTCCCCAGGACGGGGCGTATCGGGATTGAAGTTCTCGCTGGCCTTGCGCTCAGGGATGTCCCCCCGCAGCTGCCGCTTGGCATCGATTTTGGCCAGCACACGGGGCACCACCGGCACCAGGATCACCACTACCAGGACCACGATCAGCCATTGCCATGCCTGCATACATCATTCCCCCTTCGCGGAAAACAGGATAGTATTTCTTGATTATACTATAACAGTCCTCACTTTTGGCCGTCAATGGGCCGACTGCACAACAAACACCTTGCCGGACTGGCCATTATCACGGGTCCCGGCACCTGCATACGACTGCATAAATACACAGTTTCCCGCCCTTTCCGTCCTGCCCTGCCGCTGCCGGAAGGCCTTTGTTTGTACTGTTTTTTGGACAGTAATCTTTCCTTTATTCACAATTTGTCCAAATTTTCCTGCCCAAATTCCGTCCAGCCCCGCTTTTTCGCCGAACTTCAGCGGATTGAATTGACATTTCGGGACAATGGGTATAAATTAATAGACAGTTTCATCAGTCAAATGCGACGAACAGGACATGACCCTTTTGCTCACCGCTTTCAGAAAGCCGCCGGTTGTGCGAGGCGGCAGCAAGGCGCGGAGGGGTTCTCACCTGCAAGCAGCCTGCGTGAAGGCGTACCCCTGGCCGGAAGGGCCGGGATCGCTGCGTAATTCAGGCCGGAATCCCACCGTTACCAGGGAGCGCGGGGGCAATGCCGGGTGCACCGTATCCCCTGCGGCAGAGTGGCCGTTTTTGTGCGAAAGCGGCAAGCAAAGTGGTAACGCGGAAGCCTGCAGGGGGCCGGAATCCCCCGGAACAATCGGAATGCAAGCCTTCGTCTTTGCAACCTTCACAGGAAACTGTGGGGAAGCAGAGACGGGGGCTTTTTTCATATCCCGTCCGCCGCATTTGGCTGCTGAGACCTGCAAAACCAAAAAAGAGGAAGGAATTTTTTTATGAACACACTCGTGATCGTTCTCGTCGCTGCGGTGTGCCTGGTCGCGGCTTACACGCTCTACGGCCGCTGGATCGCCCGCACCTGGGGCATTGACGAAAACGCCAAGACCCCGGCCGTGGTCAAAAACGACGGCAAGGACTACGTCCCCACCGACGGCTGGACTGTTTTCAGCCACCAGTTCTCCTCCATCGCGGGCGCAGGCCCCGTCACCGGTGCCATTCAGGCGGCGGTGTTCGGCTGGGTGCCGGTGCTGCTGTGGATCCTCATCGGCGGCGTGTTCTTCGGCGCGGTCACCGACTTCGGTGCCCTGTACGCCAGCGTGAAGAACGAAGGCAAATCCATGGGCCTGCTGATCGAGAAGTACATCGGCAAGACCGGCCGCAAGCTGTTCCTGCTGTTCAGCTGGCTGTTCTGCGGTCTGGTCATTGCGGCCTTTGCCGACATGGTGGCCGGCACCTTCAACGCCTATGACACCGAGGGCGCCCTGGTGGCTGCCGCCCAGACCAACGGCGCTGCGGGCAGCATCTCCCTGTTCTTCATCGTCTTTGCCATCCTGTTCGGCCTGCTGCAGCGCCGCCTGCACCTGACCGGCTGGAAGGAAGGCGCTGTGGGCCTGGTCTTCACCATCGCTTCTCTGGCTCTGGGCATGGTCCTGCCCTTCATCGCCAACAAGGACACCTGGATCTACATCACCTTTGTGTACATCTTCTTTACCGCCGTGCTGCCCATGTGGCTGCTGAAGCAGCCCCGTGACGCCATGACCACCTTCATGTTCATCGGCATGATCGCCGGTGCGGTGGTCGGCCTGCTGGTGGCCCATCCGTCCATGAACCTGCCCGCCTACACCGGCTTCCACAATGACAGCCTGGGCGACCTGTTCCCCATCCTGTTCGTCACCGTGGCCTGCGGCGCCGTTTCCGGCTTCCACAGCCTGGTGTCCAGCGGCACCTCCTCCAAGACGGTGGAAAATGAAAAGGATATGCTGAAGGTCGGCTACGGCGCCATGGTGCTGGAAAGCCTGCTGGCCGTGCTGGCCCTGTGCGTGGCCGGCGCTGCCGCCGCCGCGGACGGTACCCCTGCCGCCGGCACCCCCTTCCAGATCTTCAGCTCCGGCGTGGCCGGTTTCTTTGAGATGTTCGGCGTGCCCGTGTATGTGGCCCAGTGCTTCATGACCATGTGCGTGTCCGCCCTGGCCCTGACCAGCCTGGACGCTGTCTCCCGTATCGGCCGTATGAGCCTGCAGGAACTGCTGTCCGTGGATGACATGAAGAACGCCGCCCCCTGGCGCAAGTTCTTCTGCAACACCTATGTGTCCACCATCATCACCCTGGTGTACGGCTTCATCCTGGCCAAGATCGGCTATGCCAACATCTGGCCCCTGTTCGGCGCCGCCAACCAGCTGCTGTCCGCCCTGGTGCTGGTCACCCTGTGCGTCTTCCTGAAGGTCACCGGCCGCAGCAACAAGATGCTGTTCCCGCCGCTGATCATCATGCTCTGCGTCACCTTCACCGCGCTGGTGCAGCGCCTGATCGCCATGATCCAGGCTTACCAGGCCGGCAGCGCCACCTTCCTGGTGGAAGGCCTGCAGCTGATCCTGGCCGTGCTGCTCATCGCCCTGGGCCTGACCATCGTCATCCACTCTCTGCGCGCCTACTTTGCGGCCCGCAAGAACAGCGAAACCACCGCTGCCTGATCCATACGGCACAAACGCGCCGGGACCTTCCCTTTCCGGGGAGCGCCCCGGCGCTTTTTTGTCCGGCTTGCGCCGGATGCGGGGCCGTGCTACAATGGAATGCAGAACACGACCAAGGAGGAATCCCCCATGCCCCGCACCATCACCGTGCCCGTTGAGATGACCGCCGACCGGTTCCGGGCGTTCGCCCGCTTTGACGCTTTCCGCCACCAGAAACGCTGGCGGCGGCCGCTGGTCTTTGCGGTGGTCATGGTCGCCCTGGCCTGCCTGTGCTTCTTCCGGGCCGGACAGCAGCACGGGGCGGTGATCCTGGGCGTATTGCTGGCGGTGGTGGGCCTGGGCCTGCCGGCCGCCTATGTGGGCGGGTTTCTCCATTCGGTGAACCAGCAGGTGAAGCAGATGGGCCTGACCCGTCCCCGCACCGCGTACCGGGTGGAACTGGGGCCGGACGGCATCACGGTGCATGTTCCCGGCCGCCAGCAGAAAGCCGCCGACACCACCGCCGCCTGGGCCAATGTGTGGGGCGTATACCGCACGGCAGGGGCCTTTTACCTGTATGTGCGGGCCGATCTGGCCTACATCCTGCCGGAGGACCAGGTCCGGGGCGGCGCCGACACCCTGTGGGCGCTGTGCACCCGGATGCTGCCCCCCGCCAAATGCCACGACTGCCGCTGAGTTCCCTGTATTATAATAAGGAAGGCCCGTTCCCTGCCGCAGAGGGAACGGGCCTTTTTTATATGCTGCTGCGGGCGGATTCAGGCGCCCAGGGTGGCGGCCATGACAGCCTTGATGGTGTGCATCCGGTTCTCCGCTTCCTGGAACACCACCGACTGGGGCCCTTCAAAGACCTCATCGGTGACTTCCATCTCGGCGCGGCCGAATTTTTCGCCCATCTCCTTGCCGATGGCCGTCTTGTGGTCATGGTAGGCGGGCAGGCAGTGCATGAACACCGCCTGGGGACCGGCCTTGGTCATGAGTTCGCCGTTGACCTGGTAGGGGGCCAGGGCCTCGATGCGCTCGGCCCACACTTCCACCGGCTCGCCCATGCTCACCCACACATCGGTGTACACCGCATCGGCGCCTTTGACGCCGTCGGTGTCCTCGGTGAGGGTGATGGTGGCGCCGGTCTCGGCGGCAATGGTCCGGCACTTATCCACCAGTTCGGGGGCCGGCCAGTAGGCCTTGGGAGCGCAGGCCACAAAATGCAGCCCCATCTTGGCGCAGCCGATCATGAGGGAATTGCCCATGTTGTACCGGGCATCCCCCATGTACGCCAGGGTCAGCCCTTTCAGATGGCCGAAATGCTCCTGCAGGGTCAGGAAGTCCGCCAGGATCTGGGTGGGATGGAATTCATTGGTCAGGCCGTTCCACACCGGCACGCCGGCGTATCTGGCCAGTTCCTCCACGATGGACTGGCCGTAGCCCCGGTACTCGATGCCCTCAAACATGGAGCCCAGCACCCGGGCGGTGTCGGCGATGGATTCCTTTTTGCCGATCTGGCTGCCGGTGGGGTCCAGGTAGGTGGTGCCCATGCCCAAATCGTGGGCCGCCACCTCAAAGCTGCAGCGGGTGCGGGTGGAGGTCTTTTCAAAGATCAGGGCCACGTTCTTGCCCCGCAGGGTGTCGTGGGGGATGCCCGCCTTCTTTTTGGCTTTCAGTTCTGCCGCCAGGGAAAGCAGGCTGCCGATCTCTTCGGGGGTGAAATCCAGCAGGGTCAGAAAGTTCCGGCCCTTGAGTTCGCAATGCGCCATCGTGGAACGCTCCTTTGTATATACTGCATAAATTTACAAGATTCGTGTATTATTATACGCCCATATCCGAAGAAATGCAAGTCCCGGGGCATAAAAAAGCCGCCGGGAAAGATCCCGGCGGAGCGCTTTTCTGGGTTTATTTGTTTTCCTTGAGCTGGCCGCGCAGCATGATGTCGCCGAAGGACAGGGCGTTGAACAGGCCCACCTTGTTGGCCTGCCGGACGATCCGTTCGGGCAGGGGCTTGGAGTCATCGGTGGAGAGCAGGATGATGTGGACCTTGTCGGCCACATCGATGCCGTTTTCCTTCTTGGTGGTCAGGATCTGCAGGTAGACGATATACGCATCGGTCATGTTGCCGTAGTAGATATCGTTGCCGCAGCGCACCAGCGGGCGGCCTTTATAGGTCAGCTGAGGGGTAAAAGCCATCGGAATACCTTCTTTCACTGGGGATATGGGATACAAAACGCCATTTTGTATTTTTTGATGATACTAAGTCAGTATACCATAAATACCGGGCGGTGACAAGGTCACAAGTCCAATTTCTCCCGCTCCACCTTTTCCCGGTCCAGGGCCACCTGTTCGGTGAGGATGCGCAGGCGGGAGTCCATCTGGCTGATGCGGATGGACAAAAAGAACTGTTTGGCCAGCAGCAGGAAGATGATGACGATATACACAAAGTTGATGGGGCTCTGGAAGCCCAGCAGCCGGGACGCCCAGTAGGCGATGCCGGGGAAGATGGCCAGCACCAGCAGCACCACGCTGAACAGCAGCCAGAAGATGGTGTCCTCGATCTGGACCTTGGCGCGGCGCACCCGCATGAGCACATACAAAGCGGTGACCAGGCTGCCCACGATCAGGCAGACCCGGATGATCATTTGGTCGAACAGCATCTCACAGGCTCCTTTCCGGATAGGGGGTTTCGGTGTCGCGTTTGCGGAACCACTGGATCAGCAGGATGGAAATGGCCATCTTGACCATATACTGCACGCTCTTGTAGAAGGTGAGGTAACTCTGGCCGGCGGTGCGCTCCCCCATCTCCACCTGGACTTCCCTGACCACCGCGCCGTTCTTGATGAGGTAGCTGATGGTGTCGGGTTCAGGGCCGTAGTTCAGGTTCTGGGCGAATTCCTCCACCATGGCCCGGTTGAACAGCCGCATGCCGGAGGTGGGGTCGCAGATGGCCCGGCCGGTGGTCAGCCGGATGGCCCAGCTGATGATATAGCTGCCCAGCATGCGCAGGGTCTTGGGCTTTTTCACCGTGAGGAACCGGCTGCCGATGACGATGTCCGCCCCGTCTTCCAGGGCTTCCAGCATGGGGGCGATATATTCCGGCTTGTGCTGGCCGTCGGCGTCCAGCTGGATGGCGCAGTCGTAGCCGTTTTCGGCGGCGTAGCGCAGCCCGGTCTGGAAGGCGCCGGCCAGTCCCAGGTTCACCGGCAGGTCAATGAGCCGGAAGCCGTGGGCACGGCAGATGGCCGCCGTGTGGTCCCGGCTGCCGTCATTGACCACCACATAATCATATTGGGGATAGTTTTTCGCCAGGTTTCCCACGACTTTTTCAATGTTGGCTTCCTCGTTGTAAGCGGGGATGACAATGAGCAATCTTGCCATATCTGCTCCTTTTCGGGCGGGGTTCAGTCCCCGGCCCGTTCCTTTGTTTTTTCCTGTGCGATCGCCATTATTCTAGCAAAGACCGCATCCCATGTAAAGTGGGCGCACAGGTTGCTGCGGGCGGCCCGGGCCTTTTCGCGGGCGGTGTCCGGGTCGTCCAGCAGGGTCTTCAGCGCGGCGCGGATGGTCTGCGGGCTCGTATCTTCCAGCAGGGTGCCGTATGCCGGCCCGGGCAGCAGTTCCTCGGTGCCGGCGGTGGGGGTGCACAGGATGGGGCATCCGCAGGCCGCCGCTTCCAGCAGGGTGGTGGGGAAGCCTTCGGCGTACCGGGTGGGCAGGCAGTAGACGTCCGCCTGGTTCAGCAGCTGCACCACCATCCGGTGGGGCACCGCCCCGGCGGTCACCGCCCCCAGTTCCTGCAGCCGGCTGCGGTCGGGGCCGTCTCCCGCCGCCACCAGCACGGTGCCGGGAAGTCCCTGCACCGCCTCCGCCAGGGCCGCCGCCCCTTTTTCAGGGATGAGGCGTCCCACGAACAGCACCAGCCGGGTATCTGCAGAGAGCCCCAGCCTGGTCCGCCAGTCCATGGGCCGCTGGGCGGCTTCCCGCTGCAGGGCCTCCGGGTCCACGGCGTTGGGCAGGCAGCCCTTGGCCGTGATGCCGAAGGTCTTCAGCCACCGGCACACCGCCGCAGACACCCCGTAGAAGTCCGGTCCGGTGCGGCGGATCAGCCCGCAGGCCAGCTGTTCATACAGCCGCCCCGCCAGCCCCACCGCGCCGCCGCCCACCGGCATGTAGCCGGTGGAATGGTCGATGACGATGGCCGGCACCCCATGGCGGCGGGCCGCCCGGGCTGCCAGGATGCTCTGGGTATACATGCGGGTCTGGATCACGCAGAAATCCGGGTTCCTCTCTTCCATGGCCCGTTCCAGGGCAGCCGCCCCCGCGGGGCGCACCACCGGGAACCGGCCTTTCATCACCGGCCACACCGGCAGGCGGATGATCTCGATGCCGTCGGGGTCGGTCTCCCGGTCCGGCAGACCGGGCAGGGCGCTGGTCACCACCACCGCCCGGTGTCCGGCGCGCACGGTGCGCAGGGCCAGATTCCAGGTATACCGCTCCACCCCGCCCACCGTGGGCAGGTACTGGGCGGAAAAGAACAGGATGGTCACAGCAGCCTCCTCCGGGTCATCGGGCAAGGATGACCAGCATAATGTTCAAAAGCACGCCGAAATTCACCGCGCACAGACCGCAGACCAGCTGGGTGGCGGCGGTGTCGGCGTCGGCGGCCAGGATGCGCCGGGGGGCGCAGACCAGCAGCGCCAGGGGCAGCACCGGCAGCAGATACCGCCCCTGCAGCCCGTAGACGGTCTGGTAATAGGTGGGGGTCCAGACGATGCACCCGGCCAGGGCCAGGGCGCAGCAGACCAGCACCGCCCCCACGCACCAGGCCCGGTAATGGCCGGCGGGCAGGCGGTCGTATTCGGTGTCCCGGCGGGCGGGCAGCGCCGCAAACAGCAGCAGGCCGTACAGCGCCAGCACCCAGCCCCAGGCCAGTTCCACCGAATTATAACTCAGCAGGCCGCCCACCAGTCCCCGCAGATAGTCGTCAGTGTTGTTCACGGCGGTGCGCACCACCAGCAGCAGGGTGTCGGGCAGGTGGGTCAGCACATAGCCCGGGGTGTAGGTGATCTGGTCCTCGGGGGCGGCCACGCTCTGGGTGGACCGCACCGCCCGGGCCTCCTCCACCCGCTGCACCAGGAGCTGCCGGTCCAGGGGGTAGTGTTCCGCATCTTCCATGCCGATGGTCACCCCGCAGGCGGTGAGCTCGTTGACGCCCTGGTCCTCGGTGTAGCAGGCCTTGAACAGGTTCACCCGGCTCTGGTCCCTGAGCACACCCCAGGTCCAGTCGTTGACCGCCTGTTTGCCGAAATAGGTCAGGGTCACGGCCCGGATAAAGTCTTCATCGGTGTAGGTGTTCTGCTCCATGGCGTCGGGGCTGAAGAAGAAGCTCTGGCCCAGTTCGGCGGCGCTCACGTCCCCGTCCACCAGGGCCTGGGCCCAGAATTCCACCTCGCTGTCCGCCACATCCGGACACAGGCCGCAGTAGAACACCCGGCGCACAAAGGCTTCGGGGCTGTGTTCCAGGTACTGGGCGGGGATGGCATCCAGATAGGACCGCAGCGGGCTGGCCGGGTCGTCGGCCTGCGCCGTTTCGGCGGTGGCATCGCCGGCCTGGGGGGCGCCGTGGGCTTCCGGGGTCAGCGCCGCAGCGGCGTCCGCCTGGGCGGCGTCTGCGGTTTCCGCGGCGGCAGAGACCGTCTCGGTGCTGTCGCTGTGCAGCAGGCCGGTGAGCATGGCGCCGTTCAGGGCCAGGGCCAGGGCGCAGCAGGCGGCCAGGTACACCGCCTTTTTCACCCGGGTCCGGGCTCCCAGGCGGGCATTGGGGATGAGCAGGAACAGCGCCGCCAGGGGCAGGTACACCAGCTTGGCGGGGGCCAGCAGAACCCCGGCAGCCCCCAGCCCCACCAGATGGGGCAGGGTGACGGGATGGCCCTCATCCGCAAAGACCGCCTGCATGCACAGGGAGGTAAAGACGAAGGCCAGCCCCAGCAGCAGGGCGTCCCGGCTGAAGGAGGCGGCCAGGTGCAGGGTCATGGGCAGCAGGGCCGCCGCCGCAAACACCCGCCGCCCGAAGGGGGCGAACCGCACGGCCAGGGAGGCCAGCACCGCAAAGGCCAGCAGATTGGCCAGCCGCCCCAGCATGAGCACCGGCACAAAGCCCAGGTGCAGCACAAAGCCCAGGAACACCGCCGCCGCGCTGATGACATACAGGGTGGGGTTGCGGTCGGTCTGGTACTCTTCCAGCTGGGTGTGGCTGTCAAAGCTGTCGGGAGAGAGGGTCAGAAGATTTTCGGACAGTTCCTGCCAGGTGAAAACGGTGGTGTTTTCGTCCTGGAGCAGGGCGTTCACATCGTGTTCCCGGCGGTAGCTCATATCAATGGGCACGTTGCCCATCCGCCAGTCCTCGTCGCTGAAGAAGTTGGCCCAGCGGCAGGCCAGGGTGAAGGACTGGTTGATGTGGTATTTTTCATCGGGGGCGGAATAGGGCGGCAGCACCACGCTGTACAACAGGCCGAAGGCCACCGTCAGCACCAGCACCAGCCGGTGCAGGGGCATGCGGCGGCGCAGGGCCGTGCGCACCCCGAAAAAGACCAGCAGGGAGGCCAGCACCGCCACCCCCAGGAAGAACCGGTCCAGAAATCCGCCGATGGTGCGGTAGGTGACAATGAGGGACAGGGTGGCATCCTGTTCCTGTCCGGCGAAGGTGTAGCTTTCCTCCCACAGGGCGGTGCCGTCGGAGGTGCCCACGCACAGCCGCCCGGTACCGGTGTATTCAGGGGTCAGGGTCAGGCAGTAATGCCCGCCCAGCTTGCCCGCCACCGCGTGGTCCAGGCCCAGGCCGGTGTACTGCCCGGGCACGATCAGGCTCATGTCCCCCCAGGAGGTGGCCAGCACCTCGCCGGTGTCGGCGTCGGTGAGGGTCACGTTCAGGGTGCCGGCGGGCTGTTCCCCGCTGGTGCCGAAGACCACCGCCACCGCCAGCAGGTCCTCCTCATAGGAGAAGGTCTGGCTGACGCTCTGGCCCTCCTCAAGGGGAGCGCTCATGAGGGTGTAGTCGTCGCTGATCTTCTGGGACAGGCTCTTCTGGGTGTTGCCCCGGACCACAGCCAGCCACAGTCCGGCGGCCACCGCCAGACAGAGGAGCAGCGCTCCCAGGGCCAGCACCGTGGGGCGGTGGGCCTGCATCAGTTTGCGCAGTTTGCCGGTCATACAGGGTTCTCCCTTTTCGTTTCAATGCCGAAAGCCCGGTGCAGGGCCTGGTCCAGACGGCCTTCCCGGCCCAGGAATGCCTCGATGGCTTCCCGCACGGCCCCTTCGCCGCCTTTTCTTTTGCCCACAAAGTCCGCCCGGGCGGCCACGGCGGCCGCCGCGTCGGCGGGGCAGGCCACAAAGCCGCACAGGGCCATGGCGGGCAGGTCGTTCCAGTCGTCCCCGCAGTAGGCCACTTCCTCCCGGGAAAGGCCGTGCTCCGCCATGAAATCCCGCAGGAAGGCGGCCTTGTCCTTCACGTTCTGGAACACATAGTCGATGTGCAGGTCGGCGGCACGGCGGCGCACCGCCTCGCACTCCCGCCCGGTGCAGATCATCACCTGCACCCCGGCGGCCCGGGCGGCCACGATGCCCGCCCCGTCCTTGATGGCAAATTTTTTCAGTTCGTTTCCGGTGGCGTCGTAGTAGACGCCGCCGTCGGTCATGGTCCCGTCCACGTCCAGCACCAGCAGTTTGATCATGGCAAGTCTCCGGTTCAGGCGTTCATCAGTTTGGCGTACTCGCTGGGGGTGACAAAGCCGATGGGCAGCCCCCCGGCCTGGATGGCCCGCAGCGCCGCCGCCACCTGGGCGTTGTAGGCGGCGCCCCGGTCGGTGTGGGTGTGCAGCCGGCCCTCGGCGTAGGCGTTCTCCCCTTCCCGGTAGCCGTCGGCCCCGGCCAGCAAAGCCTGGGAGGCCCCGCACAGCCGCAGCAGCCGCAGCAGCATGAGCACGCTGTTGCCCGCCGGGGCATCAGCGGCGCACAGCCGGTCATAGTTGACGGTGAGGGGGTTGTCGGTGCGCAGGTTGCTGGTGAGCACCGCAGGGCAGGGCAGGCTGGCGGCGTCGATCTTGTCGTACCGCTTGCTGGAGGAGAAGAAGGCATAGTCCGGGGTGCAGAACTCCGGGCAGAAGTTGGCGGAGATCACCACGTCCGCCCCGGCCTTGCCCGCGGCCACCTGGCCTTCGGGGGTGCCCAGGGTGGCGCCGGGGGCCAGCACCAGTACCTTCTTGCCCGCCAGGGCGGCGCGCAGGGTGTCCAGGGCGGCGGTATCATCGATGCGGCGGCTCTGGTAGTCCCGGTACAGCCCGTCGGCGTAGGCGGCGTCAAAGACAGTGGCCTTGGACCGGTCCAGCCCTGCCAGGATGTGGTTGATGTCCCGGTTGGTCAGATCCCCTTTTCCCAGGAAATGCTCGGCGTAGTTGCGGTGCAGGTTGTACCGGGCGGAGAGGAAGTAGGCCGGGGTGTAGCCCCACTGGGTCTCCCCTTTCAGGGGGGCGATGTGGTCCTGGATGGCGTCCATGAGCTCGTCGATGTCGTAGCCCATGCCCAGGGTGTCGTTCATATAGTCGGCCACCAGCTCGATGGGCAGATTGCCGGGGATGCGGCCCATGCCCAGCAGGCTGGCGTCCACGGTGGTGTCCCGCAGCAGGTGCTTGTCCAGGAATTCCTGGGCCAGACAGAAGCTCAGGGCCATGTTCTCGTGCAGATGCAGCCCCACCCGGATATCCGGGTCCAGGTTGTGGTCCACCAGGCTGACGATCCGTTCCAGGTCCCGGCGGCGCATACTGCCGAAGGTATCCACGATGGAGAACTGGTAGGGATGGATGGCATTCACCTGGTCCAGGATCCACAGGATGTCCTTGTCCGCATAGCCCATGATGTTGATGGGGTTGATGGACAGCTTGTATCCCCGGGCCTTGACCTCCCGGGCGAAGTCCATGCCTTCCCGGATGTCGTAGTCGTGGGCGGTGATGCGGATGAGCTCGATGCCGTGGCCCTCATAGGGGGAGAGCTGGGAGATATCGTAGTTGGAGCGCATGGCCATGCCGGTATACATGGTGTGGCCGGTGTGCTCCGGCAGCAGACGGTTCAGCTCCTCAATAGTGCGGCAGACGGTCACATCGGGGTCATACTTGTCCACATTGCGCAGGAAACCCACTTCCACCATGTCCACCCCGGCGCGGGTCAGGGTGGCGATGATGTCACGGGCGGCGGAGAATCCCCAGCGCCAGTTGTTCACATACCCGCCGTCGCGCAGGGTGCAGTCCAGCAGTTTGGTGTTTGCCATAACAAAGTACCTCGTTGTTGTTTCAGTTGGTTTCGGAAAGGGTGCGGCGGACCAGGTCCAGGTCCTTGGGGGTGTCCACGCTCACCGTCTTGTAGGGGCTCTTGATGGCATGCACCTTGTGCCCGTGCTCGATGAAGCGCATCATATCGTTTTCTTCCGCCAGTTCCAGGGCGGATTTGGGGGTGTCGTGGTAGAACTGCAGGGCCTTGCGGCTGTACAGCTGGATGCCGGTGACCTTCTCGTACTCAAAGTCCAGGGTCCCTTTGGGGTACGGGATGGGGCTGCGGGAGATCATGAGGATCTCCCGGTCGGCGTTGGTGACCACCTTCTGGTTGGAGAAGTCCACCACGTCCGCCGGGTGGGTCATCACGTTGGTGAGCACCGCCACATAGTAGGGGTCTTCCGGCAGGCTTTCGGGCAGGATCAGGTCGAAGGCCTTCACGTTGATGAGGGGTTCGTCCCCCATGACCTGCAGGTAGAGGTCGGCTTCCAGTCTGGTGGAGACCTCCCAGATGCGCCCGGTGGGGGTGTCGTGGTCGGGGCTGGTCATCAGGCAGTTCATGCCGTAGGTCCTGCAGGCGGCTTCGATGCGCTCGTCGTCGGTGGCAATGACCACATCGGACAGGGCGGCGCACTTCTTGGCTTCGTTGTACACCCACCAGATCATGGGTTTGCCCAGAATATCGGCCAGAGGCTTTCCCGGCATGCGGGAGCTCTGGTAGCGGGCGGGAATGACGGCAACGGTTTTCATGATAAAACGCGACCTTTCTCATTCAGTTTGGGCAGACTGGGCGGCGGCAAGAACCCTGGCGTCGTCCAGGGAGACGAAGATGTTTTCCTGGGCGGCGGTAAAGCCCCGCAGCACCCAGCTCTGCACCGTGACCGCCCGACGGAATTTACCGGGCAGGCAGAAGTTCAGCACCTCGCTGGGCATGGTGCGTTCCAGCACGGTGGCACCGGGGAAGAGCGCCGCATAGTCGGTGTCGTCCCGGGGATGGGTCTTGATGAAAAGCGGTCCGGTGGTATATTTTTGGGCCACCGCTTTGAAGATGGCATCCTGTTGGGCCTGGTCCATGAGCCCGTCCTGCACAAAGCTGCGGGGCAAAAGCAGGGTGGCTCCGGCGTAGGTGGCCGGGTCCTCGGGCAAAGGCCGGGAGACGAACACCCGGCGCACGGCGGCCTTTTCTTCCGCTGTCAGGTCAGCCAGCATCTCCCGGGCGCTGAACTTGCGCAGCTTTTCCCGGGGAAAGAGGGTGCACCGGTCCGGGTCCTCGCTCTCCACCGCGGCACAGGCGGGGCTGTCCCCCCAGTACAGGTAGGGACGGCGGGCAAAGTCCGCCGCGGCCCGCTGTTCGGTGAGCAGGTGCTGGTCGGTGTCCAGGGTGCCGCCCACCGTGTCCTCACACAGGGTATAGGGCGCGCCGCAGTCCTGGAGATACCGTCCGGCCACGCTCCAGTCGTTGCTGATGCGGATGGTGCCGTAGGCGTTCTTGTCCAGTTTCGGGCCCACCCCGGCCTTTTCATAGGCGCGGCGGTTGCGGAAATGTCCCAATGGACCGGTGACGATGCCCTGCCACCGGGATTCGTGGAGCACGGCCGCCTCGCCAAAGGCGGCGTCCAGCTTGCCGGAAGCGGCCAGGGCGTCGGCGCCGGGGATCTGCTCACTGAGCCAGACGGCCTGACCGCCCCCCGCCCGCAGGGCCCGCACCAGGGCCAGGAGCAGATGGTAGGCGGTGTGGCAGATGTACAAATCGGGTTTTGCCATCTTCAAGCCTCCGCGGTGGTGCCCGTCACCTGGACCGGCGGGAAGTGGATGCGGCCCCAGCCGGCGGCCCATTCGGGCATGGACAGGTCGGCGCTGGCCACCTCAAAGGCGAACTCGGTCACCGGCTTGTCCAGGCAGACCGCCTGGGCCAGGGACCCGTCGAACACGTCCACATAGAAGAAATACTGACCCTCGCCCAGCAGGGACGGGTCAAAGGTGAAATCGGTGGTGTAGAGCTTGCCCGGTTCGGCGGGGCCCAGGTCCACCGGATGGGTGATGCCCACCGGGGTGGAATCCCGGAAATGCAGGTTCAGCTTCATGTTCACCCCGGAGAAGGGCTCCGCCACCCGCCAGGTGATGCGCACCCGCACCTTCTCGTTGTCCGCAAAGACGCTGGATTCCTTGTCCACAAAGTCCAGGGTCTCCAGCCGCAGCCGCTTGCCGGCGCTGCCGGTCATGCGGGACACATGGGTCAGGTCGTAGTGGACCACGTTCACGTCGGTGGTCTCCATATACACGGCGATGGCCTGTTCCACGTCCCCGTCAAAGATGACCTTGCCCTTGTCCAGCACGATGCACCGGGTGCACAGCTGCCGGATGGTGGACATGTTGTGGCTGACGTACAGCACCGTGCGGCCTTCCTGGCCGGCCACGTCGCTCATCTTGCCCAGGCATTTCTGCTGGAATTTCATGTCGCCCACGGCCAGGACCTCGTCCATGACCATGATCTCGCTGTCCAGGTGGGCGGCCACCGCAAAGGCCAGCTTGACGAACATGCCGCTGGAATACCGCTTCACCGGGGTGTCGATGAACTCCCCGCACTCGGAAAACTCGATGATCTGGTCCAGCTTGGCGTCCACCTCGGCCTTGGTCATGCCCAGGATGGCGCCGTTCATATAGATGTTTTCCCGGCCGGTCATCTCATTGTTGAAGCCGGTGCCCACTTCCAGCATGCTGGCCACCCGGCCGCGCAGCCGGATCTCCCCTTCGGTGGGGGCGGTGATGCGGGACAGAATCTTGAGCAGGGTGCTCTTGCCGGCGCCGTTGCGGCCGATGATGCCCAGGGCTTCCCCCTGGTAGACGGTCAGGTCCACCCCGTTCAGCGCCATGAAGGTCTGGCCGAAGAGGCGGCTGTCGGTGCCGATGACGGTGTTGGGGTCCTCCTTGCCGCGGACCCGGGCCCACCAGCTCTGCAGGTCATGGGTGAGGGTGCCGCCGCCGATCTGGCCCAGCTTGTACTGTTTTTTCAGGCCCGATACCTGAATGACCGGGCGTTTTTCACTTGCCTGTGCCATTGGGTATCCTCCTTACACGGTATCCATAAAGGTCTTTTCGATCCGGCTGAACAGGATGATGCCCAGGGCCAGCGCCGCCAGGGTGAACACCACGCTGTACACCAGCCCGCCCGCACTCACGGTTCCGGTGCCCAGGGTAGCCATGCGGAAGACCTCAATGGGCGCGGTCATGGGATTGAGCATCATCAGCGCCCGCAGGCGGGGGCTCTCGCTCAGGCTGGACAGGGGGTAGACCACCGGGGACACATACATCCACAGCTGCACCCCGAAGCCCACGGCGATGGCCAGGTCCCGGTATTTGGTGGTCAGGCTGGACACGATGATGCCCACGCCCAGTCCCAGCAGCATGACTTCCAGGATGACCAGGGGCAGGGCGAGGAGCCAGAGGGTCAGATGCATCTCGGCCCCGGTGAGGGCAAAGCCCACCCAGAACAACGCATACATGATGAACTGGATGAAGAAGTTGATCAGGCTGGTCAGCGCCTGACTGATGGGGGTGGTCAGCCGCGGGAAGTACACCTTGCCGAACACCTGGCTGTTGGCCACAAAGGTGTTGGCGGTGTTGTTGATGCAGCTGGAGAAGAAGGTCCACACCGTGTTGCCCGCCATGTAGAAGAGGAAGGAGGGCGAGCCGTCGGTGGACAGCCCTGCCAACCCGCCGAAGACCACGTTGAAGAGGACGGTGGTGATAAGGGGGTTGAGGATGATCCAGGCGGGGCCCAGCACGGTCTGTTTGTACAGCACGGTGAAGTTGCGCTTGACGAACATGAGGGTCAGGTCGCGGTAGCGCCAGAGTTCGGCCAGGTCGATGTCGAACCAGCCGGTGCGGGGGCGTATGATGGTGGTCCAGCCTTCCTCCGGCGCGGCCGGGGACTGGGGATAATATTCAGCCATAGAAATCTGTTTCCTTCCTGTTGGAGGCGGCATTGATTGATAAAAGAGTACAGTCCGCCAATCATAGTGTTTATTCTACCATGTTTGGCCGTAAAATACAATCGCCGCCCCGGCGGGCAGGCCGGAGCGGCGCGGTTGTCAGGTGGGGCAAAAACCGGTATACTGGGATACGGAACCGGGGCCCGCCCCGGGGAGAGGAGTTTTCAAGATGCGCAGAAAAGACCGTGAAGTGACGGATTTTTCCCGGATGCTTTCCATCCTGCAGGACTGCGACTGCTGCCGCCTGGGGTTGGTGGAGGACGGCGAAGCCTACATCGTGCCGCTGAACTTCGGCTATGACGCCGACGGGGACAGCCTGACCCTGTATTTTCACAGTGCCGCCCAGGGCCGCAAGATCGACCTGGTGCCCAGCCAGAAGCTTGTGGCCTTTGAGGCGGACACCGCCCACCAGCTGGTGGCCGGCCCGGAGGCCTGCGATTACACCTGCCGGTACAGTAGTGTGATGGGCAAGGGCGAGCTGACCCTGCTCACCGACGACAACGACCGCCGCCACGCCCTGGAGCGGGTCATGGCCCACTACACCGGCCGGGAAGGCTGGACCTACATGCCCCAGTATTTCGGCCACATGGCCATGCTGCGCCTGACGGTGCGGGCGTGGAGCTGCAAGGTGCACGACTGAGGGGTAACGGCTGCCTGCCGTTGGGTCCTTCCTTTTTGTCACCAAAAAGGAAGCGAAAAAGTGCCACCGTTTCGATGCGGTGGACGCCGACCAGGGCTGCGGC
>PPYE01208301.1_pt1 | contig 17241 bp, 18 predicted proteins | sample 1559881 | NCBI WGS metagenome assembly PPYE01 (sample SAMN08240022, study PRJNA423297) | Human gut metagenome, whole genome shotgun sequencing project. | reverse complement strand
CCGCCTTTCCATGCGTCAATGAACGGACTCAGATAGTTCTCAAGTTCGGGATAGCTTGTCAGAATGGTGAATACATCCTCGTACCTTTTGTTCAATAGTTCTATCGCATGGGGGAATGTACAAAACCTGCCACCTTCATAGATTTTCAAAAACCATATTATCGCCGTAAACAAGACAATCGGGGATTCCACGAAGAAGTCCCCCTGCTTTTGCACCCACGACTTATTGAGGTTGAGCATGATGGTGTACGACGATTCGTAAGCATCTGAAATATCCGTCATCAGTTCCGGTGCCAATGGATTACAACGGTGGCTTTTCCTCGGATTATCGAAATTGATCACATAAAATTTAGGTGGAACCTTATAGCGGTGTCTGTACTTGAGCAGATGGTTATAAGCGATAACCGACAGGTCATCAAACTTAAAATCATATATATAGAGCGCATAGGATTTCTCTATAGTCTGCTTTATAAACTGGTTGACAATGGCATAGGACTTCCCGCTGCCCGGTGTCCCCAATATCATTGTTGCCCGAAAAATATTAACAAGGTTGATAAATCCATTGTAAGTCTTCCCTCTGTACCAGAATTTGGTCGGCAGATTGACGGAATATTCGTTTTCCATAAGGCGGGTTTCCTGCATGAACGATTCATTCTCGGTATTGAAAACGTCCTCCAGTAAATTGTTCTTCAACAGACGGCTTATCCACAGTCCCGATGCCAACAGACTAAAAAAGCCGCCGACCAATGTCGCGATATAAAGTATGGCGCATACGCCGGATGATGCGTCAATGGACAGCAACCACCAGTTCAGGAAAAAGAGTATGGTGCCCGCTATGGCAGCAACAATAATCTTCCTTCATGTGATTTCATGCTTCTTCACACCCTTGTTGCCCATGCAGGACAGACCGAGGAAGAGGACGCAAAACAGTTTGGTGTAAAGATGGGACGAGAACAGTCCGGTGGTACGCTGGAAATTGGAAAGTATCCTGTCCACAATATCAAGCGTCCAGCCCATTTCGTGTAGCCAGCCGTAACAAAACCAATAGATGTGTATCGCCAAAAATAAAAAACTGATGGCCCGCATAAAGTCCGTGACTTTGGCAAGACCTCTTAAATCATCTTCATTCTGCATAATTGTAACTATTAAAATTCGACTTCTTGTTCTATACCTTTATTATATTATAACCTGCGCCTGCGCTTCTTCTTTTTCCTGCGTCCGAAACGGAAGGCCGGATCGATGTACTCGTGCGTATGGTCGTCTTCCATGAGTACGGAGAAAATGTCAATGGCGCCGAGTGCGGATGTATCAATCAGACTGCCGGACGGTTCACTCTGATTGTAGCCTTGATTTTCCAGCTGCCGGTGTTCCACATCTTCCAGTCTTTCTTCCGTATCCCGTTCCTGCCGTGGCGTATCCTGCTGTGCCGGCGGTATCAGCCTTGTACGGTCCGCATCCGGATTGTTGAACAACTCGTTGAACACATTGGCCGAAAAGGCCTTGCCCAGACGTGAGCCGTTAAGCACAGTCCGAGTGGTATGGTCTATGAAAGTGATACCATACAGACGTCCTTCGGGATTGATACGGTAAACCGCCTCTATATCCGCCTCTTTCAGCTTTCGGGCAAAATCCTCTTTCGTGCCGATGTCCTGCATGGCTTTAATGACTTCCCGCTTTGTCTGTTCTGCAAGTTTGTCCTTCTTCACCTTTCCGACAGAAGCGGCAAACTTCTTTTGCAATGTTTCATAACCGAATGCCTTTCCGAACTTGCTGGATTTGAAAGGCGTGCCTACCTGCTGTCCGTTATCATCCAAAGCTCCGTACATGACGCCGTGGTACTTCTTCCCGTCCACACTTCCCCTGATTTCGTAAACAGTGACATTATACAAATTCAGAAGAGTATTGTATTCGGCAAGTGAATGACAGTTGTAACATTCCAGCAAGGTACGGGCGGTATACTTTAGCTGCGCTTTCACGTCACCTTTCGCATAGTCCACTTTTTGCAGACTCAAAAGTTCCCGTTCACCGTGTTCTCCGAGTGTGGGATGAAGCCCGTACTTCACTTCCATTTCACGGCAGATGTTCTGTGCCCGGATAGCCTCCCGATTGTGGTCTATCTTTTTTCCTTTCTCGTTGATGCGTACCGAAACGATGTGCATGTGCTTGCGGCTTATGTCTTCATGCAGCCATACGATATAGGGCTGGTTCCCGTAACCGAACTTTTCCATGAATTCCTGCGCCAATACGGTCATCTGCTCTTCAGAAAGAATGTCTTTCGGGGAAGGATTCAATGAAATATGGATGACCGGTTTCTTGACGTGTGAATTAAGTGCAATGTAAGGTTCGAAAGCCTGTACGCAGTTTTCAATCGGTACATTTCCGGAGGTGTTCGCCGCTATTTTCGGATGTCACAATACCTTTGCTGTACCGTCGTCCACCTTTATTTTATTATAGGCAATCACTCCGTAGAACGAACTGCCCGATGTGATATTCGGCACCATGACGTTATTCCTTTTTGCTGAGATACTCCTTTTCGTACCGCTTTGTCAGTTCGATAACCTGCTTGCATACTTCTTCCAGTTTACGGGTTTCTTCGGCAAGTTTGTAGAGAAACGCAAGCGATTTCTTCTCCCCGTAAATGGTATGGATGGTCTTTACACACTGGTTGTAGTTGTTTCCGATACGGCGGAACTGCTGATAGAAAGCGGTGAGCTGGGCGTAATATTCCTGCGCTTCCTTATCAATCTTTACGACCTTGAACTCTCAACCGAAGATACGGGCGAAAATAAATTCGGCCTTGTTCTTCATGCCCGACTGCTCGAACATGGAGATAAACTTTTCATCTTCCTCGTCATTGAGACAGAGATAATAACGGTGCGTGCGCGGGTCTGCCAGCACCTTACGCCCTGCGGCGTTACGGATTCTTGTTTCATCCTTCATAACATGAAAATTTTAAAAGGTTCGACTTGGGAGAACCTTTGCCTCCGAAAGACCTTTCGGGCGAGACTTTCAACGGGTGGAAATATTTTCAACCGCTGAAAGTACACCTCGCTATATGCTGACGCATATTAAAATCCGGCTGGGCCGGATTAAAGGTCTGAAGGATTTGTTTGACGTTCTCTTTTCGAGAACGGGCTGCGCTCTCCCGGCGACAAAGGTAGATAGTTTTTTCGGTATGGCTATTACCCGGTATCCCGCCAACAGCCGCCAATAAATGACTTTGAAACCACAGGTGCCTCACGGATGCTCTTTTTGAGGTTTATTTGCAGCCGGATAGCTATTCAGCTACTTATTTGGATAGATAAAAAGGTAGTTATCAGGATAGCTATCCGGACGGTTTTCTATCTGAATAGCTTTCTGTCTGAATAGCCATTTGATTAAGTATGTTTTCAGACAGGCATTCATAAGGCTATCTATCCGCTTATACAGCTATGCATATATAAAGATGTATAGACGGGCAGGTAGATATTCGGATAAATGAATATGTAAAAGGACTATTAGCTAAATATTTAGACAGACAGCCGGATAGCTATATAGCTATATAATTGAATAGCTATGTAAGTATGTAGCTAAATAGACAGATAGCTAAATAGCCATATAACTATTAAGCTAAACGGATAATGAAATGACTGAACGGATAAGTGGACAGGTATCTATCCGCTTAATTATCAATAAATCAAATTATTTACTTAAAATCAGGTTACAATGGAAAAGAGAAAGGAAACGGTATTCATTTCGTTCGCTTCCCAGAAGGGGGGCGTAGGTAAATCGACGTTTACGATTTATGCGGCATCATGACTGCATTATGTGAAAGGACTGAACGTAGCGGTGGTGGATTGCGACTATCCGCAACATTCGATTATGAAACAGAAAAAACGGGATATGGAAGTGGTCAAGACTACACCCGTTTATCAGAACCTCTTGGTGGAGCAGGCCGGGCGGTTGAAGAAAAAGGCGTATCCGGTTATTGGAAGCACACCCGCGGATTGCATGGCGCACTGAAGGGCATTTGAAGAGAAAGCGGATACGCATTATGACGTGGTGCTATTCGACTTGCCCGGAACAATGGGTAGCGATGGGGTTATCGCCACAATCAGTTCGCTCGATTATCTGTTCGTGCCGATAAAGGCTGACCGACTGGTACTGGAAAGCACGCTGAACTTTGCCACCACCATTAATGACCGGCTGATAAAGACCGGCGTGTCCGCTCTGAAAAGTCTTCATCTGTTCTGGAACATGGTTGACCGCAGGGAACGCACGACATTGTATGATGTGTATCAGCAAGGCTTTTCTTTGTTAGGGTTGGATTGTCTCAAAACACGTATTCCCGTGCGCAGCAACTTTACCAAAGATTTGTCCGCTACGGGCGGCTCCGTTTACCGGAGTACGCTGTTCGCTCCTGATGCGGCATTCACCAAAGAGTGCGGCTTCGATACGTTTATGGATGAAATCATATCTATACTTAAAACCTAATAATCATGGCAAAGAAAACAAGCGGACAGAATCCGGTGGATGAAGCGTACCTGCGCAGCCTGATGGCAGGGGTTCCGATAGAGCCTCCTTTATCCTCCGCACCTTCAACCGGCGGAGGTAATGGCGAAAATAGAGAAACCGCTTTATCTGAGGAAAAGGGAAAAGCGGATGACATTGTGAATGAAACAGTAAGCGGTATTTCCGGTTCGGATGATGCCGGATGTTCGGCGGTTACGGAAAAACCGTCACCGAAAACGATTCGCACGGCACTGGCTGACTTTATACGTAAGTTCCTTACACCCTACAAATGTGAAGGCAGACAAGGGGTGTATATAGACAAGGAACTGCACCAGAAAATATCGGTCATCGTGGGCATTGCCGGAAAACGGCAGTTGACGGTAGGAAACTACATAGACAATGTATTGAAGGAGCATTTCGAGAAACATGCGGATGAGGTGAAGACCTATTTACAAAAGAGTTATAACAAAATATTTTAGGGTATGGATATACAATCAAGTTATTATGAGGCCGGAATCGTTTTGTTCTGGCTATTGTTCGCCTATCTGTTCATGGACAAGTTCGTATTCAGGGGACAGCTTGGCGAGATATGTTTCGGGAAGGCACGCCGCCGCATGGCAAAAGCGCTGAGGGGTATTGCCGGGTGGTTCGATCCGGTAAAGGAGGAACAGAAAAAAGGGCGCAGGCGCACGAAAGGGAAAGCGGAAAAGAAAGACCTCCCGGACACGCATACGGAAGTGAAAAACGAGGAAAAGGCAGAGGGCAGGAACATGGAAAAACCTCCTCAGAAACGGTCTGAAACAGGCAGCCTTGTCGTGACAAAAAGCTACGGGACACGCCAACGGCCGCCAATAAACGCCACCGGTTCCGGGGCTATTGCAGGTAAAGAAAATGCCTCTACTTTTGCTGGCAGAAACGAAGATACAGCGCCACAAAAGGCAGCACAAGTGCCGCCGGAGCGCATTCCGGAACTGTTCCGGGACAAGCGCGTGGAAGAGTGGCGGGCTTCTTCGGATGAGAGTTCCGGCAAGCGGGATGGCGATAGCGGACAGGGAGGAAACGGTGACGAAGTGGATACGGACGAGTTGAACGAGGAACTGGATGATTTGAACTGTATCCGCGAAGATTATTCGGGCGAAGCAACCGGCATAGGGCCGGAAGAGATCGACCTGATTATCGACCTCTGCAACGGCAAGGATATTCCGACAGACAAACGATTGTCCCTTTTAAGGGCGATCCACCATATCAAAGATACGCAGATTGAACGCTCGATACTGGAAAGTATCAATGGCAGCGACAGCCGTATCAGCAAATTTCTGGATGAAGCCGAGCAAATGAGCGGGGCTGCTCCAGACAGTGATTAACCGATTAAAAAAGGAGGTAACAATGACAAGAGGTTATTTTGATACGGGTTGACAGCCCGTATCACTTTAAAGAGAGAGATTCGCTATGGTATTAATGACTGAATAAACCAACAAAACCATGTATATGACTTATTTCGATTCGGGTTGATAAATGGATGTTCCCGCCTGATAAGGGAACACTCCGGGCAAGAAAAGACAATACCTTTGGTAACTTACTTATAAAACAGAATGGCTATGACAAAAGGCTATTACGATTCGGGATGACAGACCGTCTGCGGCATTCACCCGGTAGGGCAACAAGAACTATTCACCATTAAATTTTATCCGTATGAATATAGGACTGGTAGATGTGGACGGACATAACTTCCCCAATTTTGCGCTGATGCGCCTTTCGGCTTATTACAAGGCAAAAGGACATCTGGTGGAATGGGCGTTACCGGCACAGCGGTATGACAAGGTACTGGCAAGCAAGGTGTTCACCTTTAGTTCCGACTATGATTATAGCCTGCTGAATGCGAAGGAAGTCATTAAGGGTGGAACCGGATATGACATTACGGGCAGGCTTCCCGAAGCTGTGGAAAACAGCCGGATGATGGATTATTTCATTTACCCCCAATATCCTTTTTCCCTTCAGTTCTTTTCAAGGGGCTGCATCCGTAAATGTCCTTTTTGTCTCGTTCGTGAAAAGGAAGGATACATTCAGAGCGTGGAACCGGTGGAACTGAATCCGAAAGGAAAATGGATTGAGGTGCTGGACAATAATTTCTTTGCCAATCCGCAGTGAAGGTCGGCGGTGGATTATCTGATGAAGACCCGGCAACCCGTTAAACTGCACGGTGTGGACGTTAGGATTATGAACGAGGAACAAGCCTGGCATCTGAATAGAATGAAGATGAAACAGAACATTCATATCGCGTGGGATTTGCCCCGACTGGATCTGACCGACCGTCTGAAAGAGATGGTCAGGCATGTGAAACCTTACAAGATAACCTGCTACGTGCTGATAGGATTCAATTCGACCGTTGAACAGGATTTGTTCCGGTTGAACGTACTGAGGGAACTGGGGATTACTCCCTTTGTTATCCCTTTCCGGGATTATGCAAACAAGCGGACGCCTACACAGTACGAGCGTGACCTTGCCCGATGGGCGAACCGGATGTGGCTGTTCAAGTCCACCTCCTTTGAAGACTATACACCCCGCAAGGGTTTCAAGTGCGGGGAATACCTGAAATAAACCGATAAGGACAGTAAAGACAATGAGAACAAAAGGCTACTACGATTCGGGATGATTCGCATTCCGCTTCCAAGAGAGAATTAACAAGAGTGTTTCACCACAAAATCAAGTAACGATGCGAATAACATATTATGACTCCGGCTGATTCCCCACCGGAACTTACCCCCTGAATCAATAAACCATAAGCGGCCACGGCTGCCTTATGGGGATAGTGAAAGAGGGCAGTCCGTGGCTTTTTTAATTACTTACTGATTTTTCGCAAGTTCGGGTGTCTTTGCCAAATTGCATTTTGGTTACGCTGAAACCCCGTTTTGTCGAGTCAGCGACAAGAGGATGTCAAGTCAGCGACAAGGCAACGCCGAGTCAGCGACAAGACAAACAGGCTTGGATAACCTCAAATGCACGCTTGCGAAATATGAATCACCTAAAAAAATCACGGAAATAAATGAAAAAGAAAAGATTGATTATGATGCTTGCCGCTGTTGCGGCAGTAAGTGCTGCAATGGCCCAAGGAAACGGGCAGGCAGGTATAACCGAAGCGACACAACTCGTGACGGGATATTTCGACCCCGGCACAAAATTGATTTATGCAATCGGTGCGGTAATCGGCCTCGTCGGCGGGATCAAGGTATATCAGAAGTTCAGTTCGGGCGACCCCGATACTTCAAAAACAGCCAGTAGTTGGTTCGGCGCCTGCATCTTCCTGATAGTCGCTGCCACCATCCTGAGGTCGTTCTTCCTCTAAGATTCATACTGAAGAGAGTAACTTATGGCTGATTTTGAGATAAATAAAGGTGTGGGCCGTGAGGTTGAATTTAAGGGTCTTCGGGCGCAATACCTGTTTATTTTCGCTGCCGGTCTGCTTGCCGTATTCGTGATGTTCGTCATCATGTATATGGCAGGCGTCGGACAGTGGATCTGCATCGGTTTCGGGGTATCGGCGGCTACGGTGCTGGTATGGCTGAGCTTCACGCTGAACCGTAAATACGGAAGTCACGGACTGATGAAGCTGTTCGCGGCCCGGAGGCATCCCGGAGAATCCTCTCACGAAAACGTATCACACGTCTGATTAACAAACAACAATCGTAAATTATGAGAAGTATATTAAAAGCATCCACACTGGAAAGCAAGTTCCCCATCATGGCGGTGGAACACGGCTGCATCGTCAGCAAGGACGCCGACATCACGGTCGCTTTCCGGGTCACACTGCCGGAAGTGTTTTCGGTATCCTCCGCAGAGTATGAGGCGATGCACGCCACATGAGCAAAGGCAATCAAGGTGTTGCCGAACTATTCAATCCTGCACAAACAGGATATTTTCATCACCGAGAAATACGAGCCGGACATCCGAAAGGACGAACTCAGCTTCCTCTCCCGCAGTTTTGAACGCCATTTCAACGAGCGTCCCTACCTGCACCACACCTGCTACCTGTTCCTTACCAAGACCACCAGGGAACGCTCCCGGCAGCAAAGCAACTGGAACATGCTCTGCCGTGGTTTTCTGGTGCCGAAGGAAATCAGGGACAAGGAAACGGTGGAACGCTTCATGGAAGCGGTAGAACAGTTTGAAAGTATCGTTAATGATAGCGGCCTTATCAGGCTGGAACGGCTCACCACGGAAGAGATTACGGGAACGGAAAGCGAACCGGGCATTATCGAAAGATACCTCACGCTCTCGGCTGACGGGACTACCATGTTGCAGGATATGCAACTGAACCCGGACGAGATGCGTATCGGTGACAAGCGGCTCTGCCTGCATACGCTCTCCGACCTCGACGACCTGCCGGGAAGGGTAAGGACGGACGGTCGGTACGAACGCCTCTCGACAGACCGGTCGGACTGTCGTCTTAGCTATGCCGCCCCCGTGGGCGTGATGCTGTCCTGCGACCATATCTACAACCAGTGGATATTCATAGACGACAGTGGCGAGAACCTTTCCCGTTTCGAGAAGATGGCAAAGAACATGCAGTCGCTTTCCCGGTATAGCCGTAGCAACCAGATAAACAAGGAGTGGCTGGACGAATACCTGAATGAAGCGCACAGCAACGGACTGCAATCCGTGCGCTGCCATTGCAACATCATCGCATGGGCGGAAAACGGGGAGGAACTCCGCAGGGTGAAGAACGATGTGGGAAGCGCACTGGCATTGATGGAATGCACCCCGCACCACAACACGACCGACCTTCCGGCTCTATATTGGGCGGGCATACCGGGAAACGAGGCGGACTTCCCGGCCGAAGAGACGTTCTACACGTTCATCCCTCAGGCGCTCTGCTTCTTCACGGCAGAAACGTGTTACCGCAACTCGCTCTCTCCCTTCGGCATCCGCATGGTGGACAGGCTGACGGGAAAGCCCGTCTTCCTTGACATATCGGACTTGCCCATGAAAAAAGGGATAGTGACCAATAGAAATAAATTCATACTCGGCCCCAGCGGTAGCGGAAAGAGTTTCTTTACCAACCATCTCGTGCGCCAGTACTGGGAACAGGGGACGCATATCCTGCTGGTGGATACCGGAAATTCGTACAAGGGACTCTGTGACCTGATAAACTTGAAGACCGGAGGGGACGACGGGATTTATTTTACCTACAAGGAAGATGATCCGATTTCTTTCAATCCGTTTTTCACCGAGGGTGCGCCCATAATGGAAGCGTAGTAAATATCTCTTTAGCAAGAGATTAGGTTAGAGTTCAAATTTCATAAATGTAACAAAATGAAAAGGAAACCTACTCCCAGCCAACTTATCCTAAAGGGAAACCCGAGGGGGAGTGCAGCATGTTGGAAAAGCGATAAGTCAACAAATTGTCATGTTGCGACTGAATTGCGAGGGGGAACGATAGACACGAGGATGAAGCCTGATTGGTTGAACGATAGCTCAGTGGCAAATGAAGAAGCGATGGCGAAAGACAATTATATACGCCATACTGTGATACCTTTTCTCAGTCGTTCGGGAGAAGAGGCAAGAACTAATTACAGCACAACCGTAATAAACGGAGAAAAGAGCGAACGTCGCATCCGACAGTCTATCACGCTAATAGTTATTACGCTAACTAAATGGGGATTGCCTAAACCGAAACGCCGTAAGGCTATAGAGTTTGCTCTTGAATATTCGGCATGGCAACGGAGCTTCCATAGTAGTCCGAGCAGGGGAAAGCCTTGTACATGGCGAAGGGAAGCAGTTGATAATTTTAATATAAATCAAAGGAAAACGTGAGAGACGTATGAGAAATCCAGAGAAAGTATTAAACACTTTATGTTTACACAGCAAAGTTTCGGACTATAAGTACGAAAGACTGTATCGTATCCTATTCAATGAAGATATGTTTTATGTTGCTTATCAGCGTATATACGCCAAGCAAGGTAACATGACATCAGGCGCAGATGGCAAAACAATAGACCAAATGAGCATTCAGAGAATAGAACATATTATTGAAAGTCTTAAAAATGAGACTTATCAACCCAAACCTGCAAAGAGGGTATATATTCCCAAAAAGAATGGCGGAAACCGTCCATTGGGAATACCATCTTTTGAGGATAAGTTAGTGCAAGAGGTAGCACGTATGATATTAGAAGCTATTTATGAGGGGCATTTTGAAAGCACCTCACACGGCTTCAGACCATACAAAAGTTGCCATACTGCATTAACACATATTCAACATCAGTTCACAGGAACACGTTGGTTTATAGAAGGAGACATTAAAGGTTTCTTTGATAATATAAACCACAACATACTGATAGATACTCTTCGAGAACGAATATCAGATGAACGTTTCCTAAGGTTGGTGAGAAAGTTTCTCAATGCAGGATATGTTGATAATTGGAAATATAACCGCACATACTCAGGAACACCTCAAGGTGGAATTATTAGCCCAATATTGGCTAACATCTATCTCGACAAGTTCGATAAGTACATAAACGAGTATATTGAAAGGTTCAATAAAGGTGAGAAAAAAAGACGTAATGCAGTCTACTTTCAAAAGAATACCCAAGCGGTAAATCTAAGAAAGAAACTTAAAGTAGAAACTGACCCTTGTGTAAAGGCAGAGCTAACAGAAAAAGCAAAGAAATTACAAATAGAGATGCGTAATATACCATGTAGTCATGATATGGACGAAAATTACAGAAGAATGAAGTATGTAAGATATGCAGATGACTTCATCATTGGAGTTATTGGTTCTAAAGTAGATTGCGAAAAGATTAAAGCTGACATCACGAAATACATGAGCGATGTTCTTAATCTTGAACTCTCAGCAGAGAAAACGTTGATAACCCATGCACAAGACACTGCAAAATTTCTTGGGTATGAACTCTCTGTGAGGAAATCCTATGCGATGAAACGAAATCGTAAAGGAGTTCTCCAGCGTGATTTTAATGGTAGAGTTGTGCTTACGCTGCCAATAGAGACCGTAAAGAAGAAGCTAAAAGAGTACGATGCCATAAGTTTCGAGCAAGCAAACGGCAAAGAAATCTGGAAGCCAAAATCCCGGTCACATTTAACAGCTATGCAACCACACGATATATTAGCCCAATTCAATTGGGAAATACGTGGGTTCTATAACTATTACAGTATTGCTAATAATGTATCTGCCACATGTTCTAAGTTTGGTTACATCATGGAGTACAGTATGTATCTAACACTTGCTCAAAAGCTAAGAAGTACAATAAGCAAGTTGAAGAAAAAGTACGAGACAAACAAGCAGTTTATAATCCCATACAAGGATGATAAAGGGCGACAACAGTACCGAATACTGTATGATGATGGATTTAAACGCCAAACAACAAACGCAAACACAAATTGCGACACACAACCATTTACCGTAATTGTGCCACCTCCAACATTGGTGGAGAGGCTCAAAACTAATCGTTGTGAACTCTGCGGAGTAGAAAGTCCTACTGTTATGCACCACGTCCGTACACTCAAAACTCTATCAAAGGAGTACGAATGGAACAGAATAATGCTAAACAGAAACCGAAAAACTCTCGCTGTATGTCCAAGTTGCAACGCAAAGATACAAGAACATGAAAAATAAAGTGCATTTATCAACGGAGAGCCGTATACATCGAGAGGTGTACGTACGGTTCGGGGGCAGGCTCTCGAAAACCTGTCGTAGCAATACGACAAGGCGTCGAGTGCCGAGCCTACATTACCAGTATGACATCGAGAAGCGGGACAGTATCAAAACACTGATACTCACCCTTTGGAAAAGGGAGGACGAACCGCCCCGACGCTCGGAAGAGGTGGCGCTGTCGAACGTTGTCAGTCTGTATATCGAGAAGATAAAGAAGAACCGGGAGATAAAGCCGAACTTCAATTCGTTCTATGACTTTGTAAAGAAGGACTACCGCAAGGTGTTGGCGGACAAGAACGTGAGGGAGAAGGACTTTGACGTGGACGGTTTTCTGAACGTGCTGGAACCTTATTACAAGAACGGTGAATACGGCTATCTGCTGAACTCGGACAAGGAACTGGATTTACTGAACAAACGGTGCTTGGCTGCGACATGTAAGTCTTGTATATGATTGTTTAACATTCCATTCCACGCGCTGGAAATAGAACGATTAAACCTGTTGTTTCGTCAACAGTAGCCTATGGGAACGTGCGATAGTAAGCAATGAGGTCGTGCGATAGCAGAACCAACAATGAAGCCCTTCCGAAAGGAGAAGTCAGAACCGCGAGGGAACGACAACTGCCGTTAGTATCGAGTGGCAGGGGAGCTAGGCTGAATGGTATGAATAACGTAATGTGAACCGTTGATAAACGTCGTAACTTCGAATGAGCTGTTAATGATACTGGGCTCTAACCCAAAAGGGACGCAGTCGGATAACCTTCTTCATGCTAAGGTTACACGAACATGATGACTGCCGGCGGATAGACGGATTCTAACCCATTCGTTTGTCATATACAAGAAACATGGTAAACCCGTATTTCTCCTGTATAACAGCAGGTAAGCAAACCGTAAGGAAAGCCGAATGAAATGCGGGCAGAGGAATGTGGAAAAAGCGAATGCCATTCTGTAATGGAGCGGATAGAGGTTGAAACATCACCTCACACGAAAGTGGGCTGACTTCCGCAAGGTGACTTTTTACAAGAAACTTTTAGAACTTATTTAAAGGAGAAAAGCAAATGAACGAAAGTAAGACATCGTGTGCATCTACTGACCAAAAGTGGAGCACTTGGGAAAGCATAGACTGGAACAAGTGCGAAATAGCGGTTAATAAGCTACAAGCACGTATTGTAAAAGCTCAGAAAGCAGGCAAACACGGCAGGGTGAAAGCTTTGCAGTGGATGCTGACGCATTCGTTTTACGCTAAAGCTTTAGCGGTAAAACGTGTTACATCGAACAGAGGCAGTAAAACTGCGGGTGTTGATAAAGCTGTGTGGGCAACTTCCAACAGTAAATTCAAGGCCATCAGCGAGCTAAGAAGAAGAGGCTATACCCCTCAACCTCTAAGAAGGATACATATTAAAAAGAGTAACGGGAAGTTGCGTCCATTAGGGATTCCGACGATGAAAGACAGGGCAATGCAGGCATTGTATCTGCTCGCATTGGAACCTGTGTCAGAAACAACTGCTGACAGCAACTCCTACGGATTCCGTAAAGAGAGAAGTGCTGGCGATGCAAGAGAACAATGTTTTTGCGTCCTTGCCAAGACAGCTTCTCCCGAATGGATTTTAGAAGGAGACATCAAAGGTTGTTTTGACCATATCAGTCATGACTGGCTGTTGGAAAATATTCCAATGGATAAAGTCATGCTGAAAAAATGGCTCAAATGCGGTTTCGTTTTCAACAAGGAATTATTCCCTACGGAAGAAGGAACTCCACAGGGTGGAATTATCTCGCCAACTCTTGCCAATATGACATTGGACGGTCTGCAAGCAATGCTCGCAGAAAAGTATTATAGGAAATCCGTTAAGGGACAAGTATATTATCCAAAGGTTCACATGGTTCGATACGCGGATGATTTTATCATTACGGGAAGGACTAGGGAAGCATTGGAGGAAATAAAGCCGTTAGTGGAGAACTTCCTTGAAAGTCGGGGACTTACTCTATCAGAAGAAAAGACAAAGATAACCCATATTGAAGAGGGCTTTGATTTTCTCGGGTACAATATCCGTAAATACAATGGAATACTTCTAATAAAGCCGTCCAAAAAGAGTCTGAAGGGATTCATGGAGAAAATCAGAGGAATCATTGATTCCAATAAAGGTAGTAAACAGGAATCTCTTATAAGACTTTTGAATCCGGTAATAGTCGGTTGGGTGAATTACTACAAGAATTGCGTGGCTTCGGACACATTCAGAAAAGCTGATTACTTGATATTTGAAAAGCTATGGCAATGGGCCAAGAGACGACATCCCAAGAAAGGTAAATATTGGATTGCCAGCAGATACTTTACACGAATAAAGAATCGTAACTGGTGCTTTGTGGCGAACTTCAAAAGGGGTAAAGCGGATGATAAGATTGCCCTCAAAAGACTGTACGACACGAAAATCACCCGATACGTAAAAGTGAAAGGTGAAGCCAATCCTCTCGACCCTGAATGGAAAGAATATTTTGAAAAGCGCAAGACTTACAAGATGCTCAAGTCGCTTAATGGTAGAAAATCATTGCTGTATATGTGGGAAAAACAAAATCATTTATGCCCCATATGCGGAGAACCCATTGAGCCGTATGATTGGAAACTTTCACGTACGGTTCTTAGGGGGGAAAGGGGCAGTAATGCCCCCGACCTACCCGGCAAAGCGATTGCATCGGCGAATATGGCGGATTATATTAAGTACCTCTGTGCGCCCGTACAAGCTGCTTAGTAAATATCCCACTGGCAAGGGATTAGGTAAGTGTTCTTTGAAAAACCTATCATCACCCGACTTATCCGAAAGGGAAACCGGACGGGGAGTGTAGCATGTCGGGAACGTCGTAAGTCAGTCAGTTACCAGACTGCCACTGAACGGCAAGGTGAAACGATGGATATGAGGATGAAAACCGAATTGTTTGAACGACAGTCCGAGCTGCTCTACTTGAAGGCTATGACGTAAGGTAACTGAAATCGTCATACTGCGGTACTGCTCCGGTGTATAGGTACGGACGCAAGCAAGAACTTGCCGCAGAGCAACCATGATAAATGGTAAAGGACGGAAATCGCATCCGACAATCCATCATGCCAACAGTTACTAAGTAAGTAAACGGGGATTACCTAAACCGGAACGCCGTAAGGCTATGAGGTGCAGACCTCTGAATATCCGGCACGGTAACGGAGCCTCCGTAGTAGTCCGGGCAGGGTAACGCCCTGCACATGGCGAAGGGAGGCAGCTAATTTTCTTTAATACAATTTAATGGATAATGTGAGAGACATTATGAGAAGTCCGGAAAGAGTATTAAACAGTCTGAACGAACACAGTAAGGATTCGAGCTACAAGTTCGAACGCCTTTACCGGATTCTGTTCAACGAAGAGTTGTTCTATGTTGCCTACCAAAAGATCGCATCGAACGGAGGCAGTACGACCAAAGGCTCCGACGGTCGCAGTATCGACGAGATGAGCCTTGCCCGGATCGAAACGCTGATAGCCTCGTTGAAAGACGAAAGTTATCAGCCTCACCCGTCGCGGAGGGTGCATATCCCGAAGAAAAACGGGAAAACGCGCCCTCTGGGAATACCGGCTTTTGAAGACAAGCTGGTGCAGGAGGTAGTCCGCATGATTCTGGAAGCCATTTACGAGGGACATTTTGAGACCACCTCGCACGGTTTCCGACCTAAACGGAGCTGTCACACTGCATTACTTCATATTCAAAAGACGTTCAGCGGGGCGAAATGGTTTATCGAGGGCGACATCAAAGGGTTCTTCGACAACATTGACCATGATGTACTTGTCGGAATCCTGCGGGAGCGCATTTCAGATGACCGTTTTATCCGTCTGATACGGAAATTCCTGAAAGCGGGATACGTCGAGGATTGGACGTTTCACAACACTTACAGCGGAATGCCGCAGGGAGGTATCGTCAGCCCGATTCTGGCGAATATATACCTCGATAAATTAGACAAGTACGTGAAAGAGTATATCCGACATTTCGACATGGGAACCAAACGCAGACCGGGCAAAGAGAGCAACGATTTGGCCAATGAACGAAAACGGACTGTGCGGAAACTGAAAAAGGTAAAAGACGGGACTGAGAAGGCGGCTTTGGTCGCAAGACTCAAAGCCATCGAACAGGAACGTGCAGCATTTCCAAGCGGAGATGAAATGGACGGAAGTTACCGCAGGCTCAAATACATCCGTTACGCCGACGATTTTATTCTGGGTGTAATCGGCAGCAAAGAGGATGCACTGCGGATAAAGGAGGATATTAAATCATTCCTATCCGAAAGCCTCGCCCTCGAACTGTCCGAAGAAAAGACGCTGATAACCCATACGGGTAAATCGGCGAAATTTCTCGGATATGAGATTACGGTAACACGGAACAATCATCAACGACGGGATGTGCAAGGACGTCTGCGACGCACCTACGGCAAGCGTGTCCGGCTGAATGTCAGCATGGCAACGCTGCGGGACAAACTTCTGGAATACGGAGCTATGGAAATCAAGCTCCGCAACGGGAAAGAGATTTGGAAACCCAAATGCCGTTCAGGATTGATATTCAACGACGATCTTGAAATCCTCGACCGATACAATCGGGAAACAGTGGGATTTTGCAACTATTACCTGATCGCCAACAACTGCGTCGTACTGCACAACTTCAGATATATCATGGAGTACAGCATGTATAAAACATTTGCGGGCAAATATAGGAGCACGGTACGAAAAATCAACAAAAAGTACCGTCTCAACAAACTGTTCACCGTAAAGTACGAGCAGAAAGGGGTAATCAAGTCCCGAACCTTTTACAAGACAAGTTTCAAACGCCGGACAACGGCGTTCAACGGAAGCTGCGACATCGAACCGTACTCTATCGCAGACGCGAGCCGAACCAATTTGACGGACAGGCTCAAAGCGGAAAAATGCGAATTGTGTGGGGCAACGGGCAAGCTGATTATGCACCATGTCCGCAACCTCAAAGACCTGAAAGGGAAAGAGAGTTGGAAACGGCTCATGTCAGCCCGAAAACGCAAGACCATTGCGTTGTGTCCGAGTTGCCACAGGCTGCGGCATCTGGGAA
>PPYE01681143.1_pt1 | contig 17242 bp, 10 predicted proteins | sample 1559881 | NCBI WGS metagenome assembly PPYE01 (sample SAMN08240022, study PRJNA423297) | Human gut metagenome, whole genome shotgun sequencing project. | reverse complement strand
GGCCGCGTAGCTCAACTGAATAGAGTAGCTGACTACGGATCAGCCGGTTACAGGTTTGAATCCTGTCGCGGTCACCATTCGAAGATAGCAATAGAATATATCTTGGCTCCTTAGCTCAACTGAATAGAGCATCTGACTACGGATCAGAAGGTTAAAGGTTTGAATCCTTTAGGAGTCACTTGAATATTCAAATTCATTTACAGATTGGCTCGCTAGCTCAACTGAATAGAGCATCTGACTACGGATCAGAAGGTTATAGGTTTGAATCCTATGCGAGTCACTTGAGAATCCTTATTTCATCTAGCGTCTTCGGAAGCAATGAAATAAGGATTTTTTCAATTTCTACCGGTCGTATCATTATTATTCATATATTCGCAGTTAATACAAAGAATATTTTATTTAAGATAAAAGGTAAACACTTGAAAGCACACTATAAAACTTCTATAGCCATAAGTCTAATCGTCATTATCGTATTAGTGATCTTACGTACCACTGTTACCGGACAAGATAGCATCAAATTCATCGACGATACCGATGATCAGCCAATAGATCAACAAAACAGCGACTCTATAGACCTTCGTTATTCCAATGAGTACCAAAGTTGGAAACAAACCTCGGACACGACTTTCCGCAGTTTGTTTAATGGGAACCAACAAGCTGATATCTTGGCCGAACATCCCGTAATGGTGGTATTATGGGCAGGATACGCTTTCTCTAAAGATTATCTAAGTCCCAGAGGGCATATGTATTCCATAGAAGATCTATACAAAAGCCTGCGGACCGGCTCTCCCATGACCCCGACGAGTGGCCCCCAGCCTGCCGCATGCTGGGCATGTAAAAGTCCGGACATACCCCGCTTATTAACGACCACCGATGCCAAGACCTTATATAAGAAGAAATGGGCGGAGCTAGGCAACGAGATCGTAAATCCAATCGGATGCGCAGACTGCCATGAACCGCAAAGCATGGGATTGCGCGTGACCCGCTCATTCTTGAAAAGTGCCTATAAGCGCAACGGATTACGTATAGAGGACGCAACCGAGCAAGAGATGCGATCTTTAGTATGCGCCCAATGCCACGCCGAATATTATTTCCAAGGAGAAGATCGTATACTAACCTTACCTTGGGATCAAGGTTATACGCTAGAAAATATAGAAGCCTATTACGATAGCATAAACTTCACCGATTTCACCCATAAATTAAGCCGGGCACATTTGATAAAGGCGCAACATCCGGATTTCGAGTTATTCCAGATGGGCATTCACGGGCAAAGAGGCGTTTCCTGCGGAGAATGCCATATGCCTGCTGTCGGGGAAGATGAGAACCGGTACAACAACCATCATATCAAAAGCCCGTTGGCAATGATAGACCGTACTTGCCAAGCCTGCCACCGGGAAAGTGAGGAGACCTTACGCAAGGATGTTTATGAACGGCAAAACAAAGTCTACGCCATACGCATGCGTGTAGAGGAAGAATTGACAAAAGCCCATATAGAAGCGAAATTCGCTTGGGACAAAGGCGCTACGGAATCTCAAATGAAAAACATATTAAAACTGCTCCGGCAGGCACAATGGCGTTGGGACTTCGCCGTGGCCTCACATGGGGCGGCTTTCCACGCACCCCAAGAAGTCACACGTATCTTGGGCAGCGGACTCGATAAGGCTACCCAAGCCCGCATCCAGATCATGAAGGTCTTAGCGCAGCTAGGCTATACCCAAGATGTTCCGATGCCGGATATCTCCACAAAAGCGAAAGCCCAGCAATATATCGGCCTCGATATGGAAGCCGAGCAACGGGCCAAACAAAAGTTTTTAGAAACCGTCATCCCCCAATGGCAGGAAGAAGCGAGAGCCAATAAACGATTCATCGAAGGTAATTAAGTTCTTTCCTCCAGCTCCAATCCCGGGGTATAAGGTAGCGAGATCGTAAACTTACTACCTACGCTAACCTCGGATTCCAACGATATGCTTCCATGAAACGTATGAACGATACTCTGGCAGATCGCTAACCCCAAGCCTGTACCTTGAGCAAACTCATCCAGTTTCTGGAAACGCTCGAATACCTTTTCTTTTTTATCATCAGGAATGCCCTTACCCGTATCTTTCACGGAAATAAGGATCGATTTTCCATCTGCGCTAAGTTCGTATCCGATCTCGATATATCCCTTAGCGGTAAACTTCACCGCATTATTAATGAAATTGGTACAAACCTGCGTCAACCGGAAATGATCCGAACGGATGATAAGAGGTTCATGGGGAACCCTTATCTTTAACTCCACTCCCTCCGGCATCATCAATTGATGCGTATGGAAGATATCTCCCATCAGTTTACTCAGATCGAGGTTCTCATAAGAGAAAGACATGCTACCGGATTCTATGCGTGATAGATCCAAGATATCGTTGATCAGCTTAAGCAACAGGTCACTGTTTTTGGTAATCAGATCTATAAACTCCGCCTTTTCCTCCGGTTCCAAAGGCATATCCGAATTGAGCAATTGGGAGAAGCCTACGATCGCATTCAGAGGCGTACGTATCTCATGGCTCATATTCGCCAGAAAGACTAATTTCATCCGATCAGATTCCTCCGCTTTCCGGCGGGCGGCTATAAGGCTATTCTCCGTGTCTTTTATCCGCTGGATATTCAAGCATAAGCCACTTACCTCAACAGCTTCGTCACCGGAAACCAAATCTTTCTCATTCTTATTTTGGGCATAGCGAAATTCCCACCACTCATACCCCTTCTTATTAAAGTTACAACGACGTTGCGTCACTTTCCGGGATAGAAAGCCACTATCCAGCAGATTCCGGTCTCGAAGGAAATTATCCAGTTCTTCAGGATGTATAGCATCCTGAAACTCCTCGATTTTCATCGGCACACAGGGCATACCTAAGTAATGGTAGAATCTATTATCAAACTCGAATACCCCTTTGCTATACCGAAAAGCGAAAATGTTGCCGCTATCCAACGCAAAAGAAAGAAAAGTCTTCTCCCTTTTTAACTTCTCCTGCGCATCCTTCTTATGTAAAGCCTCCTGTATATATCGCTTTCTTTGGTAACTAAAAAGCAGAAGCAACATCACCACCAGAACAAAGCCGGCAGCCCATATATAATATTTATATTGAATGACAAACGGCATATTCGCGATAATAGCTCCTTCCGGCAATTTACTACTATCAATGCCCCAACGTTCTAACACACCGTAATCAAAAACATAAGCCTTGTTACTCTCTTCGATTTGCGGAAAATCGGACAGGGGCGTTCCTTTCAAGATAGAGACGACCCGGTTTACAGCTGCCTCTACCTCATCCTTAAAGACAGTGACATACCCGCCAACTACGCCATTCTGATTACCGATCAACTCATTGATCACGGAAAAACATGGAAAGGCGCTGAGCCGCCCCAACGAGATTGTCATATAATCCCTCTTGGTTGCCAGATACGCTTTATTATAATAATTCTCGCCAAATCCCTTAATCAGGGCATTCGCCGATTTCGTACTGAGTGTGCTTATATACATCGTATCCGGCTTTATCTTAGGTATATCCGATATCGAAATCCCGTTCTTTCCGGATAAACGTACCCGATCCAAGGAATATATATTGTTCACGGCACAAATATCCTGAATCTGCGCATTCATGTCCGCCAGCATCATATTATCCTGAAAGGTATCGTCCGAGACTCTTATGACGATGCAATTACCAACAAGCCGCCGTATCAATTCTATATTCCTCTTATAATCCGGTTTATCATAAAAGCCCGTCATATTCGGATATTTCCGGATGATCGGGATATTGGGATAACTAACCCCCATAAACACGACCGGGATCGATTTAGCGAGGGGATGCCTGCTATTTATCAAAGCGTTCAAGGCTTGATCGTCATTGACCAGAATAATATCCGGGTTCCATGTCGATAACTCATTCAGTTTCTTGAATAATTTCTGTCGCTGTTGCTTCTCCGAATATTGCTCACAATCCAAATAAAAAGAATAGACACTCGCATGTATCCCCTTCTTCCGCAAATCACTCGACATGATTTCCTTCATCTTCTCATAGGCGGGAAAATGTTTTTCGTAAGATTGAATCACGAGTATACGCTTCTCCTCCGATAAGTCTGTAGAGGATTTACATGATATACAGGTAACAAAGAGAAATATGATGGATATTATTCCAAATAAGCGCTTAGCTGGCATATCGTTCCTTTAAGGTGTTTTCTATGACTTTACAAAACTAAAGATTTATTTCGTACATTTGAGCATATTTTTCACGAAATACAATCAAAACATCAAATATATGAAACAAGAAATCCAACTGAACGAACACAACAAGCAAGAGTATCCTCCTATGCACACGGCGGAACATATCTTAAACCAGACAATGGTACGGATGTTCGGATGTCCCAGATCCAAGAACGCGCACATAGAGAGGAAGAAGTCTAAATGCGATTATCTATTGGCGGAAGAGCCCAGCGCGGAGGTCATGGCCGAGGTTGAGAAGAAGATAAACGAGGTGATCGACCGGCACCTGCCCGTAACCATCGAGTTCATGCCGAAAGAAGAGGCCGGAGATATCGTGGATTTAAGTAAATTGCCCGACGATGCCAGCGATACATTACGTATCGTACGCATAGGCGATTACGATGCCTGCGCATGTATCGGATCGCACGTGGCGAATACATCCGAGATCGGACATTTCAAGCTGTTGAATTACGACTATGCCGACGGGAGATTACGGCTACGTTTCAAATTGGTATAAAATTTAAAGCAAGCGCAAACGGTCAAATAAAAATATTTTATGTAAGTTTGCAAGCGATTAAAGGAACATTTTAATACAGACATTAAATACAATAGTTATGCAAACAATTGACAATTTCAATTTTGCCGGCAAAAAGGCATTTGTAAGAGTTGACTTTAACGTTCCATTGGACGAAAACTTCAACATCACCGACGACACTCGTATGCGTGCCGCTCTTCCTACATTAAAGAAGATCTTAGCGGATGGTGGTAGCGTAATTATCGGTTCTCACCTAGGTCGTCCGAAAGGCGCTACTGATAAGTTCTCCTTAAAGCACATATTGAAGCACCTTTCTGAGTTGTTAGGCGTAGATGTTCAGTTTGCAAACGACTGTATTGGCGAAGAAGCCGGCGCTAAGGCTGCCGCTTTGCAACCGGGCGAAGCTTTGTTGCTTGAGAACCTTCGTTTCTACGCTGAGGAAGAAGGCAAACCAAGAGGTTTGGCTGAAGACGCTTCTGACGAGGAGAAGAAGGCTGCCAAGAAAGCCGTTAAAGAAAGCCAGAAAGAGTTCACGAAGAGATTGGCCTCTTACGCTGACTGCTATGTAAACGACGCGTTCGGTACCGCTCACCGTGCTCACGCTTCTACGGCTTTGATCGCTGACTACTTCGATACGGACAACAAGATGTTCGGTTATTTGATGGAGAAAGAAGTGAAGGCTGTCGATAAGGTTATGAACGACATCCAACGTCCGTTCACCGCTATCATGGGTGGTTCTAAGGTTTCCTCCAAGATCGAGATCATCGAGAACTTGTTGAACAAGGTAGACAACTTGATCATCACGGGTGGTATGACTTATACTTTCACGAAAGCGCAAGGCGGTAAGATCGGTAAGTCTATCTGCGAGGACGATAAGTTGGATCTTGCTCTTGATTTGATCAAGAAAGCGAAAGAAAAAGGCGTAAACTTGGTATTGGCTGTTGACGCTAAGATCGCTGACGATTTCAGCAACGACGCTAAGACTGATTTCGCTCCGGTAGATCAGATTCCTGATGGTTGGGAAGGTCTTGACATAGGTCCGAAGACCGAGGCTATCTACGCTGACGTTATCAAGAACTCTAAGACGATCCTTTGGAACGGTCCTACGGGTGTATTTGAGTTCGAGAACTTCACGCACGGATCTCGTACGGTTGGTGAGGCTATCGTTGAGGCTACGAAGAACGGCGCTTTCTCTTTAGTAGGTGGTGGCGACTCTGTTGCTTGCGTTAACAAATTTGGTTTGGCTAACGGCGTATCTTACGTTTCTACAGGTGGTGGCGCTCTTCTTGAGGCTATCGAAGGTAAGGTCCTTCCGGGTATCGCAGCTGTAAAAGGCGAGGCTTACAAATAATCAGATAAGTAAGTGATTTAATAAAAAATCCCCCGGGACGCTCGAGATATTCGAGATGTCCCGGGGGATTTTCTTTGATTTAGTTCCGTATTAATCTTGTTTCAAGATCAAGGCGGAAGAGGCGCTTACGGTAGTTTTACCCTGTACGGAACCTTTACCGTCCAGATAAATCCGACCGTCTTTACAAACCGGAATCCATGTTCCTTCCGGCAGAGAAACCGTTACCGCCTTCCGGTTCCCATTAAAGATAACCATAATCTTCTTCCAACTATCCCCGTTCGCATGCTCCCCTAAGGTATACGCTACGACACCGGGCTGGTTCACTTCTTGGAATTGAAGGGCCTCCCTCACTCCCTCGGCCGTGGCGATACGGAAAGCCGGGTGCGACTTACGAAGGGCGATCAAATCCTTGTAATAGTTGAAAACATCCTTGTTTTTTGCCTTCAAAGACCAGTCGATCTCATTGATTGAATCGGGCGATTGATAGCTGTTATGTACGCCCTTCTTATCGTGCAGCAACTCCTCTCCTGCCCGCATGAAGGGAACTCCTTGCGAGGTGAAGATGATGGTCTGGGCCAACTTGCCGAATCGTATCAACTCATCCGGGGTAGCGTCTTTCGGGGCCGAGAGCTTCAACTTATCCATCAAACAAAGATCATCGTGGCAAGAGACATAGTTGATCACTTGCGTAGGCTTGTTCGCATAAGGCGCTTTGCAATATAATATTTGGTTATAGTCGATTTGCGGATGGCGGATAGCGCCTACGATACCGAACTTAATAGACTCCTCGTTACCTTCCGGCTTTCCGGAGGCGAAACCGGCCTGTGTAGTCTCGAACACGCTTCCTTTTAAAGCATCCCGCAGGTCATCGCTAAATACGGCCACATCATTCAGTTTCGGGGCGTTTACCTTGATCGCCCTCTGGTCCTCCGGTAGCGGGGAATCGCTGGCGGTCCAGCCCTCGCCGTATACGAAGATGGAAGGATCTAGTTTAGCTAACTCGGCTTTTACCTCGTTCATGGTCTCTACGTCATGGATGCCCATCAAGTCGAAACGGAAACCATCCACATGGTATTCCTCGGCCCAATATTTCACGGACTCCACGATATAGCGGCGTACCATCGCCCGCTCCGAAGCGGTCTCATTACCACAGCCGGAGGCATCCGAATAGCTTCCGTCCGGTTTATGACGGTAGAAGTAACCGGGGACGGTCAAGCTGAAATTCGACCCGTCACCCACAAAGGTATGATTGTAAACCACGTCCATGATCACACGGATACCATTCCGGTGCAACCCCCGCACCATCTCCTTGAACTCACGAATACGAGCCTCGGGATTGTAAGGATCGGTGGAATAGCTCCCCTCGGGGGCGTTATAGTTCTTGGGATCATATCCCCAATTGTACACATTATCTTGCAAGCGGGTCTCGTCCACCGAGCCATAATCATAGGAAGGAAGGATATGGACATGGGTAACGCCCAACTCCTTCAGATGATCCACGCCGGTAGCCACGCCGCCCGGACCTTTCGTGCCGTTCTCCGCCAAGGCGAGAAACTTACCTTTATGCGTCACGCCGGAGTTCGCGGCGATCGAGAAATCCCGATGATGCATCTCGTAGATGATAATATCGGAGAAGCTTTTCAACTCGGGAGATTTATCCGCCTCCCAGCCCTCCGGATCGGTAGCCGCCCAATCGATCACGGCCGCACGGTTTCCATTCACCCCGACGGCTTTCGCCCAGATACCGGGAGTCTCATCCAGCCATTTATCGCCGATACGGATCTGGAAGGTATAGAAGGAGCCTTTCAGATCCTCGCTCACGGAGATACGCCACGTACCCTTATCCGAGGATTTCATCGGCAACCGGCGGACAGGCTCCCCTCCTTCACCGGAGGCGTAAAGATTCAAGCGGACTTCTTCCGCTGTCGGGGCCCAAAGGGTGAACACGGATTTCGTGGGAGAATAGAACAACTCCAGATCGTCTCCCTCATAGGAAGGGTATTCATCAAAGGATTTGTATTCTTTCGGCGAGTTGCAGCTAAGCAACAGCGACAGGTATATAGATACCGGAACTAAGTGTCTCGTCATGGCTGATTCAGTAATTTGTTTTCAATCACAAAGATAGAAGATTCGAACCGGATTCGCCAACGAAACAGAAAAGAAGAGGCGAAAAATCTACCGCAAACGTTTTCGCCTCTTTCGTTCATTCATGCTATATTAAAACGGAACCTCGTTGCTGCTACCTTGACTTAGGAAATCAGCTCCCGGCGATGGGATCGGGGGCATCGGGTCTCCACCGTTCATGGTTGAGGAGAATTCCCTTACCGCTATATCTTCCTCTACGTTCATAAACTTGGCGAACTCGCTCTTAAAGCGCAGCCGGACATCCCCCACGGCACCGTTACGATGCTTGGCGATAATGATCTCGGCAAGACCGATCAGAGAATTTCCCCGCTCATCTTCCGTAATCTTATAATATTCGGGACGGTGGATGAAACATACCATATCGGCATCCTGCTCGATAGCTCCGGACTCACGCAAGTCGGCTAGCTGCGGACGCTTACCTTCCACGCCTTGACGGGCTTCCACACCACGGTTCAACTGCGACAAGGCGATGATCGGGATATTCAATTCCTTGGCCAATCCCTTCAACGAGCGGGAGATCGTACTCACCTCCTGCTCACGGCTACCGAAGTTCATACCGCTGGCGTTCATCAACTGAAGGTAGTCGATAATGATACATTTAATGCCATGCTCACGCACCAGACGACGGGCTTTCGTCCGCAGCTCGAAGACGGACAAGCTCGGGGTATCGTCCACGAAGATCGGGGCGTCGTAAAGCTCCTTGATCTTAAAATCCAGCTGTTCCCACTCGTAGCTCTCCAAGCGTCCGCTCTTGATCTTCTCGCCCGGTATCTCGCAGACATTCACGATCAGACGGTTTACCAACTGCACGTTACTCATCTCGAGCGAGAACAGGGCGACAGGCGTATTGAAATTCACCGCCATATTCTTCGCCATGGAAAGAACGAAGGCCGTCTTACCCATGGCCGGACGGGCGGCGATAATGATAAGGTCTGAATTCTGCCAACCGGAAGTCATCTTATCCAACCCCTCGAAGCCCGTACGCAATCCGCTCAGACCTTCCTTCTGGAGGGCCGCCTTTTGCAACATCTCCATAGCGTCCTTGATGACGGGGTTGATCTGGGTGACATCCTTCTTTACGTTACGTTGCGAGATCTCGAACAACTTGCCCTCCGCCTCTTGCATCAGGTCCTCTACATCGAGCGTCTCATCAAATGCCTTTCCTTGGATCATCGCCGTGAAAGAGATCAACTCCCTCGCCAGATATTTCTGGGCGATGATACGGGCGTGATACTCGATATGGGCGCTGCTGGCCACCTTGCTGGTAAGTTGAGAGATATAGAACGGTCCGCCTACATCCTCCAATTCTCCCCGTTTCTTCAATTGCTCCGTTACGGTAAGCATATCCACGGGACGCTGGCTCAACGCCAAGTCTACGATAGCGGCATAAATCTTCTCATGCGCTTTCTCATAGAAACACTCCGGCTTCAAGATCTCACTGACGATCGAGTACGCGTCTTTCTCCAGCATCAACGCACCCAACACAGCCTCCTCTAACTCACGGGCCTGTGGCTGAAGACGCCCCATATCGGGGAGCATCTCCACAGGCTTTTTCCTTCCTCTTCCTGTATTTCTTGTACCTTCTGCCATCATTCTTTCTATTTGGGGAGTCAAAGGTAATATCTTTTACCCATTTCTGAAAAAGATTCTTTATATTTAGGAATTAAAACCTGTCGAATCATGAAAGCGTATTTTATCGGATTAGTTATCATGGGAGGTTGCCTATTATACGGCTGCCATACCAAACAAAAGAAAGAGGAAAACAGTAGCGACTACTCAGCCGACTCCCAATCCATAGCACGGCAAGATACCCTACCGTTACCGACTGATACCCATGCCGCATCTTCAGTTTCCACGGAAGGATGGACCGCCAAGCAGATACGGGACAGCATAGAATCGTTCTTCGGCAAGGAATACGATACCCTTCCCCCGCATCTACGGAAGATCCGCAGAAACATGACCTCCCTCTGGAACACGGACGACTCCGTCTTCCTACAGCTTATCATAGTGGAAGCCCCGTATGTAAAAGCGTTCAAGGCCTACGTATTCGACTCGCCCCTCATCCGGATCGGCGGAGGCCCTTACGACCGGTCGCCCGAGGAATCTCTTTGCGAGGACACCACCCACTTCTCCATGCGAGTAAGTCCGAATGTCTACCCAACCAACATCGAACGGATCGAGATCGCCATCACCAACCATACCGACCTAGAAGGGATGGGAGGTGAATCGTATTTCATCGAGCATTTTGATGGTAAAGCATGGAAAGGAATCCCGCAACCCTGCGCCTTCGTCGATCTCGGCTATCCGATCTTTCCAAACGAGACAAGAGACGATTTCTCGGCCACCTTGATGCCTGAGCTCAAGGAAAATCCACCGGGATTGTACCGGGTGCATAAGACCGTCATCACCGGACATGGCGCCGGCATCGTCCATTATCCTTTGGCCGCCACGTTCTACCTATCCGATAACCCGGAAGATTATGAGGAATACACACGCTTCGCCAGCCGGCTCCACGAGCCTCGCCCCATGGCCGAGTTCAAGGGAGGAAGAGAAGCCATGATCCGTTTCTTCGAACAGAACCTGCGTTATCCCGAATCTTATAAAGGTACGGGCACGAAGGTACGACTCTTCTACTCCTTCACGATCGATTCCTTAGGAATGTTACAGAATCCCATAAGCCTACCCGAGAATATACTGTATCCTCGCAATACGGGGAAAACCTATGATGAGTTCCGCAATGAAGCCTTACGGGTACTCCAGTTGATGCCCGCATGGGAACCCGCCGTAAACCGTATCCATGGCCCGGCCAGCATAGATACCGGGCTCTTCTTCTACTTCAACGAAGAGGGAAAATGCGGGATTGAATAGACGGCCAGTACTGCCTAAGAAGTATTGGAGTACTATTACCAGAAGTATCGCAATACTCTCAGAGAAGTAAGCCTATGCTAACGTAAACTGGCAACAATATTGCTGTCAGCATACAGCGACATAACTTTACTTACGTAAAAAAGTATTATCTTTGCACCCGTAAAAAGTAATTTTCAAATTATGGACGACAGTATCCCGCTAGAAACAGAACAGAGTATGAACTAACGAGGCGGAGGGTTTCATTGATCCTCTGCTCGGATTAAACACGAAAGGAGGCAATAATGAGACAATTTCTTTATTGTGAGGCCGGTTATGTGGAGAAGAACCAATGGCTTCCTAACAGTTGGGTAAACGTAGAGTGCCCGACTCCCGAAGATCTTCAATTCTTGATGGATCGATTTAACGTACCCGAATCTTTCTTGAGCGATATAGCCGATACGGACGAGCGTCCCCGTATCGAGTACGAGGGGAATTGGTTGCTTACCATCTTACGTATCCCGTTGCAGAACCAAGATCATGACATCCCGTTCAATACGGTGCCGATCGGTATCATCACGAACAATGAGATCATCGTAAGCGTATGTTACCATAAGACGGACTTGATCCCCGATTTCATCCGCTATACCCAACGGAAGGAACTCCAGATTAAAAACAAGTATGAATTGATCCTCCGGCTGATCCACTCATCGGCCGTATGGTTCCTTAAATACCTGAAACAAATCAATTACGCCGTCACCGAGGCGGAAAAGGCGTTAGAGAAAAGCATCCGTAACGAGGATCTGCTAGCGTTGATGAAGCTGGAGAAGAGCATGGTATTCTTCAACACCTCCATCCGCGGGAATGAGGTGATGCTGGCCAAGCTCCAGAATATTTTCCAAGAGCCGCAATATATCGACAAGGATTTAGTGGAGGACGTGGAGATCGAGTTGAAACAGGCCCATAACACGGTAAATATCTATAGCGATATTCTTACGGGTACGATGGACGCTTTCGCCTCTATCATCTCCAACAACGTGAACACGATCATGAAACGTATGACATCACTTTCCATTATCTTAATGGTTCCGACATTAATCGCTAGCTTCTACGGGATGAACGTCCCGATCTACATGGAGGATATGCCGCATGGTTTCGTGGTTATCATCTTGCTCTCGATCTTGCTATCCGCTACGGCCTTTTTCATATTCAGGAAGATCAAATGGTTTTAGGATATCAAATAAATAAACCGGACGCAGATCACCCGTGCTTGTCGGTGTCATCTGCGTCCGGTAAATATCAAATTCGGTATATCTTTACCTTGGCTTACTTATGCGTATCCTCGAGGATATAACGCAAGGTTCCGGCATTCACCAATTCCTCTTGCGAGATGGTGTAGCCCTTTAGCTTTTTATCGCCGGCGAAAACGTCCTTGATGTAGATCGCTTCCGGATTACTATGCTTAGACTCGATTACCAATTCGCCTTTAGGATAGAATTTCTTGTCGAGCTGGATCGTAACCTTATCGAAAGTCGGGGAAGTCAATACATAGTTCACGTCGCCCGGACAAGCTGGGTAGAAGCCCATCATGGAGAAAATAGCCCAAGCGGACATCGTGCCTGTATCCTCGTTACCCGGGACACCGTTCGGGGCGTTATGATAGTAATCCTTCAACAACTGACGGACCAACTTCTGGGTACGCCAAGCCTCTCCCTTGAAATAGCTAAACAAATAAGGATAAGCGATATCTGGCTCGTTGGCGGGATCATAATTGCCGTCATCGAATACCTTCTGCAAATGATCGACAAATTTCTTATCGCCTCCCATCAATTTGGCCAGTCCCTTGATATCGTGAGGAACATAAAACGTATAATTCCATGCGTTGCCTTCATGGAAACCGGGACTAGGCTCGAAGTTCTCGCCTTGTTTCGGATCGAACGGAGAGTAGAAGGTGCCGTCCGGCAAGATCGGACGCAGCGTTCCGAACTCCTTGCTATAATAATGCTTGTAACCTAAAGAACGGTCACGGAATAACTTGGCATCCTCTTTCTTACCCAAGGCTTGAGCGAAATTAGCCAAGTTCCAGTCGGCGATATAATATTCCAGCGCATGAGATACGGAGTTATCGTATTGCTCACGCAAAGGAACATAGCCCTTGCTGAAATAATCGTTCGCGTCCGGACGAAGCAGGTTGAACTCTCCCGGGGTAGTAGCGCCTTTACGCATCGCCTCATAAGCGGTTTGCTCATCAAAGTCACGCAAGCCGCGCATCCATGCGTCTACGATATACGGGATCGAGGGATCGCCTTCCATCGTAAAGGTCTCACGTCCGTAAAGCTCCCATTTCGGTAACCAACCGTTTTCCCGATACATATCCAGCATCGTACGGATAATATCCAATTGACGCTCCGGATAGAGCAAGGTCATCAAGGTACTTACGTTGCGGTACGTATCCCACAAGGAGAAAACCGTATAACGGTTTCCGGTGGTATGGCCTACTTTCAGGCTCTCCATCATCGGGTACTCGCCGTTCACGTCTTGCAGGATATTCGGATGGATCAGCAAATGATACATACCGGTATAGAATATCGTTTTCTCGTCTTTCGTACCCCCTTCCACTTGTACCTTGGAAAGATCCTTGTTCCACATCGTACTAGCCGCCGTACGGACCTTGTCGAAATCGAAGCCGGGCTGCTCCGTATTCATGTTCAGGCGGGCGTTCTCGATGCTCACGTACGAGATACCCATCTTCACCTCGATAGCCTCGCCCTCGTCCGTATCGTAATCGAACCATACGCCGACATCGTCTCCGCTCATCTCACGGGTATAACTGGTATATAACTTATACTTGCCGGAGTAGATATCCCATTCGGCCTCTACCCCCTTCATCTCACGTTGTTTCTTCCAATAACCCATCTTCTTCGGGGCCTTGTTTACCTTCATCACGAAGTAAACCGGGAATACGGCCTGTGGATTATAGCAGAACGTACCTAAAAGCTTACTCCCCTCGATCTCCGTATCATTCACGATACGTACCGTGGCGCCGGTCTCGTTCGTCAAGCCCTCGCCTAGGTTCAAGAGGATATGGCTCTCCCCTTTCGGGAAGGTAAAACGGCTCAAGCCCGTACGCATGCTGGCAGTAGCCTCCGCCTTGATATTATACTTGGTCAAGGTATTGCTATAATAACCGGGGTGAGCCACCTCGTCCTTGTACTCACTGCCGTAAGCCTTATAGTCCACGTTCAACTCGCCCGTTGTCGGCATCAATAGCAAACCTCCCAGCTCCGGGCATCCCACGCCGCTCAAGCTACCGTGGGCGAATCCCGTAAAGAATTTATTGTCTGCCGAGTAAGGAGTAGACCACCATTGACTATCCTTGTCAAAACGGTTCTTCTCCGACCCCATGACGTTGAAAGGAACCACGCTCATCATACCCTGCGGATAAACCGCGCCGGGATTCGTCGTACCGTAATTGCTCGTACCGATGAAGGGGTTCACATAATCTACCGGTTGCTGCGCCGTAGCGAACAGACTGCCACACAACAGGAAGGTCATTAACTGTTTCTTCATTTGATAAATGTATTTTAGTTGATAATTAATTGATTCATACTTACCAGATCACGATCTCATCCGTGAAGATGAAACCCTTATTTGCCTCTTTTGCCTTGATACGGATATAACGGGCTTTCCAATCGCCGTTAAACGTATATTCCTGAAAAGACAGGTCTTTATCCGTATTGGATATCGTAGTAGGGATAACTCCCTGCGAGATATAGCTCTCCCCGTCTTCCGATGTCAGTAACTCCACCTCTCCCGGTTGGTACACGCCCGGGCCGATCAATTGCATAAAGCGGGACGATACCTTATGGATATCCGTCACCTCGCCCATGTCCACCACGCAATCCAAGTCATTCAAATAACCCTGCCAACGGCCGTCCAGATAAGTCAAGCCTCCCCTATAGCCGTCCAGCAAGGCGTTCATGCCACCCGCCATATAACCGCTATACAGCTTACTATTATAATGTATAGGCTTATTGATACCCCGGTGATAATCCACCTTCTTCTCGGTAGGCGTTCCTTGAAGCTGCCCGTCACGGAAGATAGCGGCCTTGATATCAGCGGAGTCTTTCACCACGATCGGGCCGTTATAGACCCGGGAAGAGGCGGCGGGAATAGAGCCGTCTGTCGTGTAACGTATCTCCGCCGGATATTTCTCCGCATCCAACATGACCTTGATCTCTCGCCGCAAGGTATCTACCTCCATCGTGGTCTCGATCTCGTCCGAGAGCGTGAACGTATTGATACCCATCCGTTGCAGAACCGGGATATTCGCATTCATACGAGGCTTAAAATCCTCCCAACTACGATCCTCTTGCGGAGTCCATCCGATCTCGGCGACCGCCAAGGCACGAGGGAACATCATATACTCCAGATGCTTCTCATCCTTGATATACTCCGTCCATGTATTCGCCTGTACCCCTAGGATATGCTTACTTTCCTCGGCAGTTAACGAATCCACAGGCACCGGATTATAACTGTACGCCCGCTTAATCGGCGTATAACCACCGATGGCATACGGCTGTGTCTTCGGATCAGCTTGATAGAAATCGAAATACATATAACCACCCGGTGTCATAACCACGTCGTGTCCCATGCGGGCGGACTTGATTCCCCCTTCCTCGCCCCGCCAAGACATGACGGTAGCCTCCGGAGCCAAGCCCCCTTCCAGAATCTCATCCCAACCGATCAATTTGCGGCCTTTGGAAATCAGGAATTCCTCGGCACGATGAATCATATAGCTCTGCAACTCATCCACGTCCTTCATCCCGTTCCGGCGCATCAAACCTTGACATTTCGGGCAGGTCTTCCAAGCTCCCTTCCCGGCCTCGTCTCCCCCGATATGGATATATTCGGAAGGGAACAACTCGATCACCTCGGACAATACATTCTCCATGAACGTAAACGATTTCTCGTTGCCGATGCAGAAATCACCCGTCGTATAAGGTTTGCCGGCACAACTCAACTCCGGGTACGCCACGAACACCTCGTCCGAATGCCCCGGGAATTCGATTTCCGGTATTATATTAATATGCCGGGCCGTAGCGTAATCCACGATCTCACGGATATCTTCTTTCGTAAAATAACCGCCATATGCCCCCGGAGTTCCTTCCGGCAGATACTTGCGATCCTTTCCATCCCACCATTTCTGCCAATCAGATTCCGTACGGAAAGCCACGTCCGTAGTCAGTTTCGGATATTTATCCATCTGGATACGCCAACCACCGGCATCCGTCAAATGCATATGAAGCGTATTCAATTTATAATAAGACATGACGTTCAATAACTTCATCACCTCCTCTTTCGGGAAGAAATGACGGGAGACATCCAGATGCAAGCCACGATACGGGAAACGGGGATTATCTTGGATCGATACGCAAGGAATCCCTTTCGACGTATACAGCTGGCGCAACGTTTGTTCCCCGTAAAACAATCCGGATTTAGAGGCGGCTCTCAACTCGATCCCCTTCTCGGTCACGTCCAACGCATATCCTTCCGGATTCCCGCCATTAAAAGACTCATCGACCACGTAACGGATCGTACCCGATTGATCATTCCCGAATATGAGATTACTATCTACTTTGAAATAACCGCCAGTCACCTCGATATGGGCCGGCTTAGGGATTAAATTCACCTGCGGAACCTCCTTGGGAGCACAGGAAAAAAGTAGTGAGGAACAAGCGAAAGCAAGTCCGGTTACTTTCATGCAAGACCGTTTTGGCAACGTCATAATACTTATTTTTTAGTTGTGTTATTCTTGGTGCGTAAATATACAACAATAATAGACAATATCAAAAAAGCGGAAAGACTATCGTCTCCCCGCTTCAGAGTTATTTTAAGATGTATATCTTCTAAAATTAACGTCTAGGAATTGCTTCTTTTACAACCATCTGACGACCTTCGTACTCAGCTTGGTTTAATTCCTCGATAGCTTTTTGAGCCTCATCAACGTTAGGCATTTCAGCGAAAGCGAAACCCTTAGAACGTCTAGTATCACGATCAACAATTAACTTTACTGAATCAACAATACCATACTCTTCTAATACTTGTTGCAAATCAGATTCTCTTACTC
>PPYE01293759.1_pt1 | contig 17242 bp, 24 predicted proteins | sample 1559881 | NCBI WGS metagenome assembly PPYE01 (sample SAMN08240022, study PRJNA423297) | Human gut metagenome, whole genome shotgun sequencing project. | reverse complement strand
CTGTCCTACCCAATAAGAGAAAGCGACTACTTTGTATCCGATACGCTGATAGTCATTTTTACTCCTCCCAAAAAGAATTTACGACATTTGAAGAATAACGCACTGGCATAATCGCTGGTGCGTTATTCTTTTTTATATCATAGAAGTAGGAAGGTGATATATTGGCAAGATCAAGAAGTCCAGACTCGATAGAGGCAGAGAAATTATACCATACCGGAATGAGCCTGGTAGATATAGCACGGAAGTTGGGAAAGCCTGAAGGAACGGTAAGGCGTTGGAAAAGTACCCAGAAATGGGATGATGAAAACAAAAGCGAACGCTCGGAAATAAATACGAACGCTCGTATTAGTAATACGAACACAAAAAAAGAAGCCATTGAAGAGGACGTAAGACAGGTAATAAGCAATCCTGATCTGACAGACAAGCAACGGCTTTTTTGCTTGCACTACGTCAAGTGCTTTAATGCCACTAAGGCATATCAGAAAGCCTATGGTGTAGATTACCTTACAGCCAATGCACATGGCTATGAAATGTTGTCTAATGTGGTAATAAGAGAAGAGATACTAAGACTTAAGCAGAACAGACTCAACCGAGAGATGCTAGACGAGTCAGAACATGGGGCTGGCTACAGAAGAGCAGAAGGCAAGAATAGAGCAGATGAAAGCCAAGACCGAAAGTCTAAGAAGAGAAAGTGCACCGGGAGACAATGTCAATAATCCATACAACGGGCTTACGACAGAAGAACTTAAGAAGTTGATTAAGGATGGATAAGGAACTAATCAGGCTGGGTGCTAAGACAGAACTTGCAAGACGTGAGTTCTTTTTTTATTGCCAATTGAAAGCACCGGATTTTTATAAAGACGATAGAGAATATCTGGTACAGTTATGCAATTCGTTGCAGGAATTTGTCGAGTCAGACGAGGAAGTCTGCATTGTTAATGAGCCTCCGAGGCATGGCAAGAGCCGTACGGCTGGCAACCTTGTAGAGTGGGTTCTAGGGAATGACCCAACCAAAAAGATTATGACTGGATCATATAATGAGACACTCTCGACTATGTTTTCGAAAAATGTAAGGAACAGCATACAGGAAGAGAAAGCAGATATATATAAGCCAGTGTTCTCGGATGTATTTCCAGGAGTCCGCATTAAGTATGGTGATGCGGCAATGAACCTGTGGAGCCTTGAGGGAGGATATAACAATTACCTTGCGACTTCACCCACTGGAACGGCTACGGGATTCGGGTGTGATCTGATGATTATAGACGATCTAATCAAGGCTGCAAAAGAGGCTTATAATGCCAGGGTGCTGGAAGAACACTGGACATGGTTCACCGATACGATGCTATCAAGGCTTGAAGAGGGCGGGAAGATCATCATAATAATGACGCGCTGGCACAGCGAGGATTTGGCTGGAAGAGTTCTTGAATGGTGCAAGGAGAAGGGCAAGAGATATCGCCATATTGCCATGAAGGCACTTATAGACAAGGAGAGCCATACGATGCTGTGCCCCGAAATCCTCTCTTATGCTTCTTATATGGACAAGATTAGCGCAATGGGAGAGGACATAGCAAGCGCGAACTATAACCAGGAGCCTATTGATCTTAAGGGGCAGTTGTACACGTCCTTCAAGACTTATGATGACGTACCACGGGACACTACCGGCAAGCCGCTATTCTCTTCCGTCAGGAATTATACGGATACGGCAGATGAAGGCAGCGATTATCTGTGCAGCATCACGTATGGCGTATATAACAAGGAGGCATATATTCTTGATGTCATATATACTCAGAAGCCAATGGAGGATACGGAGCCAATGGTTGCGAAGGCGTTATTCGAGTATGGGGTGAACAGGGCGAAGATTGAATCGAACAACGGAGGCCGCGGATTTGCACGGTCCGTAAACAGCATACTCAAGCAGGAGTATAAGAGCAACAAGACCAAGGTAAGGTGGTTCCATCAGTCCGAGAACAAGATCGCAAGAATATTGTCAAACAGTACCTGGGTTATGAACCACATATATTACCCGAAGAACTGGAAAGACAGATGGCCGGATTACTACAAGGCAATGTACAAGTATCAGCGGGAAGGGAACAACGCGCATGACGATGCACCAGACGCGACTACGGGAGTAGCGGAGAACGCTGTACACTCTGGAGGCGTGTCTATGGGATAATGGAGGAAATATGGAATTAGAGATTGCTAAGAAAATGCTAAGAGCGTATATGCCGGGACATGAAAAGTTCGTTGTTGAAGCGGACACTGCTAACAGGTATTACAGAAAGAAAAATGATATACTGACGATCAAGCGTGAGGACAAGATAGAGGATGACCCGCTAAGAAATGCGGACAATAGGATACCGAGCAACTTCTACAAGTTGCAAGTCAATCAGAAGGCGGCATACGCATTTACAGACCCCGTGCTATTCGATGTAGGAAATGACACGGCGAATGAAACGATTAAGAAAGCCCTGGGTGATGCATTCCAGAAGAAGTGCAAGGCGTTATGTGTGCAGGCTGCTAACACATCCGTAGGCTGGCTTCATTACTGGAAAGGAGAGAACGGCGAGTTCAAGTATTCGGTACTGGACTCAAGAGAGATAGTGCCAATATGGAATAAGGAATTGGAGAAGGAACTTAAGGCGGTACTCCGCACATACCGTGATATTGATGACGCTACAGGAGACGAGTATTTCATCTATGAATTCTGGACGGATGAAGAGGCAGAATCATTCAGACGCATGATTGATAGTGATGGCTATGATATGCTGGAACCTTACTGCCAGTATCTTACGTTAGATGTAGATACTAACTCTGAGACTTACGAGAGCGTATACAAGCATGGACTTGGGGAAGTGCCGTTCATATTCTTCAACAACAACGATGAAGGAACGAATGATCTCAACGACATCAAGGAACTGATAGACTCTTATGACAAGATATATTCAGGATTCGTGAACGATCTGGAAGATATTCAGGAGATTATTTTCGTCCTCACAAATTATGGTGGAGAGGCTGACACTCCGACTGAAATACTACGGGAAATCAACAATACCAAGATAATACAGGTGGAAAGCGAAGGCCCAAACGACAAATCAGGTATATCCACATTGGCAATAGAGATACCAGTAGAGGCCAGGGAGAAACTATTGACAATGACTCGGAAGTCTATATTTGAGCAAGGTATGGCTATTGACCCGGACCCGCAGAATTTTGGAAACAGTTCTGGCGTGGCATTGGGATATCTGTATTCGCTCCTTGAACTTAAGGCTGGATTAATGGAAACTGAATTCAGAATATCATTTAACAGGCTTGTGCGCGCTATCCTTAGATTCCATAATCTGTCAGCAGAAAACATTGAGCAGACGTGGACAAGGACGAGCGTCACGAATGATTCGGAACTCTCAGACATAGCGCAGAAGAGCAAGGGAATCATATCAGATGAGACAATCGTACGCAGGCACCCCTGGGTAGATGACCCCACAAAAGAGTTGGAAAGGCTTGAAAAGCAGAGGAAGGAAAGGGAGCAGCAATGGGACAATATCCCGAAAGCCGATGGAGGGTTAGGAGATGGCGAAGAAGAATAGCGCAGAGTATTGGGAACAGCGTATTGCTAATACTACCTGGGAGACGTACAACACGATAGAGGAAAAGAACCGCAGAATATTGGAGTTCTACATTGATGCAAGCCGACAGGTCAGGGAGGAACTCTATTATATTGCCGAGAAGTACAGCAGGAACGGCACGCTATCGCTTTCGGATATGTATAAGCGCGACCGACTTGAAAAACTATGCAGGAAATACGAGAGCATTATCAAGCGTCTTGGAGAGGAAGTGCAGAGCGAGGCCACCGAAAATATGCAGGATGGGTTCAAGGATGTGTATGTCGCAACAACAGAGTTCCTAGAAGCCGAGGGGATATCGGTTCCCAACAGAAAACTTATGGATAAGTTGATAAATGAACCTTGGAGAGGTGACAGTTTCTCCGGCAGGATATGGGAAAATCAGAAGCAACTTGCGGTTGGCCTTAATGATATCCTTCTTGCCGGGTTGCAGCAAGGAAAGACGGTAACAGAGATCGCTATAAGCCTGCATAACTATACTGGCAACAGTTTCAACAACTGCCACAGGCTCATACGGACAGAGACGATGCACTACCTCAATAGTGCGGTACTCATGGGATATAAGGATGGAGGCGTAGAGAGAGTGAGGGTATGGGCGGCATTGGATGAGCGGACATGCGAGACATGCATGAGATATCATGATAAGGTATATCCGCTTGGCAAAGAGCCGATTCTTCCACTCCACCCGAATTGCCGATGCACATATTTGCCGGAAGTAGAATAGGAGGATGACATGAAAGAATTAAGGGTAACCGCAAATAAGAAGTTGAAGATACAGTGTACATGCGGAAAAGCATTTGAGCCGACAGCGAAGATGATGATAGAGCATGTGCAGGATGATGGGATGATAGAGGTATATTATCTCTGCCCGCACTGCAAGGAGAAGCATCATGTATGTTACATCAACAGCGAGATCAAGCGCATACAGAAGTTGATTGACAAGGCAAGGAGAACGAATAACCCGGAGGCCTGCAAGATATTATGTGGCCGCAAGAAATATCTCATGGATGCTCTTAACAATCGCTTGTAGACAGACTCCCAAGATGGTAATATATGGATATAATATATTTTAGGGAGGGTTTGTAAATGAAAAAGATTGTAAGTGTATTATTTGTTACGGTTATGTGTTGCGTTATGATAGTTGGATGTAGTGGGAAAGACGATGTTACAAAATTGCCACATAATTCTAAAATAAGCATAACTGATAAAAAGTCAGATATTTTAAAAAAGGAAGAACTTGATACGGAAGATAATATATCTTATGTCTTAAGTGAACCGGGAAAAATTGATGGAAAAGAATATTCTGTTACTTACCAGTTCTCAAATACGGAATCTGAAATGGATTTGATTTCGTCAGTGTATTATGATTCGGAAGAAGCAACTTTGGATGATGCGAAGAAATATATAGAAGATGTATATGGAGAATTGGACAAAGATAGCACCGAAGGAAAATATTGCCCAGGGCAAGACGGAAGATATATAATTAAAAGTGATAGAAAGGTATGGACGATAGGATATTTTACAATGGATAATGGAGACACAAGAATAATAATTTCGCGTGACGTGTCATTAGAATAAAGAAAAAGCCACTTGCTTTTGCGAGTGGCTTTTTGATTGGAGGTGATGGGGTTGATTGTAAAGGTTATAAGGTCTTATTACGATGTGAAAAAGCACAGAAACATAGGACAAGGCGAAGAGATTGAGGTTTCCGAGTCAAGGGCAAGGCAATTGGAAAAAGCCGGGGTAATTCAAAAAAGAGCAGCAAAAACGAAGGACGCATAGGCGTTCTTTTATTTTTGTACCCTTTTTTAAGTGTTGCAGGGGATAAAGAACAACGGTACATTCCATACCGGGAGAGCCGGAATAAAAATCTATGGAGGTGAAACTAAATGGAATGGTTAAAGAAAATCTTAAGCAATGCGGTATATGGAGAAGATGGGAAGTTGGATGTGGAAAAGACCTTGGAAAAAATCAATAAGGAGGCGCCGAACCACATCATACCAAAGGTGGAGTACGACACAAAGGTTACAGAACTTAATACGGCAAATGCCACCATCAAAGATTTGCAGGAAAGCACTGAGGGGAATGAGGAACTGCAAGGAAAGATCGAGACATATGAGACAGAAATTAAAAACTTGCAGAAAGCGAATGAGGACATGCAGAAGTCATACAGGCTCAAGGAAGTAATTTCAAATGCCGGATGCACAGATGCTGACTATCTGATCTACAAGCATGGCGGGCTAGATAAGTTCACGTTCGACAAGGACGGAAAGCCTGTTGGGGTAGATGAAATCGTAAAATCCTATAAGGAATCAACGCCTATGCTATTTCATACTGGACAGAAGCATCAGAGTTATAATCCACCGGGCGGTAAAGGAGCAGCGACTACTAACCCATTCGCAAAAGAGACATTCAATCTGACGGAGCAAGGAAGAATGCTTAAGGAAAACCCGGCGCAGGCACAGGAAATGGCAGCCGCAGCCGGAGTAACATTATAAGAACAAGAAAGGTTAAAAAGGTGATAACACATGGCAGGAACAACATTATCAGATGTAATTGTACCACAGTTATTTACGCCGTACGTAATCCAGAAGACAATGGAGAAATCGGCATTATATAACTGTGGAATTATTGTTAACGATACTAAATTTGACGAACTGGCTTCACAGGCCTCTCCACTAGTGAATATGCCGTTTTTCGAGGATTTGACTGGTGAGTCAGAGTCCGTAGTGGAGGGGAAGGATTTGACGCCGTCTGGAATTGAATCCGAGCAGGACGTTGCAGTAATTATCAGGCGCGCAAAGATGTGGAGTGCCACTGATCTGTCAGCCGCGCTTGCGGGCAGCGATCCGATGCTTGCGATTGCATCCTTAGTGGCAGGGTTCCGCGCGCGGGATATGCAGAAGGAGTTGGTCGCTATTTTAAAGGGAATTTTCGGCTCTTATACAGCATCAGAATCGCCCTCGGCGAAAACGCCACTTGCAAGCAATATATTAGACATTTCTGGCGGTTCAGGAGCGGCGGCTAAGTGGAGCGGGTCTGCTTTCATTGATGCAGAACAGTTGCTTGGAGATAATAAGACGGCACTTACGGGTGTTGTAATGCATAGTGCTACGGAGGCGGCACTTAAGAAGCAGAATCTTATTGAGACCGTACAGCCATCGAATGACGTGTCGTTCGGATTATATCAGGGGAAACGAGTCATTGTGGATGACGGATGTCCTGTAACTGGCTCTGGCTCAAATCAGGTATTCTCTACATACCTTTTCGGTCAGGGCGCGATTGCGCTTGGTAATGGAAATCCAGTAGGATTCGTACCAACCGAGACAGATCGGGACAAGAAGAAGGGTTCCGGTATTGACTACCTGATTAACAGATGGACGAACATACTTCATCCGCGCGGAATTCAGTTCACAAACGCCAAGGTAAGCAGCAAGAAGGAAGGCCCTACAAGAGCAGAACTTTCTGACGCGCAGAATTGGAACCCCGTATATGAACCAAAGCAGATCAGGATTGTGGAGTTCAAGCACAAACTGTAGGAGTTGATCGTATGGAAGAGAGAATATTAGAGAGCCTGCTAAAACGTCCTGGCTTGGGTGACAAGAGATATATCCTTGAGGATATGATACATGATAGCGTTCTGGAAATCCGGGACGCTATCAATTATGAAAAAGATGAGGAATTGCCAGAGGCATGTGAATTGGCAGTGAAGGAACTGACGCTTATCAGGTTCAATCGAGACGGAACAGAGGGCATAGCAAGCGAGAGCAATAGCGGAGTTTCTACGTCATATATCAATGAGTTGCCGCCTTCTGTTAAGCGTATCATATATCGCCACAGGAGATTACGCAGGAGGAAATAGGATGTCAATAAACCGGGATATGAGCAGATACACGATTCAGGAAGAAAAGCGTGTCAGAAGTCCATCTGGCGGATTCAAGACAGAATGGGTACATGTCTCCAATGCCGATGTCGCCGTATATAAAAATGATGAGTACGTAACGCATGCAAGCGAGGTATACAAGGTATCAACGCATACAGGGCTTACATACCGCAAGGGACTCAGGGCTGGAAAACATCGTCTTAAGAATGACGATGCTGTATATATGATAATGTCCAGCAACGATTCCGGAAGGCTGGCAAGCCTGCTTCTCAAGGAGGTGACTACGGATGTCGGATAATTCTGCATTTGAATCTAGCATGAATGCGGCAATGATTAAAATCATTACGGATGTAGGCAGAAATATGAAAAAAGCGTGCTATGTCGTTGAAGCCGAGGCGAAAAAGAACTGCCCGGTAGATCAGGGTATTCTTAGGGCATCGATTACCAGTGAGGTTGATATTTCCAACTCTGAGATAGTCGGCATGATAGGCAGTACACTTGAGTATGCGCCTTATGTGCATGATGGGACTGGAATCTATGCGAAGGATGGAAATGGCAGGAAAACTCCGTGGGGCTATATGGTGATGGCTGGAAAATATAAGGGATATCATTGGACTCGCGGGCAAAGGCCGCAGCCGTTTCTGGAAGATGCGAAACTTTCAAAAAAATCATCCATAGAAAGGATTCTGGGAGGTAAATTGTAATGGAATTGGATATCAAGAATTACATAGAATGCATGATCCCGGAATTTGCATCTCGGCTGTATCCTGTAATGGTCGTAAACCCAGACGAAGGGATTAACATTGCCTATACATTTACGGATATATCATCGGGACATTTGAGCCAGAGCCAGTTGACCCTTAATGTGATCTCAGACGACTATGATTCAGGCATGGATGCTCAAAACAAAATTGCGAAACTGCTTGCAATGGAAGAGGACGCGCCATTCATATCATATGGAGATACAAGGTTTCGGTCTGTGCTTTCATCTGGCGGCGCACGGATATTTAATGAGGATTTGCAGAAATGGGAACTGAAAAAATATTATCTGATAGATTGGAGGACAATTCATGGGAACAAAGAATAAGGATGAGATTTTGCTTGGAGCGGGTGAAGTCTATATGTATGAGTTTGAGGGAACGGAACTGCCACAAGATTCAACGATTGAGAGCGCGGATCACAACGTAGGGCATTGCAGCGGCGGGTTTTCCATAAACTACAAGCCTACCAAGTATGACGTTTTAAACCAGTATGAGAAGATCGTGAAATCATTCATCACGAAGGAAGAGATTACGGCTAAGACGGGTGTGCTTACCTGGAACATGGAGAATATCTCGATGCTTTCCACGGGCGAGTATACAGAGGACAAGGAAAAGAAGGTAAGAACCATCGTGTTTACCGGAAAGGGAAAGTCGCTTAAGACGGTGCTTCTGAGATTCGTTCATGAGAAGGAGAACGGGAAGAAGATTCGATTCACGATGATCGGACAGGGCGGCTCTGGATTCGCGCTTGAATTCACGGGCAAGGAACTGACGATTGATGCTGAAATATCGGCTATCAACAAGATTGATGGATTCCTGGCGAAGTTTGAGGAAGAACTTACAGAGGAAGAGGCTGCCGCTATCGTAGCAGCATAGGAGAGCGCGATAATGCGCCCTCCTTATTTTTTGATTGAAAGGGGATAAAAGATGCTGGACTTAGACAAGTATTTGGACAATAGCGTGGAAATGAGGATAGGTGGAGAAGTCATACATGTAATGCAGCCTACCCTAAGAATGATAGACAAAGTAGATATGATCGAGAAGGATTTAACGGAAGATAATATCAACGATAAGCGAATGGATGTTGCAATCCTATTTTTGAACCATAATAAGGAAGGACGGAAGTTCGAAAAACAGGACTTATATGACTGGACAACGGATGCAATTACTAATGTTATAAATACAATGTCAGTATTGCGATACGAAGCGGAATCAGACCCAAACTAATGATCCCCATTCCTCCTGGAGAAATTGGAAAGGCAATATGTGAAAAATATTTCCCGGAAGAGGAATGGGAAAAAGAGTATCGTTTAAAAACTGGAATTATTAGAAGGATAAGCGAGTATACGGGATTCAATTTTAACGAAGTTCTGGAACTGCCTTATCCTTATTTTTTGCTTCTGAACAGGGAGAGTTGGATCGCAAGTTATACAAAATCTAAGGAAGGCATGGAGACACTCAAGAACTTGTGGAGATTGCAACAGACAAAGGCTGATGAAAAGTCAGTGAGAAGGCATAGCGGAGGCGGATATAATGGCGTCAGGAATTGAGTTAGCACCACTGTTAACAAAACTCAAGGTAGATACGGAACAATTTAAGAGAGACATGAAGAATGCCGCCAAACTGGGAAAGAGCGAGGCTGACAGGGTTGAGAAGAGCCTGGCTGGATTGACAAGGACTGGACAGACGCTTGGAAAAGTAGGATCAGTGCTGACGAAGTCCGTAACCCTCCCAATTGTTGGCGTAGGCGTTGCAACTACCAAGATGGCGGTTGATTTTGAAAGCAGTTTTGCGAAAGTAAGTACGCTTCTTGATGATGGCGTCGTGGATTTTGCAGAATATAAAGACAGCCTGATAAACGGCTCGAATGAAACCAAGGTTGCGGTTGATGAGTATTCTGAATCCGTATATCAGGCCATATCCGCAGGCGTAGATCAGACCAAGGCGGTCGAATTCACGACTGAGGCCATGAAGTTGGCAAAAGGCGGATTTACGTCTGGCGCAAGCGCAGTAGATATCCTTACCACGGCGATCAATGGATATAACCTGAGTGCGGAAGATGCAACAAAACTGTCCAACATGCTGATTACCACCCAGAATCTCGGCAAGACAACCGTAAATGAATTGAGCAGCAGCATGGGTAAGGTAATCCCTATTGCAAGTTCTGTCAATTTTTGGATGAATGAACTGTCTGCATCATACGCGCAGTTGACTAAGAACGGTATTGCTACAGCGGAGGCCGGAACATACCTAAAGCAGATGCTTTCCGAGTTAGGGAAAACAGGAAGTACGTCCGACAAGGCACTCAGGGAACTTACAGGAAAAGGATTCGCGGAACTCAAGAAGGAAGGCGTTGCAACGTCAGACATTCTGAACATGATGAGCCAGTACGCAGAGAAGAACGGAATGACCCTGAAAGACATGTTCGGCTCAGTGGAGGCTGGATCAGCGGCATTGGTTCTCGCGAAAGGAAACGGTCAGGAGTACAATGGCATGCTGGACGCTATGAACAAGAGCGCGGGTGCTACGCAATCGGCTTTCGATAAAATGGATGCGACCCCAGCAGAGCAATTAAAAGGAGCCTTGAACAAATTAAGGAATGAAGGAATAAAGTTCGGAGCGTCATTCATTCCAGTTATCACAAAAGTATCTGAGGTATTAAGCAAGGCAGGAGACGCATTTGCGGGATTGTCAGAGCAGGAGCAGCAGAATGTTATAAAATGGATGGCATTGGCCGCAGCCGTTGGCCCTGTGCTTAAAGTGGTAGGCGGAGGGATAGGAACATTCACAAAATTAAGCAGCGTTATGAGCGGTGCAAGTACAGCGTTAGGCAGCCTTGGAGGGGCAGGGCTGGTTGGAGGAATGGGAAGTCTCGCTTCTATCTGTGCGCCGCTTGTGGTAGGCGTTTCTGCTGTCGGGGCCGGAATGTACGCCGCCCACGAGAATACGCAGTTGATGAAGCGATCTGTGATAGAGTCATCCGATGAAATGTCTGGAATGGAAAAGGTGCTTGCGAAACTCAATGGCGTAGAAGTGAAGTCAAGGGAAGAGTTGGAAAAACTAGGGCTTGTACATAAGGAATTCTCAGATGATATCAGCAAGGAATTCCAGAAAGAGGTAGAAAAATCCACGGAGGCACTACAGGAATTCAGCGTATTCCTCAATGAGATTGGGTTTGACGGTGTGATTTCGCAAGAGGAAAGCGCAGAATTCACAAGACGCATATCGGATATGTGCCAGGAGGCTGTTGATACCATATCTGGCAAGAAGGAAGAAAGCCAGAAGGCCTTGAAGGAATTATTTGTCGCTGATGATGAGGTGATAGATGAAAGCGAGCAGAGGGTATTAGATATACTTTCCAGGTCAAGCGATAGCCAGATCAGCGAAGTGCAGAAACTACAGGATGAGATTCTGGCGATCAAGCAGGCGGCAGTAGATGAGGGAAGAGCGTTGAATGACCAGGAGGTTGCGGCAGTAGAGGAAAAGACTCAGAGAATCAAGCAGATCGAACTTGAAAATCTCGGCGGAACCCAGGAAGAGATCATGTATGCTAAGAATGAGTTTGCCGCGAGGGTCAAGAACCTGGATGCTAAGAGCGCGTCTGAATTGATGCAGGAAAAGGCGAAAGCGCGAGATGATGAAATCGTGCAGATTCAGGCGTCATATGATACTCAGATTGAAATGCTCAAGTCAAAAGCATCAGAATGTACTGGCGCGGAGCGTGAGGAAATGGAGAAGCAGATTGCCAATCTTGAGAGCGATAAGCAGAAGAAAATTGATAAGCAGAATGAACTCTATGACGAGTATATGAATATCATCAGGGAGAAGAACCCCGAATTGCTGGATGTGATTAACAAGTTTAACGGGGAAATACTTACGAATGAGGACAAGGCTTGTCAGGAGAGGCTCTACAATATGATGAATCATTATGACGGGCTGAACCAGATAACCGAAAGCGGATGCTATCAGATATACAATAAGGAAGCCGGAATGTGGCAGAATATGCGTGTTACGGTAGATGAAAATACTGGCGCAATTGTAGGCATATACAATGAATCTACGGCAGAATGCGGAGGATACACGGAAAAGATGGCGCAGGATGCCGAAAACATGGCACGTAGGCAGAACAGCGCATATCAGGCAATAGGCTCATCAATGGGACTGTATGTAAGCAATACGGGTAAAATTATGGGCGCAAACGGAAATGTAGTTGCATCTATGGATGACTTGAAACTGCATACGGACGGAACCAGGACGGGAATTGTCAACATCAACAATACGCCTTATAACATTACCGTAAACAAGGACGGGACGATATCAGCGTTGCAGGAAATTAACGATAAGGCAGATTATGCAACAAGGGACAGGACTATTCATATTGCAGCGCAGTATATGGATAATCCCTCTATTGCGGCATGGGATGGAGTTACGGAACTTCACCACTTTAACGGTCTTGATAATGTTCCTTATGATGGATACAGAGCAGTATTGCATAAGGGTGAGCGAGTTCTTACTTCCGAGGAAAACAAGGAGTATTCATCTGGCAGGGACAATACAAATTATGACTATATCCGAAACATTGTCAGAAGCGAGATCAAGGGGATCGTGATAGAACTGAATGACAGGGAGATGGGCCGTGCATATTCCCGCTGGTCAGAAGGGAGGGCTTAGATGTACCCAGATATATGTTATGTGAATAGTAATAATGTGGTGCTTGATCTTACGTCCTTCCCTTATCTAGTCAATGATATCAATGAGATAACAGACTACTCCTGGGATTACGAGGCCAACGATGCACAAAAGGTAGTATCATTTTCCCGTGGGGTGTGCGAGATACCTATAACTATCAATATCCTTGCGAATACGCATGAAGAATATGTACAGGCACGAAAGAGGTTGTTTGAGGCACTGGAAACGGATGTGCTTAACAATGCGAGGGGGCGGCTGTACTATCATGGTCAGTACGTCCTTTGCAACGCCGTTACCAGCAAGAAAAAGGACTGGAACATGGGCGTTGACTTTGCGTTAGTTTACATCAAATTTGTAACGGACTGGCCTTACTGGATCACAGAAGAGACTTTCGAATATCTGCCATACTCTGGCGCAGAAAGCAAAAGCATTGGAGGCCAGAATTATCCGTACAATTATCCGCACAATTACACGAATACGCAGAAGGGGAACGGGATAATCCGTAATGAGCACTATGCTGACTGCAATTTCTCTATGACGATATATGGAAAAAGCCTGAATCCAAGGGTATCCATTAACGGACACGTGTATGAGGTGTTCACAAGCGTTGATGACGGCGAATATATGGTCATTGACTCCAAAAGCAAGACCATAAGGCGGTATAAGGCCAACAAGCAGATCGTCAACGAATTTGGTAGCAGGAATATGGAATCATCCGTATTCAAATTGATACCGACTGGCAAGAGCAATGTGATCTGGGATGGGTCATTTGGAATAGACATCACCCTGTACCACGAAAGGAGTGAACTGCTATTAATCTGATAATTGCGGATGCGAATGGAAGAGAACTCAGGTATTGGGATATGGAGAGGAACCTTGATCTTGATATAGGCGATACCAATGACTTCCAGTTTGGGGTATCGCTTACGGAGTGGAATCACTCGAGCCTTGATTATGGATATAGGCTATTCGTGCCAGAGACAGAATATGGGGGAGTTATAGGAGATATAGAAACATCAACGAAAAGAGGACGGGTCATTGTACGCGGCGATACATGGCGCGGGATGCTGGGAAAGAAGATCGTAGAGCCGCCCAAAGGGTCATCACATCTTACTGTATCAGGAGAACTTAATGCCGTGATATCAGGAATACTTGGAAATTCGTTCGGCGATCTGTTTTCCGTTTCTCAACGGGATACCGGGATTATAGTAAATTATCAATTTGACCGTTATACTACTATGCTGGACGGATTAACCAAGATGCTATCTCAGGTGGGATATAGGCTATCAATCAAGTACATAGAGCGAAATGACGGACCAGGATATGTGGAAATCGGCGCAGTAAAGGCGTCTGATTATTCAGAGAGCATTGAATTCTCACAGGACTATCATATCAATTTTAAGGCCCGCGAGTGCAGGAATGGCATCAATCATCTCATATGTGCAGGAGAGGGAGAAGAGGAAAGCCGTCTTGTACTCCATCTATATGCAGATGCGGACGGAAACATAGGGGAGACCCAATATTATACGGGGATTGATGAAAGAACCGCCCTCTATTCTTACACATCCATCAATGATGCGGAGGAATTGAAAAAGGATGGTATAGAGCGTTTAAAAAAACTCATGAATTACAAGAGATTCGAGATGTCAGTAGACAATGTGGAACTTGAGGTTGGCGATACGGTATCCGGCAGAGATTATATAACAGGGATATATGTCAAGAAGCCTGTGGTTGGAAAGATACTTAAAATTACGGACGATAGAGAAACAATAGATTATACCATAGAAGGAGATGATTAGATGGAACTCATAACAGGAGTGGGCGCAACGGATCACATTGATTCTCAAGATGATGCTGACTTTCAGAGAGCCATTACAGGCCAGGACAATTATGTGTTGAATATCGGTCGAAAGATGGAGGCTGAGTTATTGTCAAATAATGTGGTGCGTGTGCATGATGGCAGCCTGATCCACCAGGGAAGGCATGTAATTATACCGGAAGGCGAAAGTGAAGAGGTAACAATTGAATATGGTACGCAGGGGGAAAAGAGGATTGATCTGATTGTATCGGTGTACAGCAAGGATACCACAAGCGGAATAGAAACAGAGTTTCTTAAGGCCATCAATGGAACGCCATCCGTAGACAGCCCGGCTATTCCAAGCCATATAGATGGGAATATCAGGGCTGGAGATATATATTCTGAATTCCCTCTGTACAAGGTTACGCTTGACGGAATCAACATAGTGTCAATAGATCCATTGTATGAAGTGCTTACATCTATGGCAGAACTTAAGACGATGACCGATGAACTAAATAGAAATTTGGAAGCCACTAAAAATAATCTGTCGTGCTTGCAAGTGCTTGAGTGTGGCTCAAAAATAATTACAACCCCGGACGGGTTATATGTACTTAAGGGTGACCTACCCGAGGACCGTAATTATGTAGCCCATGTGATTAACGGTGATTATAATGCCAATTCCGCAAAAATCGAAAAAGTAATAATCCAAGACAACAACGTCGTTGTACAGTTTGTGGGTGCGGTCAACAATCCTTTCCGGCTAAATTATGTAATATTTTCAGTCCCCTAATTAACCTATAGTTTAAGATAATGGATACAATAGTTGACTCGTATCTGGGTCGATGTCGCAGGATAAAAATACTGATAATATGCATTATTACTTCCCCACCATTCTGGGGCATAGAAATGTGTAGCAGCGGCGTTTCCATCCCCGTTATTGGTAGTGACGACACATTTTGCTGCTTCAAAATTGCTGATAGATGGATCATAGAATTTTAACTTAGACAGCAAGTCCGAAGCTGAAAACAATTGTCTATAATCCGCATTTGCGCCTTGCAATACGCGAGTCCCCATAATCATGATGTAGTGTGGTGTGCATATTCCCGCTTCGCTGCTGTTTCGGCGCTTAAATACAAATTTTCTATTTAGTTAAATATCGTAACCGTAAATCAGGAGCCGGAAGGCTCTTATTTTTGCGCTCTACCGCACAGAAAGGATGTGATTATTTTGAAAACCATTTTCAACGATGGACAGGAACTGCAAATACAGCAGGCTTCCTTACAGCCAGATGGAGGCCTGCTGGTCAAGACGATCTCTGCAACCGAAGAGCAGTTGAGGGCAATGTTCTCGGATGCATTCGCCACCAGGCGGATGACGATCCAGGAGAGGAATGCCACGGTAGCGGAGTATGAGAACTATACCAGATTTGACGCGGTAGTCAAGTATACGGCCGGAATCATGGGCGTGCTGATGTACAAGGAGGGCGAAAGCCCGGACGACCGCATGAAGGCCCTTGAGGCGGCTAATGAGGCCTTAAGGGAGAAGAACGACATGCTTGAACAGTGCATTCTTGAAATGTCGGAACTGGTATATCAGTAATGGTAACTCTATTAACATATCTAATTATATTTTTTCAAGGAAAGGAAGGCAAGGAAATGATGGCAATGTTATGGGCACAGCAGATTATGCTAGGAAAGAAGACGTACACACAGGTACCGAGGTTACTTAAGGAGCAGGTCAAGGAGATACTTATAGACTCCGGCATGGAGGAAATTATAACAGGATCAGGAAGCGAGGAATAAAATGTGACGGATGAAGAAATCGCAGTAAAATTAGAGGGCCATGAACATGAAATAGGCTCTCTTAAGCATCGGATGAAAGACCAGGAAGAACAGACGAAGACGATGCAAGATCTGGTCATGTCTGTCAAGGAACTGGCTCTGAACATGAAGACTATGATGGAAGAGCAGAAGGACCAGGGAGAACGCTTGGAGAAGTTAGAGCAGGAGCCAGCGCGTAAGTGGAAGGATTCAACGAAGGCATTGTTCAACGCATTCCTTGGGGCTATTGGAGCGGCGGTGGCAGGCGGCCTGATCTACTTGTTAACAATGATTCAGTAGGAGGATTTAAAATGGAACAGATTATGAATTATATAAAACCGGAACTTATTGTTGTAGCAATCGCGTTATATTTCCTTGGGCTGTGGCTGAAACAGGCAGCATTTATCAAGGACAAGTATATCCCGCTAGTCCTTGGCATTGTTGGGATATTCGTATGCGGAATCTGGGTAATGGCTACGGCTACATTTGCCACTGGCCAGGACATCGCGCTGGCGCTATTTACAGCGATCGTACAGGGCATCCTGGTGGCGGGCTTGAGCACATATGCGAATCAGATCGTTAAGCAGATTGGGAAGAATGAATAATGTACACCTGGGAGATAGACGATCTTGTGCGGTCAAGAGGCAATATCCTGTCCGTGCAGGAGTACA
>PPYE01433165.1_pt1 | contig 17245 bp, 14 predicted proteins | sample 1559881 | NCBI WGS metagenome assembly PPYE01 (sample SAMN08240022, study PRJNA423297) | Human gut metagenome, whole genome shotgun sequencing project. | reverse complement strand
GCGCAGCGCCACGGCCCGGCCGGGTATTACAGGGATCTCTGCGGCCTGCCCGAAGCCCGGGCCGTGGCGCTGCGCAGCCCGTTTGCGCAGGAGCATTTTGCATTGCTCTGCGCCGGCGGCATCAGCACCCGTTACCGCGACCGTGCGTCCAGCGCCGGCGCCGTGGCCGCCTGCCTGCACGCCATGGTCGAAGCGCATACGGGCAACTATCTCGCGTTTTTCCCTTCCTATGCGTATCTTGAAACGGTGTATGAGGCTTTCACGGCCCGCTGGCCCGAGCAGCCTGTGCGCAAACAGGAAACCGCAATGGACGAGGAAGCGCGGGCCGGCTTTTTGGCGCAGTTTTCCCCGCACCCCGAAACCCCGCTGCTGGGGTTTGCCGTGCTGGGCGGGGTGTTCGGCGAAGGGGTAGACCTTGCCGGCGACCGGTTGATCGGGGTGGCGATCGTAGGCCCCGGGCTGCCGCAGGTCGGCCCGCGCCAGGAACGTCTGCGCGATTATTTCGAAAAGACCCGCGGCAGCGGGTTCGACTATGCCTACCTCTACCCCGGTATGAACAAGGTGCTGCAGGCCGCCGGGCGGGTTATCCGCACGCCGGAGGACCGCGGCGTCGTGCTGCTCATCGACGACCGGTTCGCCGCCCCCGCCTACCGCCGCCTGATGCCGCCCCACTGGAGCCACCTTGCCATCCTGCCCGGTGCAGACGCCGTCTTCCATGCGCTGGCCGCTTTTTGGGAGGGCCAGACCTGAAGGGGCCGAAAGACCGGCACCGGCTTTTCCCTCACGAACCGAGGTGCTCTATGACGCTGTATGAAAATGACCTGACCCCTGCCGTATACAATGCGCTGCGTGAATCCGTCGGCTGGACGCCGCACCCCGCCGACCGCGCGGCCACGGCGCTGGCCCGCAGCCTCTACACCGTTACCGCTCGAGTCGGAGACACCCCCATCGGCATGGCACGGCTCGCTGGGGACGGGTTGTACATGCTGCTTGTCGATGTTGCTGTAGCCCCAGCCTGGCAAGGGCGCGGTGTCGGGCAGGCGCTGGTTGCGCAAACGCTTTTTTGGGCACGCCGTTCGCTGCCCGCCGGGGCCCGCGCCACCGTGCTGCTGGCTTCAGCCGCCGGCAAGGAAGGTTTTTATGCCCGGTTCGGCTTCCGCCCCCTGCCCTCCCCCGCCTGCGGCCCCGGCATGGAACTGCGGCTGGGCGGGTTGTAACCGATACCAAATGGCAATGAACCGTGCGCAAAGAAAGAACCGGACCAACAAAGGAAACCGAACCGGATAAGGAGTGATGACGATGCCGCAGCATATCACCGTTGTGGAATACGACCCGGAATGGCCGCTGAAATATGCACAGGAGCGGGACCGTATTACCGAAATACTCAAAGGCAACTGCATAGCGATCTACCATATTGGCAGCACCTCTGTTCCGGGTTTACCCGCCAAGCCCATCATTGATATTATGGTGGCTGTCAGAAGCCTTGCGCAGGCAGATGCCGCCGCGGAACAGTTTTCAGGGCTGGGGTATGAATATCTTGGCGAATTCGGAATAACCGGCAGACGGTATCTCCGCAAAGGCGGCGATGAGCGAACCCATCAGATTCATATGTTCCAGGCCGATGACTGGGAAAACATCAGGCGGCATCTTGCCTTCCGCGACTATATGCGCAGCCGGGAAAAGGAACGGGACGAGTACGCAAACCTCAAAAAAGACCTTGCGCAGAGGTTCCCTTATGACATAGACGGCTATTGTGACGGCAAGGAAGATTTTGTTCGCGAGATGGAAAAGCGTGCGCTTGCACAATACGATGGAACATGGGACAGGCTGTATATAGCCGCGCGCAAAGTGCAGTACGAAAGAAAGATTTCCCCCCTGATCGAGGCCGGCGCCGTTGCCGCGGCGCTTCTTTCCGCAAACGGGACGATCTATACCGGCGTCTGCATTGATACCGCCTGTTCATTGGGGATGTGCGCGGAAAGAAATGCGATTGCCAATATGATTACTAACGGTGAAACCCAAATCAAAAAGATCGTCGCCGTTATGCCGGATGGAAAGGCGGGCATGCCGTGCGGGGCATGCCGGGAATTCATGATGCAGCTGAGCCAATCCGCCGGCGAAACAGAAATTCTGTGCGATTATGAAACCAAAACGGTCACCCGGCTGGAATCACTCACGCCCGAATGGTGGTATACAGGCCAGTCCGAAACAAACGGATAAGCCACGCCAAAAAGCCCGCTTATGCTCTTTGCGCATAAACGGGCTTGGGTTTTCGAAAAAAGGTTACATTCCGTTGGCGGCAAACAAGCCTTGGCCTAAAAGCCGCCGCGTCCTCAGTTTTTCCACCCTTCCGGCAGATACGCAAGGGTGTTTTCAATCATATCGTCCACCAGCTTCCGGATATCCTGTTCCTGGCAGGCCTTGCCTTTCACCAGCGGGTCGCACAGGAAAGCCTGCACAACCAGCTCTTTGTCACAGGTCAGCGCCGCCTGCAGGATGCGTTCATGGTTTTCAATATGCGGCGTCACCAGGTTCTTCACGGCGTCCGGCAGCGTTCCCGCAGCCACAGGGCGCACCGCGTCCTTTTCAAACAGCGCGTTGGTTTCCACCAGCGCCGTCCGCGGGAGGTTCACAATCTGGCCAAAGGTATTGGGGATATTGACGTTGCTTACCACCCTCCCCAGGCCGCAGAGCGCCTTGATGAGCAGGATGCCTTCCTCCCCGGTGGGTTTCAGTTCCACTTCTTCCTCCCCGCAGACCAGCCGGCGGCTCTTTTCAAGCCGGTTTGCCAGGTCTTCCTTCCGCCAGGCCACCGTGGTCAGGCCAAACTTCCACTGCCGGACCGTCTCGGGGTCGTTCAGATACTCGTTGCCGGGCATAAACTCAGCCAGGTGGCGGTCGCCGGCCGCCGCAATGAGCCCATAGCGCCGGAACAGGTCAAACTTGACGCGATGCGCGCAGTTGAAGGAAGAGTTCATCCAATGTTTTTCTTTGTTCTCTTCCTCATACCCTTCCTCATAATGTTCTTCCACATAGTTCCGATAAACCGGGAAAAGGTCGATCCCGCGGTAGGAGGCCCGGTCAAACCAGGTGAAATGGTTGATTCCCAGAACATTCACATGGATGTCGTGCCAGTCAATGTCCTGTTCCCCGCACACCCGCTCACAGATGCCTTTCAGCAGCTGCTGGGTTCCAAAGACCTCGTGGCAGCACCCAAACGCTTTGATCTGTGGAAAGGTGTGGTAAAGGGTCTTTACGCAGAGGGACATCGGGTTGGTATAGTTGATGACCCAGGCCTGCGGCGCATACTTCCGGATTGCCTCCCCGATTTCCACAAACATGGGAATCGTCCGCAGCGCCCGGATCATACCGCCCGGCCCGGCCGTATCCCCGACAGACTGGTAGATTCCCAGCCGCTCCGGCAGGTGCACGTCCGACTCCATCTCGTCAAAAGTGCCCGGAAGGATGGATATCACAACAAAATCACAGCCGTTCAGGGCCTCTTGCAGGCTTTGGCAGGTCTGGTATGTCCATTTCCCCACCGCATCTTTCCGGCTTGAAACGCGGTTTCCGATGACGGCATTGTTCTGTGCCGCCTGGACATCGATGTCATACAGCCGGATGGTCCCGGAGATCTGGGGTTCCAGGGCAAGGTCTGTCATAAAAGTCCAGGCCCAGCCCCTGGACCCGCCGCCAATATAGGCAATCTGGATATCCGATACTTTGTTGTTTTTGTACTGCATGTTTTTCCTCCGCCGTTTTCCGGGAGCCGGCCCCGCACGGGGGCGGTTTTCTTGTTCTGCTTGCAATTATAGGCTCTTTGCTTCCCTATTACAAGCACAGATCTCCAAGTTCTGCCCCTCGTACCGTTCGCTCCAGCGGATTGCTTTACGCTCCGGCGTACCCCAGCGTCGCAGCCATAACGGCTTTGATCGTATGCATGCGGTTTTCTGCCTCTTCAAACACGATCGACTGCGCCCCTTCGAACACTTCGTCGGTGACTTCCATCGCGTCGCGGCCGAACTTTTCGCCCATCTCTTTGCCGATCGCCGTTTTGTGGTCATGGTAGGCCGGCAGGCAGTGCATGAACACCGCGCCCGGTGCGGCGGCAGCCATCCGCGCGGCGTTGACCTGGTAAGGGGCCAGCGCCCGGATGCGCTCGGCCCAGACTTCCTCCGGCTCGCCCATGCTGACCCAGACGTCGGTGTAGAGCACGTCGGCCCCGGCCGCGGCGTCGGGGGTATCGGCCAGCGTCACGCTGCCGCCCGAGGCTTTGGCAAATTCCGCACACCGGGCGACGAGCGCCGGATCGGGCCAGTATTCCTTCGGCGCGCAAGCCGTGTAGTGCAGCCCCATCTTGGCGCAGCCGATCATCAGCGAGTTGCCCATGTTGTACCGCGCGTCGCCCAAGTAAGCGAACTTGAGCCCGGCCAGTTTGCCGAAATGCTCCTGCAAGGTCAGGAAATCGGCCAGGATCTGGGTGGGGTGGTATTCGTTGGTCAGGCCGTTCCAGACCGGCACCTTGGCGGCGTCGGCCAGCTCCTGCACAATAGCCTGGCCGTAGCCGCGGTACTCGATACCGTCAAACATCGAAGCAAGCACCCGGGCCGTATCGGCGATCGATTCCTTTTTGCCGATCTGGCTGCCGGCCGGGTCAAGATAGGTCGTGCCCATGCCGAGGTCGTGCGCCGCAACCTCAAAGCTGCACCGGGTGCGGGTGGATGTTTTTTCAAAAATCAGCGCAACGTTTTTGCCGCGCAGCCCGTCGTGCGGGACGCCGGCTTTCTTTTGGGCTTTGAGTTTTGCGGCCAGTGAAAGCAGGGCCGTGATCTCCTCAGGCGTATAGTCAAGCAGGGTCAAGAAGTCCCGTCCTTTGAAAGTACTGATATCCATTGTGTGTTCCCTCCAGCAGCCATGCGGCCGAGATTGCATATTCATACAATAAACATGTATAGTTATACCACACTCCCGCGGTTTCTGCAAGCCCATCCCCCCTTGGCAAACCCAAAACTTTCTGCTATAATAGTTGCATTGTCCGGGCCAGTAGCTCAGCTGGTCAGAGCTGTCGGCTCATAACCGCCAGAACCAACAAAAATTTTCTTTCAAAAATAGCGATTCTTCGTTATTTTGAAAACAACACCCGTTGATTTTCTCCGCTTTGGCTACCGATTGGCTACCAAAGCCATTCGAGGCCGCATAAAAACATCATAATATCGTCATTTGGGCCAGTAGCTCAGCTGGTCAGAGCTGTCGGCTCATAACCGATTGGTCGCGGGTTCGAACCCTGCCTGGCCCACTTAAAAAAGAACGTGTAAGCGTTATTTTTAACGTTGCACGTTCTTTTTTTCGTGGCGAAAGTTGTGAAATTTTGGTAGCCAAAATTTAGGGGCGTCCCGAAAATTGACTATCTGCCGTACAATTCCTTGCTAAGTTGGCTACGGATCATCTTTTGCCGTTTTTTGTACTGCTGGGTGTAGATCATCAGGGTCGTGCTGGGCTGCGCATGGCCCGCTTCGGCGGCCACAGTGGCCACATCGATCTCCGGGTTGGACATCAGGATGCTGACAAAAGTATGTCGGAACATGTGGGGATGCAGGTGGCGAACCCCTGCCCTATCCCCCACGCGGCGTACCATTGCTGCGTAGCCGTCCGGGTTCAACGGCCAGCCCTGGTCGTTGCAGATCACGAAATCGTTGCCGGCCAAGGCGCGCAGAGAGGCATAATGTTTGCCGTTTTTCTTTTCGATGACGGTTTGCCAGCTGGCACCCATCAGCCGTTTTTTCGTTTTCCAGTAGTCGTAGTACCGCTGCATGAATTCCATATACTCCGGTGCCACATCCACATAGCGGTCGTTTGACTCCTTGGTCGTGGTCAGCTGATACCCGAAGCCCCGAATCACCATCAGGGACTTGTAGACGTGTACCGTGCATCCGGCAAAGTCGATATCGTCCCAGGTCAGCCCCGCCAGCTCGCCGCGGCGGACGCCCGTGTTGAGCAAACTTCGAATCACCGCCTGTTCGATCATGCTGCACCGGTCCAGCTCTTTCAGCAGGGTATGTACCTCATCCTCATGCAGGCAATCCACAAAGCGGGGTCGGCTGCCCTTGGCAGGCAGGGCAAATTCCGGTTTTGTGGTGCCATAATGGTCTGCGGCGTATTGCATGACCTGGCGGGCGAAAAGAGCGTATTCGCGCATCGTCTTTTGGGAAAGCGCGTGCTCGACCACCTCGATCTGGAACAACGCCTCCACAGGCTGCCCTAGGGCCTTGGCGATCTCATCGGCGGTATGCCGTTTCACGGTCTTACCGCGGAAGGCTTCCGCCATCGTATACGGGGTGACATCGCACTTCGCAGCCAGCTTTGTGAAGGAGGCTGTCTTGTACACTTCCGCCCCCGGACGCAGGGTGGCCCGTTCACGGCGGCACGGCCCCATCACCTCCATCTCGTCCATCAGCCGCTCATAGTCGCCTTTGCTGATCTTGTTGACCTCCATCGAGGTGAACCAGGGGCACACCGTTTGCAGCTTTCGCAGGTAGGTTTCCTTGTTGTTTGTTGTGTTCGCCTTGTTTTTGTTTGCATCGTAATTGCCGTTCAGCCGGGCGGAAGGCGCCTTTCTTGCTTTGCAGGATTGGATGTACTCTTCCGCCACCTCGGCAAACGTCCGAACAGGTTCCGGCTTTTTGGGGTTTAACGCCTCCTGCTGCATCTCAGACTCAAAGCGGACTGCCGCGGCCATCGCCGCAGCGTATCTCGACTTTGCTGTCCTGAGCACCTTGGGGTCAAACTCGAACCGGGAATAGTACCGTTTTTTCTCGCCATTCACCACTATGTTGGCGGTCAACTTGAAATACTTTGGTTTGTTTTGGGGCGTTATCAATTTTACAGATGCCATCGTTTTTCCTCCTGGGCTATGGTTAGCGTATTGGAGTTGCCCTCCTGACACCCACTATAGCCAAGTTTTCTGCCGGGAGGAAGTTTGTCGCAGGACCGCTCGGTATGCTTGACAGTACGTATTATTTATGCTTTGGTATCCGTCAAGCGGCCGTTATAATAATCGGCCAGGCGTCCCAGGTTGATGTACCATTTCACGCCGGATTGGAACGCGATACCAGGCACCTCTTTGCAAAGCCGCCGCAGATAGTAAACCGGCAGCCCCATCATGGCGCTGGCCTGTTTGATGCTGGCGATCTGCGGCAAGACAACCGGCTCCATTTCAAAGTCTGCGCATTCTGCGCGTTCGGTCTGTGATACCTCCGGGGAATATTTTTTTGTAGTAGCCATGTGTCAGTCTCCTTTTAACTTAATGTCACATGGATAGCGGCCATCGTAATGGGAGGGACACTCCGTTTACGATGGCCGCCATAGTATCTGACATCAAATTATGCCAGACAGTAAAAGTTTGTTTGAAATTGCCCTATTTGCCACGCACCCCAGGCAAGGGGAACAGAACTGGTCCCCGCTGGCGCGGCTGTCATAACTCCGCAGCGCCGTTCGTATCGTGCGCCGCAGGGTTCCCCCCAAGTCTTTGGCGGGCCGTGAGGAAGTATCATTATCCACCCGCGCGATCATCGCGCACAGCGTGCCGCAGCCGTATCTGAGAAAGGCGGTGGGCGCTCCGCTGGCAGCTATTTCACCTCCTGGCTGCCAGCATCCTGGCGTCGCTTCTCACTCGCTCCTGCGCGGGTTATGTACCTGTTCTGCTGTGTATTCGGTTGTCAAAGTACCCGTGAAGGAGAAAAACATCCTTCTTATAGGTACTGACAAAAACAGCTCCAAACGGGTATAGTAACCGGGAATTACCGCAATTTTTTTGCCAGACGTTTCAGACCGTTTCGGATACTGCGGCGGATGCAGCTGGCATCAACATGTTCAGCATCAGCAATCTCCCTCGCCGTCATGCCCAGGTAGAAATGCGCATAGACACGCTTTGCCTGCTTTTCGGGCAGGGACATCACCGCAGCATACAGCTCCTCGCGTTGCAGCTTTTCCTCCAAAAGTTCCTCCGGGGTAGATGTATGCGGAAGGGCCGCCTTTTCAATGCCGTTGTCGCAGTCCAGGGAGTAGTGGGCCTTATAACGGTACATCTGCCGTTCATGGGCCGCATCCGCCCGATGATCAGCTGTAATAACGGCCAGTACGTCCTCCGATGCCTTCACGAGCATATCTTCTTTATAAACATCGGGATACAAATCTCGAAGATTGATTTCCTGCATTGTGTGCCTCCATTTCGATTCAAGCGTTATAAACGGATGAACCGAATAGCGGAGGCGAGCGGCAGCCTGGCGTGCCGCCAATCATATTATTTATTCTGCAATGGAGTGCAGGTACTGAAGCATACCACCGCTGTGCAAGAAACTGAAATGTGAATACGCTCTGTCACAAATGTCTCGCATAGCGATTTCCGGGCGCTTTCCTCAATATGCAATATGCATCATGTTAAACATGATGCTCAACGAATTATAACGAAACGAGGTGTATTGTAAAATATATCCGAGGTGAATCAGGATGCCAGAATATGCCCGGCGCTTAGCTGTTGTTGTAAAGAGAACCCGCACTGAACTCGACCTCACACAAGAGGAAGTTGCTGAAAAGAGCGGTACCGATGTGCGCACTATTATCACTTTTGAGCAGGGCTGCGGAAATCCTACTCTTAAAACGCTTTACGCTGTTGTACGCGCTTTGAAAATAGACACGCGAGAGATTTTTGATGATGCTCCGCAAACCGACAGTTTTGCTATTCGTCAGCTTCATGCCCTGGTTAACGAATGCAGCGAAGAAGAAGCCCATACATTGCTTCCCGTCATAAAGGCGGTCTTGACAGCTTTGCGTTCCAGCAAGGGATATAACATCGAGTAGTGCAACTGAAAAGCGCAGGGCCTGCACCTGATGAACGGGTAGCAGGCTCTGCGCTTTATGCGTCCGGCTCTTCGCTTAAGACCATCTTCAATTTCACAACATCGATTCGGATTTCCCGCTTGCATTTGGGGCAATAAAGCGGGAATTTTATCAAGACGGTATCTTCATATACCTTCGTTCTCGTTTTTCCTCCACAGAGAGGACAACGTACCCAGCGAGACTCTTCTTTTCTATTCATAAGTTTTGTCTTTTCTCCGAACAGCCGCGCATTGTTTCCACGCGTATGTCTCTTCTGAACATCGCGGTTCAACAGCAGCAATCCTATTTACTTACGTTGCCTTTTCTCGCTCCGTTTCCGGCCCTCCACCAAGCCCCTGCGTCCATTTTCGTGGACGGTATCACAGAGGAAGCTGATCCCCTTTGCGCTGTGGCTGGCTAGAAGGATGGTTTTCCCCTGTTTCTTAAAGCCGAGCATATCTGGAGGAAGGCAATCGCTTATCTCGATCTAAAAATACACCTATGATTCGAAGAGATCTATGTTTTTTGCTTATATGCATGGACTGCCTGTGCAAATGCAAAAAACGACCGTGGTGGATACTGGGCCGGCGAAAGTGAATATTTGCCTTGCGCTATATAGCTCACAGCGCAAACCGCAATGCCGTTCCAATGCATAGACTAGGCAAGCTATTCCGAACCAAACAGAAAATGGTGCTTTGCCGCACTTTCTCTGAATCAAAAGTGCTGGATATATAGGAAAAGCGCAAAGTCCTCCTGACGAACAGGTAACAGGCTCTGCGCTCCCATTTGTAATTTAGCTCTAAGATGTCGAGATTAAGTTGGCCGGCTCCGCAGTGAAATTTGTTCTTACTGCGAACCGTAAGGGGTCAGAGATTTTCCTTCTCGCTTTCCCTTTTTTCTGTCTTTTGAGCACTTGACTGTGTCATGTTCGGCCGCCGTGGCTGGTAAAGTCCGCATATCGTATACGGAGGCCAATCCTGCGCCTCTGCTTTAACCATGTGTTGAACCATAGCCTTTGCAGCTTTGTAAACACTTTTTTTTATAGATGGCATATAACTCATCCTTTCTTGTTATTATTTTTGCTGAGCACCTATTCCCATTCGAGAAAGGAGCAGTAAAACTGCGGTTGCTGCTACTCCAAAAGAAATGCAAACAGCAATCTGGGGCAGCACAATGCTAAAAACCATCAAGACAAAAAGCACAGCCAATCGTATTTTAATTCGGGGTTTTAAGGCGTTTATTTCATCTGCGGTCAAATGCAGTTCAGCATTGTTTGCTGGAGCTTGCCAAATAATAATGATCGATGAAACCACAAACAAAACAGCAATACCGAGCAATCCTTTGGTATAGGACACAAAAGACACTCCTATAATTTGCAACCATGTAGAACTCAGTATACAGCCAAACGGCGTCTTTGCATGATAACCGCCTGTACGAGATCGCAGAAAACGATAGCTTAACACAAAAGTCAAAGATATGTACCAATTAGAGAACAATGCCCCCATAGGAATCAGCCAAAGCAGGGATACGACACTCATGGTGCGGTGCACAACCATGTAGTGGCACCATTCAGATTGATGGTTGTAAATCAAGTGCTTTCGCAAACAAAATTGCGTTACCCTTTCAGCAAAATCTTCCATTGGCATTGTCTCTTTTCTAATAGGTCTAGCTTCATCATAAAGCTACTGCTTTAACAAGAGAAAGTCCACTTTATCTGCTCAAATGCACGAAAATTCTGCGCATTTGCAAAATATCACAAACTTTCGTCCGGCCATTCCAAGCTGAAGACAAACTGTCCGTCTTCATACGACATATAGTACTCAGCGTGGTATCTATCAAGAATATCTTTGACATTTTTTAACCCAAAGCCATGAAAAGATGGGTTTGCTTTCGTTGTCCGAATCATATTGTTTTCGATTTTTACAGGCAGGCTCGGATTTAACACAGAGATGAAAATGTTTCCCGGCTCCCTGTCGTCCCCCTCATTGTATATGACACTCACTTGTATCCATCGCTTATCTTCGGGAAATTTCTGGCAAGATTCGATGGCATTGTCCAACAAATTCCCCAGAACCACCGTGCATTCGGTCGCCTTGATGTGAATTCTCGACAGATCATTCACCTCAAACCGGATATCAATTTTGTTTTTTTCCGCCTCGTATCCTTTTTGATTTAGAATCGCATCAATAGTTGCGTGATGCGTATTAACCAACAGAATTCTTTCTGTTTGTTGCTCCTGCAACTGTTCCATATAGCGCGTTGCCTCTTCATACTGATGATTTTCCATAAGCTCAGTTAGAACAGAGATATGCCTTCGAAAGTCGTGTGTCAATCGGCGTTGCCCATCATACGCCACGGATAAAGCCATCACACTTTCCCTCTGCATTCTTTCTCTCTCGCTGATTGCCACCAGCTCCTCATGTTCCTGCGTGTTGCGCTTTAGCGCATCAATAAGTACTAGGACAATGATATTGGCGATGACCAAAACGCAAAGGCAGACAAGTGCGAATTGCTTTGTCGTTCTTTGATTGGCATTGTAGGGTGAAACCGCTGCATAGAGAAAAAGCAACACAAGAATAGATGCAATGGGAAACGCTGTAGTAACAATTGTCCATACACGATTGTTCTCATTGTATTGTCCTGGAGAATGGAAATGCTTGACTAATTGAGATAATACGAGCATGCATAATCCGCTGACAAAGCCTGTCACAGTGTATAACACCCGATCATTAACCAACATTTCTCTCGGTATACCATAGGTCGCCATCACAGCAAATTCCAGCACATAAGCAAGGAGATTGAATAATGCATAGACTGATACGGATAAAAACACCTTGAACGCCAAATCTCCAACATACAGCAAAACACTCAGTATATAAATCGAAGCTATGGCAACGATTACTTTGACAGGACTTAATATCGACGCCTCCATATTTAATATAAAGCATACTGTCACATCCCATAGCAACACTATCATCCAAAATTTAATTCCTTGATACTTTCGCACGAAAAAGCCATCGAAAAACCAAAGAAAGCTCAACAGTTGGACACTATTTAGTAAAGCTCCAATTATATACGCCATCGTTTCATCCCCTTCCAATGTAGGTACTCCTGTTTAAGATATTTGTAGTTTCTGGCACTGATTGGCAATTTTATGTCATCATTTAGCCATATGCCCGTACTCTTTATGCGCTGAATGTAGGCCATATTTACAAGATAACTCTGGTGAATTCTCAAAAAGCCCCGTTCCTGTAAAAGATCAGTCAAATCGCTCATGGTCATGCTCACAACTATTTCCGCACGCAACTCGTTAACCATATGTATTTTCAGATGCCGCCCCTCTGTTTCTGCGTACACAATATGCACTGGCATAACATCTATCTCGTTACTCTCACTGGAAAACCGTATATGGCTACGATCTTTTCTATAAGCAGCCATAACTGCATCTAAACATTCCGGCAGTTTTTCTTCCAGATGATCTTTTAGCAGATAGCGAAGTGCATGGACTTCGTAACCATCTAGACTATACTGCACGTAATTGGTCACAAAAACCAAAATAATATCCGATGACGTGGCTCGAAGCCTTCTGCCAAGCTCTATGCCGTTCAGCTTTCCCATATCTATATCCAGGAAAGCGACATCGTACTGCTCTGCATTGATCTTGGCCACTTGTTCCAAATCCGAAATGCAATCAACAGACACACGCCACGTCGGTTTATCAAGAATGTTGAGAATGTTTTGCTTCAATCTTTCCGCAAACAAGGGTTCGTCGTCACACACTAGAACCTTCATATGCCGATCCTCCTTGTAAACTGTCCAATTATCTGTTATCAGATGTGCAGGGGTCTTTCTCACCATAGTCCCAAAAAACCTTTCTGTCAAATCGCAAGCGGATAATCCGTAAAAATATGGAATTGTTGTATATGATATTCCAATATTTTGCCTCTGTCAAACAGTACAATAATTGTACAGGTTACAGGAGGCAGGGCTGGTATGTTTGATTTTAGTAAGCGGCTGTTAAAGCTGCGCAAATCGCGCGGGCTATCTCAGATTGAATTGGATCAGAAAGTTCAAATTTCCAGTTCTACATTGGGCAACTACGAAAACGATATGGGAATTCCTTCTCTGTCAGTGGCGGAGTCTCTGGCCGATGTCCTGAATGTATCTCTTGATTACTTGGCATGTGGCGAAAAAGCAAACGTTATCTCCGTAAAAAACCTTAAGGAAGATCAGATTACCCTTGTTACCGAGCTGGTTCAGGAGCTTGCACGTCCCGCCACACACAGCTCTAAGTTATCCAAGCAACAGCAGGAACTTTTGGCACGAATAATCGAGCAATTTGTTCGTTAGCGTTTCGGTTCAACCTTCTATATGCAAACATTTTTCTCAAATGAAAGCGTCAAAAAACCGGCAGGCACCCAGGTGGGCCCCTGCCGGTTTGGAATGTGTTTATGATAAACTGCCCCGGTTCTCAAACCGGGGCGGTTTTGCATATAGCGCATCTTTTCATGCAAATGCGCAAAATAGCTTTACACCAGTTCATCCAGCGCTTATACTGGCCTCAACATCAAGTTCATGAGCCACTTCTGTTCTTAAGCTTGAAGAGTACCTGATGTTCACAAACACTGCGCCATACTCAATTAGGCTACTATCCGCTGTTATTCATTTTCTCCATCGAATTAACGAGCACGATACATAACCGGAATAGTCACGCAAGAATTGTATTGACGCTGCCTCGCACTTGAGCTGATGTTCTTCGCGTTTGTAAGCAGAGATTTTATATCTCGTGCCAATTGTAACCTGCCTTTAATTCAGCTACTTATTTGCTGTGTTAAAGAATCTTTGAGAGAATGGAGGCGAGAATATGAACTGGGAAGTGATTGAGATTGCTGAAAGCGCCGAGATTGACGCTGAAATGTATGAACTGGCTTGGTGTGGCATTGGCTGCTCCGGCCAATCCAATCACAAGAATTAAGTATACTCAAACAGGAGGACAAGTAGAACACTTGTCCTCCTGTTTGAGTATGTATTTAGAGAAAGGCAAGAACCACTGTGAAACTTAAGGGAAATGCACTGATACGTTGCAATGAATGTACTAAGAAAGCGATCCTATTTGATACATACTCATCAAAAAAGTATTATATTCCATATGAGATTGGAGCACGCGCCGAAAACGGAAATTTGACAAGCGAAGAAATCGAAAAATTGAATCATTCATTAATTGATTCACCTATTAGCATAGAGAAAGCGTCGTCTAGTCTAGATCATTTACGCTTATTAGTGACAAACAGCTGCAATTTCAGATGCAAATATTGTTTTGCCAATCATGGCAGTTACGGATTACGACCACATCATATGACCAAGGAGATAGCCAAAAGCGCCATAGATTTCTTTTTCCATAAATATGACTCTATACATCAAATTAGTTTCTTCGGCGGCGAACCCCTGTTGGCGATTGATATAATAGAATATGCCTGCAAATATTTGACACAAATATGTAAAAGCTCTATGCCTTTGTTATCTTTGGTAACCAATGGCTCGCTATTGAATGATAGTGTTGTCAAACTATTAAAGCAATATAATATTGCCATCATTGTAAGCCATGATGGCCCTGAGTTTATAAACGATATGCAGCGACAGCTCCCAGATGGGGAAGGAACATTCGACATCGTCGACCAAAACATAAGGCGGTATAAAAATGGGCTAAATCTTGGCATCGAAGCAACGTATACATCGAATCATGAACGCAATCATGTTCTCCGAAGTGATGTTTTGGAATACTTCAAAACGCAATATGGGATAACTAGAGTTTCTGTAAATGATGCAGATATGGAGGACACATCACTTCAAGTACTTGCTCCTTCAAGTTTAGGAGAATTCGAACAAATCGTTGATTTTTTTGCAACAGAAGGTACCCATATTACTGACTTTGTGTATCAGCTTATGATTCAATACCTCACGGGATCTTATCACAAAACATTTTGTGATGCAGGCTTAAATCAATTTGCCGTAGATATGGATGGAAACATCTATCCCTGTCATCGATTTGTCGGGAAACCCGAACACATATTAGGTACAGTTATGAATTCAACGGTTTCAGCCTTTAATCAAAGTACCTATACGAAAGAATCCAAACATTGTTCGAATTGCAAATACAGACTATTTTGCCAAGCTTGTTCGTATGCTCTTGCTTATTCCGAACAGATTTGTGACTGTATGAAACAATGCATACCATATTTTCTGAACAATATGATAGATGCTCTGTTGGACAACCGGAACAAATATGACCAACTTGTCGAAAGGTGTATCAACTATGGAAAGTGTCACAAAATCGAAAACGCCATTGGTTCTCTCGAACAGTGATTGTGCAAAAATACTGCAATATTTTGAGAATAGCACAGCCGAAAAGGTACTATTACTCCGCACAAAAGGTGAAAAATGCGAACCTGACAAAATAGATGGTGTATTCAATCTTTGCGGCAACTTTGTTGAACTAGCCAACGAAGAACATATTCTCTTTTCCGTCGCTCAAATTATGAAGTGCATGGATGTATGTATGCAAACTCAAAGTGGCTTTATAATGATTCACAATCACAAAAGAGGAAATGTTTTTTCCAAATCAGATATGCAAACCGAAGTTCAACTTTTGCACGAAATTATCAAACGGCAGCTCCCGTCCTTTCACTTTATGGTTTTGGGTATGGATTCTCAAACATTAAGAATACATTCATATACCAAACAAGAAGGAGACTATCAAGTAGTCGCGTGGAAATCACACATTTCGGTCTAGAGGAGGAGATCGCGTTGAAACAGAAAGGTATAGAATCCAGATCTTATATAAAATCATTTTACGCAAAGAACAGACTGAACTTTGCACTTTCTTTAGTGATGATCTTTTTGAACGCTGGAGCAAATCTTCTTCTTTCCTATTTGGTCGGCAAAATTCTAGATGCCATGACCTCCGGTAGCTTAAATGATTTGCAATGCCTAATCCTTCCGGTTGTCACTGGCATCTTGGTCGGTTTGGGGTCCAACCTTCTCTTGTATTATTACAAAAGTCGGTTTATTCATCGGGGGATTTTCCAGTACAAAGATACCATTTTCAGTGCGCTGTCATCAAAAAATATAAGCGCTTTTACGAAAGAAAATACGTCCCGTTACCTTTCGATTCTCACAAATGATACTGGCACGATTGAGGAAAGCTATTTGAACCATACCCTCTTGCTCGTATACAACTGTATCATTTTGGGCGGTTCCTTATGCCTGATGACGTATCTGAGTTGGGAACTAACTCTTATGACAATAGTAATTAGTTGCCTCCCCATTGTCAGCACAGTCTTTTTTGGTAACAAGCTGACCAGTCAGGAACGCAAAGTGAGCGATCAAAACGAACGTTTCGTCGCGCAGATCAAAGATTATCTTAGTGGTTTTTCTACAATCAAAGGTTTTAAGGCTGAAGCGCAGGCTAAAGCCTCCTTCTCACACGCCAATCGTACTGTGGAAACCATAAAGGAAAAACGTCGTTGGATTTCCGGTATTCTTTCCGCAATTTCTGAATTTTCAGGATTTGTAATGCAGTTTAGCGTTTTCTTAGTCGGAACATACCTGACGATTGTTCATCGGTCAAGTGCCGGAGCTATGTTGTCGATTGTTAGCTTGAGCAACTATGTTTTTCAGCCCATCGAAGTAATCCCTCAGTATTGGGCAGGCAGAAAAGCAAGTAAGGGTCTGATTGAGAAAGCCATCCAAATTTCCGAAGAAAACAGTGATACAACAGGTAAATTGCTTTCCAGCAAATTAGCCTGTGGTGTCATCTTTGACCACGCTTCGTTTGGCTATCAGGAAGGAAATACTGTCTTAAGCAATATTTCCATTCGATTTGATCTTGGAAAGACTTATGCCATCGTCGGTTCTTCTGGTTCTGGAAAATCAACCCTGCTTCATCTCCTTATGGGAGGCTATAGAAATTATTGCGGTTCCATTTCGATCAATGGTATGGAGCTGCGCGAAATAGCTACCGATTCACTTTACAATACAATCAGCGTAATTGATCAAAATGTATTTTTGTTCGACGCAAGCATCAAAGAAAACATCACCATGTTCCAGGATTTTCCCGCAGAGCAACTCAAAGATGCCATCCAAAAATCAGGTCTTGTATCTTTGGTAGAACATAAAGGGCTGGACTACAAGTGCGGAGAAAATGGTCAAAACTTGTCAGGAGGAGAACGTCAACGCATCTCGATTGCAAGATGCATTCTCCGAGGCACTCCTATTCTGATGATGGATGAGGCCACCGCTTCATGTATTTATACACAAAAGGGAAATAAGAAGATTAGAAAACCGCAGGCCGCCAATCAGACGGCTTTAATTT
>PPYE01073464.1_pt1 | contig 17246 bp, 7 predicted proteins | sample 1559881 | NCBI WGS metagenome assembly PPYE01 (sample SAMN08240022, study PRJNA423297) | Human gut metagenome, whole genome shotgun sequencing project. | reverse complement strand
CCGATTCAACATAAGTAGGATCGGTGATCGTGTTTCCTCCCAAGAGGATGGCTGTTACGTTCTGTAAATTACTGCCATATAAACGGGCAGTCTTACCGGGAGATACAATTCTCTCAAAGGCTACTTCTTTAGATTGAGGGTCATCAGCCAACGGATTGACCACCACCAATCCTTCACGGGAAGTCTTCTTCCCTTTCACAGTTTCCACTTCTATTTTCAAATTATACGTACCGGCTTTCAGACTACGGTTGATTTCTTTGTCGGAGTCGGTACCCGATTCTACTTCCTGCCCATCAATGAACCAGGTTACTGTGGTGTAATCTTTCGGAGTCACGGTCAGCGCTATGGATAAGTTCGCATCCCGGCTGATGTTGGCGAATGTAGCCAATTGGCCGTTCGTTCTGTCAGGGAATACCGGGGCAAGGATATGCGGATCATCATTTTCCGTCACCGTAGCGAACGGTTCTTCCTCGGTGCATGCAGTAAATGTGGAGCCTACAGCGAGTAGGGCAAATAGTGCAATATATATCTTTTTCATAATGGATGATTGTTTAATAGTTAGTTTTCAGTATCCCACCACAGAAGGCTGTGCCAATTATCTGTTCCTCCCATGCGCTCGATGGCTTCATTGTAGCTCTTTTTATTATAGGAAGATTCCAATACAGGATAGCATAGACGGCCATCAGGAACTTCACTTCTGCAGAGGTCATCACTACGCCCGGATTGTCGCTTTTTAGGAAATTATTGGCAAGTTTGGGTTCCACTTCACGAGCCATGGTTGCTGTAACGGAAGGGTTGTTAACGGCTAATTCCGCACAAATATCGCTGTCGTACCCTGTAGGCCATGGTTCCCACGAGTAGGCACCAGGGTCGCGCGGACTGAAAGCAATCCCTTTTTCAATCATCTCCTGGGTGATGTCGACACGATTGTCGGGACTGGTGGCACTCATCAGCCCGTCATAATAACAACGGGAAATTTTGAATGTACGGGGGTCACCGGAATTGTATAACTGATTAAAGAAAGTGGAACAGAGGTAACTTGGATTATTAGCGGGGTCGTTGCCGAACAACAACTGTGACAATGAATTTCCGCGATAATCAGAGTAAGCTTCTTGTCCGAAACTAAATGCGATTGTCATGTATTTGATGAGCGCATCGCTTGAGGCGTCCGTTATCACACCCCCATTGGCAGCCAAAGCATTTTCAAATTCCGTTTGTGCCTTTGTAGGATTAACATTGGAGATTCGCATGGCAAAACGTAGGCGAAGCGAGTTTGCCAGTTGTTGCCATTTAGTTACATCACCGGCATAGATGAGGTCACCTGTCACTTTATCTTTGGTCGGATCGATTTTATTGACGGCATCTTCCAGCTCCAAAAAGAAAGCGTTGTAAATATCTTCCTGTTTGTCATACTTCGGATTGAACTTTCCTTCGAGGAATCCCAGTCCGGCTTCACTGAAAGGAGCGTCTCCGTAAGTGTCGGTGATGATAGACATAAGATAAACCCGATAAATGCGGAGCACAGAGTTGATGTTCACTTTCTCTGCATCTTCGGCTGTGCGATATTGAGCATCAATGATATTCTTCAGGGATTGAGTGTAGAACGATGTCCAGATACGGCTCATTTCATTATTGTCTAGCGTATGGCGTCCGCCGTAGTTGGTGGTGTTCCAACATCCCATCAGTTGTTGGGTGAATGCATAATGGTAGTTACGGTAGATTTCCATCATACTAAGGTCTCCGTACGTTTGCAGTTGGGCAGTGGTGAGCTGCGCATTCGGGTCGATGGTAGCGGCCTTGGAAGGGTCGGTATTCATGTTTTCCATGTATTCATCGCTGCAAGAAGCGAAAAACAGGGCACATGCCATCGTGATGATTGTGATGTATTTAGATTGTCTCATGATATATCTTTTTAGAATTTCACATTTACATTAAAACCATAGCTTCTGCGTGAAGGCAACGAACCGTATTCAAGTCCCATACCGGTGGTATTGTTGTAGTTGGAATCCGGGTCGATATTCGGGATATTCTTCCATACGATGAACGGATTGCGGGCAACGAACGAAACGGTCAGTCCGCTTACTACATTCTTCAGCCAGGATTTGGGCACATTGTAACTCAACGTCAGTTCACGGCATTTCACGTATGAGTTGTCGTAAATAAACATAGAAGGTGCATTACGGCAAACGCTCATCCAGTAGTCTTCCGGATTGATGTAGATGTCGTTGGGGCGATACGTTCCATCACCGTTGTCGATGACACCCGGAGCAACGAATCCGCCTGTCGGCTTCCAGTTATCGGCTCCTTTTGCAATGCCGGCTGCCAATCTTTCTTCTTCCGAGCGATACCAGGCGTCGCGTCCTGCCAATGTCTCCGGACTTTTACCCGATTCGTAAGCAGCACGGGCAGACATAGAATAGAGGTCGGCGCCTACTTTCACATCGAATACTGCTACCAGCGAGAGATTCTTGTAGGTAAAGTTGGTGAGTAATCCACCTGTCCAGTCCCAAGAGGCATTACCTAATACATGGTTGCTCTTGTCATATTGCGGCAGACCGGTTTGCGGGTCAATCAGAATATCTCCCTTTTCGTTCCGTTGGAAGTCCGGGCCTACAATAGAACCAAAGTTCTCGCCTACCTTAGCGGCCACCTGAACGTCGAGCCAAGACGCCTTTTCCAGTTCAAACATATCTGATTCGCCATCCAGTTCTTTTACTTTGTTGCTGTTTTTGGAGAAGTTCAGATTAATGTCCCAGGAAAAATCGCGTGTTTGAATCGGTCGTGTGCTAAGGGCAATCTCAATACCTTTGTTTTCTATCTTGCCGGCATTAATCAAGCGATAGTTGTAACCGGTTGTCCAGGAACTTGCCATTCCCATAATCTGGTTTTTACTGATTTGAGAATAGTAGGTGAAATCCAGTCCGATACGGTTCTTCAGGAATTTCAATTCCAATCCCATTTCCACGGAGTTTGTTTTGGTTGGTTTCAAGTCTTTGTTGGGGATGGTTCCGTTATCGATATATCCGATGGTATATCCGGGATAAGCATATTTGGATTTCGTATAGACGAGTCCCAATTGATAAGGATCGGTATCGCTACCTACTTGGGCCCATGACATACGCACCTTTCCGTAAGGCAGGAGGTCGCCCAGTTTTGTCAGCTCGGAGAATACAAAGCTACCGGAGAAAGAAGGATACACATACATGTTGTTGCCAGTGGGAAGGGTAGACGATTGGTCGCCACGCAACGTAGCATCGAGGTAAAGCATGTGTTTCCATCCCACGTTCACTGCTCCGTAAACCGAATTAATCTGCTTGCGGTAACTGCCGGGCACTACACTGATCTCGTTGAAGCTCGTCAATGAAGGGACATCGCGTATCTTCATGTCTTGAGCGGTGGTAACGGTGGTCTGGTTGTTCACCTTATATACATTGCCGCCTAATGTAGCATTGAAATCGAAATCACCCCAATGGTTGTTGTAGAGAGCCAACGCTTCAAAGTTGTACATGCGGTTGCGGAAAGCACTGTTTTGAAGTCTTCCGGCTTCGAATCCGGGAGTGGTAGGTGCTTTGTAATCATCGAACGTGAACCAGTTGAGTTCGGCACCCAGCGTTGCCTGAAGTTTCAGATGTGGGTCGATGTTCCATACGGCCTTGCCGTTCATGCGGAACAAGTCTTTCTTGGATTTGTTGAAGTTCTTATAGATATCCCAGTACGGATTCACGTTGTAGGGATCCATGCCGTTCCAGTTGGAATATTCGCCGTCGGCAGTCTGATAGGTTTGCAACCATTCCTGGTCGTAGGTGGTGGCAAGGGTCATCAGGTTTTTACCGATATTGGACTTGCTGTCGCCCAGAGCCGGACGGTTCTTCACGTCTTCCCGTGTATAGTTGACACTGAAATCCAAGTCTACCTTTCCTGCAGACGTATTGGCGCGCAGGTTGAAAATGTCACGGCTCATGTGCGTCTGGGGAACAATGTCTTTATTGCGCATATCCGTATAGGTAAAGCGAATTCCGGTTTTTCCGCTGTTCACACCTATGATGGCGGAGTTGGTGGCGGTGATACCTGTGCGGAAGAAGTTGGACGTATTGTCGGGGACAATGAGGAAAGGGCGTTCTACGCCGTCGAAATACTTCAACATGTTTGAACCGTCCGCTTTGGGGCCCCAACTTTTGTTTGTGTTGGATATGGCATCATAGCTATAAGTACCGTTGCTTCCCATACCATATATCTGTTGCACTTCATCCCATTTGGCAAGTTGGGTGTCGAAAGTCAGCGTTCCGTTATATTCCACGCTGATTTTATCCTTGTTGGCTCGCTTGGTTGTAATCAAGATAACACCGTGGCTGGCACGGCTACCATAAAGTGCAGATGCCGCAGGGCCTTTCAATACCGACATGTTTTCTACGTCATCGGCATTGATGCTCGAAATACCGTCGCCCAAGTCGAAGCCTCCGTTTGTGCCGGCACTGCCGAAATTAGTGTTGTCCAAAGGTACACCGTCCACTACATAAAGAGGCTGGTTATTGCCGGTCATTTCGGTACTGCCTCGCAGAATAACGCGCGTAGAACCGGAAGGACCACCGGCGGTCTGGCTGACTACCAAGCCTGGCACACGTCCTGCCATGGAGTTGATGAGATTCGTCTCTTTCGCTTTGGTCAAGGCTTCACCTTTCACTTCATCAATGCCGTAGCCCAACGCTTTGCGCTCTCTCTTGATGCCAAGGGCGGTAACTACCACTTCATCCAATGCTTTGGCATCCTCTTTCAAGGTGATGTTCAAAGGACCTCTTCCCGCTTTTACTTCTTCGGATTTATAACCCACGTAGCTGACAACGAGCGTAGCTCCCGCTTTTACATTCAAACTGAAATTTCCATCCAGATCGGTAATCGTTCCGTTGGCAGTTCCTTTCTCCACTACGGAAGCCCCAATGATGGGACCTGTGGCATCGCTCACTTTTCCGGTTACCTTGTTGCTTTGTTGTTGAATAGCTTGGGAACTTGGTTCCGTTGCTGCATACACTTGCTGGAAACTTCCCGCCATCCAAAGGGCGAGTGTTCCGCAAAACAGTAGATACTTACATTTTTCCATATTCATAGCATGTATATTTAAGATTCCTATAATATTTTCACCCAGTCGATGTACATATTCACTTTCTGACCGTCTTTCAGGCCCGTCAGTTTATTAATATCGGTAATTCCTGTAAACGCACCTCCCACGGCGAGGTTGAACAGGATGTAGAAGTTGTCATGAAAGTATGTGTTCGAGCTAATGTCGAACGTATGAAACTTGACGTTGTCAATGGATATTGTCAGGTTGTTTTCATCCCAATCCAGGGAGTAGGTGTGATAATTGCCGTCTTGTAGGCTGTTGGCAACATTGGCTTTGTAGTATTGCTGTTCGTGAGCCGCTGCGCTGGGGCCATAGTGAATGGCGGTGTTCACTTGTTTTTCCGAATCGCCCGCAGCCATTCCGCTCTGTTCTCCCATTTCCATAATATCAATCTCCCCGCATGCCGGCCACTGTTTGTCGTTGTCTCCCATCATCCAGAAAGCAGGCCATAGTCCGCCGTTAGTCTTGGGAAGCTTGATGCTTGCTTCTATCTTGCGATACTTGAAACTCTTTTTTCCTTTTGAATTGATCCTGCCTGAATAGATTTTATTCCCTTTGCGTTCGGCGGTAAGAATCAGAACCGATTTATCCCCGTCTTTTCCTACCGATACATGAGCGGCATCGTATGCCTGTAGCTCTTGGTTGGTCCAACCGGGTTCATGAGTTTCTTTCGTCCATACTTTTTCGTCGAAAAAGTTGAAATCGTCTTTAAAAAGAATGTCTTGTGGATTTTCTTCCGGTTCCGTTCCAACAGAATCCGACGAACAGGATTGTTGCGCGAAGCAAACGGATAAAAATAGGAATAGTGCTACTTTTTTCATCGTTTTAGCATTTTAAAGGTTAAACGTAATATGTGCTTTATACTTGTAAAGCTTGGTGCAAAGATGCTAATATCCGGCTGAAACGATGGTCAGATTGCTGACATATTAGGTTTGATTGCTGACAAATCTGCTGATTTTTATCGAACGGACGTTATCTTACCCATTCTTTTTCGAAGATTGTTGCTGTACGGAATGATCCCAAGATACTATTGCTGACAATAACTCGTCAATATGCAGTTTTTATTTCTTTCTCTTGCTTATATTATTTTTTCAATTGCCTAAGGAGTTTTCGTTTGACAGTTGTTGAACGAACGCTTGACATATGTTGAACTATCGCTTGACTATAGTCAAACGAAAACTCCTTAGGCAATGAAATAACTATCAATAGGTAAACGATTGCTTAAAAATAACTAATAAAATCATTAGTGGCAATTGATTCCAAACCATGCGGTTTTTAGTTAGGAATTTAATTCAGACATAAGAACATAAGAACAAAAAATAAAATAGCCGTTCAATAAGCAAGGCGACATCGGTTACGCTTTTACCTTCTTTCAGCAGTTCGGCAGCTTTTTGTAGCCGGATGATACGAATAAACTCTTGCGGCCCTTTTCCCGTCAGTGATTTAAGGCGACTGTAGAATAGTGTTCGGCTCATTGCCATTTCATGGCATAAGAGATTGATGTTGAAATCGGGTTCATCCAAATGTTCAAGAACAAACCGGGTAGCTTGCATGATAAACCGGCGGTCGCCCTCGGCCATTGTTTCGCTTGCTGTCGTTACGTTTTTGTTGTCGATACTTTCATTGTTTTCATTGCTTTCATTGTCGTCACGTTTGCCGCCCGCCTCTACTTGAGCGATGGCTTGCCGCATGAAAAACTGCCGTTGCCTGTTTCGATTGTCAATCAATCCTTGTACTTTCAATTTCAGTATCTCTGTACTAAATGGTTTGGGGATATAATCATCCGCGCCTTTCTTCAATCCTTCCACTATTGCTTCGTGGTTAGCCTTTGCCGTCAGCAGAACGACGGGAATACCTGATGTGTCAGGATTTTCCTTGACCATTCTGCAAAGCTCGTCACCCCGTATGCCGGGCATCATGACGTCGGAGAGGATGATGTCCGGATATTCATTGGCGAGACAGGCGATAGCTTCGTGTCCGTCGGCAACATCAATCACCCGATAGAGGTGTTCAAAGGTCTGGCGGAGGTAGTGACGGAGAGTTTCGTGGTCTTCTACAATGAGCAATGTATTCCGGTCGTCCGGATCTTTCATTTTATCCGTTTCGGGGCTGTTATTATCCGATGTGCCGGCAAGGTGTTCGAGGGATGATTCGTGCGACACGGGTTCGGCTACGGTGGTGGTTCGCGGCAATGTTACGATGAAAGTAGTTCCCTTGCCCTCCTCGGAACAGAAAGTGATTTTTCCATGCAGCATCTTTACAATGCGTTGCACCTGCAACAGTCCGAATCCGGTTCCTTCTTCCTGTGACTGCCGGGCATTTTCGGCTCTGTAAATATCGGAGAAGATATGCTTTTTCGCTTTCTTCGGTATGCCTATTCCGTTATCTTTCAACGAAAGGATGGCTTTGCGTTTCGTGGCTTTCAAATCCAGACTGATTTCTCCCTGGGGCATGGTGTATTTGCAGGCATTGGAAAGAAGATTGTCGAGTAACATCTCTATCAGGTGTTTGTCGGCCGAAACGAAAACGGATTCGTCGGGTTGGGTCAGATTCAGTGTCAACTGCTTCTTCTCGCAAAAAGACCGGAAGACGGAGACTTCTTTCAGCAAAACTTCATTCAGACAAAGCGGAACCGATGAAGAGGATGGCTTGTGGGCGTCTACCTTTTCAAATTCGAGCAACTGTGTGATGAGCGAATGGAGTTTCTGGGTACTTTCATGGGCCAGATTCAGGTAATAACGGGCTTTGTCCGAGAGATCCTGTTCCCGGTTCAAATCCTCCAGTGGCGCCATGATAAGCGTTACCGGCGTGCGAATGTCGTGCGCCGTGTCGATGAAGAAACGTATTTTGTCTTCGTCGTATTTCTTTTGGAGCTGGTTGCTCTTATAGCGCAGGATGAAATAGAAAACGAAGCCTATTATAAATAGGTAAATAGTCCAAGCCCACCACGAGTTCCACCATGGCTGGCTCACTTTCACTTCTAAGGTGCTTTCGGAGATAGTCTTTCCGTCGCTGCGTCGCAGGCTGCGCACTTTAAAAAGATAAGTGCCCGGCGATACCTTGGTGTAGGATGCCTTGCCCTCGGCAGACGGTTTGCTCCAGTCATTGTCATACCCCTCTAAAATATGCTGATAGACAATATCGCGCTGGAAACGATAGTTGATAGATTCAAAAGAAACGGTAAACGAGTTGTATTTATAGCCGAGCCGTACCGCACGGTCGGCAAGCATATCATGGATGGCGGGTCTCAACGATTCTTCTTCCTGGACGTTTTGATAATCAACCGTCAGCCCCGTGAAACGCAGGAGCGTCCAGTAGTCTACGGTTGAGATGTCGAGTGGCATGATAAAGACAGCGCCATCCGTGCTGCCATACACAAACTCGCCGTTCATCAACCGGGCAAATGAGGATTTGTTATATTCCTTGTCTATATTGCCTGCATAGTTGAGGTTCGACACGCGCAGGCTGTCTATCAAGGCAATTCCTTTTCCGGTGCTGACCCACAAGCGTTTCTTGTCGTCTCGCTGCAAACTATATATATCGTTGGACGGCAATCCCTCTTGAACGGTGAAAGTCTTTACCGTCCGGTTTTTCATATCATATAGATTCAATCCTCCCCCTTCGGTTCCCAGCCACACGGTTCCGTCGTCATTGAACAGCATAGAGATGATATAAGCACTGACATTCTGATTGTGAAATTCCTGGGAATTGGCATAGTGCTGTATATTCCCTGTATGTTTGTCCACTAGGAAAAAACCGTTGACGGTAGCCACCGCTACCCGGTTTCGGTCGATAGGTTCAATGGACTGTACCCAATTCACGTCGAAAGACTGTCTGCTGCCTTTTTCTTTTTCAAACATGATCAGGCATCCGTCCAGACCTCCTATCCATAAGTCTCCCTCCATGTCTTGTCTGACGGAGAAAATATAATTGGTGGTCAATTGCCCTTGTTGCTTGGTGAGATGGCGTAACACGCGTCCGTTGTTATCCAATAGATACACTCCGTCTCCGTACGTTCCTACCCATACGTTCCCATTTCCGGATGTGCAAAGAGAAATGGTTACGATTTCTTTCAGCACGTGTTTCCAAGTGCCTGACAGGGTGTTTCGGATGCTGATTCCATCATCGGTAGCGAACCATTGGTTGCCATCCGGGTTTTCTTCGATATCATTCACGTTGTTGCTGATGAGAGAATGGGTATTTCCCTTTTCGTGTGCTAATATCGAAATGGGATGTTTCAGCAGGATAGCCACGGATACACCTCCCGTATAACTACCTATCCAGATGTTGCCCTGATCGTCTCTGGTTACGGCATATACGCCGTTTCCGCGCAGGTAAGTATCTGTGTCATCTTTGGTATTCATCAGTAAACGGGCTTTCTTGGTGTCCTTGTCTATCGCATACACACCGCCACCGTCCACGCCTATGAGTATGGTATGTACATCATAGTCTGTAATTGCCCGTATCGGATGAAGGAACGTGCTCCCTTGTCCCTCCAGCGCAAGCACTTTGGAAGTGTCGAGGTTCATCACAGACAAACCGCTGCCAAATGTGCCTATCCAGAGTTCTTTTTTCGGTTTGTCGCAGAACAATGTTTGTACATTCCACCCCTCCAGCAGCTGGCGTTTCTTATCCGGCAGGGCGTGTGACAGTTGCCAGACTCCGTTAGAAGTGCCCACAAAAAGCGACTCGCCGGCAAATGCGATGTCGTTGACATATTGTCCTTTCAACACGGCAACTATACGATGGTCCGCTTCTTGCTTGTATAGTCCTTTATCCGCCCCCATCCACCAGGTTCCGTCACTATCCAAACAGAGTTTGTTCAAGATGACTTCTTCCTGAATCAATTGTCCCAGGTGGAGGACTTGTTCAAAATGATCCAGGATGGTGGAATATCGGTAGATTCGTCCGGTGTGGTCGTAGGCGAACAGTCCTTGTTGTGCGTCGTACAATAAGTAAAGCCTGCGTCCGGCAAGATCACCATAATAGAAACTGCCCGGCAAATCATAGTTCTTTACCGTATGACCGTTGTATCTGTCTATTCCGGTTTTTGTAGCAATCCACATAGCACCGTCTCCATCCTCGACAATCGAAAAAACGCGTTGGCTACTAAGGCCTTCTGCATAGCCTACATGCCTGACATCGAACATCCGGTTGGTCAGTTCGGCTTTGACAGCTATGCTTATCATTAGTAGTAAGGTGATAACAAGATTAAAACGAACCATATTCTTTTAATTGTTGACATTACAAAGATAAAGTTTCTTTAGAAAATCCCAACAGAATAGGGGTGTGAAATTAGAAGGAATATTCGGTAAATCTTCCTATGTAAAGTCAATTAGAAAATCAACAAGATTAATATTTCCGGGAATGGCAAGTTTCTTTCTTATTCGATAGCGGGCTGTTTCTACCCCACGAATAGTAAGATTGGTGAACTGCGCAATATCTTTGGTCGATAGATTTAGCCGTAATAGTGCACAAAATCTCAAGTCACTGGCTGTGAGACTGGGATATTGTTTACGCAGGTTACGGAAGAAATTCTTATGGATCATATCAAAATTCTTGTGGTAAATATCCCAGAATTCCTCCTCATTCAGGTTTCCGTTAATCTGTTTTAGTATGGTGTCTATATCATGTTGATTGATAATTCCCTTATGTTCTTGTTCAGACATAACTTCTTTCAAGCTTTCAACCGCTTTACGTTGGACTACGGCATCGAGAGCCAGGCTGGCTAATTCCTTACTTTTGACCTGTAATTCTGCTTCAAGTAATTGCTCGCGTTGTTGCGCAATGATATGTTCCTGCTCCAACATCTTGAAGTCCTGTTTCATTTTCTCTTTTTCAAACTCCCTATTACGTTTTCTTAGCATTTTGGCAGCATGCCAACGAGAGTAGAAGTATACTATTACACTCGCAAGAAGCACATATATTATCCAAGCATATATGGACAGATAAAATGGGCGTGGTTTATTGAAATAATATTCTACGGAACTAAGTACCTGACCATCGACATTTTTCACTGAAGCCGTAAAATGATAATCTCCATACCCTAAGCTACCAAATGTGACCACCGGATCGGCTGATTCTGACATCAGATCCAAGCTACTTCCCGTGAGGTGATAACAAAAACGGAGAGGTTCGCAGTTAAAATTAGGATAAGACAAATGGAAAGTTATATCCCCCCATATTTTCTTGTTGTCTTTCTTTTCGGCAGATACAGGCATTAGATGCAATTGATAATCCTGCGACAAAGAAGTAGCTTTTCTAATGAGTAAAGAATTCCTTTGCAGCAAAGTGTCTTTTTTCAGATTCATATCCAAACGCCCTATACCATTGTTGAGACAGAAATAAGTGGTGTTATTGTTTACATATACATTATTATTGTTTTCATTGCATTCAAGTCCGAAAAAAGAGGAAGGGATGAAGCGTTCCATCCTGAAATTGTCATTATCATATCTTATCAGGGTGTATCCACGATAGTCGGTAAGCCAATAGAGGTTATCATCTACCGGTATAGCCATATTAATCCCGTTTTTGAGAATGGAGTTAAGTTGTACGAAAGGTATGATGCGCTGGTTAATATCATCATAAGTATACGTTCTTTTGCTGTCCGATAATACCACTCTTCCACGTATCTTCATAACATGCATCAGGCTTGCATTATTCTCTTCGTCTGACAATGACTTGATATACGTGCACTTTTCCACCTTTTTTAAATCCCTTGAAAGCTCTATCTTGTAGATACCGAGACTCATATGTGCAGCCCATATATTTCCACTATGATCGACCTCGAACTGGCGTACCGGATTCCAGAAGCCATCAATGGAATGAGAAAAACTCCATTTACCATTATATTTACGATAGACCCTAAGGTTATAATAGGACGATTCTATGAGCACTTCCTGTCCGTTAATTATGCATTTGCGCAGGCACGTGCTACTGGTTTCTGTTTCAGGGATGTTACTGGCTACAGTTCCCGTTATAATTTTAGTTCCGAAATTGTTTCCCAGCAGAATTTGTGAATCAAATGTACTGATATGCCAGTTCTGTCCTTCGGTACCCTGGATAGGAACAATTGTTTGGTCGGCAAAAGAGTACAACCAGGCAGACTGGTTAGTAGCAATATATAGACTATTATTAAATGCATTGACCCCATATACCATTCCGAATGACTGTGAATTGCGGTCAGGTATCAGAATGGAATAGGGAGAACCGGTATGGATTAATGCAATGCCGATATCAAGTGCCGCCCATACATTATTATCCCGATCACAGAAAAGCCGTAGTACAGAATTGTTATATAAACGATTTTCCATATCATAATGCCACTTCTCTTTTCCTTCTTTGTCAATGGCATAAATACCATTACGGATCGTTCCGAATACGATTGTCGAATCTGATGGAATCATTACGGCACGATTCATCTGCTGACTTTTTAATTCCTGATCGATAGCGGTAGGGTGGGGAGAAAGTGTCTTTCCGTCATAGTCAAAAAGTCCGTTCCACTCGGTACATAGAATCATTTTTCCTCCTGCTGTGGGAATGACTGCAACCACAGAGTCATCTTTTAATGCTTTACGTTTAATCAATAGTTTATATTCATCATTTTCCAGAAGATAAAAATCACCGTTGACCATCTGTACATAGATTTGTCCATGCGCTTTATGAAAATACAATGGCAAATGTTGAGAGTTATAGTGTGCGGTTACTTTCTTTCCGTCATATTTAAACCAAGAACTGAATGATTGGAAATAAATGCATTCACCTATTTTGAGTATATTCCATATTTCATCGTTGTGTGTTTCGATATTCTTGAGTTGGCTCCATAAGGAAGTGTATTCAAGTATACCAAGAGAGTTGCGGCTGAAATAGCCGAAATCCTCGTATGTTCCCACATAAATACGGTCACCGTCAATGAGTATGGATCGCACAAGCTGATTACCGGGCATTTGATATTTACTCCACGTATAGCCATCGAAACATAATAGTCCTGTATTATTGCCAATGTACATCTCTCCGTTCTTTCCTTGAGCTAAAGCCCAGTTTTGTAATCCCGCTTGGTAGTCTTTGGCTGTATAGTTGGTCACAATGGGCATAAATGTAGATGCATGACTTATTACTGGGGATAAACATCCTCCTATGAAAATAAATAATAAATAGATAAAATCAGTGCGTCTCATAGAATACTCTCTCTATTATGGTGATGAAAAATAATTTCAAATATAATACCAAATAATTAAAAAATCCCAAATCAGCGAAAAAACATGCCAAAATGAGTGTCTACAAGCGATAAACGTACTAAAAACGTAGTGTTGTACAGCATAAAAGTAGTAGCGTAGTATGCGTTATTTTGCAAGAATTTTAAAAACTCCATTCCTTTGTTGCATCGATTTTTTAGCAACCTTATTATCAACTAATACGTAAAAAAATGAAGAGAAAGATTACTTTTCTTGTAGTTGCAGTGTTGTGTTTACAAACACTGCTTGCTCAAAACAAAACAATCAGAGGTACTATTGTTGATTCCTTTAGTGAACCGAATCAATTTCCTCAATAGTAATGACATTCAGGATATGTCCGTGTTGAAGGATGCTTCGGCTGCTGCCATTTATGGTGTGCGTGCCGCTAATGGTGTTGTTATTATCACTACCAAAAAAGGCCAACGTAATCAGAAAGCTAAAATTACCTATAACGGATATATAGGTGTACAGAAAGCTACAAACGTTTTAGAAATGGCTAACTCTCAAGAGTATTCTACTATGCTTCTCGAAGCTAATTATGATGCATATGTATCTACCATGAAGGCCTCTATTGATAAATTCGGCGGTGACTATTCCGATCCGGATTTTCATAACTGGAAATTCGATTCAGACACAGACTGGTATAAGGAGTTACTGCGGAGTGCGCTTATCACTAACCACAGTTTGGGAATTAGTGGTGGAACAGAGAAAAGCACTTATTCCGTAGGTATGAGTTATTTGTATCAGGATGGTGTAATGGATGTAGAGAATAACTATAAACGTCTCAATTTCCGTGCAGCACTCGATTATGAAGCAACCAACTGGCTGAAGGTCGGTTTCAATGGTGTATTTAGTAACTCTACCCAAGTGTTGCCACAAAATAAAGCTTGGCAGCAGGCATTTAATGCTCCGGGCATTTATCCGGTTTATGATCCGGCAAATGACAATACTTTCCCCGACAAGTATGCATCACCTGATGCAGTTGGTTTCACTGCTAACTTCTACAATCCTGTGGCAACAGCCAACTATTATGATTCACAAAATGAGAACTATCAGGTATTGACTAACTTCTATGCACAGTTCCAACTCTTGCCGGAGAAGTTAAATTTCAGAACGAGTTATAGTTATGATTATTCAGCCATTCGTGGTCGTGAATATATAGCTCCCTACTATGTAAGTAGCTGGCAACAACAGGCCGTTTCAGAATTGACAAAGAAAGATACGAACTATTACAATTACATTTGGGATAATATATTGACCTATAATAATCAGTGGGGAAAACATAACTTTGGAGCCATGTTGGGTTACTCTATGCGGCAACAACAGTACAGATATATGTGGGGAAAAGCTAATAATGTACCAGAAGGAAAGGACGAATGGCTTTATTTGAGTCAGGGAAATGCTGAAGGTGTAACTCTTGGAGATGATGGTTACTGCTATCGCGGTCAGTCTTATTTCACCCGTTTAAGTTATGACTATGCAGGGAAATATCTGTTGACATTCACTATGCGTGCGGACGGTTCTTCCAAATATCAGGAACATTGGGGATATTTCCCATCCGTTGGTGCTGCATGGGTTATCAGTGAAGAAGATTTTATGAAAGATCAAAAGTTCTTCGATTACCTGAAACTGCGTGCCAGCTGGGGACGTTTGGGTAATGACCACGTAGCTGCAAGTGACGGTTTTGCTTCAATTACCACAGGTAATTCTGCATCCGGTGTATTTGGAAACTCTACTTTCCCAGGCTATCAAAATACAACTTATTTCAGTTATTTGAAGTGGGAGCTGGTAGATGAAACAAACGTCGGTTTGAATTTCTCTACTTTTAAGAATCGTTTGAATGTAGATTTGGACTATTTCTATCGCCTGACAAAAAGAGCTGTTATATCTCCGCGTTTACCGTTCAGCAATGACGTACTTGCCGGAAACTATGGTAAGATTCTGAATTCGGGTTTTGATTTATCACTTAACTGGAATGATAATATCGGAAGAGACTTCAAGTATAATTTGGGAGTGAACCTTTCATATTTGAAGAATAAGGTAAAAGACCTTGGAGGATTGAGCTCTATCAAGGGAGGAAAGACCATTAATATGGTAGGCAAAGAAATGAATTCATACTATGGATATAAGGTTGTAGGAGTTTATCAGACTTTGGAAGAATGTGCGGAAGATCCGATTGCCGTAGCCAACAATCTTGTACCGGGTGACTTCAAGTATGAAGATGTAAACGGTGATAACGTAATTGATGGTGATGACCGCCAAGTACTTGGCTCTTACATACCTAATTTTACATACGGCATTAATCTTGGTTTGAACTGGAAGAATCTGGATTTTGAATTGACTACGTATGGTCAAACAGGCGGACAGATATACAACCGTAAACGTGCTTTGCGTTATGCACAGTCTAATTATAACTTTGATAAAGCACAGTATGAGAATCGTTGGACCGGACCGGGTTCTACTAACTCGCATCCGTCTGCAGCAGCATTGGTAAAGGGCTGGAATGTATCTGACCAAAGAGTGAACTCTTATTTTGTAGAAAGTGCGGATTTCTTCCGTATTCAGAACATAACTCTCGGTTATAGTTTGCGTAATATCAAGATGGGAAATTACACATTGCCGGGTATCCGTTTCTCACTGACGGCAGACCGTCCGTTCACGACATTTAAGGCGAATTCATTCACTCCGGAGTTGAGCGATGCTGAAGGATGGGATACAGAAGTTTATCCTTTGACATCTACTTATAGCTTTGGAATCCAGATTGATTTCTAAGCCGGAATGGAAAAATTAATTTTAATCTAACAAAAGAACAAGAAAATGAGAATACTAAAGAATATCTTAATATATGCGTTGCCAGCATTAATGTTATGCAATACATCATGTGATTATCTTGATAAAGAGCCCGAAAATAAGGTTCCGGAAGAGAATGTAGACTTTACTCAAATTGAGAATATGTATCAAGCGGTTTCCGGAGTATATGCTAAAGTTAGAACAGGCGGTATGCACTGGGTGATATGGCCATTGTCTGTCGTGCGTGATGATGATGTTTGGTCCGGACGTATAGATGACCAGGCAACCCTTATTGATATGGGTAACTACAACTACGACAGTTCTTTCTGGGGACTCAACGAGATGTGGAATCAGTATTATGGTATCATAAAAGTGGCCAATGCTGCTCTTGAATCGCTGGATTCCTACGCAGAAAATATCACGTCGGACGATGATATGACTAATTACCGCTCTTACTGTGGTGAAGTGAGGTTCCTTCGTGCTTATGCCTATTACCGACTTGTACAGGCTTTTGGTCCGGTAACTATTTTGCGTAGTAATACTCAAACCGACATGACCCGTTCAACGATCAATGCTGTATATAAATATGTTCTTGAAGATCTACAGTATACGATGGACCATACTCCGAGATTACGTCCGAACGAAATGGCTCATTATGGTGCTGTCACTGCTTTCTCGGCAGAGATGCTTGCAGCAAAGATACATCTGAATCAGGGTAATTATGGAGAAGTTGAAACATTGACAGATGATATTATCGGTAGCAAGAAATTTAAGCTTTATGATGATTACTATAATTTATTCAAGATTCCGGGTAAGGTTTGTGATGAATCGTTATTCGAATGTCAATGTACTGACTTTGGTCTTGGGTCAGGTGATATGGTAGATGCTGATAACTGGTTTGTATTCCAAGGGCCGGCGAACGACGGAAATATTTCAGGCTGGGGATTTATCGGTATATATAAAGATTTCCGTGATTGGGCAGCGGCTCGTGGTGAGACTATCCGTGCTACGACTTCGTTCCTGTTGGCTGGTACAACTACTCCAAGCGGTGATGTGATTCGTGAATTGCAGAACTCTACTCAAACAGATTGCTGGAATGGAAAAGC
>PPYE01643844.1_pt1 | contig 17248 bp, 14 predicted proteins | sample 1559881 | NCBI WGS metagenome assembly PPYE01 (sample SAMN08240022, study PRJNA423297) | Human gut metagenome, whole genome shotgun sequencing project. | reverse complement strand
GGCCGGGGCCTCGGCCGGCGGGAGAGGAATCGGGGGTTCGGCGTCCGGCGCGGGTGCGTCAGAGGGGGTTGTGCTGTCCTGCGGCTCGGCGGCCGGCGGCGGGGGAATCGGGGGTTCGGCGGACGAGGCCTCGGCCGCTTTATCCTCCGGCGTGCTCTCCGCGGTTTCATCCTCGGGCTCGCTGTCGCCGCTGTCCTCCACCTGCTCTCTGTCGCCGGTGTTCACGGTCTGCTCGCTCTCGTCGGCGGTGCTCGCCGCGCTTCCTCCGGTCTCCTCGGAGGCCTTCTCTTCTTCGGCGTCGTCGGTATCCTCGGAGGTTTTTTCCTTGACGGGCGCGGGCACGGGCTCCTGGTACATCGCCAGCTCGATAGCGTCGACGATCGGGCCCACGATCTTGTTGAACCCCTCGTAGTCGAGGTCGCGCAGGTCGTCGTTGCCGCACCGAATACGCAGGTTGATGAAGTGCACCTGGTTGTAGAAGATGATGAGCATCGGTTCTTTGACGACCACGGACTCGCCGCCGATCCCGATGTTGCCAGCCTCGGGGATGGAGAGCACGTCCTCGCGCGACTTGAGCTTGATGGAGTGATCGTCGACGAAGATCGTGATGTCCGCAAAATACTCGAAGGCGGCGTAGACCGCCTGGAGCATCATCTCCCACGAGACGCGGTTCGTGAGGGTAAAGGTGGACAGGAGCCAGCCGCCGTCCTCGTGATGCCCTTCCAGGTGCATGCCTGTGTTCCTCTCGCTTCCAGGGGTGCGTGCGGGGCTCAGCCCTTGGACAGCGTGGCCGGCGGGACGTGCATCATGATCTCGATGGAGTCCATGAACTGGCACATCGACTTGTTGAACTTCTCGTAGTCGGTGGTCTGGAATTCCTCGTTGACCCGGCCGATCGCGACGTTGATAAACGGCTTCTGGTTGAAGAAGGTCAGCATGATCGGTGCCTTGAGGATGGGCGACATGCCTCGGATCATGATGCTGGAAGCCTCGGGAATGGCCAGCAGATCCTCGGGAGTGGAGAAGTGGAGGGGCTCGCCGTCGACCTGCACCTCGGCGTCCTCGATGTAGGGGTAGACCCCACGCACGCCCTGGATGAGCTTCTCCCAGGACACGCGGTACGTGAGGTTAAAGGTGGAGCGAATCCAGCCCGGTTCTTCGGTGAGACCAGCCAGCAGCATGGGAAATCCTTCACGTCATTGAGGATGTTTGTGTGGTCGGCATCCTATCAGAGCTGTTGAGTCGCCGAGCATGACGAGAATCGTTGACCGAGGCCCGCCGCGGCCTCGTTGATGAAACGGTATAGCCGTCCGGGAAAACGCGCCGAGGCCGGCGGATACGAACACGCGGATAGGTTATGAGCATCTGGATAGGTTATGAGCATCTGGATAGGTTAATAACCTATCCGGAAGTGCGTAACCTATCCGGAAGTGCACAACCTATCCGCATGTGTGAGCGTCAACCGGGGAAATAACCGCTTTCCGACCAGCTGGGGTGTGGAGCGAACCTCGTGATTGGCGGGACGTGAGGTTACTGGCGCTCAGCGGGCGGCGTCGATCGCCGCCTTCGCCGTCTTGAGGCCGACGCCGGTGCGATCCCGGTAGGCCTTGACGGCGTTGAGCGTCCTGCCCTCGGCGATCAGCTGGAGTTCGGCTGCGCTCAGCTCCGGGAACGAGGCCGTGGCCGGGTTGGCTGCACCGGCTGGAACGGCGGGAACTGAGGCCTGCGGGGCTGGTGCCTCCGGAGCGGGGAGGGCAGACCCGGAGAGGGCCGTGACCCCGGCGTCCGCGTATGCGGCGCGCAGTCGCGCCTCGAGGGTCGCGACCTGTTCCTTGAGTCGCTGGTTCTCGGCGCGCAGCTCCTCAATTTCGGATGCCTGACCAAACCACTTACCCACGTGTTGCCTCCTGAAATGGATCATCGTGAAGGCTTTCATTCTATCTGTCTGCGCCGGCGCGGTGACGACGAGCTCGCCGCGGCGAATGTGGGGGGTTCGGGGGGACCCCGCCCCGGCCTCGTCGATGACGACGCGCGACCAGTGCGCGCCAACGCGCCGTGACCGGCGGAACAAGCCGCCCGATGAGCCCGGCCCGGTAAAATAGCGTAGACACTGCGAGCAGCGGAGGAAACATGGCAGGCGAATCGTTCTTTGGGGAAGACACCACCCACGAGGACCAGCAGGGCGGCATCCCGGCCGACCTGATCCCGTACCTGGAAGCGGCCGACGAGGTCGAGGACACCGAGGCAGGGGAGAGCACTGACCCTCAGGCGCAGGAGAGCGAACGCGAGGCCGCGCTGCGCGCCCTCGTCGAGCACTCGCTGCTGCTGGGCCCCGACCCCTCCGTCCTCGCTGAGATCGAGGGTGAGGTGGACGAGGACTTCGCCGACGATGCCGCCGAGGCACGCGATGAGCGCACCTCCCACGAGGCCGCGCTGGCGAAGGCCGAGGAAGACGTCGCCCTGGACGCGCGCGTGCAGGAGATCTACCAGTCCATCGTCGCGCGCGCACCCGAGCACGACATCGACCCCACTCTCGACCGCGTGAAGCTCGCCTTGGACATCCTGGGCGACCCGCAGAACTCCTACCCGTCGATCCACATCACGGGTACGAACGGTAAGACATCGACGTCGCGCATGATCGACTCGCTCCTGACCGCTTTCGGTATGAAGACGGGCCGCTTCACGAGCCCGCACCTGCTCGACGTGCGCGAGCGCATCTCGCTGGAGGGCCACCCGATCACGCGCGAGGGATTCGTGCGCGCCTGGGAGGACATCGCCCCCTACGTCGGTATGGTCGACGAGCGCAGCCAGGAAGAGGGGGGCCCGCGCCTGTCCTTCTTCGAGGTGTTCACGATCATGGCGTACGCGGCCTTCGCCGACTACCCGGTCGACGCCGCCGTCGTCGAGGTCGGCATGGGTGGGCGCTGGGACGCCACGAACGTCATCGACTCCGGCGTCTCGGTCATCACGCCGATCGCCCTGGATCACACGAAGTGGCTGGGCTCCACGATCGAAGAGATCGCGCGCGAAAAGGCCGGCATCATCAAGCCCGGCCAGGTTGTCGTCATCATGGCTCAGGAGGAGGAAGTCCTCGACATCCTCCTCGAGCAAGCGCGCTCCGTCGACGCGATCACCCGCGTCGAGGGCCGCGACTTCGAGGTCGTGGATCGCCAGATGGGAGTCGGCGGCCAGATGGTCACGATCCGCACGCCCTCCGCGGTCTACGAGGACGTGTTCGTCCCGCTGTTCGGCCAGTATCAGGCCCACAACGCGGCGGCGGCGCTCGTGGCCGTCGAGGCCTTCATGGGGGGCCGCGGCCTGGACGGCCGCATCGTCGAGCAGGGCCTCATGAACGCCTCCAGCCCGGGACGCATGCAGGTCGTGCGTCATTCGCCCACGATCATCGTGGACGCCGCGCACAACCCCGCTGGCGCGGCCACCCTGCGCGAGGCCGTGGAATCCTCCTTTGGGTTCGCGCGCATCGCAGGCGTGTACGCGGCAATGGGGGATAAGGACGTCGAGGGTGTCCTGTCCGAGGTCGAACCCTTCATCGATCACCTCGTCGTGACGCAGATGCCGGGCGAGCGCGCGGCCGACGTTGCGCGTCTGGCTGAGATCGCCGAGGAGGTCTTCGGTCCCGACCGGGTAGACGTGCGCGAGTCGCTGGCCGACGCGGTCGATCGTGCAGCCGAGATCGCCGAGGCCGGGGCCGAGCCCGCGGATCGCAGCGGAGTTCTCGTGTTTGGCTCGGTCATGCTCGCCGGGGAAATGCTGGCCCTCGCCGGTCACAGCCCCCGCTAGGATGGAACCCAACCAGGGCGGCCGCATCGTGGCGGCCGCCACGGTTGGGATTTCGTGCTCAAAGGTGGCACGATTGATCACGCATACAAGTACAGATGAGCAATGTGCAAGGAGGCATCATGAAGAAGCTCGTCAATGACGTCCACGCCGTCGTCCGCGAAACCCTCGAAGGTTTCGCCCTGGCCCACCCCGACCTCGTCGATGTCCATTACTCGCCCGACTTCGTGACCCGTCACGTCCCCAAGGCTGAGGGCAAGGTCGGCCTCGTCTCCGGTGGTGGATCCGGACACGAACCCCTGCACGCGGGCTTCGTCGGCGAAGGCATGCTGGATGCGGCCGTGCCCGGCGCGGTCTTCACCTCGCCGACCCCCGACCCGATCCTGGAGGCCACGAAGGCCGCCGACCACGGCGCGGGCGTCCTACACATCGTCAAGAACTACACGGGCGACGTCCTCAACTTCGAGACCGCCGCCGAGCTGGCCGACATGGAGGACATCACGGTCGCCACCGTCGTCGTCAACGACGACGTCGCCGTCGAGGACTCCCTGTACACGGCGGGACGCCGGGGCGTCGCCGGAACGATCTTCGTCGAGAAGATCGCGGGCGCGGCCGCCGAGCGCGGCGACTCCCTCGAGGAAGTCACCCGCATCGCCACCAAGGTCAACGACCAGACCCGTTCGATGGGCCTGGCCCTGGGCCCCTGCACCGTGCCCCACGCCGGCAAGCCCTCCTTCGACCTGGGCGAGGACGAGATCGAGCTGGGCATCGGCATCCACGGCGAGCCCGGATACCGCCGCGGCTCCATGGAAACCGCCGACAGCCTCGTCGCCGAGCTCTACGAGCGCGTGCGCGAAGACCTGGGCCTGACCGAAGGCGAGCGCGTCGTGGCCCTCGTCAACGGCATGGGCGGCACCCCCATCTCCGAGCTCTACATCTGCTTCCGTGCCCTCGCGGCCCTCCTGACGAAGGACGGCATCGAGATCGCCCGCCAGATGGTCGGCAACTACGTCACCAGCCTGGAGATGCCCGGCGTCTCCGTGACCCTCATGCGCGCCGACGACGAGCTCCTCGAGCTCTTCGACGCGCCCGTAAACACGGTCGCCTGGAAGTAAGCAACGAAGCAGGACAAGGAGAATCACGATGAGCCTAGATGCAGCGTGGGCACGCCGGTGGATCGAGCTGTCGGCGGCGGACATCGCTGAGCAGCGCGGCTACCTGGTGGACCTGGACCGAGCCATCGGGGATGGCGACCACGGCGAAAACATGGACCGCGGATTCAAAGCCGCCGTCGAGGCCCTGGAACAGACCCAGCCGGGCAGCGTCGCCGAGGTCCTCAAGACGGTCGCCAAGACCCTCATGTCTACGGTCGGCGGCGCCGCCGGGCCCCTGTATGGGACAGCGTTCCTGCGCGCATCCAAGGCCGCCGGTGACGGCAATCTCGACGGCGCGGGCGTGGCAGCGGTGATCGCGGGCGCGCTCGACGGAATCCAGGCCCGAGGCAAGGCAACCACGGGTGAGAAGACCATGGTGGACGCGTGGACTCCGGCCCTCGAGGCCGCCCGCGCCGCCGCCGAATCCGGTGGCGATCCCGCCGCCGTCCTCGAGGCCGCCGCCACGGCCGCCGAGGCCGGTGCCGCCGCCACGGAACCCCTGCGGGCCACGAAGGGACGCGCCTCCTACCTGGGCGAGCGCTCCATCGGGCACCTCGACCCGGGGGCCGTGTCCACCTCCCTCATCCTGCGCGCCGCTGTGCGAGCAGCTGGCGAGGCCGGCGCGGCATGAGCGTGCGCGTTTCTTATCTCATCGTCTCCCACTCGGCCTCCCTGGCCGCTGGAGTCTGTGAACTGGCCGCCCAGATGGCTCCCGACGTGCACTTCGAGGCCGCCGGGGGCACGGAGGACGGCCGCATCGGCACCTCCTACGACCTTGTGGAGACGGCCCTCGAGGCCGCCCTGCAGGCCGTGGAGGGCGAGGGCAGCGGCGTCATCGTCCTGACCGACCTCGGCTCGGCCACGATGACCGTCGAATCCGTCATCGACATGTGCGACGAGCCCGAGCGCGTGCGCTTTGTCGACACCTGCCTCGTCGAAGGTGCCGTCGCGTCCTCCGTGCGGGCTCAGCTCGGCGAAGACCTCGACCAGGTCGCCGACGTCGCAGCCTCCCTTGCCCCGCGCCTGGACGACGTGTCCGCCCAGGAGGCACCCAGCCCCGCAGCGGGCGAGCCCGGAGGGGGAGGGGCCCCGGCCTCGTCGACGTGGGCGCAGGGGGACGCGGTTGTTGCAGACCCCGTCGGCCTGCACGCGCGCCCGGCCGCCGCCTTCGTGCGCCTGGCGGGCACCTTCGACGCCGAGGTCACCGTCAACGGGGCCGACGGTGGCTCGGTCCTGGAGCTCATGGCCCTGGGCATTACCCAAGGTCAGAGCGTCCACATCGAGGCCAATGGGGCCGACGCCACAGCGGCGGTCGCGGCGCTGACAGATATGCTTGAAAGCGCAACACCGCAACAGCCAGAATCAAAGGAGACAATGTGAGCGCTAAGAGTGTTCTGCTGGAGCCCCAGCACCTTCTCGACCCCACCCTGGAGCACACCCTTATCGTCGTGAAGCCCGACGGCTACGCCCGCGGCCTGACCGGCGAGATCCTGCGCCGCATTGAGGCGAAGGGCTACACGATCAAGGGCCTCAAGCTCATGATCGCCTCCCGCGAGCTGCTCGCCGAGCACTACGCCGACCACAAGGACAAGCCCTTCTTCGAGGGCCTCCTGGAGTTCATGAGCTCCGGCCCGGTCGTTGCCATCATCGTCGAAGGCCAGCGCGTCGTCGAAGGCATGCGCGTCCTCATGGGCTCGACCGATCCGACGACGGCCCCCGCGGGCACGATCCGCGGCGACCTGGGTCGCGCGTGGAACAGCCCCCACATGGAGAACCTGATCCACGGCTCGGACTCTGTGGATAACGCAACGCGCGAAATCTCCCTGTGGTTCCCGGAGATTTACTGAGTCACGGCTAACCTGCAAGGGTGTACCTCAAGAACCTGACGCTGCGGGGCTTTAAGTCCTTCGCCAGTGCGACTACGCTCGCCCTCCAACCGGGCATCACGTGCGTCGTCGGCCCCAACGGGTCGGGTAAATCCAACGTCGTCGACGCTCTCGCCTGGGTCATGGGCGAGCAGGGTGCCCGCGCGCTGCGCGGCGGGCAAATGGCGGACGTGATCTTCGCGGGGACATCTGGGCGCGCGGCGTTGGGGCGCGCCCAGGTGGACCTGACGATCGACAACACCGACGGGCTGCTCGACATCGAGTATTCCGAGGTGACGATCAGCCGCACCCTGTTCCGCGGGGGCGGTTCCGAATACTCCATTAACGGCACTCCGGCGAGGCTGCTGGACGTGCAGGAGCTCCTCTCCGACACGGGCATGGGCCGCCAGATGCACGTCATCGTCGGCCAGGGGCAGCTCGACGCGATCCTGTCCTCCACGCCCGAGGAGCGTCGCGGCTTCATCGAAGAGGCCGCTGGTGTCCTCAAGCACCGTCGGCGCAAGGAGCGCGCGCTCAAGAAGCTGGCCGACATGGACGCGAACCTCGTGCGCGTCCTGGACCTGACCAACGAGATTCACCGCCAGCTGGGTCCCCTGGCCCGCCAGGCGCGCACTGCCCGGCGCGCGTCGCTCATCCAGGCGCGCGTGCGCGACGCGAAGGCCCGCCTGCTCGCCGACGACCTGTCCTCTGCGCTTTCTAAGCTGTCCGTGCTCGAGGCATCGGATGAGTCTGCCGCCGAGCGCCGTGCGTCGCTCGAGGAACAGATCGCCGCCGCGCGCGCCGAGCTTTCACGCCTGGAGGACGCTGAACGCGCGTCCTCGCCGGCGCTCGAGCAGGCTTCCTCCGACTGGCAGTCGCTGACCACGATCACCGAGCGCCTGCGCGGCACGCTGATGGCCGCGACCCAGAAGGTGTCACTGCGCGCGACCCCTGAGCTACCCCCGGGCGGCGAGGATCCCGACGTGCTCGACGAGCGTGCCCGCGTCGCCGGTGCCGAGGACGCGGCGCTGGTGGGCCAGGTCGAGGCCGCTCGCTCTGCGCTGATGTCCGCGACTCGCGCGCGCGAGGCCGCCGAGGATGCCGATGATTCCGCGTCCCGCGAGCTGGCCCGCGTCAACCGCGTCATCGCCGACCACCGCGAGAAGGTTGCGCGCCTGACGGGTGACGCCTCGACGGCCGCGTCTCGTCTGGAGGCAGCGATCGCCGAGGCCGACCGCGCGTGGGGCGCATACCGCGCGGCTCAGGAGCGCGCCGAGGCCGCCGAGAAGGCCGTGCCTGCGTCGTCTGCGGGCTCTGTTGGTGTGGGCGCTTCTGTCGCTGGGGAGTCCTCGTCCGAGGAAGAAGCCGGCGGGGGAGCGGCCCGCGCACACGCCGAGGCCTCCGCCCGCCGCGACGCCGCGCGCGCCCGCGTGGACGAGCTGCTCGGCGTTGAACGCGAGGCCCGCGCCGACCGCGCGCGCTGGGAGGCCCGCCGCGACGCGCTCGAGCAGCTGCTCGCCCCCGAGGACGGCACCGCCGAGCTGCTGGGACGCCCCGGTGTGCTCGGCCAGGTTGCGCCCCTCCTGCACGTCACCCCCGGTTTCGAAGACGCCGTCGCCGCCGTGCTGGCCCCCTTCGCCGACGCCGTCGTCGTCGACTCCCTGGCCCGAGGCCTGGGCGAGCTGGACGCGGCCCGCGCGGCAGGGCGCTCGCTGCGGTTGGTCGTGGCATCTGATTCTTCCGCTTCTTCCGACGATCCCGCAGGTGGGAACGGCGGTGTTGTCCGCGCCGACCTGCCCGAGGGCGCGACGTGGCTCGCCGACGTCGTCGCCTGCGAGGGGGCTGCCGCGCCCCTCGCGTCCCTGCTGGACGGGGTCGTCGCTTGCTCGCTCGAGACCGCCGCTGCCGCGCTGGACGTGCCCGGCGTGCGAGCCGTCGTCACGTCGGGCGGCGACGTGCTGCGCTCCTGGTCGGTGGAGGGCGGCCGCCAGGCCTCCTCCGTGCTCTCCGTGCGCGCAGACTACGAGGAGGCGTGCGCGCAGGCCGAGGCCGCCCAGGCCCGCATGGCCGAGGTGTCCGAGCAGCTCGGCGAGGCAAACGCCCACCTCGACCGCTGCATCCGCGAGGCAAACGACGCCCTGAAGGCCCTGCGCGAGGAAGACGCACAGCGCGCCAAGGAAGCCCAGGAGCTGGCCCGCGCCCAGTCAGCCGCGCAGGCAGCCCGAGCCGAAGCCGAGCGCGCCCACGACGTGGCCCGCCGCGCCGACGAGCAGGTCACGTGGGCCCGCGAGCAGGACGTGGCCGCCCGCGCACGCCTCGATGGCGCCGACACCGTCGGCCCGCCCGAGTCCCTCGAAGACGCTCAAGCCCGCGCCGACGCCGCATCCCGCGCCGCGCGCGAGGCCCGCGAGGCCGAAAACGAGGCGCGCCTGAGCCTGCGTGCCCTCGAAGAACAATCGCGGCGCGCCGCCTCCCGAGCCCGCTCCCTGCGCCAGGCTGCCGCCGCCGAGCGCGAGGAGCGCGCCCGCTACGCCCGGCGCGAGGCCGCGCGAAAGACGGAGCTGGCCACGGCCTCGGACGTGGAGGCAGCCGCCCGCGTCGCTCTCGAGGCCGCCGAGCGAGCCCTGTCCCAGGCCGCCGCCGAACGTGATCGCCTGAGCGAGCGGCGCTCCCAGGTCTCCCAGGAGGTCTCGGACGCCCGCCGCGCCCTGGACCGGCTGAGCGCGGAGCTGTCGGAAGCCACGGCCTCGGCTCACCAGGGGCAGATAGCGGCCGAGCAGACGCGCCTGCGCGTCGAGGATCTCCAGCGTCGCGCCCTCGAGGAGCTGTCCCTCGAACCCGAGCAGCTGCTCGCCGAGTTCGGGCCGCAGATGCTGGTGCCGATGCTGCCGCTCGACCCCGATCAGGTGGAAAAGGCCGCGGCCGCCGAGCCAAGCGCGTACGTGCGCGCCGAGCAGGAACGGGCCCTTGTGAAGGCGCTGAAGGACTTGGAGAAGCTGGGGCGCGTCAACCCGCTGGCGCTCGAGGAGCACGAGGCGCTGGCCTCGCGGCACAAGTTCTTAGTGGATCAGGTCCAAGACCTCAAGGCGTCGAAGGCGGATCTGCTGCGCATCGTGCAGGACGTGGATCGCCTGGTGGAGGAGGCCTTCGCGTCGGCGTTCGCCGAGACGCGCGAGCAGTTCGAGCACGTGTTCGGCGTGCTGTTCCCGGGCGGCCAGGGCGACCTGGTGCTCACCGACCCGGACGACATGCTCTCGACGGGTATCGAGATTGAGGCTCGGCCCGCGGGCAAGAAGGTCAAGCGCCTGTCCCTGCTGTCGGGCGGCGAGCGTTCCCTGGCCGCGATCGCGTTCCTGGTCGCGATCTTCAAGGCGCGCCCGTCCCCGTTCTACGTCATGGACGAGGTCGAGGCCGCCCTGGACGACATGAACCTGACGCGCCTGCTCGCCATCTTCAAGGAGCTGCAGGAAACCTCGCAGCTGATCGTCATCACCCACCAGAAGCGCACGATGGAGATCGCGGACGCCCTCTACGGCGTGACGATGCGCGACGGCGTCACGACGGTGGTGTCCCAGCGTCTGGCGGACTAGGGGGCAGCGTTCTCGCGCGGATGGAGCCGTTGCATCTGGTCGCAATGGCCGCGCCTTCACAGAAAATGATGACAGAAATATTTGGACCTGAGAGGAGAGGCAATGAGTACGAAACCAGAAGAAACCTACCGCCTTGCTGGAGGAATCACTGTTACCGACGCCGATCTTGAAGCAGATGCGCAGCGCTTCGAAGCGGGCGAATGCGACGGAGCGTGGAAGGTTCTCCCGGGGCGTCCGCAGCTTGTCGGCGAGGAATAAATGCCGGTCGGCACGCGCCTGCCTGAATCTTTAGTCCGCGAGCTTGGCGAGGCGACAGGGGAACTCGGACAAACTCGAAGTGAGCTCGTTCGTCGTGGAGTGAGATTGTTGCCGGGATTGCTGATTGTTGATCTGGATAGGATGCGGCCTTCTGGATAGGTTATGAGCATCTGGATAGGTTAATAAGCTATCCAGATCTGCGTTTCCTATCCAGAACTGCGTTTCCTATCCAAGAGAGTGGGCGTATTCGGCGGAGCGCAGGCTCACTCATGCGCACGTTGACCCGCCGGGTGGAGCAACAGCGGTTCGAGTATGAAAACACGGGCGGGGACCCCGTCGGTCCCCGCCCGCGCCTTACAGCCGTGCGTCCCGCCGCTGCGGGAGGCTCGCTCTCAGTCGTTCATGAAATGACGCTCATCCAGGATCTGTGCGCCGCCGCCCACCAGCGAGGGCAGGTGCTCGTTTGCGTGGTGGCCGCAGAAGTACAGCTGGCCACCCGAAGGCATCGTCGCACGAACCCAGGCGCGAGCGCCGCAGGCGTCGCAACGATTCGCCGCGTTCAGCTGCGGCTCGTCCAGTACGGGGCGTTCAAGAGTCTGTGCGTTCATGCTTCCATCACACACCATCACCCCGCGCCGCGCACCCCTGTTCACCCGGGGCGCAATCGACCGCCCGACCACTGACACAGTGGAACGGGGGAGTGGAAAACCCTCCAACCACAGACTCGATCCGCCCTGAAAGCGCGCCCACCAGCGCGATCCGGCCCCGGCCTCGTCAATCGTGGAAATCGTCCCAGAACCCGCGCCACGCGCACCGTTGGCCACAAACGAGCGTTGACCCACATATGATGCACCTCGTGACTCCTACCGACGCATCCGACTACAACGCACGGCACCTCTCGGTCCTCGAGGGGCTCGAGGCCGTGCGCAAGCGCCCCGGCATGTACATCGGCTCGACCGACCACCGGGGCCTCATGCACTGCCTCTGGGAGATCATCGACAACGCGGTCGACGAGGCCCTGGAAGGCCACTGCGACACGATCGACGTGCGCCTGCACCCCGACCACTCCGCCTCCGTCGCTGACAACGGCCGAGGCATCCCCGTCGACATCGTGCCCGGGCAGGGCCTGACGGGCGTCGAGGTCGTCTACACCAAGCTCCACGCCGGCGGTAAGTTCGGCGGCGGCTCCTACGCGGCCTCGGGTGGCCTCCACGGCGTCGGTGCCTCCGTCGTCAACGCGCTGTCGGCCCGCCTCGATGTGCAGGTTGACCGCGGCGGCAAGACCCACGAGATGTGCTTCCGCCGCGGCGAACCCGGCGAATTCGACGACTCGAAGCAGCGCACCCCCAACTCGCCCTTCAAGCCCTTCGTGGACGGCTCGACCCTCAAGACCGTCGGCAAGGTGAAGAAGTCGCAGACCGGCACGCGCGTGCGCTTCTGGGCGGACTTCCAGATCTTCCCGGCCACCGAGGGATTCTCGTGGGAGAACCTCCTGGCGCGCGCCCGCCAGACCGCGTTCCTCGTGCCCGGCCTGACCATCAACTGCTACGACGAGCGCGGCGAGGAGGAGCTCCACGAGAGCTTCCGCTTCGACGGCGGCGTCGTCGACTTCGCGAACTGGCTCGCCTCCGACGGCCCCGTCACCGACACCTGGCACATCACGGGCGAGGGCACCTACAACGAGACCGTGCAGGCCCTGGACTCCGAGACCGGGCACCTGCGCGCCACCGAGGTCGAGCGCACCTGCGAGGTTGACATCGCGCTGCGCTGGGGCATCGGCTACGACACGACCGTCCAGTCCTTCGTCAACATCATCGCCACCCCCAAGGGCGGCACCCACGTCACCGGTTTCGAGCAGGCGGTCCTCAAGACCCTGCGCGCCGCGATCGACAAGAACGCGCGCAAACTGAAGGTCGGCGCGAAGGACGGGCGCCCCGAAAAGGACGACGTCCAGGCCGGCGTGACCGCCGTCATCACCGTGCGTTTCCCCGAGCCCCAGTTCGAGGGGCAGACCAAGGAAACGCTGGGTACGCCCCAGATCCGCACCGTCGTCAACCGCGTGGTCTCTGACTGGCTGAAGGCCAAGTTCGCCTCCTCCAAGCGCGACGATAAGCAGCAGACCTCCCTCCTCATGGAGAAGGTCGTCGGCGAGATGAAGGCGCGTGTTTCCGCGCGCATCCACAAGGAGATCTCGCGTAAGAAGAACGCGCTCGAAACCTCCTCGCTGCCCGCCAAGCTCGCGGACTGCCGCCTCGAGGACGTCGAGGAGACCGAGCTCTTCATCGTCGAGGGCGACTCCGCCCTGGGCACGGCCAAGGCCGCGCGCAACTCCCACTACCAGGCCCTGTTCCCGATTCGAGGAAAGATCCTCAACGTGCAGAAGGCCTCGACCGCGGACATGTTGGCCAACGCCGAGTGCGCCAACATCATCCAGGTGATCGGCGCGGGCTCGGGCCGCACCTTCGACCTGTCTCAGGCTCGCTACGGCAAGGTCATCCTCATGACTGACGCCGACGTCGACGGCGCGCACATCCGCACCCTGCTGCTGACCCTGTTCTTCCGCTACATGCGCCCCATGGTCGAGGCCGGCCGCATCTACGCCGCCGTCCCGCCCCTGCACCGCATCGAGGTCGCGGGCAAGGGGCGCAAGAAGCGCGAGTACATCTACACCTACTCCGAGGACGAGCTGCACCGTAAGCTCGCCGCCCTGCGTCGCTCGGGCCGCACGTGGAAGGAACCCATCCAGCGGTACAAGGGCCTGGGTGAGATGGATGCCGACCAGCTGGCTGAGACCACGATGGACCGGGCCCACCGCTCGCTGCGCCGCATCACGCTGGCTGACGAGGAGGCCCTGCGCCAGGCCGAGGACGTGTTCGAGCTGCTCATGGGCTCGACGGTGGGTCCGCGCAAGGAGTTCATCGTCGAGGAGTCCGCGGGGCTGGATCGTACGCGCATCGACGCGTAATCACGGGTAAAAACGCCCGCGCGCTGCACAAACGTTCACGCGTGTTGACCATATGTCAAGCGCCAGTGTGACTAAAGGCCCGAATTGCCGGTAGGATATCTGCCATGACAGGACTTGCGCAGCGACTCACGCCGCCCGGGTCCGTCCCGTACCCGGGCAATCATCTCGGGTTGCGCTGGCGGCCCATGATCGGCCGCGATGCCCCCGCCGTGTATGCGCTCATCTCCCTGATCGAAGACGACGACAACGCCATTCGGCGCACCTCCGTCGACGACATTGCGGACATGATGGAGGGCGAGAACGGGCGCGACTGGGTCGACACGATCGTCGGCCTGGACGCGAAGCGAAACATTTGCGCGGTGGCGTCCGTGCGCGTCCTGCGCGGCATTCACGAGGCCGCGACCGCCGTCGTCAGTGCCTTCATCCACCCGCACTGGCGTGGCCGAGGCGTGGGCCGGGCTCTGCTCTACTGGCAGGACGGACGCGCCCGACAGATGCTCGTCGAAGCTTTCGGCGCCGAGTCCGAGGTGCCCGCGTCGATCTCGAACCTCGTCGATGCGCACATGACCGATCGTCGTCGCCTCTACATTGCGGCCGGCTTCTTCGCTAAGCGCACGTATCAGGTCATGTACCGTGACCTGGCCGGCGGCGAGGTACCCGTGCCCGCGCGTCACGGATACCGCATCCTGCCCTGGAACGAGGTTCCGCAGGAGCAGATCCGCGCCATCCACATGGAAGCCTTCCAGCAGGCGTTCCGTTCGCCGCTGCGCGCCCTGTGGTGGGATGACGCGATGAATCACTTCGACCCGCGCTGGTCGTTCGTGGCCGTGGATGCGCAGGGTGAGGTCGTCGGTTACGCGATCACCGGGCGTCCCGCGCAGCGCTGGGTGGCCACGGGCCGCTCTGAGGCGTACATCTACCTGCTCGGCGTCGCCGAGGCGCACCGCGGACGCTCCATCGCGAGCGCCCTCGTCGGGCACGCCGTCGCAGCGGCATCCGCGTCCGGCGCGTCGCGCATTGGCCTCGACGTTGACATGTCGAGCCCGGACGGAGCGCATAAGATTTACGAACACCTGGGCTTCGTGGATGAAGCCGCTGAGGTTTACTACACGATCGACCAGTAGAGACGGAAGGAGGCGAGCATGAGCATTCCTCTCGCGCAGCGAGCAAATGCCCCCGAGTTCGTCCCCTTCCCGGGCGAACATCATGGGATCGAATGGGAGTCGTTGACGGCTGCCCACCACGATGGCCTGTCCGCCCTTTTCGCCCGCATGGAGGCCCGCGATAACCCGCCGTATCGCACCAGCCCGGACGAGGTCGAGGAAATGCTCTCGGGTGCCTCGCAGTGGCGAGGCCTCGTCGGGATTGCTCGCAAGGGCATCGCAGCGGGTCGCATCGTTGCCTTTGCGCAGGTGGTCCTGCGTTTCCCTGGGCGAGTGGAGTGCGTGTGCGTCGGGGGAGTGGACCCCGACTTTCGGCGTATCGGCCTCGGCAACGCGATCGTCGACTGGCAGGAGGGTACTGCTCGCCAGATGCTGGCCGAGGTCGAGGGGGAGGCTCCCGCTCAGATCACCTGTCACGTCGAGACCGGCCAGGATGACCTCGAGGCGCAGCTAAAAGTGCACGGCTTCCGCTGGACGCGCACCTACTACGAGCTGCGTGCCTCCCTGGAGGGTCTTCTGCCGGTTCCTGACCTGGGCTCGTACATGAGCATCGAGGCCTGGGGTCCCCAGTGGGAGGAACCCGCCCTGCGCGCCGCGAACCGCCTCAACGAGTCCGAGTGGGGTCGACCCCCGCTCACTCAGGAGCAGTGGATGCAGGGGCGCACGGCCTTCGCTCCTGAATGGTCGTTCGTCGCCGTCGACCGGACGGGGGACCGCCCCCGCGTCGCCGGCTTCCTGTTGGCCTCGCGCTACGAGCAGGATTGGGCGGCTCTGGGCTGGCGCGAGGGGTACATCGACCAGCTGGGCGTCCTGTCTCAGTGGCGCGAGAGTCGTGTCGCGGACGCGCTGATCCTGGCGTCGATGTGGGCTCAGAAGCGCGACGGCATGGATCGCGCGGGCACGGGCGTGGGCTCCGCGAACCACACGGGCGCGCTCGCCATCTACGACTACCTGGGCTTCCGCACGGTGGGACAGACCAGGCTCTACGCCATCGAGATCTGACTGTCGTTTCGCATGGTGGATGGTTGCGCGCATCTCCTTGTGTTACCGTCGTTACTTTTTCTTTTCTCGTGGGTGCTTTTCGTCCTGTTTTCTATTCAGTTTTCATATAACCACTCCCAAGGTCCTAATCGTCCGACCAATTAAATTCTTAGGCTCACATAGGAGGACCGCGAGCGTCCTCGGCGCCACGCGCGCCCCTCTCCACAGTGCGGAGCCAGCATGACTACGAAGTCGTCAGCACCAACCAAGTCCATTCCGCCTCTGGTCATTCGAAGCGCCATCGTTGCCTCCCTCGGCGGCCTGCTCTTCGGCTTTGACACAGCGGTCATTTCCGGCGCGGAAGAAAAGCTCACCAAGCTCTACGCGCTCTCCTCCATGGGGGAGGGCATGATCGTTGCGATCGCAACCATCGGCACTATCGTCGGTGCTAGCCTGGTCGGCCTGGTCCAGTTCAACATCGTCTTCGGTATCCTCCTGGCCTACGCCTCCAACGCGGTCATCCGCGAAATCGCGCACGAAGACACCGCGTGGCGCTGGATGCTCGGTGTCATGGCGGTGCCCGCCGTGTTCTTCCTGATCTTCCTGGCCACCGTGCCCGAGACGCCGCGTTGGCTGCTCGCCCACGGGCACGAGGAACGCGCCGTGGAGATTTCCGAGCGTCTCACCGCCTCTCAAGCCGAATGCGACGAGCAGATCGGCGAGATGAAGGCGCAGATCGCCGAGGACGCCGCAGGTGGCAAGGTCGCCTTCTTCACACGTCGCTACCGCAAGGTCATCCTCATGGCCTTCTGCATCGCGATGTTCAACCAGCTCTCCGGCATCAACGCGATTCTCTACTACGCGCCCAAGGTCATGAAGCTCGCCGGCGGCGCCGAAGTGCTCGGTGATGCCTTCCCCTACATCGGCTCAGTCATCGTCGGCCTCATGAACCTGATCGCCACCATGGCCGCCCTGACCGTCATCGACAAGCTCGGCCGCCGCCAGCTCATGATTGTCGGATCGATCGGCTACCTGATCTCCCTCGGCTTCCTCGCTGGCATGATGTTCGCCTACGAGGGCGGCGTCTTCCAGGAGGGCAGCGCCGCGCCCGTGTGGCTCATTCTCCTCGGCCTGCTCGGTTTCATCGCCTCCCACGCCTTCGGTCAGGGATCGGTCATCTGGGTCTTCATCTCCGAGATCTTCCCGAACCGCGTGCGCGCGCGTGGCCAGTCCCTGGGCTCGCTCACGCACTGGGTGTTCGCCTTCATCACCACGTACGCCTTCCCGGTCCTCACGGATAAGCTCGGCGGCGGCTTCGCGTTCGGTATCTTCTTCCTCGCGATGGTCGGTCAGCTATTCTGGGTCCTGAAGGTGATGCCTGAAACCAAGGGCATTCCGCTCGAAGAAATGGAAGAGAAACTGGGGTTGACGAATGACTAGAATCGTGAACATCGGGGAAGCTCTCATCGATGAG
>PPYE01294321.1_pt1 | contig 17249 bp, 17 predicted proteins | sample 1559881 | NCBI WGS metagenome assembly PPYE01 (sample SAMN08240022, study PRJNA423297) | Human gut metagenome, whole genome shotgun sequencing project. | reverse complement strand
CCAAACAGGGAACCTATTCTGTAAGATGCCAGCTCATCGAAAAGGGCAACTCCCTCATCGACCTGAACATCGCAGCTCCAAACCTCGAGGCCGCACAGTCGATTTGTAAGAAATGGTCTACGCACTATCAGGAAATATATGCAAAAATAATGGAGGAGCTTTTATAGAGCTCCTCCTTTTAATTTAATTCTTTTAATTTAATTCTTCCCCACAGGATTCAATAACTTTCTTATACCAGTAAAAAGAATCCTTTCGTATTCTTGAAAAATCTCCTGTTCCGTCATCATTTTTATTCACATAAATCAGACCATATCTCTTCTTAAACTCACCTGTCGAAGCACTGACAAGATCCGTGCATCCCCAACAGGTATATCCCATCAATTCTACCCCATCATGGATTGCTTCTTTCATCTGTTCTATGTGAAGACGCATATATTCAATACGGTACTCATCATGAATTCTTCCATCTTCTGTTAACTGATCCACTGCACCAAGACCATTTTCTACAATCATAATCGGAATCTGATAACGATCATAAATCTGATTCAGCACATATCGAAGTCCCACTGCATCAATCTGCCAGCCCCAATCAGATGCTTTTAGATATGGATTTTTGAGATTATCTCCTCCGTTTCCGGCAGTCGTTTCGCCCTCTTTTGTTACACTTACACAGTTACTGGAATAGTAACTGATAGATACAAAATCAACAGTACCATTTTTAAGTATCTGTGAATCCTCTGGCATTGTCTTCAATTCAATATTATGTTCTTCAAAAAATCGACTGGCAAATCCCGGATAATACCCTCTTACATGAACATCTCCTGCAATAGAATTATGAATCTGTCCAAATTTTTGTGCATAAAGAACATCCTGCGGATGACAGGTATATGGATATCCGTTATGATAAGCCAACATACATCCCAGTTTATTCTCTTTATCAATTTCATGTGACATAGAAACTGCACGTGCACTCGCTACAAGCTGATGATGCATTGCCTGATAACGACTTTGTTCACATACATCTTCCGGATCCAGCATTCCTGCACAGAATACTGCACCAAAAGGCTCTGTCAGCATATTGATTTCATTAAAAGTAAGCCAGTATTTTACTTTTCCTTTATACCGCTCAAATAAAACTTTGGCAAAGCGAAGATAAAAGTCTATCAGCTTACGGTTTTTCCATCCCCCATATTTCAAAGAAAGATGAAGTGGATTTTCATAATGTGAGATCGTAACTAACGGCTCAATTCCATATTTTCTTAATTCATCAATTACACCATCATAAAACTTAAGTCCTTCTTCATTAGGTGTTTCTTCATCCCCATTTGGAAATACTCTGGACCATGAAATAGAAAAACGATATACTTTAAATCCCATTTCGGCAAACAATGCAATATCTTCTTTCCAATGATGATAAAAATCTGTTGCCTGATGATTCGGATAAAATTCTTCTTCCAGCGGAACTGGCGGTGTCAGTCTACGTTCCTTATCCACACTTCCTCCTGTAAGGATATCTGCGATTGAAGGGCCTCTTCCTCCCTCATCCCATCCGCCTTCATACTGATTTGCTGCTGTTGCACCTCCCCAAAGGAAATTCTGCGGCATACGATTATAATTTTTCATGTCTTTTCTCTCCAATTTTTAAACAACAGTCTTTTTATACCACTGTCAGAAATTTGTCCCCCGCATTAATTGCGGTATTTTCTTTTTCCATACATACTGCTTTAATGTAATCGGAAATATTTGTCACTACCATTGGTGTGATCAGATTATATCCCTCTCCTTTAATTGCTTCCAGATCAAACTCAACAAGAAGAGTGCCTTTTTTTACTTTGTCCCCATCAGAAACATAAGATTTAAAATATTTGCCTTTTAAATTTACAGTATCAAGTCCAATGTGAATAAGTACTTCTGCGCCACTATCCGTTACAAACATAATTCCATGCTTGCTGTCCATAATATTGGCAACCGTTCCATCAGCAGGTGCATAAACTTTTCCTTCTTCCGGTATGATAGCAGCTCCATCTCCCAGTACTTTTTCTGCAAATGTTTTATCAGGAACATCAGAAAGTGCCTTTACTGTTCCTGATACCGGTGCACAAAGTTCAATCTTTTCTACAAGTGGTTTCGTATTATTCTGCGGCGTTTTTTCTGCTTCCTTTGACTCTGTTTTCTTTTCTTCCTGTTCAGGCTCAGCATCTTCAAATCCAAAAATAAATGTAAGAACAAAAGATGCTACAAATGATACAACAATCATAATAATTCCATAGAGCAGGTTACTCATTCCCTTTTCTCCAATAAATGCAGGAATAGCCATAATACAGTTCTGAGCAATATAAAGAGATACGTGAAGAAGCCCACCAACAATTCCACCAATTCCAGCTGCAATAGCTGCGGCTACAACCGGACGTTTAAGTTTAAGTGTAACACCATAAAGTGCCGGCTCTGTAATTCCCATCAGTGCAGATACACCAGCTGCACTTGCCAGCTGCTTCATGTTCTCATCTTTTGATTTCACTGCTACTGCAAAAGAAGAACCAGACTGTGCAATATTAGCGCATACCTGTGAAACGAAGATCAAACTATCTGTTCCGCCTGTTGCGATTGCATTCAGTCCGATTGGCGTTAAAGCATGATGCATACCTGTCATAACGATAAATGGGAAAGTTGCTGCCAAAATACCAACGATAATAAATCCAAGTTTTGCAGATAAAAAGTTAATTGCTACTGCCAGTCCATTACCAATAATTGTTCCCAATGGTCCTACTACGATCAGCGCGATCGGTGCACTGATAAGAATTACTAACGTAGGATTCAGAATCAATTTCACCATCTTCGGTGTAATACGGTCTACTAATAATTCAATATAATGTGTAATCCATACCATCAGAATTACCGGAATAACAGAATAGGAATACGTTGCTTTTGTAATCGGCAATCCAAAAAGTGTAATAGCAGCATCTGAAGCTACCATACTGACAAATGCCGGACTTAGGTAAACACCTGCGATAAACAATGCCAATGATTGATTTACCCGGAAAACTTTAGCCGCATTTGCAGCAATCAGGAATGGCATAAAATAAAAGGTAACATCACCAATCATACTGATTACCTGATATGTACTGCTGGTATCAGTTACAAGATGGAATGTGGTAAGTAATGAAAGTACAACTTTGATCATACCAGCTGCTGTAAGAGCAGGAATCATCGGTGTCATACATCCGGTAATCGAATCAATAATTTTTGATACTACACTCTTAGAACTCTGAGACTCGGTTGCTGGCGCATCATCAGTCGGAACACCTTTGTTCTCCAGTGCCTTGTACATCTCATTTACTTCATTTCCGGCAATTACCTGAAACTGATCTTCATGCCAGTTTACTCCGGAAATTCCTGAGACTTTCAAAATTTCTTTTTCATGGATCTTCGTTCTGTCCTTTACATAGAAACGAAGTCTTGTCATGCAGTGAAACAGACGGGTAATATTTTCTTTTCCGCCAAGCGCTGCAATAAGTGTGTCTGCAATTTCTGCATAGTCCTTTTTCATTCTGGGACCTCCTTTAATAATAAATATTAGAATTTATGATTAAAGGTCTTGCCTGAAAAGATGTGCTTTATTTTACTCAAAACACATTTCAGTAACAATCCATTAACACCTTAATTATAAAGTTTCCAACCGTTTCTGGTCTTCTGTAATTTTCTGAATATGAATCGTAAGATACAGCATTTCGTCTTCTGTCAGCTGATAGTGGTATTCATCTTCCATCATCAGATAAATCATTTTCACACATCCATATGCGTCTTTATACTGCTCTTTGATAATCTGAAACAGCTCTCCATTTTCATCATAATGAAGCTCTTTATGAAGAAATCTCTGTGCAAAATATTTCAGATGAGTAAGAAAACGCTGATAATATAGATTCTCTTCCTGGAATTTTAAATTATCATAATATTTCTGAACTATATCCAAAATCTTATGTACAATAATCGAAATCTGATAACTGTCTGTTTTACTTCCATCTTCTGCATTGACAAAATGCAATGCAAAGAATCCTGCCTCATCCACTACCAGATTTACCTGAAATGTCTGATTTACTCTTTTTAAAAGTTCTAAACCTATTTCATATTCTTTATGATAGAGTTGTTTTATATCCAATAAAAGCATATTTTGAATCTGAATTCCCTGATTCAGTCTGGATATTGCCCCCATAATATGATCACTCAGCGAAAAATAAATACTATCATTTAACTCCAGTCCTTGTTTCTCTTTCACTTCATTCACATAAGCTTCTACAAAATCCAGATATTTTTCCGGAATAGAAGCAAAATATCCCTGTATCTCTTTACTGATCTGTGCTGTTTCCGCAGTAAAAATCTTTTCGATCAAAGTTTCATCAACCTGCTGCCCTTTTTTCTTTTGAAATGCAATCCCGCACCCCTTTACAATAATCTCATGCCCCTGTTTATCTTTGGATAGAATCAGATTATTATTTAAAATCTTATAAATAGTCATAAGCTCCCTCTCCCCTGCTGCCAGATAAATAAAAAAAGACCATTACAGTATATAGAAATTCTCTTTATATACTATAAGGTCTTGCCTGACGATAAAAAATATTCCAGTAACAATCCTTCTGAACGATTTATAGTTTATTCAATTGCTATATGCAAGAATAGCAGAAAATTTTCTTTCTGTCTATCTGGAAAAATAGATAAAATAATTCTTTATTTTTTGTGAACTTTTTCTAAATTTTCGCTTTATATTAACCTATAGCTTTTTTATAATACTGTTATGGAAGTATTGTCTCAAATGCGATAAGCCTTTGTCTTTCTTTATCATTAATTACTGATACCGTGTTACCAGTTACCGTTCACTCCATGCCCAACAACTTAAAATCAGTCGCTGTTACTCCATCTACAGCAACACACTTCGTGATGCATAGAATTTATGCCAATCTTTACAAAAAAACTTTAATACGTTATACTTAAGCAAATATATGTTCTTATAGTCACCACGGTCGGCGCAAAACGTGTGCCACCGGCACACTGCACCATCAAATCATCAACAGATAATTATTTTATGGAGAAAATTATGGATTTATTTGAATATGCAAAATCAAAAACTCTGGATCAGGAGTCTCCTCTTGCTTCCAGACTGCGCCCTACTACCCTGGATGAAGTAGTAGGCCAGCAACACATTATCGGAAAAAACACCTTGCTCTACAGAGCAATAAAGGCAGATAAACTAACCTCAGTTATCTTCTACGGCCCTCCGGGAACAGGCAAAACCACTCTGGCAAAAGTAATTGCCAACACCACAAGCGCTGAATTTACCCAGATCAACGCCACCGTAGCCGGCAAAAAAGATATGGAAACTGTTGTCAAAGAAGCACAGCAGAATCTCGGAATGTACGGAAAGAAAACCATCCTCTTCATCGACGAGATTCACCGTTTCAACAAAGGCCAACAGGATTATCTCCTTCCATTTGTAGAAGACGGAACCATCATTCTTATCGGCGCAACAACAGAAAATCCATACTTTGAAGTCAATGCGGCTCTTATCTCCCGCTCCATCATCTTCGAACTGAAATCTCTGGAGATTCCTGAGGTAAAAGAACTCATCCTCAGAGCAGTCAACGATAAGAAAAAGGGAATGGGAAACTACAAGGCCCAGATAGATGAAGACGCACTCGATTTCCTCGCAGACATGGCAGGCGGAGATGCCAGAAATGCTCTCAACGCCATCGAACTTGGTATCCTTACTACACCAAGAAGTGAAGACGGAATCATTCACATCACCCTTGATGTCGCTTCCCAGTGCATCCAGAAACGAGTAGTCCGCTACGACAAAAACGGAGACAATCATTACGATATCATCTCCGCTTTCATCAAAAGTATGAGGGGGTCAGACCCCGACGCTGCAGTCTATTACCTTGCAAAAATGCTCTACGCCGGAGAAGACGTCAAATTTATCGCCCGCAGAATCATGATCCTCGCCTCCGAAGACATCGGAAATGCTGATCCTCAGGCCCTCTGCGTAGCAGTAGCAGCCGCCCAGGCAGTAGAACGTGTAGGAATGCCAGAAGCCCAGATCATTCTCTCCCAGGCAGTCACCTACATGGCCTGTGCTCCTAAGAGCAATTCCGCTGTCAACGCCATCTTCGCAGCCATGGACTCCGTCAAACGCACAAAAACCACCGTCCCGCCTCACCTCCAGGATGCACACTACGGCGGTCACGAAAAACTGGGCCACGGCATCGGCTACAAATACGCCCACGACTACCCAAACCACTACGTACACCAACAATACCTCCCCACCGAAATCCAGGGAGAACACTTCTACGAACTCTCCGAAATGGGCTACGAGAAAACCTTAAAAGAATACCAAACCAAAATCAAATCCCAGTCTTAATAAAAAAATCCGGCAGAAATACTTTTCTGCCTGGATTTTTTTATTCCTACACAATTTACTTCCACACCCAAAATCCCCAGACATACATTTATTTCCTATAACCAATACACAGCGCAGAAAAATAGTTTATTTTATGTGCATTTGCAGGTATCTTAGATATTCTTAGGTAAAAAAAATCTGCGTTATGAGCCGGCTGTCTCACTGTCTGAGCGAAGTTTGCAACGAAGCGAGTTTGAGAAGCCGGCTCATGCCCTTAGCAGATTTTTTTCACCTTAGAATATCTTAGATGCCGAAACCGCACATAAAATAAACTATTTTTCTGCGCGTCCCCCATACAAAAAAAAGCAGCCCCCAAAAAAGAGAGACTGCCCTTTTCATCATTTAATTCCCATAACGTTCATCTGCGCCAAAATCGCATCCACACACTTCTCAAATCCAAGCTTTCCTGCATTCAGACACAGATCATAATTCGTCGCATCACTCCAGTCCCCACCGGCAAATTTACGATAATAATCCTGCTTTCTCTTATCATCCCTACGAAGAAACTTCTCAATCTCCTCATCACTGCCGCTGATCTTCTCTCTGGACTTCTCCACACGAAACTCCCAGGGTGCATGAACAAACACTCTCAAAGTATTCGGTCTGTCCTTAAACACATAATTCACACAACGCCCAACGATCACACAGGATTCCTTCTCTGCCAGATCCGTTGCAATCTTCGCCTGATAATTAAAAATATTCTCATCAGAAACAAACCCCTTCTGATCCGGTGCGATCAGATCTCCTTTATATAACCCTGTCTTATTAAACAGAGATGCCTTCACACTGGAGCCTTCTTCCACCTGTCCAAAAAGCTTCACATCAATCCCGCTCTCATCAGAAGCCATCTGAATGATCTGCTTGTCATAGAAAGAAACTCCCAGTTTCTCTGCCAGCATCTTACCGACGGTACGTCCGCCGCTTCCATACTGTCTCGCAATGGTAATTACAAAATTCTCCATAAAATCCCTCCTGTTTACTCTCCAAGATAAGCCTTCTGAACAGATTCATCATGAAGAAGATCACTTGCCTTACCTTCCAGTGTAATCCTTCCGGTCTCAAGGACATAAGCTCTGTCAGCGATAGAAAGAGCCTTCTTCGCATTCTGCTCAACCAGAAGAACCGTTGTGCCACTCTCACTTACCTCTTTAATGATATCAAAAATCTCATTTACAAAGATCGGTGAAAGGCCCATGGACGGCTCGTCCATCAGAATAATCTTCGGCTGGCTCATCAGCGCACGTCCCATGGCGAGCATCTGCTGCTCACCACCACTTAAGGTACCTGCAGTCTGATTCTGACGTTCCTTCAGACGCGGAAAACGTTTATATACTTTCTCAATGGTCGCATCAATCTCATTTTTATCAGATCTTGTAAAAGCACCCATCTTCAGATTCTGAAGAACAGTCATATTTGCAAACACACGTCTTCCTTCCGGAACATGTGCCATACCCATTGTTACGATCTTGTGAGGCGGAACCTTTGTGATATCCTGTCCGTCATAAATAATATGTCCTGATTTTGCACGAAGAAGCCCGGTCACTGTATGCAGAGTAGTAGTCTTGCCTGCACCATTGGCACCGATCAGCGCAATAACCTCACCTTCATTTACAGAGAAAGAAACACCCTTCAATGCCTGAATCATTCCATAATAAACCTGTATGTCCTGTACTTCCAGTAATGCCATCTGTCTCTCCTCCTATTCTCCAAGATATGCCTTGATAACTTCCGGATCATGGAGCACATCTGAAGTCTTGCCCTGTCTCAGAACATGACCGAAGTTCAGTACAGTCAGCTCCTCACAGATGCCTGAAACCAGCTTCATATCATGCTCGATCAGAAGAATGGTCATATCAAAGTTATCACGAACAAAACGAATGGTATCCATCAGTTCCTCAGTTTCATTGGGGTTCATACCTGCAGCCGGCTCATCCAGAAGAAGAAGCTTCGGCTTTGTTGCCAGTGCTCTGGCAATCTCCAGCTTTCTCTGTTTACCATAAGGAAGGTTGGATGCAAGGATATCCGCCTCTTTGTCCAGATCAAACACTTTAAGAAGCTTCATTGCTTCCTCATTCATGGTTTTCTCAACCTTAAAGTATTTCGGAGTATGTACAATACTTGTAAAAAGGCTGTATTTATCATGATTGTGAAGTCCTGCCTTTACATTGTCCAGCACACTCATCTGATGGAACAGACGGATATTCTGGAATGTTCTGGCGATTCCCGCCTTGTTGATATCAATGGTACTCTTTCCTGTGATATCCTGTCCGTCCAGATTGATGATTCCCTCGTCCGGCTTATACACACCTGTAAGTAGGTTAAAGATTGTAGTCTTACCGGCACCATTCGGACCGATCAGACCATAAAGCTGTCCTTTCTCGATGGAGACATGGAAATCATCCACTGCATGAAGACCGCCGAATGAAATATTTAAATGATTTACTTCCAGCAATGCCATAGCTTATGCCTCCTTTTTCTTAAATTTACTGAAAAGACGCTCTCTCATCTCGATTGCCTTAGGTGCCCAGTTGATCAGCATCATTACGATCAGCACGATTGCATAGAACAGCATACGGTAATCACTGAGTCCACGCAAAAGCTCAGGAAGAAGGTTCAGAATCACTGCCGCAATAATAGAACCACGCATATTTCCAATTCCACCGAGAACTACGAATACCAGGAACATGATAGACATGTTATAACCGAAGTTCTTCGGAAGTGCTGTTAAAGTTGCAAGATTATGAGCATAAAGCACACCGCCGATACCGGCTAATGCTGCTGAGATTGCAAATGCTTTCAGTTTATACTTTGTGATATCAATACCAATTGATTCCGCTGCAATACGGTTATCACGGATTGCCATGATCGCACGTCCGTCTCTGGAATTGATCAGGTTCAGAACTACGAATAAAGTAACCAGGATCAGAATCACACCTATAGTAAAGGTTGACTGTCTCGGTGTACCTGTGATACCCATGGCACCACTGATAATCATTTTTCCACCAGGCTCCATTCCAAGAGACATCTGGTCTTAAGACCCTGCATCAGGTTGGAAAGCAGATTCCCTGCGATCATTCCCTGTACGATCAGATATGCTGCAAGAACCATTCCGTATGTAATGAGATTGCTTTTTGTTGTTTTGTTTAATTTCTTCTTTTCCATGTCTGCCACCTCACACTTTCTCCTGAATGTTCTTACCAAGAATACCGGTAGGTTTCACAACCAGAACTACGATCAGAACACCGAATACAATGGCATCAGCCATCTGTGAAGAGATATAAGCTTTACCAAAAATTTCCAGGATACCCAGAACAACACCTCCGATAAAGGCTCCCGGGATAGATCCGATACCGCCAAATACAGCTGCAACGAATGCTTTGATACCAGGCATAGCACCTGTATATGGTGTCAAAGACGGGTATGCAGAGCAGAGGAGCACACCTGCGATTGCTGCAAGTCCGGAACCGATTGCAAAAGTAATGGAGATTGTTTTGTTTACGTTAATACCCATTAACTGGGCAGCGCCTTTATCCTCAGATACGGCAAGCATTGCCTGTCCTGTTTTTGTCTTGCTGATAAAGAGCATCAGACCTGCCATGATCAGGATACCACCGATAATGGTTACGATGGTTACACCAGTAATCACGATAGAACCACCTGCAAGTTTCAGGGATGGAAGACTGATCACGTTACTGAATGATTTGGTATCTGCTCCCCAGATCAGAAGGGCCACGTTCTGAAGCAGGTAGCTGACACCAATTGCTGTGATCAGAACAGCCAGAGGTGAAGCTGCATTACGCAGTGGTCGATACGCAACGCCTTCGATCACAACGCCCATGAGTGTACAGATGATAATGGACAGCAGGATGGCTAAAATCGGATTTAATCCCATGCCGCTGACTGCGACATAAACTACATAAGAGCCGACCATGATAACATCTCCATGAGCGAAGTTCAGCATTTTAGCGATTCCGTATACCATGGTATAACCAAGGGCGATGATCGCATATACACTTCCGAGGCTGATACCACTGATAAGATATGATATAAAACTACTCATAGAAGTCTTTCCTTTCTTATATTTAAATAATTTTATTGTGTGTAAAACTGGCAGATTTGCCTTTAGCGAAATCTGTCTTGTTTATTTTGCCAAAAGTAAATCTGTCATTAACGCATTAATGTAATAACGTATTAGGCAACAGGGCTGTCTGCATAATTCAGACAGCCCCGTTGGCATGCAACCATTGTCCACTCCAGGAACAATCGCATTTTATTTCTTATGAAATCTTTTCAGTTATTTCAATTTCATTATTCCATTGCTGCGTAAGCACCATCTTTGATTTCTACAGCTTTCGGAGCTTTGTTCGGCTCACCGTCTTCTGTCCATGTGATCTCGTCACCTGTAACACCTTCAAGTGTGATCTCGGTCATGCCTTTTTCAAGTGCTGCACAGATATCTGCAACATCCATGTCTGCTTTTACATCTTCTTTTTCTGCTGCTGCTTTGACTGCGTATACTGCATCATAAGCATCTGCTGCGAACTGGTTTGGTGTGTCTTTGTAAGCATCTTTGTATGCTTTTACAAAGTTCTGGGTTTTCTCATCTGTAGAATCTGCTGCAAATGGTGTAAGAAGCATCAGCCCCTCTGCAAGAGATGTATCAAAGTTTTCTACACCAAGGATACCGTCCATACCGTCGCATCCGAAGAATTTAGTTTCAAATCCCATGCTGTCTGCCTGTGCAAGGATCAGGGAAGCTTCTGTATAATAAATCGGAAGGAATACTAATTCAGCACCACCGTCTTTTGCTTTCTGAAGCTGTACGGAGAAGTCTTTATTGTTATCAGCAGTGAATGCTTCGGAAGATACGATTTCAATACCCTGATTAGCTGCTTCTGCTGTGAAGTTCTGTGTGATACCTGATGAATATACATCAGAGCTATCGTAGATAATAGCTACTTTTGTAGCAAGTTTATGCTCTCCAATGTACTGAGCTGCTGCAGTACCCTGGTTCGGGTCAGAGAAGCATACACGGAATACGTTCGGATTAGCAACGCACTCTGTTGCAGATCCGGATGGAGTAAGCTGGAACATATTGTCTGCTGCTGTTTCATTTGCTACAGCTACACAAGGTGTGGAAGTAACTGTACCAACCAGGATGTTCATTCCCCAGTCTTTTAATGCGTTGTAAGCGTTCAGGGTTTTCTCAGCATCGTTTTCATCATCTTCAAATTTGAACTCTACCTGATATCCGTTGATTCCGCCGTCTTCGTTTACTTCATTGATTGCAAGCTCTGTTGCATTCTTTACAGCCTGTCCATAGATTGCTGCTGCTCCGGTTACAGGTCCGATTCCACCGATCTTAAATGTAGCATCATCTGCAAATACGGATACAGGTGCAACTGTTGTCATTACCATTGCTGCTGCCGCAGTAACACTGATGATTTTTTTCAGGTTTTTCATAATAAAATCCTCCTTATATTTTGTCAGTCCTTTCGTCCCTCTTACGGCTCATAAGGTTAGCTTCCGTTACCATTCATTCCATCTGGTACATCATTTTCGATGTGCTAAATTCCGCAAGTTCATTTATTATGTAGAGGGACTGAAAAGTAACAAAAAGCCAACTGGGTTCCCAGCCGGCTTTGGCTTCCACTGACACTTTAATATGTTGCTGTTTTAAATTATATCACCATATATTTGACCATGCAAGAAAAACTTTATGGAAATTTAAGATTTTTCCGTCTTTCATGGACACTTGACCGTACCGCGCACGCAATTTTATCCCATTCATCGAAAAATGCATTAAAAAAGGTACACACAGAAACCGTAACAATTTCTATGTGTACCTCAAAATTCTGATTTAATTTATCAAATCTTATGTCTCTCTAAAACCGACAATTATGCAATTGCTTTTTTAGCGATCTCAGCAAGTGCTGTAAATCCTTCTGCATCGTTTACTGCAAGTTCAGCAAGCATCTTTCTGTTGATGTCGATGTTTGCAACTTTCAGTCCGTGCATCAGTTTGCTGTAGGATAATCCGTTCATTCTTGCTGCTGCGTTGATACGAGCGATCCAGAGCTGTCTGAACTGACGTTTTTTCTGCTTTCTTCCTGCATAGGAGCTAGCAAGTGCTCTCATTACAGACTGTTTAGCAACTCTATACTGTTTGGAACGGGCTCCTCTGTAGCCTTTTGCCAGTTTTAATGTACGATTATGTTTTTTCTTTGCGTTTAATCCGCCTTTAATTCTTGCCATTTCTTAAATTTCCTCCTGTTTGTCTATCTTCAATGAATAAATGCTTCTTATAAATATGGTAATGCTTTCTTCATGCTCTTAACATTAGTAGCATCAACAACAGTAGATTTTCTCAGATTTCTTTTTCTTTTCTGAGATTTCTTTGTTAAGATATGGCTCTTATAAGCTTTATTTCTTACTAATTTTCCTGTACCTGTTTTTTTGAAACGCTTTGCTGCTGCTCTGCAAGTTTTAATTTTTGGCATTGTTAATTCCTCCTTAAACTGTATCTCTATTATATTTAACGTTTTTCCGTTAAAAACATGGTCATGCTTCTGCCTTCAACCTTCGGTGCCTTCTCCACTGTTGCCACATCTGCAAGCTGCTTTGCAAAATCATCAAGCACATGTCTGCTGCTTGCCATATGTGCCATTTCTCTTCCGCGGAAACGTAATGTTACCTTTACTCTGTCACCCTTGGAGAGGAACTTTCTGGCGGCGTTGACTTTCGTATTCAGGTCATTGGTATCAATGTTTGGAGAAAGTCGCACTTCTTTGACATCGATGGTCTTCTGCTTCTTCTTGGCTTCTTTTTCTTTTCTTGCAAGCTCATAACGGTATTTACCATAATCAATGATCTTACATACCGGCGGTTTCGCCTGCGGGGCAATTTTTACCAGGTCAAGCCCTGCCTCCTGAGCTTTGAACATTGCTTCTTTCGCGGACATGATTCCAAGCTGTTCTCCGTCCGAACCGATTAAGCGTACCTCTTTGTCTCTGATCTGTTCGTTAATCATTAAATTGCTAATTGTAGTGCACCTCCATACCTGTTAGATAGATTCTAATGACTTCTCGTCGCCCTCATTTACATAAAAAAAGCGTGGACAAAATCCACACTCCGCTATCACACTGCTGATATCTTTTCTTCTTAATCTGCGGAACAATCTCTTTATTCCTGCCAACCTTAAATATCAGCCTTCTCTGTGCAATATAAACCCAAGCCGCTAAACTAAATGCGCTGAGGTGAGAGTGGAACTCTGCTTTGTTTTCTTACGTACTTGTATAAGATACCATGTTCAGTCTGCTATGTCAAGTGCTTTTTATAATTTTCTTTATTTTTTTCAGACCCATGTATATTTCCTCTCAAACTGCACATCCTATCTCCGAAACTTATTCAATGTAACTGTTCAGTACTCTTGCACTACAGCAGTATTGAATAGTTATCTCAGATTTTTTCAGGAGGGTAACTCTATGACAATTCTTAAATGTTCAGCAATGACCTGTGTTTACAACAAAGAACAGCTCTGTTCAAAGGGTGATATTGACGTGACAGGCGAAAATGCTACTTCTGCAAATGAGACAAGCTGCGGCAGTTTCCGAGAGAGAACCGGCAGTTCCATGAAAGACAGCTATACAGATGACTGTGGCTGCGACAAAATCCAGATTGACTGCAAAGCCCATAACTGTACCTATAATGATAACTGCAAATGTACAGCATCCTCCATTCAGGTAGACGGCTCTAATGCACATGCATCTTCCGATACAAGATGTGACACCTTCCAGTGCCATTGTGGCGCATAATATCAACACCATGGCAACAGGATTTTCACCCGTATATCAGGGATAATGAACTTCCCTGATCCGGTCAAAAAAAGAGACATGTCCATCTATATGGAATATGTCTCTTTTGTCTGTCTGTAAATTATTTCACTGCAAAACAGATAATCCTATCTGTTTCTTAAGAAATCCGGAATCTGGATATCCTTCTTCTGAACAGTGCTTGACGGAGTCTTAGATGCTCCAAATGGTGGCACCAAAGATGATGTTTGCTTCCTCACCTGTAAGCTCCTGTACATAGCTTGCAGCATCATTGGCATCCATAAGAGAAATATCTCCGGAAATATTAATGATAACATGTGTAGCACCTTTGATGGTTGTCTCAAGAAGTGGAGAAGATACGGCCTGCTGTACAGCTTCCATAGCTTTGTCGTCTCCTCTTGCTTCACCGATACCGATATGGGCAATTCCCTTGTCTGTCATTACAGTCTGAACATCTGCAAAGTCAAGGTTAATCAGAGCCGGCAGATTGATCAGGTCTGTAATGCCCTGTACTGCCTGCTGCAGAACTTCATCAGCCTTCTTCAGAGCTTCCGGCATGGTTGTTCTGCGATCTACAACTTCCAGTAATTTATCATTCGGGATAACGATTAATGTATCCACTGCTTTCTTCAGATTCTCAATGCCTGCAAGTGCATTATTCATACGAGTTCTTGCTTCAAAACGGAAAGGTTTTGTAACAACGCCAACTGTAAGGATACCCATTTCTTTCGCTGCTGCTGCGATAACAGGTGCAGCTCCGGTTCCGGTTCCGCCTCCCATACCACAGGTAACGAATACCATATCCGCACCTTCCATTAACTGTTTTACTTCTTCAATGCTCTCCTCTGCTGCTTTCTGTCCAACCTCAGGCTGGGCTCCTGCACCAAGACCTTTGGTAATCTTCTCGCCAATCTGAAGTACAGTTGGAGCTTTGCACAGAGTTAAAGCCTGCTTATCAGTATTAACACCTACAAACTCTACTCCGCCGATGGCCTCTTCCACCATTCTGTTTACTGCATTATTTCCGGCTCCACCTACACCGATCACTATGATCTTGGCAGATGATTCAGCCTCGTTTGACATAATCTCTAACAACGTACTTCCTCCTTTATTTATACCTGATATCCTTTTCAGTGATTTATATCAAAGTTACATATAGATATATCATATATTTTTTTTGAGAATTAATCAACCATTAATTTTGTTTTTTTATACTTTTTTCACTCTTTTTCGGCAATTCCGGTAAATATGTTGTATCAGTGTACGGAGCCTTCTCTGATCTCAAAGTTTCCATATACTATCAATATCCCTCAGAATCATCCCCCTGATAATCACTGTTATCTTCTGTATAATCACCATATCCATCTGAATCATCTGAGTTTCCGTCGTCATATGATGAATCACTTTCTCCATCTTCTGAAGTTTCAGAACTCTGGTCATCTGCAAAGCTTTCATCTCCTGAACCGTCTCCCGACTCATCAGATGCCGCATCCAGAGATTCCTGTGTAGGCTTCGGTCCCACATAATTACCGGATTCGTCATACTCACCTGCTCCGGTATAATCCCCTTCCTCATCATAACCGCCATTCCAATTTTCAATTGCTTCCTCAAGAGCAGTCTTCGGTTTTGCACCTACATAATTACCATCCTCGTCATACTCGCCGTCTCCGGTATAATTGCCATCTTCATCATAACCGCCATTCCAGTTCTCAGCAGTAACTTCTTCCTGTTCCAGTTCTTCTTCAAAGGTATTGGACTCCGTAGCCACACTCTCCATATGAAGAATACCTTTTTTTCCCTGAATTTTGGGCAGAATCGCTATCACTCGGTTCATCTTCTCTTCCAGATCAGCATCTTTTCCAAGCTGAACAGTTATATCCCCATAGATGAGGCTGATAGAATAGCTGCTGTCAAACTGGATATGATCGGGGATCATATCATTTTTCTGAAAGATTGTAGACAATGCTACAGCTGTATTCAGTACAGTATCTCCTTTAATATCCAGTTTCTCATCCATCACGATGCTGTTCACCTGAATTCCGTCAAAATACGGAACCGTCTCATCTCTGTTCTGAGAACCCTCCACAAAAATGCCATTTCTGTCAAAATAAATGTAACTGTCAAGATATCGGATGCATCCGACTGTTTTTTTCTCTTTTACGCTGATACAGATGGTATTTCGGTTCAGCTGGGTAACTTTAAATGCATCTACATATGCAATGTCCTCTGTATTTGTAGTGCTATAGAGCAGTGGTGCAAGGACCGAATTGGAAGCCATCGGTCCCCGAAGCACCATATTCTTTACTTCTTCGTCTGTATAATGGGAAGTGCCCCTCACCTCAACAGTATCTACTTTATAATAGGAAAAAAATACTATCACAGCGACCATAACTCCGGCGCCTATCATACCTGCCAGCATCTTCTTCGTCCTTTTACTCATAGGAGGTCTTTTCCCATAATTACTTTCTCTCATAAATCCTCAAATCCTCTGTCTCCGGCTGCCATATTCTGCAGCCCAAAGTCCGTAAATCTTCACAGATATGCTCATAGCCCCTGCTGATAAACTCGGCTCCTGTAACACAGGTTTCTCCCTCTGCCATAAGTGCGGCAATGAGCAGGGCTGCACCACCTCTGAGATCTCCTGCCTGTACCTGTGTTCCCTTAAGAGTTTTTCCCCCTCTTATGATTGCCTGGTTTCCGCTTACGGAAATATCTGCGCCCATTTTTTTCATCTGAAAAGCACTGCCAAATCTCCGGTCAAAAATATTTTCCCGTATGGTACTCTGTCCCTGCGCACCTGTCAGCACCGCCATCAACGGAGCCTGCAGATCTGTGGGAAAACCCGGATAAATTTCTGTTTCTACTAAAACAGCCGGTCTGACAGCATTCTTTCCATTGACCTCTAGTGTACCACCATTTACTTGATATTGTCCACCTATTTTCCGATATACTTCCATAAACGACTGCAA
>PPYE01585498.1_pt1 | contig 17257 bp, 14 predicted proteins | sample 1559881 | NCBI WGS metagenome assembly PPYE01 (sample SAMN08240022, study PRJNA423297) | Human gut metagenome, whole genome shotgun sequencing project. | reverse complement strand
ATACCAGCTTTGGCATAAGTGTTTTTTCTACGCAGAAATTTTGCCATTTTGCGCTAAAAATCATTTATAAGTGGCCTAAGAACATGGAGAGCTATTACCAGGAGGCAGGACGTGCCGGGCGTGACGGGGAGCCGGCAGAATGCATTTTACTCTATGGGGGACAGGATGTTGTGACAAACCAGCTCTTTATTGACAACAGCCAGGAGAACCAGGAGCTGGACCCGGTGGCCCGGGAGCTGGTGGCAGAGCGGGACAGGGAGAGGCTTCGTAAGATGACATATTATTGTTTTACCAATGAGTGTCTGCGGGATTACATACTGCGGTATTTTGGGGAGTATGGGGAAAATTACTGTGGGAACTGTTCCAATTGTCTGAGCCAGTTTGAGACCGTGGATGTGACGGAGATTGCCAGAGCGCTTGTTGGATGTGTGAAAAGCAGCAGGCAGAGGTATGGGCTAAACGTTATTATTGACACTGTACACGGTGCGAATACGGCAAAGATCAGGAATTACAGGATGAATGAAAATCCCAATTACGGGGAACTGGCAAAAGTCCCGTCATATAAATTGAGACAGGTTATAAATTATCTGCTGCTGAATGAGTTCCTTACGGTTACCAATGATGAGTATGCGATCGTGAAGCTGACGGCAAAATCGGAGGAAGCTCTGGCTGATGAGGCGCAGATCACCATGAAAATGGCAAGGGAACAGGAGCATCAGGCAAAGGAGAAGAAAGAGAAAAAGAGCAGAAAAGGAATTGCAGCCGGAATTGCCGGAGCTGATTTTACCGAGGCAGACGAACAGCTCTTCGAGGTGCTGCGCGGTTCTGAGGAGGCACAGAGAACATTGCTGGAGATGATAAAGAATGGGTTGATTGGTTAGAAAATTTAATTAAGTTTGTTTAACCTGTTTCTTGCCGGCGATCAGTTCATCCACCGTGAGTTTTCCGGTCTTAGGAAACAATTTGTTATTAAATTATATTGACAACCCCAACAACCCTTGCTATAATACCAACCATAAATAAAAGAACAAGGGCGTTCTTATCCAGATGACACTCTGGATAAACACGCCCTTTTTTCATACTTAAAATTACACACAACTACCCGCCCCCGCCTCCCACCAGGCGCCGGCCCCGGGTTTCACTTTATCATCCTATCAAGAGAGGAGATACCACAATGCAAAATTATACCAGGGAAGCAATTCTGCGCATGGCAGAGGAAGAAGACGTGGAATTCATCCGCCTGCAGTTCACCGACATGTTCGGAACATTGAAAAATATTGCAATCCCATCCAGCAAGCTGGAAAAAGCCATGGATAACCGCTGTGTTATCGATGCGTCATCCATCGGCGGCTTCATCCGGAATGAGGAGGCAGACATGTATCTGCACCCCGATCTGTCCACGTTTACGATTCTGCCATGGAGGCCGCAGCAGGGAAAAGTTGCCCGCTTCATCTGTGATATTTATCAGGAAGACGGCACACCCTATAAAGAAAGTCCGCGGTTCATTCTCAGCCGTGTTGCAGCCAAAGCCGCAGAGATGGGATATTCCCTGATGGTAAACCCGGAATGCGAGTTTTTCCTTTTCCATACAGACGACAATGGCATGCCCACGACCACCACACACGAAAAGGCCGGATACATGGATTTAAGTCCCGTGGACCTGGGTGAAAATGCCAGACGTGACATGGTACTGACTCTTGAGGAAATGGGATATGAAATCGAATCCTCCCACCATGAAATAGCCCCTGGACAGCATGAGATTGACTTCCGGTTCTCTGATGCTCCTGAGACAGCCGATAAAGTAATGACCTTTAAGGTGGCTGTGAGAACCATAGCAAAACGCCACGGCCTCCATGCTACCTTCATGCCGAAACCCAAAGCAGGTGTCAACGGTTCCGGCATGCACGTAAACATGTATCTCATGAAAGACGGAAAAAATATTTTTTCAGATCCGGCAGATGAACTGGGACTGAGCGGTCAGGGATATTCCTTCCTGGCAGGAATCTTTGCACACATCAAAGGCATGACAGCCCTGTGCAATCCTCTTGTGAACTCCTATAAAAGACTGGCGCCGGGATTTGAGGCCCCTTCAGATATCACCTGGTCATCCAGACAGCGTACTGCTCTGGTGCGGGTTCAGACCCAGAGGGATGCGGGCGCAAGGATGGAACTGAGAAGTCCGGACTCCTCCTCTAATCCCTACCTGGTATTTGCCCTGTGCCTGGCAGCAGGGCTGGACGGAATGGAAAGAAATCTGCAGGCTCCCAAAGAGCTGAAAGAAAATATTCGTAATTTCTCCAGGGAGGAGAAGGAAAGCGCAGGCATTGATACTCTTCCGGAGAACCTAAGCGAGGCTCTGGAGGAATTCAATCAGGATCCGCTTGTGAGAGCTGTGTTGGGTGAAACTTTTACGAAGTGCTATGTGAAAGCGAAGAGGAAAGAGTGGGAGAGCTACATGGAACAGGTTTCTGAATGGGAGATAGAACAGTATCTGTACCATGTATAGAGGAACAGGAGGCAGTGCATGAGCATCATCATTATCGTTTTGCCAAAACCGGAAGATGCAAAAAAGATACGGAAAATCCTTATTCAGCATGGATATGAAAATACCGTAGCATGTACGACTGCCGCCCAGGCTTTGATCGAAGTAAATAAGCACCCGGCAGGACTGGTTATCAGCGGTTATAAGCTGCCGGACATGTACTACCGGGAACTGGCTGACTCTCTGCCCAGGTTTTTTGAAATGCTGCTCATCGGCTCCGCAAATCTGGTAAGTTCCGCAGAATCGGGAATCATGGCAGTCACCATGCCGATTCGCATTTACGAGCTGGTAAACACTGTGGAAATGCAGCTTTATCAGCTTGAACGCAGACTGAAGAAAGAAAAGAAGAAACCCAAACCCCGCAGCCAGCGTGATCAGAACTACATTACCAATGCAAAACTTCTTCTGATGGACAGAAACCATCTCACAGAGGAGGAAGCGTATCGTTATATACAGAAATGCAGCATGGACAGCGCCACCAGCATGGTGGAGACAGCACAGATGATACTGACACTTATCTACGATGAAGTATAGTAACTGTTCGGCAGTCTGAACAGTTAAGTATAAAGGAGTAATGTGATATGTTTACGATTAATGATAATTATTTGAAGCTTCAGGGAAGCTATCTGTTTTCCAACATAGCGAAAAAGGTAGCTGACTATCAGCAGGAAAATCCAAATGCGGACATTATCCGACTGGGAATCGGTGATGTGACACAGCCCCTGGCGCCGGCTATTATCCAGGCTCTTCACAGCGCAGTGGATGATATGGCAAATGCGGAGACCTTCCATGGCTATGCGCCGGACAAAGGATATGATTTTCTGAGAAATGCCATAGCTGACAATGACTACCGAAACCGCGGCTGTGATATTGAAGCGGATGAGATATTTGTATCCGACGGAGCAAAGTGTGACTCCGGAAATATCCAGGAGATTTTCGGTCTGGACAATAAGATCGCTGTGTGCGACCCTGTGTATCCGGTATATGTGGATACCAATGTGATGGCAGGCAGAACAGGAAATTATAATCCAAACGTGCAGAATTATAATGGTATGATCTATATGCCCTGTGTGGAAGAGAATAACTTCGTTCCGGAGCTTCCGAAAGAGACACCCGATATTATTTATCTGTGTTTCCCCAATAATCCCACAGGCGCAGGTATTACAAGAGCTGAACTTCAGGAATGGGTAGATTACGCAAACCGCGTCGGCGCAGTGATCATTTACGATGCAGCATATGAAGCATATATAACAGAAAAAGACGTGCCGCACAGTGTGTACGAATGTAAAGGTGCGAGACATTGTGCCATTGAACTTCACAGTTTTTCAAAAAATGCCGGGTTTACCGGTGTCCGTCTCGGATACACAGTAGTGCCCAAAGACTTAAAATGCGGCAGTGTGTCCCTGCATGACCTCTGGTCCAGAAGACACGGAACAAAATACAACGGCGCTCCCTATATTGTGCAGCGTGCAGGGGAGGCTGTCTATTCACCGGAGGGGAAAGAGCAGCTCAGGTCCCAGGTGGATTATTATATGAAAAACGCGAAGGTGATTTATGAGGGGCTGAAAACTGCAGGATACTCTGTTTCCGGCGGTATCAATGCCCCGTATGTGTGGCTGAAGACACCGGGAAGGTTAAGCTCCTGGGAATTCTTTGATGAACTTCTCCGTAAAGCAAACGTGGTTGGAACACCCGGCAGTGGTTTTGGCGCACATGGAGAAGGCTACTTCAGATTATCAGCCTTCGGAACCTATGAAAATACAGTGAAAGCGATTGAACGGATCACAAAGATGTGATTAAGAATATCCTGTCCCGAGGTATCTGGATTTTTCTGGATATCCCCGGGACTTTTTTATTTCTGGAAAAAGGAGAGATGTGATATGGAATTTGTGGAAGGCATCAGAGAAAAGGATACCCTGGAGCTTACGGAACTGCTGAAAAAGCAGGAGACAGACGGTGAAATCCTGGTGGAGGGAACCGTGCACAGCATTCGGAAAATGGGTGAGATTGCGTTTGTAATACTGAGAAAAAGAGAAGGCCTGCTGCAGGCCGTCTGGGAGGAGGGAAAGACAAATATATCAATTTCGGATTTAAAAGAAGGAGACTGTATCCGGGCCGCAGGCACAATACGCAGAGAAGCGCGTGCACCTCATCAGAAGGAACTCCGCCTGTGTGCAGTCCGAATACTCTCATCTCCTGCAGCGCCCCTTCCCCTTGCCATAGACAAGTGGAAGCTGAATACCTCCCTGGAGACAAAACTGAACCTCCGTCCCATATCACTGCGGAATATAAAAGAGCGTGCCCGTTTTAAGATCCAGGAGGGCGTGTGCAGGGGATTCCGTGAATTTTTATATACCCGGGGATTTACAGAAGTACACACACCGAAAATCGGAGCCAAGGGGGCAGAGGGAGGCTCCAACCTGTTTAAACTCAGCTATTTTCATAAACCTGCAGTTCTGGAACAGAGTCCGCAGTTTTATAAACAGATGATGGTGGGAGTCTTTGATCGGGTATTTGAAACCGGACCGGTGTTCCGCGCGGAGAAACACAATACAAGGCGGCATTTGAACGAATATACCAGCCTGGATTTTGAGATGGGGTATATTGATGGTTTTATGGATATCTGTGCCATGGAGACCGGATTTCTGCAGTACACAATGGAATTGCTGAAAAAGGAGTATGCGAAAGAATTGAAGATTCTGGGGGTGAATCTGCCGGAGACAAGGAAGATTCCTTCCGTTCGTTTTTCCCAGGCAAAGGAGCTGGCAGCAGAAAAATACGGAAGGAAAATTAAGAATCCTTTTGACCTGGAGCCAGAGGAGGAAGCGCTGATCGGACAGTATTTTCAGGAGGAATACGGTGCGGATTTTGTATTTGTTACGCATTACCCATCGAAAAAAAGACCGTTTTATGCCATGGATGACCCGGAGGATGAACGTTTTACCCTTAGCTTTGACCTTTTGTTCAGAGGACTGGAAGTGACAACAGGCGGACAGAGGATTCATGATTTCCATATGCTCACAGAAAAAATGGAGAAAAGGGGGATGAGCCAGGAGGGAATGGAGCAGTATCTGGATACATTCAAGTACGGCATGCCGCCCCACGGAGGCCTGGGCATCGGTCTGGAAAGGCTCACTATGCAGCTTTTAGGCGAAGATAATGTAAGAGAGGCCTGCCTGTTTCCGAGAGATATGAACCGTCTGGAACCGTAGAGAGAAGGAGAAAAGATTATGGCAAAACAGATCATAGATGACACAGTCATGGAAAATATAGAGATCCTGGCAAAGCTGGCCCTAACCTGCGAAGAACGGGAAAAGGCCAGAGAAAAAATGCAGGAAATGCTGGATTATATAGATAAATTAAACGAGCTGAATACGGAAGAAACGGAACCTCTTGCCCATACGTTTCCTGTGGAAAATGTGTTCCGGGAAGACGTTGTGACAAACGGTAACAGCCGGGACGCTATGCTCGCCAACGCGCCGAAGAGCAAAGACGGCCAGTATCAGGTCCCCAAAACTGTGCAGTAAGGAGGATAGACAAATGGAAATCAGAGAAATGACAGCTCTTACCCTTGGCTGTGCCATAAAAAGCCGCCAGGTTGGCGTCCGGGAAGCGGTAAAAGCCTGCCTGGATGAGATTGAAAAAAAGGACAGCACACTCCACGCTTTTCTGGAGACAGATGAGAAGAAAATATATGACAGGGTAAAAGAGGTGGAAAACGGCATAAAAGCAGGGAAATACACAGGCCCCCTGGCTGGTGTTCCCATTGCGGTGAAAGATAACATCTGCACCAGAAACAGAAAAACTACCTGTGCTTCCAGAATTCTGGAAAATTTTATCCCTCCGTACGATGCGGAGGCTGTCCGCAGAATAGAAAATGCAGGAATGATTGTTATGGGTAAAACAAATATGGATGAATTTGCCATGGGAAGTACCTCTGAGACATCAGCATACGGTATTGCCAGAAACCCCTGGGATACCGAAAAAGTACCGGGTGGCTCCTCAGGAGGTTCCTGTGCGGCAGTGGCGGCAGATGAAGTGTTTGCAGCATTGGGAAGTGATACGGGAGGCTCCATCCGGCAGCCTGCCTCCTACTGCGGCGTGGTCGGTATGAAGCCCACATACGGTACCGTGTCCAGATACGGACTTATAGCTTATGCCTCGTCCCTGGACCAGATAGGTCCTGTGGGAAAAGATGTCTCTGACTGCGCGGCACTGCTGGAAGCGTCTGCGGGATATGACGCTAAGGACAGCACGTCTGTGCTGCGCAAGGACCTGCAGTTTACCCGGTATTTGAGGCAGGACCTGCATGGTGTGAAAATCGGTATCCCCAAAGAGTATCTGTCAGAGGGACTTGACGAGGACGTGAAAAGATCACTGGCGGACGCAGTGCAGTTAATGACAAAGAATGGCGCTGTAGTGGAATTCTTCACCCTGGGACTGGTAGATTATGTGATTCCGGCCTATTATATTATCGCCTCTGCGGAGGCCAGTTCTAACCTGGCCCGTTTTGACGGCGTGAAATACGGTTACAGGGCAGAGGAGTTTGAAGGGCTTCACGATATGTACAAAAAAACAAGGGCGGAAGGATTCGGGGAGGAAGTCAGGCGCCGGATACTGCTTGGCTCTTTTGTACTGAGCTCAGGATATTACGATGCGTATTATCTGAAGGCACTGAAAGTAAAAGCCATGATAAAGAAAGCATTTGACGATGCATTTTTAAAATACGATATGCTGATCGCCCCTGCGGCCCCATCCACGGCACCCGCTGTGGGAAGCAGCCTTGCTGATCCGCTGAAAATGTACCTGAGTGATGTCTATACTGCAGGTGTCAATCTTGCAGGACTCCCTGCCATAAGTGTTCCCTGCGACCTGGACAGCAGCGGTATGCCTGTGGGACTGCAGTTTATCGGGGATTGTTTTCAGGAAAAGAAGATCATACAGGCAGCATATGCTTATGAGAAAATCAGGGGAGAGTTCCCGAAAGCATACGGAAAGGGGGCAAAATAATGGCTAAGCGATATGAAACAGTCATTGGCCTGGAGGTTCACGTGGAGCTTGCCACAGCCACAAAAATATTCTGCGGCTGTTCCGCAAAATTCGGAGGAGCACCCAACACCCATACCTGCCCCGTATGTACTGGAATGCCCGGCTCTCTCCCTGTTCTGAACAGACAGGTGGTTGATTATGCACTGGCCCTTGGAATGGCTGCCAACTGCCGGATAAACCAAACCTGTAAATTTGACAGAAAGAATTATTTCTATCCTGACAATCCCCAGAACTACCAGATTTCCCAGCTCTACCTTCCCATCTGCCATGACGGATTTTTGGAAATCAGGACTGCATCAGGGAAAAAGAAAATCAGGATTCATGAGATGCATATGGAGGAGGATGCCGGTAAGCTGATCCATGATGAGTGGGAAGACTGTTCCCTTGTGGACTACAACAGAAGCGGTGTCCCGCTGGTTGAGATCGTATCCGAACCGGATATGAGAAATGCGGAGGAGGTTATCGCCTATCTGGAAAAGCTGCGTTTGATCTGTCAGTATCTGGGCGTTTCAGACTGCAGGCTGCAGGAAGGCTCCATGCGTGCGGATGTGAATCTGTCTGTCATGGAGGCAGGAAGCGGAAAACTGGGAACCAGGACGGAGATGAAGAATTTGAATTCCTTCAAAGCTATCGCCAGGGCGATTGAAGGGGAACGGGAACGGCAGATTGAAATTTTGGAAGAGGGAAAATGCGTGCAGCAGGAGACAAGGCGGTGGGATGACAATAAAGAAATTTCCTACGCCATGCGTTCCAAAGAGGACGCAAAGGATTACAGATATTTTCCGGACCCGGACCTGCCCCCGGTAGTGATCAGCGGGGATTGGCTGGCACGGATAAAAGAGCGTCAGCCGGAGCTTCAGGAAGAAAAGGCAGAACGCTATGAGAAAGGTTTTGGCCTCTCAGCCTATGACGCCTCTCTTTTGACACAGTCCAGGCATTTGGCAGATTTGTATGAACAGACAGTCAGCCTGCTTCAGCAGAAGGAGGTTGCCGGTGCTCCGAAAAAGGCAGCCAACTGGTTTATCGGTGAAACTCTGAGACTGTTAAAAGACAGGGGAATGGAGACGGAAGACCTGCATTTTACACCCGGACATCTGGCAGATTTGATCGTGGTCTGCGAGAGAGGGGAAGTGAGTAATCAGACCGCAAAAAAGGTATTTGGGCGGATTTTTGATGAGGATATTGAGCCTGTTTCTTATATTGAGGAAAATGGGCTGAAAACCGTTGTGGATACAGGAGTGCTGGAGAGTATCGTGGAAAAGATCCTTGCATCAAACCCGAAAACCGTGGAGGAGTACCAAAGTGGAAAAACAAAAGTTCTCGGCTTTCTGGTGGGCCAGGTTATGAAGGAGATGAAAGGAAAAGCAGACCCGCAGACGGTGAACCGGCTGCTAATGGAAAAACTGCAGCGCGGCCCTTCGCTATAAGACTTTACAAGTTTTTTCTAATCAATTATACTGTTTTTAAGACAATCCCCGGCAGTGAGCTCGTCTGCCGGGGATTTGTAATGGAACAGTTTGGTTGATGCATCTATTCAGAGAATGATTCGAGTCTTTGGATGGTGATAAAATAAGGAGGCAGATATGGAGATTAAGGAATTTCAGGCGAAGCTCAGTGAAGCACTGGGATTGGCAGTGGAAAATGGAAAGAAAATACATGCAGATACAGTGGAAGGGATTTTCGCAGGCAACGGCCTGACAGAGGGCCAGATGCAGAAAGTGTATGAATATCTGGCTATACAGGGAATCCAGGTAGACGGAAGAGGACCGGGAAGCGCAGCGGCAGACGGCCAAACCGGCAGCGAAGCACCCGTCACAACAGCCGCCGGTATCCCGGCAGACAGCGAAGCAGTACCTCTCACCCAGGAGGAAACAGAGTATCTGGAAGAATACGAGAACACGCTGAAGGATATTCCTCCCGAAAAGCCGGGAGAAAGGGAAATCCTTTTTGAAAAGGCTCTGAAACAGGAAGAGTCAGCAAAAAAGCGCCTGGCCGAATTATACATGACAGAAGTGGTGAAAACAGCCAGAGAGCTGAAGCAAGAGGAGATTTTCATCGGAGATATGATTGCCGAAGGGAACATCGGTCTTCTGACAGCTATCGAAATGCTGCATGAAGCAGGAGATTATCACTCCTTTTTGTGCGGCGAGATCAGAAATGCAATGCTTCTTATGGTGGAAGAGCAGACAGACCAGAAGCAGAGGGATGACATTCTCGTGGAAAAAGTCCGTGACCTGGAGACAAAAATAAAAGAGCTTCTGGAGGATGATGATGTCAAATACAGTGTAGACGAACTGGCCGCGTTCCTGGACATGGACGTGGAGGAAATCCAGGCCGTACTGCGCCTGACCGGTGAGGATATCGGAGGTTAGCTACAGAGGGAAATGGACGGAGTTTTACTTCTGATATATGGAGCGGGTTTGGCAATTCATATATTTTTAATAGAATAAACAGACCTTCTTCATTGAATAATTGTCTGAAAAGTGGCATACTTAAAACAGAGATTTCCTGACAAGAGCAGGGGGTCACGGAGGAAAAATATATGGAAGTAAAAGACAAAAAACCAAAAAAACCAATTATGTTTTACTATGCTATCGTCATAGTTGTTCTGATTCTACTGAACACGCTGCTGGTTCCGTCTATAGCGGAGAGAAGCATTAAGGAAGTCAGGTATGACCAGTTCCTGAGTGACTTAAAAGGCAGCAGGATAGATGAGGTAAGCCTTGATGATGACACGATTTATTATACGATAAAGAACGGTGAGAAAACCCAGGTTTACAAGACCGGAAGGATTAATGACCAGCAGGAAGTGGAGCGTCTGGACAATGCGAAAGTGAAGTTCGGCAAAGAGATTCCTAAAAAACAGTCCCCATTCCTTACCATTCTTCTCTCCTGGGTCATCCCAATTGCCATTTTCTTATTTATCGGTAACTGGCTGAGTAAGAAAATGATGAGCGGTATGGGCGGCGGAGCCGGGGCTATGAGCTTTGGCAAGAGCAATGCCAAGATCTATGTGAAATCCTCCACAGGCATCCGGTTTACCGATGTAGCAGGTGAGGATGAGGCAAAGGATCTGCTTACAGAGATTGTGGATTATCTGCACAATCCCGACCAGTACCGGGAAATCGGTGCATCCATGCCAAAGGGAGCCCTTCTAGTTGGCCCTCCGGGAACCGGTAAGACACTTCTGGCAAAGGCTGTGGCCGGCGAGGCCAACGTACCGTTTTTTTCCATTTCCGGTTCAGAGTTCGTGGAGATGTTCGTCGGTATGGGCGCGGCAAAAGTACGTGACTTGTTTAAGCAGGCAAATGAAAAAGCACCATGTATCGTATTTATTGATGAGATTGATACCATTGGTAAGAAGCGTGACGGAAATATCAGCGGCAATGACGAGCGGGAACAGACCCTGAATCAGCTTCTGACGGAGATGGATGGTTTCGACGGATCAAAGGGTGTTGTGATCCTGGCGGCAACCAACCGTCCGGATTCCCTGGACCCGGCGCTGCTTCGTCCGGGACGTTTTGACAGGCGTATTCCGGTAGAACTTCCTGACTTACAGGGACGTGAAGAGATACTGAAAGTACACGCAAAGAAGATCAAGATATCCGACAATGTGGATTTCCGCGAGATCGCCAAGGCTGCATCCGGGGCATCCGGAGCCGAGCTGGCGAATATTGTGAATGAAGCGGCACTGCGGGCTGTCCGCGACAGAAGAAAATTTGCCACGCAGGCAGATATGGAGGAGAGCATTGAGGTAGTCATTGCAGGTTACCAGAAGAAAAACCGCGTGCTCTCTGAGAAAGAGAAACTTATTGTATCCTACCACGAGATCGGACATGCGCTGGTTGCAGCCATGCAGACGGATTCTGCGCCTGTCCATAAGATCACCATTATACCGAGGACATCCGGCGCTCTTGGCTACACCATGCAGGTGGAGGACGGGGAACATTTCCTTATGTCCAAGGAAGAACTGGAGAATAAAATTGCTACCTTCACAGGAGGACGCGCGGCAGAGGAGCTGATTTTCCACTCTGTCACAACCGGCGCATCCAATGATATAGAACAGGCAACGAAGCTGGCCCGTGGCATGATCACCAGGTTCGGTATGAGCGATGAGTTCGATATGGTTGCCATGGAAAATGTGACGAATCAGTACCTGGGCGGTGATTCCTCCCTGTCCTGCTCCTTCGAGACCCAGACCATGATTGATAAAAAGGTGGTAGAGCTGGTCAGAACACAGCATGAAAAGGCATATAAGATCCTGAAAGACAATATGGGCAAGCTCCATGAGCTGGCAAAATACCTCTTTGAAAATGAGACTATAACAGGGGAAGAGTTCATGAAAATCTTAAGTACCCCGCTGCCTCAGATTCAGGAGAATCAGGAACCGCAGGCAATAGAAACAGCGGAATAGAGAGTAAAGAAAGGGCACATGCTCAGAAACGAAACCGGCCTTCGCCGTTTATACCCGGAACAGCAAAACTGTTTTTGCGGATATAACGGCAAAGGCCGGTTTTTATTACCTGGATAAGGATGACCTTGTCTCCCTGAGACATGCCTCCGCCGCTGACGGCTCCTGAAACAATGATGGCTGGTGTGACACAGCCGACGATCATGGCGACCACATGCTGCAGCCCCAGCGGCAGTACCTGACGGAACGCGGGAATGCCTTCCAGTTTTTTGTATAACATGAATGAGAATGCCATGTTGCACCTTACAGAGAATAATGGTAAAATCAAAAAAGATGAAAAACCACGGGCTGCCGGGAACAAATATAAAGAGAGCTGCAGGATTTAATTATGAACTATATTGTATTTGATTTGGAATGGAATCAGTGCCCCTATGGTAAGGACAGGGAGAATAAAAGGCTGCCCTTTGAGATTATTGAGATAGGAGCCGTGAAGCTGGATGAGAACAGGAAGATGACGGACCAGTTTCATGAAATCATCAAGCCTTCTGTGTATCACAGGCTTCATTACCGCACAAAAGAAATACTGCATATTGATAAGCAGACACTGGAAAACGGCGTTCCGTTCTCCAAGGCGATCCGCAGATTTCTGAAATGGTGCGGGGAGGATGTAATGTTCTGCACCTGGGGTCCCTCCGATCTGGTGGAGCTGCAGCGCAATATGAAATACTACAGGCTGACCTATCTGCTGGAAGGCCCGCTCCGCTACTACGATGTGCAGAAGCTGTTCGGAATCTCCTGTGAGGGTGACAAGACCAGCCGCTCCCTGGAATATGCCATTGATCACATGAAACTGGATAAAGGGGAAAATTTTCACCGGGCGCTCAATGACGCTGTCTACACCGCTGAAATCTTCGCCCGTCTGCCCATGGACACAGTGAGAAAGTTTTTCTCCATTGACTGCTATCAGAACCCCAAGTCAAAGAGTGAGGAGATCCATACGGTATTTGATGATTATTCCAAATACATTTCCAGGGAATTTCCCACAAAAGAAGATGCCATGAAGGACCGGGAGGTGGTCAGTACCCGCTGCTTCTTCTGCGGAAAGACTGCGAAAAAGAAAATACGCTGGTTTTCTCTTAATCCAAAGACCCACATGTGCCTGGCCTACTGTCCGGAACACGGATATTTCCGGGGAAAGGCAAGACTGAAAAGGACAGATGAGGGAAAGTATTATGTGGTCAAGACAGTGAAGCAGATCAGTGAGGAAGAAGCTGAGGAAGTAAGGATGAAGAGGGACGCGCTGAGAAAGAAAAGGCGTGCAAAGAGACACCAGGATTATTATTAGAGAGAAAAACCCCATCGGAAAGCTGCCGGAATCCGACAGCCTTCCGATGGGGTTTTATGTTTGATGGGGCCGGCCTCATCCCCGGAATTCTTTAGGGGTCATCCCCACATACTTTTTAAATATGGCGGAGAAGTAAGCCGGGTCATTGAATCCCACCTGTTCCGCAATCTCGTAAGTCAGTATGGATCTGTCCGAGAGAAGTTCCTTTGCCCGTTCGATCCGTTTCAGGTTGATGAAATCCGTTATGGTATGTCCGGTCTCCTTCTTGAAGGTCCGGCTCAGATAGGAGGGATTCACATGCACATGTCCGGCAAGCTGCTCCAGGGTGATAGGCTCCTTTAGATTTTCTGTTATGTAGGCAATGGAGTCTTTTACGGTTTTGCTGTAGCTTATTTCAGAGGCCAGGAGTGTTTCTCTCAGAATCTGGAGCAGGCTTTTCACAATACTTTCCAGCTCGAAAATATTGGATGAATTCTCAATGGAATGCAGCAGGTTGTTATCCGGCATTTCCAGGCCCTTTTCCAGCAGAATGTGGGTGCCGGTGTAATAAATGTGGATACAGAGGTTCTTCACATCACTGGATTTGGCAAAATTACTCTGCAGTTTGATAAAAATACTGTTTAAAATCTGTTCCGCCGCGTCGAAATCCAGGCTGATGATGGCATTTTCCAGCTCATAGACAGACAGTGTCTCCCCGGCGGAGAGGGTATAATCCTCAGCGGTTCCCTGCTCCTGGTAAAAGGCAATGTTGTCCTGTGAGTAGAAGTTCAGCGTCAGCGCCCGGATGGATTCAAAGACCGCCACAGAATATTCCCCCGGGCTTGTGTGGTGGCTGCTGATGCCGATGGTCAGTTTCTGTTCATAGAAGGAATCCGCCATGGCTGTGATGTCACGGCAGTTCTGCAGCAGCTCCCGGGGAACGGCAGGGCATCTGCCGGTGCAGGCAGGGTAAAAATAGATGGCAATGATCAGGTTGTTATATCGGTAGCAGTAACTGTTTGATTTAAGCTTGATTATGATCTCCTTCAGGGCGGATATATTTCCGGCATAAGGTATGAACTGAAAGGCAGCCACATAATAGCTTTCCAGGGATATATTATATTCTTTCAGCCTGGCTGCCAGTGTGTCGGAGTAGGAGGCATCTGTGAGCTCCTGGAGAAGCTGGTCTATCATGAAGGCTACATCAGACTTCTTTGCCGTGTTTTTCTGCCTGGAGGCTATGATCTTCTTCTGCGCACTCTGTACAGAGGCCACGACCTGCTCGATGGAGATGGGTTTAAGCAGAAAGTCGCTTACATTATATTTGATGGCGGTTTTGGCGTACTCGAAGTCCGCATATCCGGTCAGGATTATTACCTTGATTTCAGGATAATGCTCCATCACATATTTGGCCAGGTCAAGGCCGTCGGATTCCGGCATGCGGATATCCGTTATAATAATATCTGCCGGATTCTCTTTCAGTTTTTCAATGGCTTCCAGCCCGTCACTGGCGGTGTCCTGGATAATGCAGTCAATGGCTTCCCAGTTCACCACCTGGGTAAGTCCTTTTCTTATGGTGGTTTCGTCATCCACGATCATCAGGTGAAATATCATAATGTGTTTCCTCCGTACAGCTAATCAACTATTAATGGAAGTTTAAAAGAAATTGTGGTGCATACGTTCAACGTGCTTGTTATCTTCAGATGAGCCATTTCCCCAAAAAGGAGATACAGGCGCCTGTCCAGGTTGCGCAGCCCGATGTGGGTGTGTGATTCGTTTGAGGACGGACGGATATCGCAGATGTCTGGAATGGTCTCAAAACCGATTCCGTTGTCCGCCACAAGGATTTCCATGCAGTCCGTATGTTTGATCACATTGACCACCAGCTTTCCCTTGCCTTTTTTCGGCTCCAGGCCGTGGACAATGGAGTTCTCAACAAGGGGCTGGATACAGAAGCAGGGGACTTTGTAGTGCAGCAGGGAAGAGTCTGCCTGTATTTCCACGGATATTTTTTCCTCAAAACGCATTTTCTGCAGGTAGGTATAGAATTTCACATAGCGCAGTTCATCTTCCAGTTTCACATAGGTGAAATCCTTGGACACCACATTGGCCTTCAGCAGTTCTCCCAGGGAGATGACCATCTGGTATATCTCAGGATTATTGGTCATCTGGGCTTTCCAGGCTATGGTGTTCAGGGTGTTGAACATAAAGTGCGGGTCCATCTGGGACTGCAGCGCTTTGATCTCCGCATTTTTCAGCAGGAGCTGCTTCTCCAGGTTATCTTTATAGTAAGTGTCCAGTTTATCCAGCATATGGTTGAAGGCATCCGCCAGGTTATTGAATTCCGAATACATCTCCAGAGGCGGGAGGCGGTCCTTTTTGCCCTCCGCGATCTTATTGATCTGATAGATCATATTGTCAATGGGTCTTGTGACCGCCCGGCTGATGATGATGGAAATACACAGCACCAGCGTGACAATGACAGCCAGCACCAGCATGTAAGTCCTGAGTGTGTCGTTGAGCTTTTCCAGCACCTGATTCCTGGGCGCGGCGACCACGGAGGTCATGTCCAGATTGGGCAGCTTCTCCGCTGCGGTCAGGTAGGACTGTCCGCCGGCATCTATTTCTTCCAGATACGTTTCATTATTCAGAAAATCCAGTTTCCCGGAGATCTCATCCGCGCAGGTCAGACTCTGGCTGTCGGTGATCAGATTGATCTCATCATTGTACAGATAGATGAACCACTCCCGGTCAATGCCTGCGTTGTAGAAATCGATCAGGGTGTTTTTATTTACATTGATAATAATGGTAGCCACATACTCACCGGTATAGGAACTGAAAATATTTCTGACAAAATAGAGTACGGACGGTGTGGAGTCCTCCATCTTTATGTTCAGATTGGGGTCTGAGGTGGAGACGGACTGCAGGATATCCTGATTTGCCTTGATATTTACGGTTCCCGGCCCGGATGTGGCAAGGTAATATTCGGAGGGGCTTTGAAAAATGCAGACGCCGTTAATATAGTTCTGCTCCCACATATAAGTATTGATCAGAAGGAAACTCATCTGCTTTTCAATATCCAGCTTATTGCGGGAATCATCCACGGAAGGCTCTATGGCTTCTCTTATAATGGTGTTGGAGACAAAGAGCGCGTTCACATAGTCCAGATTGTTCACCTGGTCTGTGATGTTCTGGTTGACCTGGGAGAGCTCCTTCATGACCTGTTGTTTCTGGTTTTCAATCAGTATGTTGGCAGTTTTTTTATAAAAGAAGATTCCGCTCAAGATCAGGGAAACAGCCAGTATGACGGTTATCACCAGGGTGATGTACATTCTCAACGTGCCTTTTTTCTTATTGATAAACAGGGGAATTGCCATAAAACATCTTCTTTCTGTAAGATTATTATTTAATATTATATCATAAACCACCCCAGTATTTTCGTGCTCCTGTAAAATGAGCAAAAATTTACAAGAATAGGTAAAAAATATTATAGATTAGCAGAAAGTAGTAGATTTTCTGTGATGATAGCAGATATGATGACAAGAAAGAGTGAAAAATAATGATGGAACGGGTAATTGTAGTCTATTCAGAAAAATCAGAAAATTTTATATAATTTTTTCATCAGGAAGCTGAGTAAAAAACGAGTTCAGCGAAAAAAGGAGGAACTGTTTATGAGAAAGAAACTGGTAAGCGTGCTGCTGTGTGCAGGTATGATCGCATCTATGGCAGCCGGATGCGGCAGTAATGAGGGCGGAAACAGCAAACAGGAAGAGACAAAGTCATCCGATGGTAAAGTGGTGCTCAACGTGATCAATTACCACGTAGGTACAGACTATGCGGCTGAATATTATGATTGATTTGGGTGTCAAAACTTGCGGTAACCTATAGTGTTTATCCACGAGATAATGTATAATAAGAGCATATCAAGTGT
>PPYE01233622.1_pt1 | contig 17257 bp, 10 predicted proteins | sample 1559881 | NCBI WGS metagenome assembly PPYE01 (sample SAMN08240022, study PRJNA423297) | Human gut metagenome, whole genome shotgun sequencing project. | reverse complement strand
GAGAATGCTAAGGAGTTGTCGGAGCAACGGATTGAAAAATCTTTGGAAAGCTTTCGGGAAATAGAGAAGCGCTTGCTGGCAGAGAATAAAATGACCAAAGTGCTGATAGGTGGATCACCTTATGATGAAACTACGAAATTGAACAGTTTACTTTTTCTTCATAAAAATGATGCTATTTTAAAGATAATTGATGCCCAGCGTAAGGCGGCTAAGAAAAATGGATGGGGATTTGTGGATTTTAATCAGCCGATGGTACAAATAAGTCTGGAAGAGCAAAAGAAAGATTCGACATTCACTTTTTGTAGAGTAGATAGAATCCATCCTGATAATGATGGACAGATGGTGATGGCTTATTTATTTTTAAAGGCGCAGGGACTGGCTGGAGTCGAAGTTTCGGATATTTCAATTGATGCAAATAACAGGAATCTATTAAGTCATAGGAATTGTAAGGTCTCCAAACTAAAGAAAGAAGCTGGTGGTTTAAGTTTTGATTATTTGGCAAATTCACTTCCTTATCCTTTGGATTCTATTCCAAGACATGGTTGGGGAAATAAAAGGTCACAACGTGATGCTATGGATTTGATACCATTTATGAAGGAATTTAATCAAGAACGTTTGCAGGTGACTAATTTAGAAAAAGGACATTATCGGCTGACAATAGATGGATTGTTTATCGATAATGTTTCATCTGGACAGTTGGAAGATGGTATCAATCTGGCCGATTATCCCAAGATACAATTTATAAAATGAATAAGCCGACAACTCATAAAGTCAAGTTGACAAAGATAGGTTGAGTAATGCATTATCCATTGTAAGAGTGTTGGGGGGATGATCCATAGCTGTAATATTCGCAGAAACTTATTTATGAGGAATAAAAAACTGTTACTAGGTATAGGAATAATGTGTTGTCTTTGGTGTTTGCCAAAGATTGTACATGGGAAAGAAAACAAGGTCTCTTTTTCTTTAGTGGAGTTAAAATGTGAGAATATGGTTGATCCTTTAGGGATTGACAACGTTACTCCCCATTTGAGTTGGAAGTTGAAAGGAGATGGGGTGGTGGATGGACAAGCATTTTACGAAATTCAGGTAGCGTCAGATAGTCTTCTATTAATTGGGGGGAAGGCTGACTTATGGAAATCGGGGAAGTTGAAGTCTGATGTTTCTGTGATGGTGCCTTATCAAGGCTTACCTTTGGCTTCGCGTTCTTTATGCTACTGGAGGGTACGTGCCTGGGATCGGAAAAGGCATGTTTCCCAATGGAGTCCGGTGGCGCGTTTTTCTGTTGGTCTTTTGAATAAGGAACAGATACACGGTGTCTATATCGGTTCATCACCGGAAGGAGGTAAGGTTTGTGCTCCTTTACTTCGTAAAAAAGTGCAAATAGGTGAACTGGCAACGACTTTTCTGTATGTGAATTCGCTGGGATATCATGAAGTATATGTCAATGGAAAGAAGGTTACGGAGAATGTTCTTACCCCTGCAGTCTCTCAACTGAATAAACGTTCGTTAATGGTCACTTATGACGTATCTTCTTATTTGAAAGAAGGAGAGAATGACCTGCTGATATGGCTTGGACAAGGGTGGTATAAGAAAACTACTTTTGGTGCTGCTTATGACGGTCCGTTGGTAAAAGCGGAACTGAATATGCTGAGAAATGGAAAATGGGAAGTATTGACTGCAACTGACACTTCTTGGAGGGGACGAGAAAGTGGCTATTCGGATACAGGTAATTGGTGTGCTTTACAATTTGGTGGTGAAAGGGTGGATGGGAGAATAGTGCCGACAGATTTTTCAACTTATTCTCTAGATAAAATGAAATGGTATCCTGTGGTGGAAGTAAATGTACCAAGACACATTGTTTCACCTCAAATGTGTGAAGCTAACAAGATACATCAAACGTTGCAACCTGTTTCTATCAGGAAACTTAGTGAAGATACCTGGTTGGTAAATATGGGAAGAATACAGACCGGATGGTTTGAAATGAAGATGCCGATGTTATCTGCGGGACATGAGGTCACGATGGAATATAGCGATAATCTGACTAAAGAAGGAGAATTTGACAAACAAGGTGAAAGTGATGTCTATATTGCAGGTGGACGGAGGGGAGAATATTTTAGGAATAAATTCAATCATCATGCTTATCGTTATGTCCGTATCTCCAACCTTCCGGCAAGACCGAAAACTGAATGGATAAAATCTCTCCAGATTTATGGCGATTATCGGCAGACTGCGACTTTCGAATGTTCGGATGCTGACTTGAACGCCATTCATAATATGATTCAATATACTATGAAGTGTCTGACATTTAGCGGATATATGGTCGACTGTCCGCATTTGGAGCGGGCAGGCTATGGTGGCGATGGAAATTATGTGGATAAATATACGGTGGATGGATTGCTGAAACGCTGGCCTGATACTCAATATCGGGATTGGTTTCTTGGTGACTGGCTTGCACCGATAGGAGTAGATGCAGGAGCACAATCTTCTGTTGATCTGGTAAATAATTGTTTTATCAGTGAATGTTTGGGGACAATGGAAAAAATAGCTCTGATGCTTGGGGAAAAAGAGGAGGCAGAGAAGTTTGCTATGCGCAGGAAGAATCTAAATGAGTTGATTCATCAAAAGTTTTATCATCCGGGTAAAGGTATCTATTCTACAGGTTCACAGTTGGATATGTGTTATCCAATGCTTGTAGGAGCTGTACCGGATTCTTTGTACGATGATGTGAAAAGAAAGATGATGACTGATACTGAAAAGCAGCACAAAGGTCATATTGCTGTAGGGTTGGTAGGTGTCCCAATTTTGACAGAGGTTATCAACATGTATTTATTGATCCTCAAATACCGAAAGGTTTGACTTGGGCTAAGATGGCAAAAGATACTCCATATGGTGTGATTGCTGTTGACTGGGAATTGACAGATAATATTATGGATCTTCAAGTGGATATTCCAGTTGGGGTTACTGCTACACTCTGTATTCCCGATGAGGCGGTGTCCTGTATGATGGATGGGAAGAATATTCGCATAGAAAAGAAAATGATTCAATTAAAAGCAGGTAATTTTAAATATTATATTTACATGAAATAATAGATACGTATGAAAAAACATTTATTATCAGCGCTTTTAGCGATGTGTCTGGTTACTACGGCTTTTGCCCAGCAAGGGAAAGTGTATGAGACACGTACCGTAAAAAGTAAGATTCTGGGAATGGAACGTAGTTATTCCATTTATTTGCCAGCAGGCTATGACGAAGGAGATGGTAGTTATCCGGTATTGTATTTGCTTCATGGATTAGGAGATAATCATACGGGATGGGTGCAATTTGGGCAGGTTCAGTATATTGCAGATAAAGCGATTGCTGAGGGGAAATCAGCTCCGATGATTATTGTTATGCCAGATTCAATCAGATTTATCGAAGGTGTCAGAAGAAAAAAAAGCGGAAGTTCTCGGGCAAATGGATATACAAACTATCTTGGAGAAATCTCCGAAAGAAAAGCTAGACCGTATCAAATGGATTCGTTGGTATATCAGTTGTGGTGATGATGATTTCTTATCGGTAACGAACTGTCTTTTACATAACACGTTGTTACAGCATCAGGTTGGTCATGAATTTCGTATGAAAGACGGCAGTCATTCGTGGACTTATTGGCGGATGGAATTACCTGAGGTTATGCGATTTGTTTCTAGAATATTTACTCAATATTGAGCGTAAGTAAAGTGATTCTTAACAAAATAGGCTTTGAAGATCAAGTCCTTTTATCGTATGAATTAAAATTTATAGATATTTTTTTATTTCTTTTTAGTGGTATTTGCTTGCTTACTCGTTCTTAATATAAACATTGTTTTTTATGGGTTTATTTTAGGTAAAAGGTTAGGATTGGTGTTTGATTGGTTTTCAAGTTTATCCTCCGGTTAAAATTTGCTCCTCATTGCTCTTACTACAGCCGGAGGGAGCTTGTAAAATACCGTAGGTCAAGATAGGTAGACTGTTTTTTAAAGGTAAAAAGGTTTTGTTTTCAGTTAAAAACAGAAAAATAATGACTAGAATACAAAATCATATGACGAAAATAGTTCGAATATTAGTTTTCGCATTTCTGATGCTTATACCTGTTTGCGGTGTAGCGCAGGATAAAATTAAAATAGCATGCATTGGCAATAGTATAACTGAAGGGGCTGACAATTATCCGACTCCTTTGGCTCGTATGCTTGGAAATCAATATGAAGTTGGCAATTTTGGAAAGTGGGGCCATACTTTATTGCGAAAAGGTGATCATCCTTATATGAGTACCGATGCATTTATCAATGCACAGAAATTTCAACCGAACGTTGTAATTATTAAACTTGGTACAAATGATTCCAAGCCGGAGAACTGGAAATATAAGGATGAATTTGAAACTGATTTAGAGTATATGATCAGCACTTTTCAGAAGTGTGGATCTAAACCAAAAATTATTATATGTCGTTGTATTCCGGCAAGTAATAATTTATATGGGATCCGTAATGAAATAATAAAAGATGAAATTTATCCGATACAAAAGAAAGTAGCTAGGAAGTTTCATCTGAAATTGGTAGATCTGTATAGCCCATTAGAACATAAAGTTGATTCAACTTGCTATGTATGGGATAATGTACATTTGAATAAGAGCGGTTCGCTTATATTGGCGGAGCATATATATAAAGCTATTACAGGTAAAAAAGCTCCTAAATTGGAAAATGCATTTGCTAACTAGAAGAAAAATCATACTATAAAACGACACATGAGGCGATATATTTATTTTGTTTTTTTATTATGTTGTGCTGTTAATCTATTGTTAACTAGTTGTGTACGACAGAAATATGTTGTAATGGATATGGTACACCATAATCCGGGTGAGGCTATGAGGGAATCGAAGTTTCTCGATCCTTCTTTTTTGAAAAAAAATGAATATGGAGCAAAAGTTTTTTTCTTGTTTGAGGCTGCACAGTTTGGAATTGATTGGAAGAGTTTTGATCCTTCTTTATTCCCGGATACGACTGAAGCCGGACGTTGGGTGGCAGAAAAAGCAGAAATAATACATAAAAAATATGATGCAGCAAAAAAGGAAGACCTTCAAGTATACTGTATGCTTGATATGTTAGTACTTCCTTCTTTGCTGGTAGAAAAACATAGAACAGAACTTACTAACGAACAAGGAAAACTTGATATATCGAAACCTTACACTCAGCTTTGTATTCGTGAATTGATGAAGGAAATGTTTGAAACGTTTCCACAATTGGATGGATTAGTGATTCGTACTGGAGAAACTTACCTGCACGATGCTCCTTATTATGTAGGCAATCATCCAGTACAAAATGGTATGTATGATCATATTACGTTAATTAATTTGTTACGGGAAGAGGTTTGTGAAAGACGTAATAAGAAGTTGTTTTATCGTACATGGGATATGGGGCAATTGCATTCGATCCCTAAATATTATTTGTCCGTTACAGACAGTATAGAACCACATCCAAATCTTTATTTCTCTATCAAGCATACCATGACGGATTTTTGGAGATCAACAATTACTGATCCTGATATGAATTATAATATAATGGATAAATATTGGTTGGAAGAATCAGGACAATATGGTGTTCCTTTTAATCCTTGTATAGGTATTGGTAAACATCAACAAGTAGTTGAAGTGCAATGTCAACGTGAGTATGAAGGAAAGGGAGCACATCCCAATTATATCGCTAAAGGAGTAATTGATGGTTTTGAAGAATTTAAGAAACCTGGTATAAAGAAGCCGTATTGTTTAAACCAAGTGAAAGATAATCCCTTATTTAAGGGTGTTTGGACTTGGTCACGTGGCGGTGGCTGGGGAGGTCCTTATATCAAGAATGAGTTTTGGATCGAATTAAATGCTTATGTCATCTCACATTGGGCTAGTAATCCTTTGAAAACAGAAAAAGAAATACTATATGATTTTGTAAAAGCAAAAGGGCTTCCCGAGTCAGAATGGGAGATGTTCCGTCGACTTTGCCTATTATCAGAAGATGGAGTGATAAAAGGGCAATATAGTACTATGGGAGATACTTATGTTAATTGGACACGTGATGACACCATAACGGGAGATGTATATCAAAAGAGTTATTTTGATCGTATGATTGAAAGAAATCAAGTAAATGCTTATCTGAAAGAAAAGGAAGAAGCTGTTCGTATTTGGAAGGAAATAGAACTGATATCTCAAAAACTACATTTTCCCTCAGAAGAATTGAATCATTTTATTCGTATTTCCTGTTCGTATGGACGCATTAAATATGAGCTTTTTGCTGTTTCGTGGCAGATTATGCTATGCGGTTATGTGGCAGATACAACAAAAAAGTCTTTTAACCGGATAGAGATGGATAAATATATTACTGCATTTGATGATTTGTGGAAAGAATGGAACGACTTATCTCTAGAAAACGATAATTGCCCTTCAATGTATAAGATTTCTTCTAACTTTTTTGGTTTTCCTGTAGGTATACAAGAGACCATTGATAAATACAGGAAATAGTTTTCGTTTTTTCTTCTTATATGTTATAGAATATAAAAAAATAAATGAATATTACTTAGTGGTTAGTATTAGTCTAGTCGTCTTACTATTAATAGTAGCAAAAAGTATGAGAAAGAAACATAAAATAACGAAAGTAAAATTATGATCATTATTATTATATAAATTCTTAAAAACGGTATTTTCTATGAGAAACTTATTACAAAAATGTTTTAAATGGCAGTGGCTTGTCTGCTTGGCTGTAGGCTGCTGCTTTTCGTCTTGTAAAGATGATGAAGAGTCAACTTCGGGCTATGATCCGAATAAGCCGATTGTGTTGACTGATTTTTATCCGCCCGAAGGAAAACTTGCAACTCAAGTTATTCTTAATGGATCGAATTTTGGGGATAGTAAGGAAAATGTGAAGGTCTTTTTCAATGATAAAGAGGCTTCTGTCATTTCTGTGAAGGATGATAGAATGTTGGTATTGGCTCCTAAACGTGCATCTACAATAGAGGACCCAGAATGTGTGGTTAAAGTACAAGTACATGAACAAATAGAGGAGTACAAGCAGACATTTGATTATTATATCCAGACTACTGTGACTACGTTAGTGGGAGGAAGTACATCGGCACAGGTGAATCCAACAGGAACTATACCACTATCTGAAGCACAATTTAGAGCAAATATTGATAGGTGTATTTGTGTAGATCAGGATAAAAATGTTTTCTTTTTAGTAGATAATGATGGAAAGTTTGCTGCATTTATGTTAAATGAGGAGGCTGATAAATTAATATCTCTAAAGTCAGATATTAATGCGTTGTTTAACTCTCCTGTTTTGGGGTATAACAGTAAGGATGATATTGTCTATCAATTCTGGGCTAATAGAGATAGTCATGAAGTTTATTATTTTGACCCTAAGACGGATTATGCACCAACTACAGCTATAAGTTCTATTTCATGGGATGATCCAAATTTTCCAAATATTGAAGGATTTGGAGTATGGGCAGCCAAGTGTAATTTTACAATGGGACCAGATGGAAAAATGTATTCAAGAATGTTAGGTGGAAATCTGGTACGGATTGATGTAGAGAATGCTAGAGGAGAGAATCTAACGAATGGGGATTTGGTTGGAACCAAGGATGGTAGTGCTTATGGACTTGTTTTCGATCCTCAAGATGAGAATGTTTTTTATTTCTCAAATAATGATAAGCATTGTATTTATAAATATGATTTACGTACTAAAGAATGTGCATGTTGGGCTGGTCAAGAAGGTAAAAGTGGATATTTGGATGGACCAATAGGACAAGCTATGTTTAATAAACCTGGACAGATGTGTGTCGATTCAGAAGGTAATATAATTTTGACTGATACCGAAAATCACTGTATTCGTAAGATAACAATGAGTACAGGTTATGTATCTACATTAGCAGGAAAACCCCAAAATTCAGGTTATGTAAATGGTAGTGCAGAAGATGCTCAATTCAAAAAGCCATTGGGAATTTGTATTGATAACGACGATGTAATGTATATCGGCGACTCAGAGAATCGTGCTATTCGTCGATTAGCTGTCGAATAAATAATTAGTGAAACTTTATATTTAATATAATATGAATCGAATATTTCTAATTTTTGCTTTGCTTCTTGCGTTTGTAGCACAAGTACATGCACAGAAAGAGCAAAGCTTTATGTTGACTGGTACAGTCTTCGATGAATTTAATGAACCAGTTCCGGGAGCAAATGTATATGTTAAAGATAAACCAGGTGTGGGAATAACAACTAATATTGATGGTAAATTTCGGTTAAAGGTAAATATATATGATATAGTGGTTGTGTCTTTTTTGGGATATGAAAACTATGAGCAACGTTTGACGAATAAAATTGACAATGTTAAAGTTACCTTAAAACCGGCTACGGAGAATATTGATGAAGTAGTTGTAGTAGGTATGGGTACGCAGCGAAAGGTCAGTGTTGCTGGTGCAATTACAACGATGGATCCAGCGCAACTAGAGGTTCCTGCTACAAATATAGTTAATACACTAGCAGGTCGTGTTGCAGGTGTGATTGGAGTTCAATCTAGTGGTGAACCGGGCAAAAATATTTCCGAGTTTTGGGTGCGCGGAATTGGTACGTTTGGTGCTAATAGTGGTGCATTAGTGTTGATTGATGGTTTGGAAGGTAGTTTGAGTCAGATAGATGCTGCCGATGTTGAAAGTTTTTCTGTTTTGAAAGATGCTGCGGCTACAGCGGTGTATGGTAGTCGAGGTGCAAATGGTGTAGTATTGGTAACGACGAAGCGTGGTTTGGAGTCCAAATTGAAGATCAGTGGTCGTGCTAATATGACAATCTCACATTTAAAACGTTTACCTGAATATGTTAATGCCACTCAATATGCTGAAATGGCAAATGAAGCTTCTGTTGCAACCGGATTATCTCCTATTTATAACAAGACAGAAATGGATATTATAAAATATGGCTTAGATCCGGATCTGTACCCAAACATTGACTGGCAAGATGTTATTTTAAATCCCAATTCTTTCCAGCAAACTTATTATGTAAGTGCTCAAGGTGGTAGCAGTGTTGCCCGTTATTTTGCAAGTTTAGGAATGTCGAAAGAATCTGCGGCTTATAATCCATCCAAAGATAGTAAATACAATAAAGGTGTAGGCTATGATACTTATAATTATCGTTTGAATTTGGATATAGATTTGACTAAAACAACTAAAGTCTATATTGGAACAACTGGCTATATGTCGGTGAATACTCGCCCGAGCATGGGGGAATATTCTAGAGGAGTCAGTTTGACAGATTGGCTATGGAGTTCACAGGCAAAGACTACTCCAATAAGCTATCCATTACGCTATTCAAACGGATATTATCCTGCTGCAGGAACTAAGGATGAAATATCTCCGTATGTTCTATTGAATTATACAGGTAATGCTAGAGAACAGAATACCAGGAATTTAGTTACTTTAGGTATTACACAGGATTTGTCGATGATTACTAAAGGGCTATCAGCTAAAGTACAGGGATCATGGGATACACAAAGTTTATTTGGAGAAGCACGCTATAAAATGCCAGAACTAAATGAAGCTTTGAAGGAGCGTAACCCTAATGGAACCTTGAGTTTTGAGAAAATAGCTGATGAGAAAACCGTTACATATAGCAGTGCTGCTTGGGTTTGGAGGAAGCTATATTTAGAGGCAAATGTTAATTATGACCGTACCTTTGGCGATCATCGTTTAGGTGGTTTACTGTTTTATTATATAGAAGATACATCTGAAACTGGTGCAGATAAAAGTATGAATGCTATACCAAAGCGTTATCAAAGTCTTTCGGGCCGTTTTACATATGGTTTTAAAGATACATATTTTTGGGATTTGAACTTTGGTTTGAATGGATCTGAAAACTTTGAACCAGGTAAACAATATGGATTCTTTCCGGCAGGAGCTTTCGCATGGGTACCATCTTCATATGAATTTATACGTGAAAATGTAAGTTGGTTGAATTTTCTCAAGCTTCGCGTTTCTTATGGTGTTGTTGGTAATGACCGCATCAGTTCTAGACGTTTTCCTTATCTGACCCTAATAAAAGAAGAAAATGCTTCAAATCCTTGGGGAGGGACTGGTAGCTTAACAGAAGAACAAGTTGGTGCCAATAATTTGATGTGGGAAAAAGCAAAGAAATTTGATGTTGGTATGGATCTGCATTTGTTTAAAGATAAATTTACTTTGACTTTAGATTATTTTAAGGATACACGAGATGGTATTTTTCAGGAACGTAAACAAATTCCTGATTATGTAGGTTTGATTCAAATGCCTTATGGTAATATAGGTCGTATGAAAAGCTGGGGTGCTGATGGAAATATGGAATTCTATCAACAGATAGGAAAGGATGCACATGTGATATTACGTAGTAATTTTACTTTGAGTAAGAATAAGATATTAAATTGGGAAGATACAAAGAAGCCTTATACATATTTGGAAAATAATGGTTATGCTAATAATGTACAACGTGGATTTGTTGCTATGGGATTGTTTAAAGATCAACAAGATGTAGAAATGAGTCCTACACAATTTGGTACGGTACGTCCTGGTGATATTAGATATCGAGATATAAATGGTGATGGTAAAATTACTGATGATGATAAAGTTCCTTTATTTGCTTATTCAGGGGTACCACAGTTGATGTATGGTATTGGTGCTGAGTTTCGTTATAAAAGTTGGACACTAAATGTCTTGTTCAAAGGGACAGGACGTAATAAGTTCTTATATGGCGGTTCGGATGGTAGAAACTTCGATGGATACATGCCATTTAATCAGAAGGATAAAGGAAATATAATGACAATTGCTTATAATCCGGAGAATCGTTGGATTTCTGCTGAATATTCAGGAAATCAGGCTACAGAGAATCCAAATGCTCGTTTTCCACGTTTGTATTATGGAAAAAATGAGAATAATACGAAACCTTCTACATTTTGGATGGGTGATGCCCGTTACTTGCGTTTACAGGAATTGAGCTTGGCATATAATCTAAGAGTTCCTGCATTACAACGTATTTTGGGCATTAATTCCATGAATATTCAGTTGATGTGTGAAAATTTGGCAGTATGGGATTCTGTAAATATATTCGATCCAGAACAAGCGACATCTTGTGGACAGGCTTATCCTTTACCTGCACGTTATTCATTACAGCTATATTTGAATTTCTAATACGATGTATAAACTTAATAGAAATTAGTTCATGAAAAAATATTTTATATTATCGGTTCTGTTATTGGTATCCGGCTTTTTTGCTTCTTGTAATTATTTGAATATAGATGATTATTTTGAGGATACCTTTCAAGAAGATTCTATTTATGCAAATAAGCGTAATATTGAACGTTATTTTAATGGGGCTGCCGCTCTGCTTCCTGTTGTCGATAAAATTTGGGAATATGGGAACACTCCTGGAGTTACAGGTTCAGACGAGGCTGTGAGCTGTGGTGATTGGAATGGTATGGTTGTTATACAATTCTCTGGAACGAAGTTAATGAATAATGAGATTACTTCTAGTTCAATGGGCGGTTGGACATGGGATTTCAATATTTGGCCTAAATGTTATAAGGTGATTCGTAAGGTGAATACTATATTGCCACATATTGATGGTGTTCGTGATATGAATAGTTTTGAAAGAATGGAATTTCGTGCAAAATGCCGTTTCTTAAGAGCTTATGCATATTATTTAATTTTGCAACAGAATGGTCCAATGATTTTGTTAGGTGATGAAATTGTTAGTAATAATGAGGAAGCGGAGTATTATGCAAGAACGCGTAATACGTATGACGAATGTGTGGATTATATTTGTTCAGAATTTGATGAAGCTGCTAAAAACTTACCTGATGCTACCACTTCGATGGATCAATATATTCCTACAGAAGGAGCTGCCTTAGCTTTAGCTGCTCGTGTGAGATTACAAGCTGCTAGCCCATTATATAACGGTGGAGAGGCAGCCCGTAGATTTTTTGGTGATTTTACCCGTTGTACAGATGGAGATCATTATGTTTCTCAATCATATGATGAACGTAAGTGGGCACTTGCTGCTGCGGCTGCGAAGAAGGTTATTGATTTAGGACGATATCAATTATATACTGTTGCTGCTTCTACTGATGCTGAACATCCTGAATCAGGGAATTATGGTACATATGTAGTCACTCTACCGCAAGAGGTTCCTACTGCAGAATTTCCAAATGGTGTAGGGATGGGAGATAAAAAAGTCGTAGATCCGTATCGCTCTTATGCCGAAATGTTTAATGGAGAGCTTGCTATTAATCAAAATCCGGAGTTCATATGGTGTAGTTCTACAGCGCAGGTTGGTAGCCATATGGGTTACGTATTCCCATTGAATTTTGGAGGATCTTCTTGTTTATGTGTACCTCAGCATATAGTAGACCAATTTTATATGGCAGATGGGCGTGATATTAAAAATTCTAGTAGTGCATATCCGTATATATCCCGTCCTTATGATAAGACTTGTGTGACGACAGAAGACAAAGTTTTATCTGAAGGTTATAAAATCAGCCAAGGAACATATTTGGCATATACTAATCGTGAACCACGTTTCTATGTGAATATTGGTTACTCACATGCTTGGTGGGCGATGGGATCTACTACTGAAAGTGCTAAGAAAAATGTTAATATTGATTATTGGAATGGAGCTAATTCTGGTAAAAATCATTCTAATAATAATGTTTATAATATAACTGGATATACTTCTCGAAAATATATCAATCCACAAGATGCTATGAGTGGTAGTGGGGCGCGTCAAAAAGATAAGTCATTTCCGATTATTCGATATGCAGAAATATTGCTTGCTTATGCAGAAGCCTTGAATAATTTAACTCAAGCATATGAAATTGATGGTCAGACTTATACTCGTGATACAGAAGCTATCAAATATTATTTTAATCAGATACGTTATCGTGCTGGTATTCCGGGATTAACAGCGGATGATTTGATTACAGTGGAAGCTTTTAATAAAGTTGTTCAACGTGAACGTTTGATTGAGTTATTTTGGGAAGGACAACGTTATTATGATATTAGACGCTGGGGAATTGTTGAAGATTTAGAAAGGGAACCTTTAATGGGGTTAAATGTAGAACAGGCTGAATGGGAAGGATTCTATCAGCCCACTGTCATTCAGTATAAATCAATAATTGAACGTGATTTCAAACCTAAGATGGTATGGTTACCTTTACATTTGGATGAGATTAGAAAGGTTTCTGTTCTTGATCAGAATCCTGGTTGGGATAAATAAAATTTTAAATGTATAAACTATGAAATATAGAAATTTTACAAATAAATTGATGCTTATGGTAGGTGTGACAGCTACTGCTGTTCTCACATCCTGCGAGCAAGAGTTTTATCAGGATGAACAGTATCGTAAGGAAATTTATATTGTTAGTGGAGAAGATAATATTTTCCAACGAGAATTTTCTTTCGGCGGGGAGGAAATAGGATACCTTTCTGTTTATGCAAGTGGTACAACTCCAATTGAAAAAGAAGTGATGGTAGAACTGGAAAGGAATGAAACTGTATTATCGGACTATAATCAAAAGAGATATGGGGATAATTACAAAAACTATGTCCTGGAGTTACCAGATACTCATTATAAAGTAGATGATTGGAGTATAAAATTATATCCAAATGCAAATTCATCTTATTCTTTATTTCCAATTAAAGTAAATATTGATGGGTTGGAACCTGAAGATAATTACTTTCTTCCTTTAAGAATAGCTTCTGTTTCTGACTATATGATTTCTTCTGCAAGGAGGAATGTATTGATGCAGATACTTATGAAAAATGATTATGCAACGACTAAGGAGAAGAGCTACTATACTATGAATGGAACAAGATTGAGAGTAGCTAAAGATACTTGGGAACCTTTGGACAAAAAGAATAATGCTCCAGATTATAAACCAATAAATGCCACAAAGTTAGTTGCTCCAGTTACGGAATATGGTATTCGTATTTTAACGGGATCTACACTTACATCGGATAGAAAAGAACTCCGTAAACAAGGGATTGTTGTTACGGTCCATCCTGAGGAGATGATTGATGTTCCTGTTATCGGGAGTAATGGATTGCCAACTGGAGAATATATCCAATGTCAAAAAGTGACATTAGATAAATGGTATAATGTAAATGGTGGAATTACAGTGTTAAATATTGAGGATACCCCATCATATTATAATCCAGAGAAGAAAGAGTTTACGTTGAATTATCGTTATAATTATAACTCAAATGATTGGTATGAAATGAAAGAGGTGATGTCTCCAGTGGCTATTGCTAACGAAAATAATTGAGTGGCTGATAATAAATGATAAATCTTATGAAAACAAGAAATATATATAGTCTTCTATATGTAACTTTCGTTGCAGTGATGTTAGTTGCATGCAACGATTATGACGCAGCGCAAACTGCATATGAAGAAATAGTGGATAGTGATGTAACGACTACTCCTCCAAATATAGATTCGGCATGGGAATTACAGCTAATTCCTAATGTAGGTCAGCATAGTGGTGAGGTTTTTGTTTATAAAGACAAAAAGTATGATAAGCTATTTACTCGCACATTGGGATGGAATGGTGGAATTGGTGTGCAATCTACATCATTGTCTGATGGAAATGTTCTATGGGCTTTTAATGATAGCTATTTTGGAGTTGTAGATGCTGAAACAAGAGCAAGAGGTAATTGTAATTTCCCACATAATAGTATTATGGTCCAAACGACTGTTGGTGGTAGTCTTGGAGAAACGGATGATGATCTAAGATGGTTAGTTGATTATATACAAACTAATGATCCTGATGGAGAAGGTTATTATCAGGCGTATACACACATAGCTCCAGATGAGACTATTATGGAAGAAACAGATGAAGAGCATTTCTATCAGATAGGTGGTGCTACGATATTTGATAATAATGGAGTTAAAGAACTTCAAATGTTGTGGGGGGAAATGGATAATCATGAAGGTAAAATGACTCGAACTGGTACCTGTTTAGCTGTTTACAGTTTGGAAGGACAGCCGGGTAATAGTACTTATCTTAAAAGAATTAGTAAAAACGAAGAATTCAATACAGATGATGTTGGCTATGGTTCTACTATATGGAAAGATGAAGATGGACATATTTATCTTTATGTAACAGAGAATAACAGACCATTAGTTGCTCGCACCACTACTCATGATTTAACTTCTGAGTGGGAGTATTACATACGTGATTTAAGTGGTAACTTTATGTGGCAAAAGATGTATCCGACGAAAGAGGAGAGAACTCGCTCTACTATAATGGAAAATAATTATGTATGTAGTATGCCACAGATCTTTAAAAAAGGAGATTACTACTATATGATAGGACAAGCCGTATCTTATGGTCATTCTGTTTATTTATATCGTGGTGAGACGCCTTATGGACCTTTTACAGATCAAAAAATTTTGTTTAATGTCCCTTATGCTGTGGATAAGATAGGTAATCAGTATTATAAAAATTTGCTTAGAGTAAATTTGCATCTAGAACTTGCACGAGAAGGTGAATTAGTATTTTCTACTAATACTGATGCTGATACTGCTGGAGATAATTTTGATTTTCCGGGTAGTGCTGACTTTTGCCGTCCTTATTTTTATCGTGTTTTCAATTGGGAAAGTATATATGATGAAGATGAGTGATAGCTACTGACGAATTCATCTTGGTAAATTGATTTAGAAAGTCATTTCTTCATAAAAGGGAGAAATGACTTTCTTTTTTAATATGTTCTGAGCTTTCCTGCATACAAGTAAATTTATTAATAAAAAACATGTAATTGTTTTAGTGGTATATCATTTTTAAATCGTCATTAGATAAATAACAATAAAGTAGTACACATATTAAAAAGAACTAATAATAATGAATATTACCGTTTTTAGAGTTTATCAACTAAATTTATTAACCGCTATTTCTATGTATATGAAAAGCTTATTTTATTTATTCCTATCTATTGTAGGTGCGTGGCTTTTTTCGTCTTGCTCAGATGATTTTCTGGGTGAGACAGAAACCACGGACTTAGATCAGGCAACCGTATTCGCTGATAGTACTTATACGGCAGATTTCTTAAACCAGATTTATGTGGATATTGGTTTTGATATCCAACATAATCGGTATAAAGATCAGTATAATGATCATGGAGGATTGCAGACTAGTTGTGATGAAGCTGCGTATAAAGCTAGTACCGGGCTTACGACAGATGTAATGTTCGCTACTGGAACAGTCAATCCTGTTACTATTTCTGAAGACGATGTTTGGAGAATTGCATATCGAAATATTCGTCGAGTAAATGTGTTCTTTAAATATGCAGATGGATCCCGAATGGCTGAAGCGGCAAAGGAAGAGTATAAAGCAGAAGCACGCTTTTTGCGTGCTTGGTATTATGCAATGCTATTAAGACATTATGGTGGTGTGGCTTTAATTGGTGATGATGTTTATGAAACTGTAGAAGAAGCAATCAAGGAGCGTAACTCTTATGCGGATTGCGTTGAGTATATCGTGGATGAAGCTAATAAAGCTGCAGAAACATTGCCAGTTGAAAGAAGTGGAAACAAATTTGGACGTGTAACCCGAGGAGCTTGTAAAGCCTTAATTTCACGTGTATGTTTGTATGCTGCTAGCAAATTATTCAACGGTAGTGATTTTGCGCCTGCTGATTTTCCAAAAGAATTGTTAGGGTATCCTACTTATGATAAGGAGCGTTGGAAAATTGCTGTAGATGCTGCCCTTGATGTGATAAAGATGAAACAGTATGATTTGTACATTCGTAATGAAGATGAGAATAATGAGGCTTATCCGGGATGGGGATATTATGCACAGTTGTTACCTGCTGATTATTATGGAAAAGTGGGAACGGAGGTTTATTGCGGTACAATCTTTGAAAAGAAAGCAGGAGCTAGTATAGATACAAACCGATGGTTTGCTCCTCCTAGTACAGGAGGAAATGGTATTGGAGGGTATGTTTATCATGATTTGGCTGAACTTTTCCCAATGGCAGATGGCACACCGACTAAGGATAGTCCAGATTATGACCCTACGAATCCTGCTAACAAACGTGACCCTCGTTTCATGTTCACTGTTACTTATGATGGATGCATAATGAAGAGTAATATGCAGGATACTGAAATTAATATATCTGTGGGAACACAACAGGACGCTATCTATCGAGGGACTCCGACAGGGTATTATACACATAAATTCTTGAAATT
>PPYE01502127.1_pt1 | contig 17265 bp, 19 predicted proteins | sample 1559881 | NCBI WGS metagenome assembly PPYE01 (sample SAMN08240022, study PRJNA423297) | Human gut metagenome, whole genome shotgun sequencing project. | reverse complement strand
GAATCAATGGGCAGGATTATTTGGGCACAAGGGGATAGAATCGCTTGGTTTTAGGGGGCATCTTACACTGGATTTTCCAGGCGTCAATCAGAGCGTTCAGATATTCCGTTTCGGTTTTCGGCAATTGTATCCCCATTGTCTTTTTGCTTTTTTTCTAATGCTTTTATCAGCCGGGAAGCGTTATACAAATTCGCAATAACAAATCCATAATAAACGACATAAGCAATTGTTGAATCATCAACGGGATTCCCGAATAAAAGCAATAAGAATACGGCGAAATATAGGCCGATGAATAAAAAATTGACTGTTGCGTTACATTTCATAATCGTTGCGGTATTATGTTATAATTCAAGTAAATAGTCAAAGTCTGTTTCACTTTTCCTTCTTGCCCTTCTTGCACGACATTCGACCTTCTTTCCCGATCTAAATGTTCTCAAATTTTGTGCGTTGGTGAATTCAGTTGAAACAACCAAAAGAAGTAATACAAGTGTTACGACTTTTCTTTTTAAAGGAGATAGATCAAACGATATGTTGAAATGCACGCAAAACCACCATGCGGAAAGTTCATTTGACTTTGTAACCCCGGTTTTCTCATAAATAGACCGGGCGTGATTTTCGACCGTTCGGTTGTCGATAAATAGTCGTGAAGCAATTTCTTTTTTACTTGCTCCCCAAGCGATCAATTCGGCAACTTCGGATTCCCGCTTTGTTAGCGTTGCAGTTGCGTTCATATCATTCCCCCCAAACTTCCTTGATTCCATACTTGGCGAAGGTTTCTTCAATCGCCTTTGCTTCACTCACTTTGGGTTCGACCTTTCCGTTTAGCCGATTCAGCCAAGCCACGTTCGTTGTAATTCCAAGCGTGATCATTATTTCATGCTTCACGTTTGAAATGTCTTTTTGCATGACTTGCGAAAACCCTTTCTTGAAAGAAAATACTTCCATAACTTATTCTTATTTAAAAATTTGACGTATATTCGCTATTTGTTGATGATTACTTTCTCTTTACCTTTGCAAAGTTAAAGTTTCATGCTGCAAATATAAAGCATTATGCGTGAATAAAACAAACTTTTCACGCATAAATTTTAAGCATAATGCGTAAATATTTTATAAATGACTGATAGTGAACGTATTAAAACAGTGTTAAAATATTCGGGAATGTCTGCGAATAAGTTTGCAAAGCATGTTGGGTTGAAATCTCCGCAAGTTTTGTATGATGTTACCAACGGAAGAAATGGAATATCTAAAGACTTAGCGGATAAAATTACAGCAAAATGCGTGAATATAAGTTTGTCGTGGCTTCTCACCGATGAAGGCGAAATGTTGAAATCTGAATCCATGAACGAACAAAGTTCAGATTCTTCCACCATGTTACCGTCAATTGAAACAAAAAGATTGATTGAACTTGGTGCGGAAGCTTTTGAAAAGAAGTTGCTTGATATGTTTCAGAAAGGGGAAATTTATTCGGCGGCTACCGTAAAAGAGAAAGATTTGTTGATCCATGAATTATTGATCAAGGTTGGAAAGCTTGAAGCAAAAGTCGAAGAACTTGAAAAGGAAAAAGGCAATGTCCGAACGGACGAAAATGCAACATGTGCAAATGTCGGGTAATCAATGCCTTGGGGGAATTTCGTGTTGTTCCTAAATATTAAGCAAAAGCAATGCAAAAGCAATGCAAATGTGATTTTTTGCATAACAAAGCCCCTTTTTTAGTAAAAATACTGTATAAAAATTGTAAATAATTAGAAAATGTCAATTTTGTAATGAAAAAGATAATAAGTTGGTGTTTAGTGAATTGCAATTTTGAAATTAAGCAAAAGCAATGCAATTGCATAACGTTTGCAATGCAAGTCGTTTTACTCTAAAGGAAAGATATATATAGAATATATAAATATATTCTTTGTAATAACTAACGTTATTACCCTAAAGGTGGAAACTCAAAAGAAATATGGATATGATAAAAGTTGAAATAGAAGGGTATTATAATCGGCCGGAATTTTACCCATATATGCCGAATGAAATTTTCGACAAGCTTGAAGCGGCCGCAATGCAAGGCGAAGATTTGGCCGAACTGCCAAAAGGACTATTTGAAAGAATGGTTGCAGACTATGAAAGTGAAAAAAAAGAAGTAATTTTTGAAAAGTAAAAATGGAAGCAAAAACAGTAAGGCCGCAAGCCAAATCAATACAAGGACGTTTTTTTGAAGCGATCAACACTTTGATTGCTTCCGGTAAACTTGAAGGGATGAAAACGTTCTGCAATTTATATGATCTTCATCAACCCAAGTATTCCCGGTTGAGATCGGCAACAATGGACACAACAAAAGAATGTCCATACAAGTTGATTGATATTGATGCGCTTGCTTACTTAGTCAAAGACTTTGGTGTTTCTTCTGATTGGCTTTTGCTTGGTCGGGGGAAGATGTTTAAATAATAAATCTAATATACTAATGACAAAAAATGAAATTGACCAATTATTCAATCAAGGTGATAGGATAATTTATATTTTTAATGAAAAGAATGAAATCGTCCGTCCGTATATAGCGCATAATCAATTGAGTGGGATTGCGGAAGACAAGATCACATGTGAACCAATATATCCCAAAATACCGCCCGCACGTCCAAATGGATATACAATCAAGATAGACGGAAAAGAAGCTTTTACTTTCTACTACATACAACCCAATCACCCGGAAAAAGAAAAAACAACTATGTACCGTTATCGGGCCGATGTCTTTTTCCAATCAAAAGGGTATTCTTTGATTGTTGAAACTGATTTTCCGGTTGTGGGTGATACGATTAGACCTTTTGTTGCTTTAGCCATGAAAACAAATTATGATATTGACATTTCAAATGGTATTCTTCAAATCCTTCAAGTCACTTCCGTTTAAGTAGTCTATAACTTTTCGGTTGGCTTCGTCGATTAAGGACCAATCTTTGGCAATATAGACATCAGCCATTTTTAAACCTTCATCAACATGGTTTAAAGATAGGTTGATGTCGTCTTTGGATACTCCACAATTGTTCCGGGCAATTGTGGCCCAACTATGCCGGGCGTAATACGTCGTTAAATTTTCTTCGATCCTGCATTTTGCAGCAAGTTTCTTTAATCCCTTATTGACGTTGTTGCCGAATGTATGTGAATCGCAATATCTCTTTGAGAAATCAAACAGATAGTCACCGGATTTGGCCCGATATTTTTCTATAAGTGGCACGACTTCGGGTTCTACCTTGATCGAAATGAAAGCTTGGTCCCGGCGACGCCCTTTTGTTTTTCGGCGTTTATATGAAAGCCGTCCTTCTCTGAAGTCTGAAACTTGCATGTCGTAAAGATCAGCTATGTTTATACCAACAAGATAAAATGATAGCATAAAAACGTCACGGGCAAACTTTGTGCGTTCAAACTCCAACTCGTTTTCGTTTATCTGTGATATTGCTTTTATTTGATCGGGCTTCAAATTTCGTTTGTCGGGTTCCGGCGGTTTTTGAAGTTTGTATTTTCTGAAAGGGTAGTGAGCAATCAAAACTTCATCTTTTTCGTCGTCATTGTATTCGTTGATTGCAGCATTGAACAATATACGTACATTGGTCATGTAGTCAAAGACGCCAACATCGGATAATGGCTTTTTCTTGGTAGTCACCATTTTCCCAAATTGATTTTTTCTTTTAATTGTTCTTTCGCTCCGAAGATGTTTTTCAAATTGCCTTAAAAATTTTGATGTTATTTCGGTGATAGCGATTCTTTCCCTTCCGTTACAAAAGTCAATAATTGCATTTGTTGCGGTTTCCAAGGTTTGCGCCGTTGAAATTCTACCTTCGTTTCTTAACCGTTCGCAATGCTTGCGAGAAAATGCAATGAAATCAATTGAGGAATCGGAACCGGGCGTTGTTTGCTTTTCAAAATATTCGGCAAGTTCTTTGGCCGTATATAATTCTATGCGTAAACCAAGCTTTTGTGATTTTAGTTCTTCGTATTTGGCAATCCTTCGATCAAGTTCACGAATGATGAATGAATCCTTCAGAACAAACGCTTTCTTGTTAATCTGTTTGTCCGTGACATAGAATTCAGTTTTTATATATCCGTATTGCCGTTTCCAACAAACCCGGATCGAAACGGGGTATTTCTCGTCGGCCCGTCTTTGGTGTTTGAAAATACATATTTTGAATGTTGCCATATAGTTTTTGAAGATTCCGTGCTACAATCGTAACACAATTTTCCGCAAATCTACTCAAATTTGAAGGCGTTTGAAATAGCGTAAATTCGTCATGAATGTCGTAAAAACCTTGCGAAACCCCATGAAAAAAGGCGCCCAAGAGTGGAAGCCTCTCAAACGGACCTCATGATTATGAATCATGCGCTCTAACCAGCTGAGCTATCCCGCCATCATTTCTCGATTGCGGGTGCAAAGATAGATACTTTTTTTAAAACTCCAAAACATTTGTCGTTTTTTTCTGTTTTTTCTATTAGAAACCCATGTGTAATCTGCGATAAATAGATACATTGGGACTGAGAAATGAAAGCATAAAGAAATAAAGTGTTTGATTTATACTGTGTAATTAGAAAAAAGTATTTATCTTGGCACACACAAATTAAGTAAATGTAACTATGAAAAGAGAGAAAATTCGTTTAGAATATCTTCTGAATGCGACCTCTAAAAATATTCTTTGGTCAGCAATCAGCACACCGACCGGTCTGGAGGACTGGTTTGCGGACAAAGTTGTGTCAAATGATAAAATAGTGGAGTTTCATTGGGGAAAAACAGAACAACGAGACGCTGAAATTATAGCTATACGTGCTTATTCTTTTATACGTTTCCGCTGGCTGGATGACGAGAACGAGCGGGATTATTTTGAGATAAAAATGAATTATAATGAACTTACAGGAGATTTTGTGTTGGAGATCGTTGATTTTGCCGAACCTGATGAGGTAGATGATATGAAGGAACTGTGGGAGTCTCAGGTAAATAAATTGAGAAGAACTTGTGGTTTTTAGTTAACTTTCAACTAAAAACTTTCTGCACTCCTTTTTTTGTGCTAATTTTGCATCTCAATCGTACGAAACGAATAGTAAGATGCTACGCATAAAAAAATTAGATATATTTATTGTAAAGAGTTTTTTGTTACTCTTTGTCGGCACATTCTTCATCTGTCTCTTCATCTTCATGATGCAGTTCCTGTGGAGATATGTGGATGAGCTTGTCGGAAAAGGGTTGGAGATGAGTGTGATGGCTCAGTTCTTCTTCTATTCGGCATTGACTTTGGTGCCTTTGTCGCTTCCACTGGCCGTACTATTGGCATCACTTATTACTTTCGGAAATTTTGGAGAACGTTATGAATTGCTCGCCATGAAAGCGGCGGGCATTTCTTTGCTTAAGATTATGCGTCCTCTTATTATACTTGTCTGTATTATTTGCGGTATTTCCTTTTATTTTCAGAATGTTATTGGTCCTATTGCCCAGGGAAAGTTGGGAACGTTGTTGATTTCGATGAAACAGAAGTCACCGGAACTGGATATTCCGGAGGGTGTCTTCTATTCGGAAATTCCCGATTATAATCTTAAAGTAGGTAAGAAGGATCGTAAAACCGGTATGTTGTATGATGTGTTGATCTATAATTTTAAAGACGGAGCAGAGAATGCACATATCATTTATGCGGATTCGGGACGTATGGAAATGACTGCCGACAAGCAACATCTACACCTGCATCTTTATAGTGGAGAACTGTTTGAAAATCTGAAGAGTCAGAATGTAAAGGCACAAAACGTACCTTATCGGCGTGAATCTTTCCGGGAAAAACATACGATTATTGAATTTGATTCGGATTTTAATATGGCCGATGCAAGTATCATGAGTAATCAGGCGACCACCAAAAGTATGCAGACGTTGCAGGCTTCTATTGACTCCATGAAATATGTGGGCGACAGTATCGGGCGACAGTATTATAAGGAAGCTATCGGTGGCGTTTACAGTCGGCCGACGGGGCTTTCCAGAGAGGATACACTTAAAATAGAAAGGGCCAATATGAGCTTATACAATGTGGACAGTCTCTTTGAAGCTGCTACTTTGATGCAGAAGCAAAAAATCCTTTCTTCGGCTACCAGCCGTGCTGAAAGCTTGCAGGGAGATTACAGCTTTAAGACCTACACGATGGATGGGAATGATTACCAGATACGCAGACACAGGACCGAATGGCATAAGAAGATCACAATTTCTCTCTCCTGCCTGCTGTTCTTTTTCATTGGTGCACCCCTTGGAGGTATTATTCGTAAAGGTGGGCTGGGTATGCCTGTCATTGTATCCGTATTGGTGTTTATTATTTATTATGTGATAGATAATAGCGGGTTCAAGATGGCACGTGACGGGAAGTGGGTTGTATGGATGGGGATGTGGCTCAGTTCCTCTATTTTGGCTCCGCTTGGGGCTTTTCTTACCTACAAATCCAATAATGACTCTGTTGTGCTGAATGGCGATGCTTACGTTGCGTGGTTCAAGCGTATTGTGGGAATTCGCAGCGTACGGCACTTATTCAAGAAGGAGGTGATCATTCACGACCCGGATTATACGCGGATTTCATCTGAGTTGACAGCTCTTACGGCAGAGTGTCGTACTTATATAAGTAAGCGTCAGTTGAAAAAGGCACCTAATTATTTTAAGCTTTGGATGACTACTGGTGACGATGATGATATAAAAGTTATCAATGAACACCTTGAAACGTTGGTTGAAGAATTATCAAATTCTAAGTCCTTCACTTTGTTGACCGCTTTGAATAACTATCCGGTGATACCTGTAACGGCGCACGTACGTCCGTTCCACGTTTATTGGTTGAATCTGTTGGCAGGAATCATTGTTCCGATAGGATTGTTTTTCTACTTCCGTATCTGGATTTTCCGTATACGCCTTGCCCGGGATATAGAACGGATTATAAAGAACAATGAAAGTGTTCAGTTTATAATTAATGAGAATAATAATTTATAGCATGATATAATATGGAAGAAATAAGATTGAATACGATTGATGAGGCTATTGCCGACTTTAAAGAAGGTAATTTCGTAATCGTAGTAGACGATGAGGATCGTGAAAATGAGGGTGATTTTATCATCGCAGCCGAAAAGATAACTCCGGAGAAAGTAAATTTCATGATGACGCACGGACGTGGTGTGTTATGTGCACCTATAACAGAAGAGCGTTGTGCAGAACTGGAGTTGGATATGCAGGTTACTGCCAATACTTCTATTTATGAGACTCCTTTCACTGTGACTGTTGATTTGTTGCCGGGGTGTACTACAGGAGTATCTATGCATGATCGTGCTGCTACGATTCGTGCGTTGGCCGATCCTAATACCAAGCCTACCGATCTTGGTCGTCCGGGACATGTCAATCCGTTGCGTGCCCGTTCGCGTGGTGTGCTTCGCCGTGCCGGACATACGGAAGCAAGTGTGGATCTTGCTAAGTTGGCAGGGCTTTATCCTGCTGCTGCGCTGATTGAGATTATCAATGAAGACGGCACTATGGCACGCTTACCGCAGTTGATGGAAGTGGCTAAGCGATTCGGACTCAAGATCATATCTATTAAAGATCTGATAGCTTATCGTGTGCACATGGAATCGCTTGTGGAGAAAGGGGTAGAAGTTAATATGCCTACTCAATATGGAAATTTCCGCTTGATTCCTTTCCGACAGAAATCAAACGGAATGGAACATGTTGCCATCTTTAAAGGCACCTGGAGCGAAGATGAACCTATTCTTGTACGTGTACATTCATCCTGCATGACAGGAGATATTTTTGGTTCTTGTCGCTGTGACTGTGGAGAACAGTTACATAAAGCTCTGGAGATGATTGATGCTGCCGGAAAAGGAGTAGTTGTTTATATGAATCAGGAAGGACGAGGCATTGGATTGATGCATAAGATGGAAGCTTACAAACTTCAGGAAGAAGGGTATGATACGGTAGATGCTAATATTCATCTTGGATTTGATCCCGATGAACGTGATTATGGTGTGGGTGCGCATATTTTGCGTGAACTGGGTGTTCATAAAATGCGTCTGATGACCAATAATCCCATTAAGCGTGTGGGGCTTGAAGCGTATGGGCTTGAAATAGTAGAAAATGTGCCTATTGAAACAGTTCCTAATCCTTACAATGAACGATATTTGAAAACAAAGAAAGAACGTATGGGGCATACGCTGCATTTTAACAAGTAAAATGGGAATTTGCTTTCATATATCAAATATTTTAGCTTATTTTGCAGCGATTTTCAATCAATAATAATAAAATAGATACAAAATGAATCAGTTATCAGACCGTTTGAACAGCTTGTCGCCGTCGGCAACACTTGCTATGTCGCAGAAGAGTAACGAACTCAAAGCACAAGGCGTTGATGTAATTAATCTGAGTGTGGGAGAACCCGATTTCAATACTCCCGATCATATCAAAGAAGCTGCAAAGAAAGCTGTAGATGATAATTTCTCACGTTATTCTCCTGTTCCGGGTTATCCGGCATTGCGTAACGCTATTGTAGAGAAGTTGAAGAAAGAGAATGGTCTGGAATATACAGCCGCTCAGATATCTTGTGCTAATGGTGCAAAACAATCTGTGTGTAATGCGGTTCTTGTATTGGTAAATCCGGGTGATGAGGTGATTGTACCTGCTCCTTATTGGGTTAGCTATCCTGAGATGGTGAAGTTGGCTGAAGGTACTCCGGTTATCGTTACTGCCGGTATAGAACAGGATTTCAAGATTACTCCTGCACAGCTTGAAGCGGCTATTACTCCGAAGACCAAAGCTTTGATTCTTTGCTCACCGTCTAACCCTACAGGTTCGGTTTATAGCAAGGAAGAACTTGCCGGATTGGCTGCTGTATTGGCTAAACATCCGCAGGTAATTGTTATTGCTGACGAAATCTACGAACATATCAATTATATTGGCAAACATCAGAGTATTGCTCAGTTCCCTGAGATGAAGGAACGTACCGTAATCGTAAATGGTGTATCAAAAGCTTATGCAATGACAGGATGGAGAATCGGTTTTATAGCCGGACCGGAATGGCTTGTGAAAGCCTGCAATAAACTGCAGGGACAATATACATCAGGACCTTGTTCTGTATCTCAGAAGGCTGCAGAAGCTGCTTATACAGGTTCTCAGGCTCCGGTAGAAGAGATGCGTAAAGCATTCGAACGTCGTCGTGACCTTATTGTGAGGTTAGCGAAAGAAGTTCCGGGCTTTGAAGTGAATGTTCCTGAGGGTGCTTTCTACTTATTTCCGAAATGTGACTACTTCTTTGGCAAATCGGATGGCGAACGTACTATTGCTGATTCTGATGACTTGGCTATGTACTTATTGGAAGTTGCTCATGTAGCTTGTGTAGGTGGTGCTTCTTTTGGCGCTCCTGAGTGTATTCGTATGAGTTATGCCACAAGTGACGAAAATATAGTTGAATCTATTCGTCGTATTAAAGAAGCATTGGCTAAACTGAAATAATAGGTGATTCCGGATGTTTATCATTCGGTTGACAAGTACAAAAGATAGAGTAACCTGTATCGATACAGAACATTGGATTCTGGATTGATACAGGTTATTTTTATTTGATCATTCAGGATGAACGGGGCTTATTTCACTATTATTTTGAAGGTCTGTTTACCTGTATTATTGGTGATGGTTAATAGATATATACCTTGAGAAAGGTTATTGACTGGCAATTTTGTAACATTATCTGTTGCTTCTAACTGTATTAGGGTAGCTCCTTGTATTGTAATCAATCGGATAGATGAGCCTGAGATTGTTTCAATGGTTAATGTCTCACCGTTGGTGATAGGGTTGGGATATACACTTGCAGCATTACCGCAGGAGATATTGCCAATTCCCACAATTCCACCTGACTCTTTCCCTTCTTTTGTGACGGCAAATATACTGGGATGCCCGTTTCCTGCATTTTCGATTTTCAAAGATGCTATTACTTTACTTTTGTTAGTAGCTATTTTATGTTCAAACATACAGAATTTACGACGTCCGTCCAGTTTGTCACCGGTCAGGGCAATTCTGTCCAGATTGTATACAGCCTTGTCTGTGGGATCATCACTGAACCAGTCGCCTACCGAAATAGTCTGGGTATTGGAATGAGTAGCATCTGTATAATATACGGTTACGTCTATTAAGGAACTACCGTCTGTACAGGTTGATAGGAGATGCAGGGCTTCAGTTTGTGGAGTATCCTCAAAATGTAAGGTTACTACAGTCTCTTCTTTTAATACGGCAGCATTTTTCTTGTCATATGCAGCAAGCTGGTATTTGACACCGGTATTGGAAATAATAGCACCGTCAGTTGGCAATGATCCCTGTTCCTGAACTGCTGAAGCATAATAAATCCAACCCTGATTATCAAGAGAAGTTGTAGAATGGCTGACGGCAGGAAGTGCCTCTGCTATAACATCTTCATTGAATCCTGAACTAACAACCAGCTGGGTATATTCCGGCGTTTCGGGTTCTTTCCCAAGCAAAGCTCTGTCCATGAAAATCAGCCGTTCGTTTATCCAGCTTTTCAGATAAGATATTTCATCATCATAAGATTTTGCTACGTACTTGTTGGGCCATACGTATCTTCCCCACCTTGGCCAGGCTTGTGAATTGCGTCCTTGTGCTCCTTTAGCATTTAATAAAGTGGTCAATGAATCAATGGTTTGTTCGATGTGTTCGTCAGAATAGCTCGTTTCACGATACAGCTCCCAACGTTCTTTTACCTCTTTCATAAAAGAATCGTCTTTGAGTAACTTATACCACCAGAACGGGACTAACTGATTGTCACCCGGTGATACATCATTGAAGTTATATGCCCATGTATCCGATCTCCAGCCTTCACTATAGTCTGCATTACCAAACCCTAAATTCATATCCCACAAAGATGTTTTGAATTTAGAGTCTTTGCTGTCTCTGTATTTATATAGGTTAGTACTCAGGCGATAACCATCTACGTTGTGGCAAAATTCTGTTGACAGCATATAATCTATAAAAGATGTGACGTCGATATATTTTCTGTATCCGGTTTCCGGATTCTTATAATCGGTGGCAGCCAGACTGTTTTCAAAAGCGTCAATGTATCCATGGATGTAGTTTAATTGTGCATTACTAAACTCATCCTGATCCATGTTTTTATATTGGAAAGAGATTTTCTTTCCATAAATAGGAGTTCCTTTTGAATTGACCGGAGTATGCTTAGAGTAATAGACCGGTTCGTCATCCCTGTCTACCTCCATGTGGTAGCCTCCCGTCAGAGCATCATCACTATCACCCGGATCCGGCAGATCTAAACGAAATTTACCCTTCCTTACTCTTTCAGATAAAATAAACACTCCGTAATAAGTACCATCCATGATCATTTCACAGTATTTTCCGGTAGGTACATATTCAAAGAAAGGTCTTGCCAGGGTGAAGGCAAGCACGTCTCTGATCATACTTTTGTCCGCATATGGCGCCAATAGTGCCCAGTCATTATCTTTACCCATGCCAAGCATAGAGACTTTTTGCTTTTTGCCGCCATCTTCCAAAGGTTTGTCTAATGCGCGGATGGCATATGGTTTCTTGTCGGAGTTGGTAAAAGAAGAGTTGCCACGATATTTTAAATCTATATACCCGGTATAGTCTGCTTTCTGATCTGGGTGAGCAATGGTATCCATGTAATTAAGTTCACCTTCTCCGTTATCTATTATTTTCATTTTGGCAGTAATCCGGTTTTCCCGATCAATCATTTGTCCTTGTGTGTTGATAAACACGATAGGAAGGTTTGTCTCAGTGAAAACCACATTTTTATTATCGGGCTTGTAATTGTCTGCCCGTTGGGCACAGACAGAAGAAGAAAGGAGTAATGAGAGTAGTAGTAATTTTCTCATGATATTGATGTTATTAGGTAATAAAAGGTTCTCTATATAGATAAAACAGCGGATGGGAGGAAAACACTTAGCTGGTGATTCTTTTTTCTTTTGCGGATGTGCGTATCAATAAAAAAAGCTGCTTTCCTGAGATGGAAAGCAGCTTTCACGGTTCTTTTGTCTGATTGTATTATTCAGCCGGGTGAATTGCTTCAGAAGGACAAACATCAGCACAAGTGCCACAGTCTGTACATACATCCGGGTTAATAGAGTAGATATCGCCTTCAGAGATAGCTTCTACCGGACACTCGTCAATACAAGTTCCGCAAGCAATACAATCGTCACTAATTACGTAAGCCATTTTCTTTAAAATTTAAATTATTAGTACTAATTTATTGGGCAAAAATACACGTTTTATTCATTAGTTGATCTCAATCTTGATTAAAATCCTTTAATTTGTACCGCTTCTAAATAAGCGAAACAATAATTTAACTATAAAATCGTTTTTATTATTGTGAAACGAATCGTATTACTTCTCATAGTTTCGCTGTTGGTGGCAGGTGCCTCTGCCCAGAAGCGTAAGGTACAGAACCGCCCGTATATCGACCAGCGGATCTGGCATTATGGTTTTCTGGCAGGTATTCATATGCAGGATCTTAAGTTTGTAAACAATGGTTATGTCACCGAAGACGGACAGGTTTGGTTTGCCGATGTACCCGAATATTCTCCTGGATTTTCAGTAGGTGTATTAGGAGAATTATATTTGAATAAATACATGGCGCTCCGCCTGATTCCTACGCTTCATTTTGGTGATAAAAGAGTGGTGTTCCGTGAGCAGACAAGTGGTGAAACGGTTTCTCAAAATGTAAAATCGGCTTACCTTGCATTCCCTATTGATATGAAATTCAGCGCCGAACGGTTCAATAACTATCGTCCTTATGCGATGCTTGGCCTTAGCCCTACCTTTGATTTGAGTGTAAAAAATGCACGTCCGTTGTTGGTGAAGCCTTTTGATTGTTATATCGAAGTTGGCCTTGGATGTGACTTATATCTTCCTTTCTTTAAGCTGATACCGGAGTTGAAATTCTGCTTCGGATTAGCCAATCTGCTGGAGAAAAAGCGCCCTGATCTTACTGATAAATCATTGATGAAGTTTACCGAATCTCTGGATAAAGTAAAGTCCCGGATGATCGTATTGACTTTCTACTTCGAATAAGTTCACCACAGAGTAGCACAGAGTTTCACAGAGAAATATGTTCAAAAGAGATAAAACTCTGTGAAACTCTGTGCTACTCTGTGGTGAAATCGTTATTTTTGCAAAGAATTTGCCGAATGGCAATCGTAAATCGTTAAATCGTAAATAGTAAATACCCTCATGCCATTAAATTTACCTGATAAGCTACCTGCGATAGAATTGCTGAAGGAAGAAAATATCTTTGTGATTGACAACTCGCGTGCGACACAACAGGATATACGTCCGTTGCGGATTGTAATTCTGAACCTGATGCCGTTGAAAATAACCACAGAGACTGACTTGGTGCGTCTGCTGTCCAATACACCACTCCAGGTGGAAATCTCTTTTATGAAAATAAAGAGTCATACATCCAAGAATACGCCTGTTGAACATATGAAGACCTTTTACACGGACTTTGATAAAATGCGTGGCGAGAAGTATGACGGTATGATTATTACCGGTGCCCCGGTGGAGCAGATGGACTTTGAAGAAGTCAGTTATTGGGATGAGATAATGGAAATCTTCGATTGGGCACGTACCCATGTCACTTCAACGCTTTATATTTGTTGGGCGGCTCAGGCGGGCTTGTATCACCATTACGGTGTTCCTAAATATGCTTTAGATAAAAAGATGTTCGGTATCTTCGAGCACCGTACTCTCGATCCGTTGCAAGCTATCTTCCGTGGATTTGATGATACTTTTTATGTTCCTCACAGCCGTCATACGGAAGTGCGTAAAGAGGATATTGTTAAAGTACCTGAATTGACATTGCTTTCCGAATCGGATGAATCAGGTGTATATATGGTAATGGCTCGTGGAGGGCGCGAATTCTTTGTAACCGGGCATTCGGAATATTCTCCGTTAACGCTTGATACGGAATATAGGCGGGATCTGGCAAAAGGACTGCCGATTGATGTACCGCGTAATTATTATATAGACGATGATCCGGAGAAAGGGCCTGTTGTACGTTGGCGTGCTCATGCCAACTTGTTATTTTCAAACTGGTTGAACTACTTTGTTTATCAGGAAACTCCTTACGATATTAATGATATTAAATGATAAAGCAGCGTAAAATAGAACTTCTGGCTCCGGCCAAGAATTTGGAATGTGGAATAGAGGCTATTAATCACGGAGCGGATGCTGTATATATTGGTGCACCAAAGTTTGGTGCCCGTGCTGCTGCTGTCAACTCATTGGATGATATTGCTGCCCTTGTGGAGCATGCGCATCTATACAATGCACGTATCTATGTCACTGTCAACACAATTCTGAAAGAAGAAGAGTTGAAAGAGACAGAAGAGATGATAGGCGAATTGTATCGGATAGGAGTGGATGCGTTGATCGTACAAGATATGGCGATCACGCAATTAAACCTGCCGCCTATCCCGTTGCATGCCAGTACACAGATGGATAACCGGACGGCGGATAAAGTTAAGTTTCTTGCCGATACGGGATTCCATCAGGTAGTACTTGCCCGTGAACTTTCTTTGCGGGAGATAAGTAAAATACACGAAGCCTGCCCTGACACGGCGCTTGAAGTCTTTGTACATGGCGCTTTGTGTGTCAGTTATAGTGGTCAGTGTTATGTTAGTCAAGCCTGTTTTGGCCGGAGTGCCAATCGTGGCGAGTGTGCGCAATTCTGCCGTTTGCCTTTTAGTCTGGTCGATGCTGATGGTAAGACAATTGTGAAAGATAAGCATTTACTTTCGCTGAAAGACCTTAACCAAAGCGAGGAACTGGAGGCGTTGCTGGATGCCGGAGTCACCTCTTTGAAGATTGAAGGACGGTTGAAGGATGTTTCTTATGTGAAAAATGTTACCGCTGCCTATCGTCAGAAACTGGATACCATTTTCTCCCGGCGTAAAGAGTATGTCCGTGCCTCTTCCGGTTCCTGTCGTTTTGAGTTTAAACCTCAGTTGGATAAGAGTTTTAGCCGTGGCTTTACACATTATTTTTTGAAGGGTCGGAGTAAAGATATTTTTTCTTTTGATACTCCCAAGTCATTAGGAGAGGAAATGGGTACGATGAAAGAGGTTCGTGGAAATTATCTTACGGTGGCCGGGCTGAAATCTTTCAATAACGGGGATGGTGTTTGCTACATTGATGAACAGGGGCGTTTACAAGGATTTCGTATCAATCGAGTTGATGGCAATAAGCTGTATCCGCAGGAGATGCCCCGTATTAAACCCCGGACTGTATTGTATCGTAATTTTGATCAGGAGTTCGAACGCGTACTTGCCCGTAAGTCTTCTGAAAGAAAGATTGCCGTTTCTATTTTGCTGGCGGAGAATAACTTTGGTTTCTCCCTTACCCTGACAGATGAAGATGATAATAGTGTGACGCTTACATTGCCTCGTGATAAGGAACTTGCCCGTACCCCTCAGGAGGATAATCTCAGAAATCAGCTATCCAAACTGGGGAATACTCCCTTTGAGGCAATGCGGATAGATATTGACCTTACCGGGAATTGGTTTATTCCGGCCTCTGTACTCTCCGATCTGCGCAGGCAGGTGGTCGATAAACTGATAGCTGCCCGCAGAATGACATTTCATCGTGAGTTGGCTGTCTTAAAACCAACCACACACGCTTATCCGCAACAGACGCTTTCTTATTTAGGCAATGTGATGAACACCCGTGCTGCTTCTTTCTATCAGGATCATGGGGTGAAAGATATTGAGCCTGCTTATGAAAAACAGGCGGTGGAAGAGGCTGTCCTTATGTTTTGCAAACATTGCTTGCGTTATAGTATGGGTTGGTGTCCTGTTCACCAGCGTGAACGTTCGCCCTATAAAGAACCTTATTACTTGGTAGGGACGGATGGAAAACGTTTCCGGCTATCATTTGATTGTAAGATTTGCCAGATGAAAGTGAGTGCCGCATTATGAAAACAAGGTATCATAGAATGAATCATGGTAACACGAAGAGCTGTTTCAGGAAGCTTTGGGTTGCTTTGTGCTACTCTGTGATGACTCTTTTTTTGTTTGCAGCCTGCCATTATCCCCGTCCCGATCTTTTTGCCGAGGGAATGAGCGATAAGACGAAAGATTCTCTTACTTATTTATTTGAACGGCATTACACCTATAACACGAATCTGGAAGTACAAACAGATTCTGTTGTTTTGGAACGTTTGCCTGTGAAGGATTCTTTTGTCAGTCTTCACCGGGGAGACCGTGTTGTAGTGGCAGAGTTCGCTATCCATCCGGCAGACAGTGTGGATAGTGTATGGGTAAAACTGGCTCATTCACAGGAAATCCAGGGATGGATGCGTGAAACGGAATTGATAAAGTCTTTTGTGCCTACCGATAGTATATCTCAGTTTATTTATTTGTTCAGTGATACTCATGCCTCTTATTTTGTGATTGTCTTTGCCTTGTTCGTGGGTGTTTATCTTTTTCGTGCTTTTCGGCGTAAGCAACTACAGATGGTTTATTTCAATGACATTGATAGTATTTATCCGCTTTTTCTTTGTCTGTTGATGGCGTTTAGTGCCACTATATATGAGTCGATGCAGGTATTTGTACCTGATACATGGCAACATTTCTATTTTAACCCTACACTTTCACCTTTTAAGGTACCACTTGTTTTGTCGGTGTTCCTGTTGAGTATCTGGATTTTTCTTATTGTCTTTCTGGCAGTGCTCGATGACCTGTTCCGGCAACTGGCTCCGGCCGCTGCTGTCTTCTATTTGCTTGGATTGACTTCCTGTTGTATTTTCTGTTACTTCTTTTTTATTCTGACTACACATATATATATCGGTTATCTTTTCCTTTTCTGCTTTGTGTGGCTGTTTGCGAAAAAACTGCATAAAAGTAACGGGTATAAATACCAGTGTGGACGTTGTGGAGGGAAATTACGGGAGAAGGGAGTCTGTCCGCATTGTGGAGCTATAAATGAATAATTTGCCAACGTGGCAATATGCTGACTGGTTATACTGCTGCTTCTTGATTTATCTTCTTACGGCTTTTTTTTTGTAATTATTTCAGATAATTTGTAAGGCTTTGAAAATAGAAAGAAAATAGATTTCGATAGTGAAAATAATAGACAATTTTATGAATTGTTAAATGACTGTATATCAATGAAATATGTAGGCTTGTTTTTTCTCGTATACTCTATTAAAACCAAATGTTTCCGCAGAATATTGCTTTAATAAATGTTAACTACGAAAGATATGTCCT
>PPYE01233439.1_pt1 | contig 17265 bp, 13 predicted proteins | sample 1559881 | NCBI WGS metagenome assembly PPYE01 (sample SAMN08240022, study PRJNA423297) | Human gut metagenome, whole genome shotgun sequencing project. | reverse complement strand
ATAAAATCCATAGTGCTCAATAAAATAGCAGAACTGCTGTATAAGCGTGCTGCCGAGAAACCACAGCACCGCCCCCGCCACACCTAGAATGATCAGAAGCAGACCGCCCGCAACAGCTCCCCGGTTTAACCTTGTATGTGCATGAATTTTCCCGACAAGCGGTCTTAACAGATATGCCGCCAAAAATGCACAGAAAAACGGGAGCACAAGCGGCAGTAAATACCTGATCCCGATATACATGCCCGCTGTGACTCCCACAACAATTATCACTGTCTTCCACTGTTCTCTCTGCATTCCCATCACCAGCCCCGTCTTTTTCTGCGCGCGTCCTGAGCAGTCAGCGACACACGGTAGTGATGTTAGTATTGCCGCCCTGTCGTCCTTTATACAGACTTTAAAATTTTTTATTTTTCAGAGCTGCTTTTGTTTTCCAGTGTACGTTTGCTTTTCTATGAGATAAAAAATAAATCGAATCCTGCCCCCTCAGGCTGAATCTCAAACTGCATCTGCTTCTTTGTCTTTGGATGAATAAATTCCAGACAATATGCACACAGAGCAATCTGCCCTCTCGCTTTTTCTTCACCGCCGTATTTTACATCTCCGAGAATCGGACAGCCCATCCCGGACATCTGTACCCGGATCTGATGATGTCTCCCCGTATCCAGATGAATCTTTGCCAGCGCCTTTCCATCTGCCTCCCCCTGTATTTCATAAGAAAGTCTTGCTTCTTTCGCTCCCGCATCCGTCTTCCTGCAGATTCTTGACAGATTTGTCCTCCCATCCTTGACAAGGTAATCTGTCAGCTGTCCCCGGGATTGCTCCGGAACTTTGCACAGTACCGCCTGATAATATTTTCCAAAACCGCCCGCCTGAAGCTGACGGTTCAGCTCCTTTGCAGCCTGCGGTGTCTTCGCAAATATGACAATCCCCTCCACCGGCTGATCCAGCCGGTGAATCACACCGAGATACGGCTCGCGTCCGCTCCCCTCCTGCTGAAATCTATAATTTTTCAACAGACTGACCATATCTTTTGTCTGAATCTGCTTCGTCTGCACCGGAACGCCCGCCGGCTTCCTGCACACAATGATGTCTCTGTCTTCATATAAAATGTAATCCTTGATCTCCACGTTTTTCTGCCTTCCTTTGTCTATAACCTTCCTTATGGCTTTGCTGTTTTTATCCGATGCTTTTTCTCACACCGATCATTAGTACACAGTAGTGCCTGTCCGTGTATTTGTCAAGCTGAGCGTCAAAAATATTTTCCCCCGACGCTTGGGCAAAGAGTCAAAAAAGCCACCGCAAAGATGTTATCTGATTCATCTCTGCGGCGTCTGTCAATCCTCTTAAATGACCGCTTCCTCTGTGTTTTCCTCAAGAAGTGCCTGCTCATAGCGCTCTAAAATCATTCTCTGAATCCGCTCTCTCGTATTTGAGTTGATCGGATGTGCAATATCCCGGTATTCTCCGTCAATTGCTTTCTTGCTTGGCATTGCGATGAAGAGCCCTTTCTCTCCCTCGATCACCTTGATATCATGTACTACGAATTCATCATCCATCGTAATTGATACCACTGCCTTTAACTTTCCTTCTTTTGCTACTTTACGCACTCGTACATCTGTAATCTGCATACTTTTGTCCCCTTTCACCGCTTCTACATCGCGTATCTCTCATTTTTCTCTACAACTACTTTTATGCCCTCTTCTCCTACATGGCGAGTGTTGGCACGAATTGTATCTCTGCTCTCTACGATACAATTTTCAATATAGGTATTATCTCCTAAATAAACATCGTTCAGGATGATAGAATTCTTGATCACACAATTATTTCCGACAAATACTTTCTTAAATAGCACTGAATTCTCCACAGTCCCGTTGATGATAGAACCGCTTGCGATCAGGCTGTTCTTCACACAGGCTCCCGGATTGTATTTTGCCGGCGGAAGATCGCTTACTTTTGAGTAGACGTTCGGATATTCCTTAAAGAAATAATTTCTCACTTCCGGTTTCAGAAAATCCATATTTGTTCTGTAATAATCATCGACGGTGGCAATATTGCTCCAGTAATTGCTGATCTTATATCCATAAATCTTCTTCACATTCTTATAGCGGATCAGGATATCCTGCACGAAATCAAATCTTCCTTCTTCTGCACACCGCTCGATCAGATCGATCAGCTGTCTTCTTCTGATAACATAAATTCCCGTTGAAATGATATGGGATCTGCTCAGTACCGGCTTCTCCTCAAATTCTTCAATCCGGCAGGAATCATTCATCTTGACTGTCCCGTAACGGCTGACATCTGCATCTTCGTCCATTTCTTTACAGACAACTGTGATGTCTGCTTTTTTTGCAATATGATATTCCAGAACTTTGTTATAATCAAGCTTGTACACCGCATCCCCGGATGTAATGATCACATATGGCTCATGACATTTCTTAAGAAAATCAAGGTTCTGGTAGATCGCATCTGCCGTTCCTCTGTACCAGTATCCGTTTTCCATCGTGATCGTCGGTGTAAATACGTACAGGCCACCCTGTTTTCTTCCAAAATCCCACCATTTCGAAGAATTCAGATGCTCATTTAATGATCTGGCATTGTACTGTGTCAATACTGCAACTTTCTGAATATGTGAGTTTGACATATTGCTGAGGGCAAAGTCGATACTTCTGTAACTTCCTGCTACCGGCATAGCCGCAACTGCACGCTTATGTGTCAGTTCCCGCATCTTGTTGCTGTTTCCACCCGCTAAAATAATTCCTACTGCTTTCATCCCTATTCACCTACCTTAATCAATGTTTCACCACTTGCAAGCTCTCCGTTTATGTAATCCTCTTTTGATGTAACACCACTAATGGCGGTATTCTTGCCGATCTGTACATCGGATGGGATCACAGACTCTTCCCCAATAGTCACAAGGCCAAACCCATAAATATCCGGTCTCATCTTATTCGGCGTATCACTTCCTGTTCCGAGCGTGACATTATCGCCAACCTGAACCTTCTCCGCAATGATCGCCTTGTCGATCACACAGTGGTCACCGATCACGGCATCTTTCATGATAATGGAATCTCTCACAATACTTCCTTTTCCGATCGTCACACCGGAACTGATCACAGAACTGTGTACTTCTCCATAAATATCGCATCCATTTCCGATAATGCTCTTCTCTACGGCAGACTGGTCTGAAATATAGTGCGGCGGTAAAATACCACTGTTCGTATAGATCTTCCAGTATTCCTCATATAAATTAAATTCCGGAATAATATCTATTAATTCCATATTTGCTTCCCAGTAAGATCCCAGTGTTCCTACATCCTTCCAGTAACCGTTGTACTCATATGCAAATAACCTCTGTTTCTTCTCATGACAATATGGAATGATATGCTTTCCAAAATCACATGCCGGCTGCTCTGACAAAGCCTTCAGTGCTTCCTTCAGCACCGGCCAGCTGAATATGTAGATACCCATAGAAGCCAGGTTGCTTCTCGGCTGTGCCGGCTTCTCCTCAAACTCCTGAATCCGGTTCTCCTCATCTGTAATAACAATACCAAACCGGCTTGCCTCCTCCAGAGGTACCGGCATCGTAGCGATCGTGACGTCTGCATGATTCTCTTTATGGAAATCCAGCATCACTTCATAGTCCATCTTGTAAATGTGGTCTCCGGAAAGAATCAGGACATAATCCGGATTGAACATCTCCATATAGTTCATATTCTGATAGATCGCATTCGCCGTACCGGTATACCACTCACTGCTTGTACTCTTCTCGTATGGTGGAAGCACTGTTACCCCTCCGACATTACGGTCCAGATCCCATGGAATTCCAATTCCGATATGCGTATTCAGACGTAATGGCTGATACTGAGTCAGTACGCCGACGGTATCGATTCCTGAATTAATACAGTTACTTAATGGAAAGTCAATGATTCTGTATTTCCCCCCGAATGCAACTGCCGGTTTTGCCACTTTTGAAGTAAGAACACCTAGCCTGCTGCCTTGTCCACCTGCCAACAACATTGCAATCATTTCTTTTTTTATCATGTCGTCACTCCTTTTAAGTAATTTAATAGTAGTATTATACCATAAAAAGGTAATAAAATGAATGTTTTTTACATAAATAATTGTTTTTTTAAAACTTTTTTATATATATTTTACAAAAAATTGTAGTTTGGCTTTTCTTCCATATACCGTTATAATATAATGAAAGTGCGTAAAATATTACTATTAATTTAATTTTTCTATGAACAGGGAGTGTATTTATGTATAAAATAAATTTTCAATGTCCGGTCCATGTCCATTTTATCGGTATCGGCGGTATCAGCATGAGCGGTCTTGCCGAGATTCTCTTGAAAGAACATTTTACAGTAACGGGATCGGATTCCAAAGAATCGCCCCTTACAAGACATTTGACCGATCTGGGAGCTGTCGTCCACTATGGACAGAAAGCTGAAAATATAACAGACGATATTGATGTTGTCGTCTACACCGCTGCCGTACATGCAGATAATCCTGAATTTATCGCAGCAAAAGAACATCAGATCCCAATGCTGACCCGTGCAGAACTGCTCGGACAGCTGATGACAAACTACAAGACACCGATCGCGGTATCCGGAACACACGGCAAGACGACCACAACTTCCATGATTTCGCATATCCTGCTTGCAGGGGAGACCGATCCGACCATCTCCGTCGGAGGTATCTTAAAGATCATCGGCGGAAATATCCGCGTCGGCCACTCTGATGTCTTTATCACAGAGGCATGCGAATATACGAACAGCTTCTTAGATTTTCTTCCGAAGATTGGTATCATATTAAATGTAGAGGAAGATCATATGGATTTCTTCAAAGATATTGATGATATCCGTAACTCTTTTCACCGGTTTGCCGCACTGCTTCCGAAGGACGGCACACTGATCATCAACAGTGAGATCGAACAGTACGAACGGATCACCTACGGACTGAACTGTAACATCATCACATACGGGATCCACCGGGATGCAGACTATACCGCACAAAACATCCGGTATGACGAAATGGGAAATGTTTCTTTCGACCTGATTGAGCACGGGACAAAGAAAGACCGCATTTTTCTCTCTGTCAACGGTGAACACAATGTATCCAATGCCCTCTCTGCAGTCATTACCGGAATGCTGCTGGGCATCGATCTTGAGACGATCAAAAAAGGACTTCTGTCCTTTACCGGAACTGACCGCCGCTTTGAATACAAGGGAACACTTGACGGCGTCACGATCATCGATGACTACGCACACCATCCGACAGAGATTGAGGCAACTCTGTCCGCCGCACAGCACTATCCTCACAGAGAGATCTGGTGCATTTTCCAGCCTCATACCTACACAAGGACAAAAGCGTTCTTTCACGAATTCGCAAAGGCACTGACACTTGCAGACCATGTCATTCTCGCAGATATCTACGCTGCCAGAGAGACGGACACACTTGGCATGTCCTCAGAAGCACTTGCAGAGGCAATCCGCGAAGCAGGCGGAGATTCCTTCTACTTTTCATCATTTGATGAAATAAAAAATTTTGTGAAAGAAAAATGTATCCACGGTGATATGTTGATAACTATGGGTGCAGGAGACGTTGTAAACATCGGAGAATCATTGTTATCCATATAGTTATCCACATTATCCACATTATCCACATTCTTTCTTATCCACAAAGAATGGCGATTTATCCAATAAAAAATCCTTTTTAGAACCTCTTTCTGGTGCTATAATACCAGTACATTGAAGAGGAATTTTAGAAAGGTACGGTGTAAGGATGAAGAATTTAGTATTGAGCAGCCACAGTCAGAATCATACAACATTGGTCGACAACCATTTTATCGACTGTCATATGGTAAAAGCAAACGGAGAGTTTGTGAAAGTTTATCTGTTCCTGCTCAGACACCTGAACGCTTCTCCTTCCGTCCTTACGATTTCTTCCATTGCGGATTCTCTGGACAACACGGAGAAGGACATTTTGCGCGCACTGAATTACTGGGAGAAGGAGGGACTCCTTTCCCTTCAGTACGATGAGAGCGATCATTCTCTCTGCGGAATTGCATTCTGTCCAGTTCCTCCATGTGAAGGGGGCGGGCGCTCTTGTGCCGCTTTGTCTTATGAGGATACTGCAAGATCTCGTGGAGTGTCCTGCGAAGGGAATGGATATTCCACTGAATCACAGACTCCTGTGACCAGTCAGATGACGGATCCGGCTCCAGTCGCAGAGCCCGTCTCTGATTCACGCGGGACAGCTCCGACTTCCATCAAAGCTTTCCGCGACCGCAAGGAGTTTCAGCAGCTTTTGTTTGTTGCAGAACAGTATATCGGAAGACCTCTGACCAGGACGGATATCGATACGATCTCTTATTTCTTTGATCAGCTTCATTTTTCTGCTGATCTGATCGAATATTTGATCGAATACTGTGTGGAGAATCAGCATACGAGTATGCATTACATTAAGAAAGTGGCTCTCGCATGGGCAGATGCTCATGTGACTACGGTTGAGGAAGCACGGGCAACTTCCAGTATTTACAATAAGAATTGTTACACCGTACTCAATGCCTTCGGCATTCGCGGGCGCGGTCCTGCCGCCTCTGAGATCGCTTATATTAAAAAATGGACCGAGCAGTATGGGTTTACTTTAGATATTATTAAGGAAGCCTGCGACCGGACAATGAGCAGCATTCATCAGCCAAGTTTTGATTATACCGATAAGATTTTGTCCAAGTGGCTGACACAGCATGTCCGTGTTCTCTCGGATATCGAGCGCATTGACACTGCCTTCCGACAGGAGAAGGAGAATAAGCGCAGAGCTGCAGTGCCAAAGCCTGCGGCCAATATCAAGACGAAATTTAACAACTTTAACGGCCGTTCCTATGACATTGATTCTCTGGAAGAGCGCCTGTTAAAGACCAGATAACAAAGGAGCAGAAGTTATGGCATTAAAGAATTCCCAATATGACACGATCATGCGGGAGTATGAGCAGAAGCAACTGCATAGTCAGGACGTATTAAACGCACACTATCAGAGAGTGTATGACTGCATCCCCGAGATCCGTGATCTTGAGAATGCGATCTCCCATCTCTCTGTCCAAAAAGCGCGAAATCTTCTGGAAGGAGACGAGACTGCTCTATCCTCTCTGAAAGAAGAGATTTCTCTGCTTCGCCGGAAGAAGTCTGCCCTCCTGTCCTCCCATGGATTCCCGGAGGATTATCTGGAACCTTCTTATGAATGTGCAGACTGCAAAGATACCGGATATATCGGCAGTCAGAAATGTCACTGCTTTAAAAAAGCGACAATCGACCTTTTATATACACAGTCCAATCTGAAAGAAATCCTTGCAAGAGAGAATTTTAATACGTTTTCCCTTGCCTATTATTCTGAGAATCACATAGATCCAAAGACCGGCCGCTCTTCTCTTTCGATCATGAGAGATGCACTGGCAGTCAGCAAAGAATTTGTCCGTACATTCGGACAGGATTTCCGCAATCTGTTTCTGTATGGAGATACCGGCGTGGGGAAGACTTTCCTCTCAAACTGTATCGCAAAGGAACTGATCGACAGCGCTTATTCCGTTATCTACTTTACAGCCTTTGAATTATTTGATATATTTGCTAAGAGCCGGTTTGACAAAGATACACTTGCAGATACAATGTATGGCTATATTTTTGATTGTGACCTGCTCATTATCGACGATCTGGGAACAGAACTGACCAATTCTTTTATCGCTTCCCAGTTGTTTTTGTGTCTAAATGAACGTCTTTTAAAAAAGCGCTCTACGATCATATCGACAAACTTGTCTTTGGAATCAATTGTTGAGATTTATTCTGAGAGAATTTTTTCAAGAATCACGAGCAACTATACTATGTTAAGACTAACCGGAGATGACATACGAATCAAAAAGAAACTTATGAATATGGAGGAACAAACATGTTACATCGAGAAGAACGAAATTTAGAAAACATCCCTGTGGGATCACTTGGAATCATCGCAGTAGACGGATGTCAGGAGCTTGGAAACAAGGTAAATGACTACCTTGTAAAATGGCGTAAGGAAAGCTCCCATGAACACAAAAATGACGTAGTGTTCACAGGCTATGAGAAAGATAACTACTTAATCGACGCCAAAGTACCTCGTTTTGGTTCCGGAGAAGCAAAAGGAGTCATCAATGAGTCCGTGCGCGGTAAAGATTTATACCTGATGGTAGATGTCTGCAACTACAGCCTGACTTACTCTTTAAGCGGCCATGTAAATCACATGTCACCAGACGATCATTTCCAGAACCTGAAGCGTGTCATCGCTGCTGTCGGAGGAAAGGCGCGCAGATTAAATGTCATTATGCCATTCTTATACGAAAGCCGTCAGCACAAGAGAAGTTCCCGTGAATCTTTAGACTGTGCACTTGCCCTTCAGGAACTTGTAAGCATGGGTGTTGACAACATCATCACTTTCGATGCCCATGATCCTCGTGTACAGAATGCGATTCCGCTCAGCGGATTTGAGACAGTACGTCCGACTTACCAGTTTATCAAAGGACTTCTCCGCACTGTACCGGACCTGATCATTGACAGCGATCACATGATGGCGATCAGCCCGGACGAAGGTGGTACAAGCCGTGCCGTATATCTTGCCAATGTACTCGGTCTTGATATGGGTATGTTCTACAAACGCCGTGACTACACACAGATCGTAGACGGACGTAACCCGATCGTTGCACATGAATTCCTCGGTTCTTCTGTGGAAGGAAAGGATGTGATCATCATCGACGATATGATTTCTTCCGGTGACAGCATCATCGACGTTGCGACGGAATTAAAGAGAAGAAAAGCAAAGAGAATCTTCGCTGCCGCTACTTTCGGTCTGTTTACAAACGGTCTTGACAAATTTGACAAGGCTTACGAGGAAGGTATCATCCACGGAATCCTGACAACAAACCTGATCTACCAGACACCGGAATTGCTGAGCAGACCTTACTACATCAACTGTGATCTCAGCAAATACATCGCTCTTCTGATCGATACTCTGAATCACGATGGTTCTATCAGCAGCATCCTCAGCCCGAACGAGCGTATCCAGCATGTTGTTCAGAAATACAAAAACGGAGAACCGATTTAAGAATCGGATCTGAGTTTCTGAAAGCATTTCTTATTTAATAAAAAAGAACCCGAGCAGAATGTCTGTATTGATATCATATACAGCTTCTGTCCGGGTTCTTCTTTTTACTTAGATCCACTCCTGTGATAGGGAATCCCAAGTCTTTTCAGTATCTCCATCTCCCTTTTCTGACAGGTAAATAAAATAATCTGCCGTCTGTTCTCTGCCAGCCAACGCAATGTATTTTCCAGTCTTATGTCATCATAGTATGCAAATGTTTCATCAAGGATCACCGGAAACTCTTCCTCGTACATCAGCTCTGCCGATGCCATACGCAGCGCAAAATAAATCTGCTCCATCGTCCCTCTGCTGACCTGCTCCACTGAAATTTTCTTTGCCCCCTCCAGTAAGTAGATCTTTGTATTTTCATCAATAAAAATACGCTCATATTTTCCATTTGTAACGGCACACAATATAGCAGAAGCTGTCTCATTCAGACTCGTTCCAAACTCTTTCCGCACATCTGCAGAAAGCATCCGGATCGTCTCCTGGGCAAGCTGGATCGCTCTCGCTTTTCCATCCAGGGCAGCATATTCCTCACCGACCTCCATCAGTTCTTCCCCCTCCTCACAGAGGTTTTCATACTGCATCTGCTTCTCGGCAATCTCCTCCCGGAGCAATTCTCTTCTGACACGCATCCTTCTTAGTGCTTCTCTCTGATTCTCCAGCTTTTCGCAGACAATCTGACCGCTTTTACGATCAGCCTTCTCTTCCTGCCATTCATGCACTTCCATCGGTTCGTCTTCTTCTGGATTTTGCCGGATCTCCTCTGCCGCCTGACAGAATCTCCGGACAAACCGCCACAAAAATACGATCTCCAGGATGACTGCTCCCGCCAGCAGAAGCCACTTCCAACTTCCTTTTAAAAACAAAGCTGTGATCAGAAGCACTGTTGCAACAAAAACCGGAAGCAATCTTATTTTCGACTCATTCCATGCATGTTTCCAGATTTGCGGCTCCCCTCTCTGTTCGGTTCCCTCTCGCTCTTTTTCTTCTGCCCGAGTCTCTTTCGTCATGATCCTCCCGGCTTCTTTTCTGAGCATTTCTTCCGCAAGCTTTCCCTGCTCGATCTTCTTTTCAAGCTGTCTTTCTTCTTCCTGCCACCGCTCAATCTCTTCCCCGATATATGCCGCCTGCTGTTCAACCTTCTCCCGCTTTTCCTGCTTCTTTTGGCGGATCTCTTTCTGACGGTTCTCCACCGTCTTTCGGCGGTCCTTTAAAATTGCAAGCGCCCGCTCTACATCCATCTCACTGTTGCCGGAACTGTAATAATTCGCTGCATAGTTCCGCAGTTCCGCGCCAAGCTCTGCGCTCGTCTCCGCTTTTGTCTGACCGATTGAAATCGTATTGTCAAAAGCAGCCTCCGACATTCCGTCTAAAAGCATGTCCATATCTCCCTGCTCTACCGACAAGATCTCTCCATCGGTCTGGCATACAAGATCTGACTGCTTTCCGTAACGGTCAAACCTGCGGCTGATCACAAACGTTCTTCCTCCGGACTCAAATGTCATCTCCCCCGCATAGTAAGATGGCTGGTCCCACGGCTCATATTTGGTAAACAGATCATTTTTTGCCGCCCTTCCACGCCCTTTTGTCAGCCCAAACAGCATACTTCTGATAAAAGCATGCAGCGTACTTTTTCCAAATTCATTTTCTCCGTAAAAAACGTGGAATCCTTCTTCCAATTCTATTTTCGTATCTGAAAATTTTCCAAAACTCTTTAGATATAATTCCCTGATGATCACTAGCTTCTCTCCTCCATCGCCGCAAGAATCGCACTGACTCCTTCACACATTGCCTGGTATTCCATACTCTCCGGCTCACTTCCCGCAAAATGTCCGATCAGCCTTCCAAGCAGGTTGTCCTTATTTTTCTCACAGAGCTGTTCATAGTCATATGCCGGAACCGTACGGTCAAGAATTCCCACAAGATTTCCATGCGTGTCAAGATCTTCCATGTCATAAACGATCTCCGGATCCCTCTGCCCTTCCAGAATGATTTTATATAAATTTTCCGTACCATGTGCTTCAATCTCCTCACGGATCTTCGTCCGAAGCGCTCCGTGCGTCATCCCCACATCTACGTTCAGATCCAAATGCACATACTGTCTTTTCGCAAATGGAACAAAACGGATCTGTGTTCCTTTCTCTGTGATCTCTCCGAGAAGAAACCCATGTCTCCCCGTTTCATTTTGATCCAGCGGCTCAAGAGAACCCGAAAACGCTGCATAGTCTTTCAACACCATCTGTGGTTTGTGAATATGCCCCAGCGCGACATAGTCGTAGCCAAGCGCTTTTAACTTTGCCTTTTTGATCGGGATATGCGTCTCATCCCCTCCGTGAGCCAGAAGGATTTCATATTTCCTCTCCCGCGGAGCATATACCTCATCATACCGCGCCTCTCTGATTTCCCGCCTGTCATAACTGAATCCATATACTGCAAGATCCAGCTCCTCGATCACGGCTCTGTGCAATGTATTTTCAAACAGCGGATAGACATTTTCACTCCATGCCAGCTGTAGATAACGTGAATCCTTTCGTATATAGTCATGATTTCCTGCGATCAGGACAACCTTTGTCCGGGACAGTTTCCCAAAATGATAATTGACCTCTTTGAGTTCTCTCAGCAGAGGCTGTCTGTGAAATAAATCCCCCGCGATCAGCAGCAGGTCGATCTGTTTCTCCTCGCAGATATCGATGACTTGATAAAAGCTGTCCCAGATTTCCTTCTCCCGCTGCCCGCCGTCACGCCTTCCCGCCTCCGGCGCCGCCCCGAGGTGGACATCTGCTATCTGTATAAAATTCATAAGTTATTCTCCTTCATTCATCGCCGGGAGTGTCACGATAAAGCGTGTTTCCCACTCATCACTCTCCGCACGGATCGTTCCGTGGTGCAGTTCAACGATTTCTTTTGCAATGGCAAGTCCAAGTCCTGCCCCGCCTGTCTTGCTGGAACGGGAACCGTCCACCCGGTAAAATTTCTCAAAAATTGCGCTCAGCTCCTCTTCCGGAATCGGCTCTCCTTCGTTCGCCACGACAATCTCGATCTCTCCATGCCGCTCCTTTGCCTGAATCCGTATGGCAGTTCCTTTGTCACAGTACGCGATCGCATTGCGCAGAAGATTGTCAAACACCCGCGCAAGCTTATCCGCATCTCCGTAAATCATCAGTGTGTCATCGATCTGCACGTCACATTTTAAATTCTTTTCCTTCAAAACTGCATACAATTCATCCGCAATCTGTTCAAGCATCATTGATAAATCCAGATCCCCCGGCTCCAGAACAATGTCCTGCAGATTGAACTTTGTGATCTCAAAAAATTCATTGATCAGTTCTCCCAGGCGGATTGCCTTTTCCAGCGAAATATGTGTATATTTCCTCCGCTCCTCCTCCGGCATATCCGGTTTTGTCTCAAGAATACTCAAGTATGCCAAAATGGAGGTCAAAGGCGTCTTCAAATCATGTGCCAGAAAAACGACCAGATCATTTTTCTTCTTCTCGCTCTCAATTGCCTCCAGTTCCTGCCTGCGAATGGTCATCTTGATCTCATTCAGGCTATCCTCAAGCGGGCGCAGCGCAGGCTTAAACCGCACGGGTTCGTTGAAATCCGATAAAATATTTTCAATCCCCTGATTAATCTCTTTCAAATACTGCGTAATTCTGCTCAGCACGAAGTAGAAGAAGAAGAAAAACAGCAAAAGGAAGCCCGCACCCATAAAATAGATTTTATTATTTCCGATCAATTTCCAGTAGAGATCAATCGCCTGCTGCTCCGGCATATGAAACCACATAAAGAAATGCACAAATCCATCTGCAAACTTATGGTTATAAATCCCATCGATGACAAGATTTTTGAAAAGATAACCGACAAGCGCAGTAGACAGCACGACAAGCATCGTCTGAAGCAGAATGTTGATCTTTAACCTTGTATAATTCTTACTCTTCAACTTTATATCCTACTCCCCAGACTGTCTTGATAAAATCACTCTTTCCGGTCGGACCGCTCATCTTCTCACGCAGATGCCGGATATGTACCATGACCGTATTGTTGCTGTTTTTGTAATATTTCTCTTTCCATACACTTTCAAACAGCTCTTCCGAGCTGATGACCTTGCCCCGGTTCTCACACAGCATCCACAAAAGATCAAATTCAATCGGCGTCAGTGTCAGCTGCTTCTCATTATAGACACACTCATGGGATTCCCTGTTTAGCTGAAGCCCTGCAAAATCAATGATATCTCCGCTGTCGATCCTTGTCCCTTCATTATACTGTGTATATCTCCGAAGCTGTGCCTTCACCCTCGCGATCAGTTCCAGTGGATTAAACGGCTTCAGAATATAATCATCTGCACCAAGTGTCAGCCCGGTGATCTTATCAATATATTCCGTCTTTGCGGTAAGCATAATCACCGGGAAGGTATATTTCTCCCGAATCTTCTTTAAAATCTCAAATCCATCGATCCCCGGAAGCATGACGTCAAGAATCGCAAGATCGATCTTCGTCGTCTTCATACACTCCAACGCCTCCTCGCCGGTATAAAACGGATACACGGTATATTGGTCGCTCTGCAAATAGAGCGCGATGACATCCGCAATCTCCTTCTCATCATCTACAACTAAAATATTCATAGTTCCTCCTCAATTCCCCTTAAAATTTTAAAATGGCGAGGCAAAGTATACAAATACCCGCCCCGCCTTGGTTTCTTTCATTCTTTACAGTTCACAGTTATTCACAGTTCTTGGGAACGGAATGACATCTCTGATATTTGACATACCAGTCAGATACATAACGCATCTTTCAAATCCAAGTCCGAATCCCGCATGTCTTGTGGAGCCGTATTTTCTCAGATCCAGATAGAACTGATACTCTTCCGGATCCAGATTCATCTCCTGCATACGCTTCAGCAGCTTATCATAATCATCCTCTCTCTGGCTTCCTCCAATGAGCTCTCCGATTCCAGGAACAAGGCAGTCTACAGCTGCTACCGTCTTGTTGTCCTCGTTCATCTTCATATAGAATGCCTTGATATCCTTCGGATAATCTGTGACAAATACCGGACGCTTGAACACTTCCTCTGTCAGATAGCGCTCATGCTCTGTCTGCAGATCAACTCCCCATGATACTTTGAAGTCAAATTTGTCATTGTTCTTCTCTAAAATCTCGATCGCTTCTGTGTAAGTCACGCGCGCAAATTCAGAAGAAACAACATTGTGCAGACGGTCGAGAAGACCCTTGTCTACAAAAGAGTTAAAGAAGTTCATCTCCTCCGGTGCATTTTCAAGCACATAGTTGATAATATGCTTTAACATTGCCTCGGCAAGAATCATGTCATCATCCAGATCTGCAAATGCGATCTCCGGCTCTACCATCCAGAACTCTGCCGCATGACGTGTTGTGTTAGAGTTCTCTGCACGGAATGTCGGTCCAAATGTATATACATTGCGGAATGCCTGTGCATATGTCTCTGCATTGAGCTGTCCGCTTACGGTAAGACTCGTCTCCTTATTAAAGAAATCTTTCGTGTAGTCCACGCTTCCATCTGCATTCTTCGGAAGGTTCTCCATATCCAGTGTTGTGACACGGAACATCTCTCCTGCACCCTCACAGTCACTTCCTGTGATCAGCGGTGTATGCACATACACAAACCCTCTCTCCTGGAAGAACTGGTGGATTGCATATGCGATCAAAGATCTCACGCGAAATACTGCCTGGAATGTATTTGTTCTCGGACGAAGGTGGGAAATCGTTCTCAGATATTCAAAGCTGTGACGCTTCTTCTGCAGCGGATAATCCGGTGCAGATGCCCCCTCTACGATTACTTCCTCTGCCTGGATCTCAAATGGCTGTTTTGCCTGAGGCGTAGCTACTAATGTTCCCTTTACAATAATGGCAGCACCTACATTCAGCTTCGAGATCTCCGCAAAATTGTCCATACTGTCGTGGTATACGACCTGAAGTGTCTCAAAAAATGAACCGTCATTGACAACGATAAACCCAAATGTCTTAGAATCACGAATACTGCGTACCCATCCGCCGACAGTAACCTGATTATCTAAGTATGCCTCTCTGTTCTTGTAAAGTTCTCTCACAGTTACTAATTCCATCTCTCACTACTCCTTTTCTTATATTTATCTACAACCGATGCATGCACGATTTATCTTCTGCTGCTGATTTCAGATTTCACTATATTCCATCTTTATCATTGTGATTGAAAATAAAAGATGCAGTACACCGGACAGATATTGCTGATTTGATATTCATTGTTACAGTATAACGCATTTTCTATGTTCTAGCAATGAAAAGTATTGATTTCCCGGTGTTTTTCTAAAGTATTGGCTTAAAGGAGCGGTGAGACAGTTTTTATCACTTTAATTCATATTACTCAAATTCCACGGATTACCATTTTCCATTGTAACTTCTCCGGTTTCCAAATTGACAGATGCTACCCCTGCCAGAGCATTTGCCTGCACACTGCCTCCTCTGCTGATAATTTCTTTTGCTTTTTCTTCTGAAATACAATAACGAAGAGAAAAGTCATATCCTTGTTCCGTCTCGATCATTTCGTGCTGATAAATCGTATAATATCCCCCATCTCCCTCTGGCAAAAGTGATGTATAGTGTTCTGCGACCATCTCTGCAATCGCATCTTTCGACAGATCAAAAAGGTTATTTTCCGTTTCTTCCGGTAGATCTATATCCTCTTCCGATCCTTGTGACATTCCCAGATCTTCTAACTCATCCTCTTCCCCCTGCATCCCCTGACTCTTCGCAGAATCAGGTATAAATACTTTCCGGTACTGCTCATGCGCTTCCACTGAGTCATACTGCGTTTCTCTCTGGAGTTCTGCACTGATCTGATGTCCCGTATTCTCATTTTTTATTAATACAGAAACGGTATCCCCTTCCTGGGCAATCGACAGCACATGTATCGGATCTTCTGTAACTTCTTTATATACACCTGATTCTTTATCATATTTACATGTAAAATCCTCGATTTCCATGTAAGAATCATCTGTCATCTCACTACACTTTATCTCCAGCATCTTATTATTTTCTTCTGTATATACATTCAGATACATATGAACATTATCTGTAATTGCTATATAGTTACCATCCTGAAGCTGTTCTTCTTTCTCTTTGTGCTCAGCCTTTTGTTCTATTGCCTGCTTATAATTTTCTTCTACTGCACAAAGCTGGTATTCTAATTCTTGTTCTGTTCTGTTAATGGTATAGTTGCCATACCATTTTGCCTCTCCATAGCCTTGTAGTAAATACTGTTCCACATTTGAAACATTGTATTGTGCAGAATACTCCTCCCAGTCTTGATCTGTTGCTTCTTTTCCATTAATTTTTCTCGACAGTGTTCCTATATTTACCTCTACTGTTTTTTGCTCTTCAAATTTTTCTCCGGTATATCCATAATAAACTGTAATAGAATTAGTTGTATTTTCTCCGGTTACAAGCTGGCTTGTTCCATCCTCCAGATAGGCAATTTTAACGGCGCGTCCATCTCCATTAAATTGAAAAGGTTCTCCCTCGTATACTTTTTTCATCTGACCTTTTTCCCATCCCCATACTTCTACTTTATACTCTGCAACTTTTTCATAATCTTCTGATTTTGTATCTGTATATGCCAGAATCAATTCATCCACGCCATCTTGATTAAAATCTATATTTTTCAGAAAGCTCAACCCATAAGTCTGAAGTCTTTGCATCTCCACACGAAAACCATCTTGTGGTATTTTTTCTGTCAAATCTGTTATAAACTTTAAGTAAGTCTCCAGCCTTTCTTTTACTTTACCCCAATACCTGATCTCATCAAATGTTTCTGTATCTGAAATGATTTTCTCTGCCTCTGCAATTACTGATTCTATCTCATCTTCCTGCCCCTGATAATAATATGCCTGAATCATTCCCTGATACGCAGACTTTCTTTTTGGATCAATTTCTAAAATCTTACGATAACTATCTGCTGCCTTCTGATATTCCATCTTTTTTAAATATCTGTCTGCAGAAGCCACTAAATCCTTAAAATCTTTTTCTTTCTTTTTTTGAAGCAGTATACTTCCGGCGATTCCGATCATCAAAATCGCTATAATAGAT